>Ga0209541_10002269_pt1 | contig 36610 bp, 34 predicted proteins | sample RifCSPlowO2_01_FD_184027 | JGI IMG/M metagenome (GOLD analysis project Ga0209541, IMG submission 184027) | Groundwater microbial communities from Rifle, Colorado - Rifle CSP2_plank lowO2_0.1 (SPAdes) (version 2) | ecosystem: Environmental > Aquatic > Deep subsurface > Groundwater | place...
CATATGCTGGAATACTTATTCCGAATAATAAGAACAATATTAGAATGTAAAATAATATTTTTTTCATTAAAATTCTACATTTATTTCTTTCTCGGCTGTTTGAAAAATCTGTTCCGTGTTTTCTATTCGAAGCCGAATTCTGGCGGTGCCGGAAACACCTTCTTCGGCTTTTAGCGGGATGGAATTTTTGCTGATTTGAGGCAATGACACCGGAGAATCATTGATAAACCAAGTCCAACTCAAAAATGGATGCAGTGGATTGTTGGGAGATATAAAATAAGGGACAGCTTCCAGGGTGGCTGATCCCTCTATCTTATGTCCGTCTGAAATTGCTCTCTCGAAAATAGTTCCCATTTTCGCATCTTTTTTATAAAACATGATTTTTGGTTTTGTTGTTCTAATATTTACACTTCCCTCCGCCGAATATTTTTGATCGGTGGTGGATGTTCTTACGGTGATGTTGTTGGAATTCTCCAGAAAATCATTATCAAAGATAAAATAATTTTTCCCGTAGCCGGAACCGGCTTGATCATTCGAATAATCTATCTTCCAGGCATAGGTCATGGTTTTCGGATTGACGATTGCGCCTCCGCGTTTTATTTCCGGCATAGCTACAACCTTTATGGTATTTCCCGCTGTCGGCAAAGCTTTGCCTTTATAAAATGGAGGCACGTATGAATCCTTTGTCTGCCAGAGCATGGTGAAAACGCTTGGCTTGAGGGTCGTCCGAAGTTCTACTTCTCCATCCGGGAAAGCTATTCTTGCGACCACCGATGATTCCGCTCCGGCTGCCGGGGCGGAAAGAGAAAGAGATTTTTTGCCCATGCCGGAGAAAACATTTTTTCCGTTTACGAACCATGATATGGATACGCTATCAAGATCGGCCGAATAACTCTCCAGAGAAATATTTACCTCTTCAAACGGAGCCGGATTCTCCGGCGTGATGTTCATAGAGATACTGCTTGGTGAAACAGCGTAAATTCTCATTGGGAAAATCGCCAGAAAGAGAATTATAATCAGAGCAGATAGCTTTAAATTCATATATAAATTCTAACACGCTCATCCTTCAGCTTCAAGCTCCATTCTTTCCTTTTTATTGGAAAGTATTTGGGACGGATCCGAAGTGATGATTTGGTCTTCGGTGTAGGAAGCCACCACTTTTATGGCCACATGTTTCAGTCCCGCGAAAAATATTCCTTCGCCCACTCCGGATTCCAGAAGCAGATATTTTTCTTCGTCGGTCAGATTGAATGTTTTCTGCAAGACATCGATGGTGGTCGGCGACTGCTTTAAAAGAAGCTGAATGGAGGAGTTGGTGATAATAGGCACTCCGTAGGGAGATTTCATAAAGTCTGCGGCGTCCTGGGTTATGGTGGCGAGCCCCAGATAATATTTTCGCCCTCTCTTTGCCATGCCGTAGAGGAAGGAAGCAGTGTCTTCGGACTTCATCATCCACCAGGCTTCGTCCACTACCAAAAGGCGTTTTTTCAAATTTTTTCTGATGGAGTTCCAAATATAATGCATGATGATATACATGGCGACCGGCTTGAGCTCGTCTTCCATATCTCGCACCGAAAAGACCACGAATTTTCTGTCGATATCCACATTTGACGGTCTATTTAAGAAAGTGGACCATGAACCTTTGGTATATTTAGACAATCTCTCCACCAGAGAATTGCTTCCCTCCATGCCGGCAAGCACCATTTCAAAATCGGAGAGAAGCGGAGGCTCGATGTTTAAGAAATCGGAATTCGGAGTGATATCTTTTACCGCGTAAGTTTCCGTGATGGCTCGGTCCACCATGGAGTCTTCTTCCGGGGTGAGTCCGCCGAGCATCAGTCGGAAAAGACCCACCAAATTTATGGTGTTGCTTCGAAGCACATCCTCCGCCGTTTCATCTTCTCTCGGAGCAGGTAAGTCGAAGGGATTGATATGATGGTCGGAAGAAAGGGAAATACTGAAATATCTTCCACCTACGGCTTCTGTCAGATATTCGTATTCCTTTTCCGGGTCTATTACCAACACATCAACATCAAACATCAGAGATCTTAAGATTTCCAATTTTGTGGCATAAGATTTACCGGAGCCGGACTTGGCGAAAGTGACCGAATTATAGTTTTCCAGAGAAAATCGGTCGAAAATAACCAGGCTGGAGTTATGTCGGTTTACCCCGTAGAGAATTCCCCTGTCCGAAGTAAGGTCGAAAGAAATAAAAGGAAAAACGCTGGAAAGCGGTTCGGAGTTCAATTTTTGATGGATTTTCAGAAGGTCGGTATTTATCGGGATAACACTCTTGAATCCGGCTTCCTGTTGGAAAAGAGCCGGTTTTATGTAGATTAATTTTGACTCCAAGATGGATTTGATTTCATTTTCTACCTTGAAAAGATCTGCCTCGCTGTTGGCGTATATAGTAATGTAAATTCCGACATCGAACATTTTCTGTTCCGCCTGAACCAGGCTGTCTCGCAAGCCTTCCAGATCCTGATAGGCGGTGTCGAGCATCGGATCGCGCACCATTCCCCGCGATTCTCGGACGGCTATCTGGCTCTGCACCTCTGCCACTTTCTTCTGGAACTGACGCAATATGAGCGAAGTGTCTATGGGGTGGATAAAAATAGAGATATCGAAAATTTTATCCAGATTGATAACGGGAGAAAACCAGTTGTCCGTCAGAAACTTTGGATAGGAAATTATAAAGAATGTCCGGGCGATTTTGTCTCCAAGCTTTATGGACTTGGCCTCTATCTTTAGAGCCGAAGGCGCTATCACGTCTTCAAGCTCGAGCTTGGCCGACTCGTAAATTTCTTCCGGAGATATGGCCAGAGTCGAAGCCCTGACTTCTCCGCTTGTTCCTATTCCCGCTTTTTTAAAAATTTTTTCTAAAATTGACATATTGTTTTAATTTATCTGAATTTTTCCTTCTGTTTCGCCGGGATTGAAAATTTTGTAAAACACTTCTATAACCTCTTCGGTACCCAGCTGGGCGGAATTTATGCCACAGCGCGCGAGCCCCTGCTCGATCACTCCCACTCTTTCTTCAAGTTGAGAACGCTTCTCTTCAAAATCAATTTGCGCTTTTACCGATCCCCCCCCCCTGCTCCAGCCGAAGAGACTTTCCAATATATTTTTATTGGGGCGGAAAAGAGTATTGGTATAGGGTATCACGACAAAAAAACTTTTGGTCATAATGCTTACCGTGTCGGTAAATTCTTTGATAAAATTTATGTATTCTCTGGTCTGGATTTTAAGCAGTTGTTCGTTTTGCACTTTTATCCGGTCCTCAAGGGCGATAAGGTAGGGCTGGATATCCAACCTTCTTGACTGGGCGGAAATTTGAATCGGAAAATCGAGAGTATTTAGAAAGTTTTGGAACTGGAGAATGACGGCTGTCTGTTCGTCGTTGGATTTTAGAGATAAATTAATGGAATTGGCGAGCACGATGGCTCGGAGATCTCCATTTTTGAGAATTACAATACCGTCACGGATTTCCTTGACGGGGACAAACTCTTGAGTTGCTTTTGCGTTTAGGGCCATATAGTTAATTTTCCGAACCTTTTTTTAAATCTAAAACATCCAAGCTCCAAGCCAGGTCTCGAAGTTTGCTCGGGCTCAGGCGAGCGCTTTGAACCTGATAAAATTCTTGAACCTTGACCACCGCTTCTTTTTTTTCTTGGACTCTCCCTTTTTTCCTTTTCCAGATATAAAGTTTGTTTTGAAAACCATATTTAAACATGGATTCAAGCATATTGATGAATGGCTTGTCGTTGGGCCGGTAGAAAGTGAGCGCCAAAGATAATCCGGCCACCAGAACTATTGGGATGGAACCAAACCATACTCCGAGCAGTCGGTATAAAATAAAACACAGTCCGGCTCCGCCCGCCAAATACACAAACTCCTTGAAAGTAAAAGGGCCGAATATTTTGTCTTCTATTTCTAAAAATTGTGGAACTTTGAATTGCATTGAATTTAGTGCTAGGCTAGTAAACTATTCTTCCGGAGATAATCTGTATGGATCAGCTTTTGGCGGATAAGTTTTCACTTGTTGCGCGACGCCGGACGGGACATTTGGCGGATTATCGAGAGCGTATTTGATTTTTATGTTTGAAGTTTGTACCAAACCGCTTAACTTTCTATTTATTATGGATTGTATGGCTATTTTATTGTCTTTTTCCGATTCCATCCGCTCTTTTTCTGTCGGCGCTTCCAGTTCTAAAGCATTCAATTCCGGCATTGCTTTTTGCGCTTCGGGTGGGCTTGGGGGTTTAACTATTTTTATATTTACTCTGCCGGACTCTTCCATTTTTTTCCGGATCGGTCGCAAGATCTGATCGTTTATTTCTGTCGCGAGTTTTTTGACGGCTTCGTCTGTCAAACCCAATGTTTCTTTTAATTTTCCTTCGAAGCTTTCCGTATGCACAGATCCGGTGAGGATGCCGGTGGTCGCTTTTTCCAGGGCTCCCATCTGCGGGATTGAAAGCTTATTGTCCGTGCCGATGGAAAAGAGCTTGGCATGATAGCCGGACTCGATGATTATCTTTTTTGTTTCTTCCGGGACTTTCTCAAAACGCGTGTCGAGAGCTGGAGAAATGTCCGGGGTTTCTTCTACTTTCGTAGTTTTCGACATTTTTTCCGCTATCGGATTAAATATTTTTTGATTAATTTCTTCGGATATTTTTTCCGCTTCATTTTTGCTGGTGCCTAATTGATTTTCAACATTTCTTGTATAAGAATCCCAGTCTTCAATGCCTGCCAATACAAGAAAGGTTTCCACTTGCAAATCATTTACTTCGCTTTCTGTCAGCAAATATTTTTTCCCAATTTCTTCCGCAATACTTCCCCAATCCAAAGAATTTATCGCATCTTGCGCTTCTTTAGGAAGTTTCGCCAGCCCTTCTTTAATTATTTGTTTTAATTTGCCTGTCATAAGTTTATAGATAACTAAATTCTACCAAAAAATTGCCCAGATGTCTAAAAAAAATCGGTAAAATTGTCTTTATTTATAACAAGCACCGGGTTTTCTGGATATTCAGTTTTCCAATCTTTATTACGCGATAATTTTCCCGCTCTCCATTTGCATTCAAAAGCGCGGTAACCGTTCATTTCCTCAATCAAATCAATTTCTTGATTTTGATAAGATTGATAAAAATAGTAATTTGGTTTTTCTATGCCAATATACGCATTTCTTTTTATCCGTTCCACCACGCAGAAATTTTCCCATAATCCCCCCATATCATCACGACCGCTTATGGCATTAAAATTATTTATAATTGCATTGCGAATACCAACATCCCAAAAGAAATATTTTTGTTTGAATCTAATGGTGTTGCGTAAATTTCGCGAAAATGCTCCCAATCTGAAAATTATGAAATTTTTTTCAAGCAAGTCCAGGTACCTCTCAACCGTTTTGGCGTCAATATCCAAGTCGTTGGCGAGAGAGCCCGCAGAAACAGGTTGTCCGATTTGATACGCCAACATCTTTACAAGATCAAGAATTTTTTGTGGAGATTTTACTTTTTCAAGTTCAAAAATATCTTTAAATAAAGCGGAGCTGACGATTTCTTGCAACAGTTCAATTTTTCTTGATACATTTTTTTCTGTCACTATTTGAGGGTATCCTCCATACAACAAAAGCGTATCACGCATGGAAAATACCGCGCTTTTAGGCAACTGTTTCAATAATTCAAATACAGAAATTGGGTAAAGTGTGATTGTTCTTTTTCGCCCTAAAAGTGGCTCTCCTATTTTGTTGGCTAAATCAAAACTGGAAGATCCCGTGGCGATAACATTCATTTCTTTTTGTGAATCAACTATCAACTTTAAACCTTTCCCGATATTTTCAATTTGCTGGGCTTCGTCAATGAAAAAAAGCGAATACCCTTCCACCAAATTTGTAATTCGCGACAAGTCTTCGGAAGAAAGAATGGTTCTAGCGATTATATCATCTCCAGTTTTTGATAAATAGGGTTTAGAGTATTCTTTTAAAAAGTTTGAAACAAGCGTTGTTTTACCGACTCTACGAGGCCCATATATTACCAAAACTTGCCCTTTTTCAAGCAGTTCTTTTATATTTATAGCTCTGTTTATGTAGTCCATATCTATATATTATAAAAATAAGGAGTATAAGTCAAGCTTTTTATATAAATATGTGGATAACCTATCCTTATTTTTATAACATCAAATACCGCAAAAAAATGAATTTATAGGGTGTGTAAAACTGACTCTTTTTTCTATGTTTTTGTTCCGCTGTCTAATTTTGCCTCCATTCTTATTTTGTGTGCGGCTTCTCTATTAGCTCTATTGCCGAAATAAAAAATCTTACTCTTTGTAACATCTTTCCCAAAACGCTCGTCTAGCTTTGGTTCAATTTCTGTTTCTTCGTCTGTTGAAGGTTCAACATTTTTATTGAAAGTCTCAATAAGTTTTTCTCGAATTCCACTTAGAATTTCTTTATTTATGTCATTTACTATGTTATCCAATATCGTATCATTTATTTTTAAACGTTCCGTTAACTCATCTGAGAAATCGTCAGGATGTACTAAGCCAAGCAACATCAAATTAGTTTCTAGTTGAAGTGCCTGAGACTGATTTTCGTCTAGCCCATTCCTTTTACCTATTCCTAATATTTTTCCGCCTAAATTTAGGTCAGCCAGAAGATTCGTTACCTCTATAGGTAATTTTTTCATTTGTTCCTTTATTATTTTTTCTGTTTCTGGGTCCATGTTATTTTACTTTTTCCAATAAATAATTAAAGTTTTCATCCAGTGAAGATTCATCGCTTCTAGCTTTTATTGCGAGGAGTTGCCCCTTTATTGCTATCACATCCCATATTGGTTTAACAACAGGTTGTACCCACTTGTGAATAGTAAGCCATTTTGCCCAAGTTTCTCCATGTATTTTATAAAGTTTAGTGAACCAGTTATCATTCGTAGTAGCCCATAGTCTAGCGGCATGTGTTCTTTGATCATTGATTCCATATAACACTTCTGCTACCCAACATGGGGCCGGAGGGGCCGGTGGAGCAACAGGCGGTGGCGGCGCGCCTCCCGCTGCTGGGGGGGTAGTTCCCGCGGCCGCCAAACCTGCTGCTAGAGCGGCTATATTTGCTTTTTTCTGAGCTGAATCGGCACTCTCTCTTATTTTGTTTGCGGCAATTCTTAGTGATGCCCGTCTCTTTTGTGCAGGTCCTCGCAGAGTACCCAATACTGACGGTAGTGTTACTGACGGTAGTGTTCTTCTTTCTAGTCTGTCTGCATAAACATCTCTTCTCCTTGCATTTATATATCGTGAAACTTTTCCTAGGTCATCGGGCGTTATTCCACCCCCTATCATTTGATTATAATATGTTAACTGATCTGCTACACTCATTCCTCCATCTCTCATCTGGCGTCTTAATTCTGTTGCCCTAGCGACATCCATGCCTCCCCGTGTCAGTTCTGCTTTTCCAGCATCACTTACATCCAATTGTTTTTTGACAAATTCTTCTCTCTTTTTTACTGCTTCTGCTCTATTTTCAGCAAAACCCTTTTTCGGTCCTAGCCCGACTGATTTTGCTGCGCCAAGATTTACCCCACCCATCTTAGCCAAAGCCCCAGCTCCGGGCGCTTCTCTTGCGTCAAAAGTTCTCGAAGCTAAACCACTAACTCTGTTTGATATAAACTGACCCCCCCTAGTTTTTGCCGCCCAGTTTCTGAATCTATCGCTTTCTGCTAAGTTAGCAGCTCCACGGCCGACAGTCCCTCGCAAAGCTACAGCCGCCCCGCCAGTGGCTGCACCAAGCGCCAACCCCCCCGCCAGTCCTGCTGCCGCCGTTCCGGCTTTTATCATCATTTCTCCGAGCTGACCGGACCCTTTTTTGGCATATTTGGTAGCCACCAGAAGAAGAATAAGAATTACTAAAGCGGGAATTAAGATTGAGAGTATCATAGCTACGGCATCTTGATCTTTTTTTATCAAGTTCCCGAATATATCCGCTTTTACCAATTTGAATATAAAATACATAAAGAACATAAAAATCGGCGCCATAAAAGCAGCCGATAGAAGCCTCTTGAGCCAAGCATCCCACCCCACATGGTCAATATGTCCCAAAATGGGCAAGGTCGAAGACATAAAGGCGAAAGGAGAAAAAATAATCAGGATCCAAAGTTCTATCAATCTTCCGAGAAAACTCAGGCCGGCTATAAAAAACGCATAAGCTGCAAAAAGCATTATGCCTCCGGCAATTAGGATAATTCCAAGCAGTATTCCGAAGGGTACTTCGTCCACCACAACACGACCCAGTACCGTGTTCTCTTTTGCCTTAGTAAAGAATTTTTCACTTAAAAGTTGTGTCGGATCGAAGGCTTTTACCATTCCACCGGAAATATCTTTTTCATTGGGACTAGTCGTAACCGCTGTATAAGCTCTGGGTGCACCGCTCGAGTTTCCTGTTTCCACATTTATTTTATTGTAAAAAACCAAGGCTAAAATGTTTGCCGAATCTATCACCACTTTGGTGAAAAACATGGAGAAATTTATCAATAGGGCCATGATTATAACCTGGGCGATCATTTTTTTCGGTCCGCCGCCATGTCCGCCTATGCCCAGAACCGTCTGAATTGCTATATAAAGTAGTACGATAATGAAAAATATGTTTGACAGGTCCCTGACTATACCCCATGCCTCCGGAATAAATGTTGAAGAGGTATACAATTCGCTATATAAAGCCAAGCCCAGTATTGCGTTAAAAAATATAGCCGAAAGCCATAGAAGAAAAGCCGGTATGTTATATAAAATAAAATAAAAAAGTCTCAAGATACACCCCTGAGAAATAGGATTAAGCCCGCAGGCCTGATCAATAAGCCTTTCTAGGGCTGTTTGTTCTTCTCCAGTTCTTCTGATTATTTCTGCCTTAGCCGGCGGCTCGCCGGCGGTCGTGTCCGGTGTAAATGATGAACCGGGCATGTTGCAATCTCCTCTTTTCATCCTCTCCGTTTCAAATAAGGAAAATTCCCCACTGGCAGGTATTCGGCATGTACCCATTTCATCTGGATGTGAGCTTGCCTGTGCTTTCTCTATTGTCCCCCAAAATCCCGTCAGGGCGAAAGCCGCGACCAGGATCAGGATGTACGGGATTATTTTTTTGAATGATTTACTCATTTTATTTTGAATCCTATTTGTCTTTTTGGTTTTTCCTCCTTCATCAGAAGCTGTTTTAATACATCAAATATTTTTTTCAGCTGAAAATCATACTTTTTCTCCATATTTTCGATTTTTATCCTCAATTTTGTATTTGTTGCAAGTAATTCTCGCAGATGCGTGAAGGTTCTAATGATTTGGATGTTAACCATTATTGCTCTTTTACTGTTTAGAATGCTGGATAACATGGCTACACCCTGCTCAGTGAAAGCGTAAGGCAGATATTTTGCATGTTGTCCGCGACCTTTCTTTAAGGTCACAAATTGCGACCTTTCTTCTAAGGTGCCAAATTGGAACCTTAAAGATTGTAGTTCACTTTTAGTCAATTGAAACATAAAATCAGAAGGAAATCTTCCCATATTTCTTTTTACGGCCTTGTTTAAGTTTTTTGTCCCAACCGCATAAAGTTCGGCCAGGTCGCGATCCATCATTACTTTTTTGCCACGAACAAAAAGTATTCTATTTATGATTCTCTCGCTCGGCATTAAACTGATTTTATTTTTACTTTTTTTGATCATTTAACTTTATGAATTTTCTATCTCATTCTCTCTACGGCGCCACCGGCGCCACCCACGGGCGGGCCGGATTGTTGTGATGTGGCACCGAGAGCCAGGCCGGGTCATTGGAAGAAGCAAGCACATCATAGAGAGTGTTGGTCGGCTGGTGGTGAATGATATCGCAGGCCACGGATCCCGCGGGCGATGGGCAGAATTCTCCGGATTCTTTGCGCGACAAGCCGTATCCCAAAGCGCGATTTTTATAGGCGACCGTGTTGACTATCGCTCCCATCTGCTCCGGCGTGAGCGGTGTGCCGTATTTCGCTCTCTCCGCTTGGACATCGGAAAGCAATGAAATCGCCTGGCCGCCGCTCCCACTGCCCCCTCCGGTAGTAGTTCCACTTCCTCCGCCTGACCCCGCGCCTCCTCCACCGCAGTTGCATTCTTGTATCCATCCCCAGGAAGGAGTGGCTCCGCCGAAGCCGATACCGACATCCACGATCAATCCTCCGCCGAAGTCGATCTTGTCCAGATTTGTCGGGTGACTGATGACGGAAGCCGAAGGGTAAACGGTCCTCACTTCCTGGATTGCCTGGGTCATGCCGTCGTTGTTCGGGGGGTACTTGTTTAATATGCCAAGCACCGTATTCTGGTCCACATTCTGGCATAAGGTTGCCGAAGTGGTAGGCACCGGACAGCTTGATTCACTACCGGTGGTGTCTTCCGGTGGCAAGGGTATATCTCGCGCGCTGTTTATGGTATCTCCCATGTATTCAAAATCATCCAGAGAAACATCTTCTTCTTGTCGATTATTCCTGTTAGTGAGAGAATTTAAACCCATATCCAGAAACTTATTAATCAGAGCGTCAAATATGGCCGCCAAGCTGTTGCCCATAGCCGCGGCAAGTTCGGCGCTACGCACTTTTGAAGTCAGAGCGTTTTTAATCTGATCTCCGACTACCGCGCCCGGAGTGGTGGACACCAACCCGTCCGGGCAGGTGTTCTCCATTTGCCACGCACCTCTTTCATTTTCTCTGTCTCTATTAAACTTGTTCAGCGCCTGGTTATAATCGGCGACTGCTTGTTGATAAGTCTCTTGCGCTTCTTCACCAGCGAATTCATCCGGCTCCGCGCCCGGGTGGGCTGGGGGGGTTAATTTTGATTTAAAGCTTGGCCGCTGAAATTCATTTTTCCCATTATTGTATTTTGGATTCGATGGGCAAGTTTGCGGAGAGAGGAAGCCCATGCTTCTATCTAGGGTGGTCTGCACTTTTTTGGCAGCGGTTTCCGTGGTGCCTTCCAGCCGGCGGGCGAGTTCTTCGGTTGCCAGCATCTGAAAGCCTATGTAATTGTTCTGCGGATACTGGGTGTTCACCAGAAATCCGTTCCAACCTCCCACATTGAAATCGTTTCTATATTGTTCCAGAAAATACGGATCATCGATTACCCGACTCAAAGTATATTCGGCGTTATATTCCGCCTGCCTCTTGTAGCTGTCTATGATATTGAGGGCGAAGTCTTTGCCAAACGGAAATCGGCGGCTGTCATAGCCAAACATATTCACCAAATTTCTTATTTCATATTTCGCTATGTCTTTAAAAAACGATCTGGAGTTCTCGATATATAAAGGATTTCCATGAAAACCGGAATTTATCCAGTTGATGGTGTTTTGAGTCATTCTCTCAAGCAGTTTTCTGGCCGCCGCCATAAGGAATTGCCGGAGAATTTCTTGAGCCACAATTTTGGCGGTGACGGCTGTATGGGTTGGGTCAAAAACTATACCAAAAAGTGCTTCCGCCCTTTTTGGTTTTAAAAAAAATGAAAAAGCCGGAACAAGCATACAGACGATTATAAAGAGAGAGACAAATTTCTGAACTTTTTGGTTTCGGAAAGGCATTTTATTGATTTTATTATATCTTTTCCCCTTTAATTACTCAATTTTTGATTGATTGCGTCGATCAAGCCCTGAATGGAATATTTGAGTTTTTCATCGGCGCTCTCATACTGGCTTATGGCGCTCATGGCTATTATGATGTCGCTATCGACAAGCTTTATATTGCTTATATTTTCCATCACTTTTTGAAAATCATTCAAGACTTCCAAATGCGCCAGTGATAAAGATCGAGGAACGCTCATACCAACCATTCCTTTTATAATCCCCCTGAAATGCCCTATTATCGGGTCAAGCTTGTTTAGCGCGTTTATGTCTATGTCTCCTTCGGAGGTTAATGATTCTGCCAATATTCCATACACATCGGTTTCTATAATATGTTGCTGATAAAGACTACCCAAAGCGCTCTCGTATTTTTTTATCGCTTGTGTGGAATTATCATCTATAATTTTTATGTCGGCGATAGTGAATATTTTTTTAGAAGCTGTGATTCCCATCTGTTCCACTAACGACTCGCTTAGTTTGTCTATTGTGGATTGATCTACGACCCCGGCTTGGTTTAAGGCGGCGACCGTGGAGAATAATTCTCTGGAGAATCTGTCCGTCTCGGTCAGATTTTCTTCATCTTCCGGCAAATAGAGCGAGGATTCCCCTTGCTGGGAACTTGCTTCTTCTTTTAATTTGATTATTTCATCTTTATCTAAAACTCCGTTTTCGTCGCTGTCTGATTTTTTTGGGTCCATGCCCCAGAGACCCTCTTCCCAATCCAATACTCCGTCCAAGTCGGAATCTCTGTTTACCAAACTTGCCAGGGTTAATTCCGAATTTAAATATTCATTTCCGGCGGAAAGGCTGGGATTTTTTACATGCTTTTTAAATCCGAACCCATATTTGGAAAAGAAAACCAAAACCAAAAATACAATTGCGCAAGCAAAAATAATAAATTTCTTGTTTTTTAACAAATCCAAGTATTTTATCTTTTAATAATAACACATTTTTGCAATAGCAAGCCAGTCCGGGAGGGTCAAATCCTCCGCCCGTTTATTTTCAAGATATGTCAAAGTGTCTCTTTGACATAGGGCTTTCAGGTTGCCGGAGAGCTTTTTGCGCTTATGGGCAAAACCCCTCTTCACTATTTCCCAGAATTTTTCTTCACCCACATTATTTTTCTCAAATGTTTTTCTGGATATATCGCTGATTTTTATAATGGCCGAATCCACCTCGGGCTCCGGCGAGAAATATCTCCTCGAAACCTTCATTATCATTTTCGGCTCCCCATACGCTTTGACTGAAATGGAGAGGATACTTTCTTTCTTGTTTTTTGCCACAATTCTCTCCGCCACTTCTTTCTGCACCATTAGCACCATCCGCTTTGGCTGATGTTTTGCCGTTAAGAATTTTTTAAGTATCGCTCCGGTGATGTTGTAGGGGATATTGGCTATAATTTTATAGGTTCTGGTTTCTAGATTATAAGTTCTAATATCAAATTTTAAAATATCCTCATATACCAGTATGAGAGTATTGGCTTTTATTTCTTTTGCAAATTTAATTTTAAGAGATTCAACCAATTTATGATCCTTTTCTACCGCTATCACCAGCCCGGTTTTTTCCAGTAATTTCTCGGTGAGCGCGCCCCTGCCGGGGCCTATTTCCAAGATGATATCTTCTTCTGAAATTTCTCCAGCTTCTATGATTTTTCGAAGCGCAATTTGGGATTTCAGAAAATTTTGCCCCAAAGATTTTTTTGCTTTCATATTTTTTCCCGTCTGCGCTATGGCGCAGATGTGTTTATATGTAAATCGTTTTAATTTTATTCTTCTCTTTTTCTATTTCCAATAAATTTGGCGATATGTCACCTATAAATTCTGACGGGGTATTTATCTGGCGGGATCCGAAGATGGTGCGGAAGTTGGCGAACGATAAAAACAATTTTTCTTTCGCTCGGGTGAGCGCCACATAGAAAAGCCTGCGCTCTTCTTCGGCATCCTCGGCTGTTTTTATTTCTCCGTTTCTTTGGGTCGGAAAGAGTCCGTCTTCAAGTCCGGTAATAAAAACATATTTGAATTCCAAACCTTTGGAGGCATGCACGGTCATGAGCTTGACCGCATCTTTTATTTCCTTTTTATTGTCCTGATTTATCAGCAATGAATCCTGATCCGAAGCCAGGGCCGCATCTTCTAAAAGCCTTTCAATCCCAGCTCCGTTTGACAAATGATCATACTTTAGGGCAAGAGTCGCGAGTTCCTGTATGTTTGCCAGTCTCTCCAGTTCTTCCTCTCCGCCCCCCAAAAGTTCCCTCTCAATACCTGTATGTTTTACCAGGAATTTTATTACCGCGCTTGCTCGTTCTTGCATTATTTTATTTTTTATTTCTTCCAGAATGGCATTAAATTTTTTTATTTTTTCCTTCATTTTTTCCGGCAGATTTTCCGTATCCTTGCTTAGAATCTTTGCCAGAGTGGCCTTGCCGATTCCGCGAGTCGGGAAATTTAAAATTCTTTTTATATCGGAGAGGCTTTCCGGATTTAAGGATGCGCGCAGATATGCCAAAGTGTCCTTGATTTCTTTTCTTTCGAAAAATTTCACTCCCAGCACCTGATACGGAATATTGTATCGGAGCATCGCTTCCTCTAGCGCGCGGGACTGGAAATTGGCGCGGTAAAGCACGGCGATCTCTGACAGCATGGCAGATTTTTCTTCGATTTCCAGGATTTTTGTCGCCACGAAGTCCGCTTCGTCGCCCTCGTCCAGCGCTTCATAGAAACCGATTTTCTCGCCTTCAATATTTTTGGTAAATAGATTTTTGTCCGGCCGATATTTATTTTTTTTTATCACCATATTTGCCGCCTTCAGGATATTTCCGACCGACCGATAATTTTCTTCCAAGATAACCACCTTGGTATTCGGATAATCCTTATCAAAACTCAAAATATTTTTCAGATTCGCTCCGCGCCAGGAATATATCAGCTGATCGCTGTCTCCCACCACGCAAATATTTTCGTTATTTTCCGCCAGCATTCGCGACATTAGATACTGCACCTCGTTGGTATCTTGGTATTCGTCTATGTGAATATACTGCCACCTCTCCTGATAAAGGCGCCTGATTTCTTCGTTTTCTTTCAGAAGTTTTACTGATTTTAGCAGAAGATCGTCGAAGTCCAAAGCTTGCTCCTTTGTTTTTTTTCTTTCATACAGATCCCAGACCTGCGCCACTATTCTGCCCAAAGTGTGATTTTCTCTTTCCCGGTAATCTTCAAGACGGGTAAATTTTCCCTTCTCCCGACTGATGATGCTTCTTATTTTTCTCGGTTCATATTGTTTCGGATCGAGGTCGAGCTCTTTTAAAGATTCTTTTATGAGAGCGCCCGAATCCTGTTCATCCAGAATGGAAAAATATCTGGAAAGTCCGAGTATTCGCGTGTTTTCTTTTATGATATGCACGCCGAGCGAGTGAAAAGTGCTGACAAACGGTCTCTCCCCCGTATCAAGGATGCCCCTTGACATTTCTTTAATCGCGGCAGAAATCCGTTCGCGCATTTCTTTGGCCGCTTTGTTGGTGAAGGTGACAGCCAAAATTTTCTCCGGAGGCACGCCCGAGAGAATAAGGTTTACCACTCGATGAACGATAGTCTTGGTTTTGCCGGCGCCGGCGCCGGCCACAATAAGAAGCGGACCGTCCTTATGGACGGCCGCTTCTCTCTGCTTTTGGTTCAACCCCTTGAGATGTTCCACTCATCCAATATATCACACTTAACCCAGCGCCTGAGCTGATTCTTTTCTGAAATTTTCAGTCTCTTCGGCGATGATATCCAAAAACCCCGGCACTTTGCCAAAGAAGAAATCAAGCACCGCCTCAGGGGTTGCCCCGCCCTCGATAAGCTTGTTGTATTCTTCCACTTCCGCTTCCTCCATAAGAGGCAGGACTCTTAGTAGCACCGCTTGAAAAATTAGTTTACCTATGCGATTAATAGTCTCTTCCTGTTTATCTTCCGGCAATTTATCAATCTGGAATAGGTTGATAATATTCTCTCGAAATTCTTTCTGCACTTTTTGGGTATTTATGTCCATGATTTTTATTTATTTAATAATACCATATTTGAGTCCATATTTATACAACTCTTCAACCCGATCTCGAATTGCATCCAGTTTGCCATTATCCGCCGCTTTTTCCAGGGCTCTCACTATGTATTGTCCCAGGGTTTCTTCCGTCCTGAACATTCCGCCTCTAGGTTCAAGTCCGGTCTCTTCTTTTAATATCCCGAGGTAAGTTAGCATGTTGGTATGAACCGGCTCGTTTGTCAATTTTTCATTCGCCAGCACATCTCGCGCGGAAACATTTTTTATACTTGACCAGTCGATACTTTCATCCTGGGGCAATAGCTTATCCAGATTTTCCTCGTACACACTTCGCACCTCCCAGATTTCTCCGGGCGACAAACCGAAATGATTTTTGGTAAATTCGGAAGGTAAATTTAGTTCCCCCATTACATCCGGAGGAATTTCTGATCCCGGAGCAAAATCGTAAAACAACGGTCCGTGTTCTCCATAAGGTCCTGTTCCGGAGCTGAAAGTATAATTTGTACCGGTCGAATCTCCTGGCTGGCCGGTATCTGGGAAACGTTCTCCTCGCAAGCTTCGACTGTCCGGTCCGAATCCCGCCCCTATCCGACTCTCGCCATCAAACGGATGTTGTCTCCCATAAGGTCCGGTTTCGGAATCATAAGTGTAGTTTACTCCTGTAGATCTGTCCGGTCTCGGATATGCATTCTCTACCCTGGCTCTGACCTCCTCGACTTCCCCCGTGCGGGAATTTTCTGTCTGTTTGTTTTCCTCCGCTTCCACCGGAGTTTCTTCAACGGGTTCAGATTTTTCCGGAGCGCGCGGAAATTCTAACGGCAGCCTTTCTTCCAATTCCTCCGTTTTTCTTATTTCTTCTCGCGCTTTTTCTAAAACTTCTTCTGTGGTGGGAGCTTGCGTTGGAGTTTCCTGCGCTTGAGTCGGAGTATCTGCGGACGCTACTTCTTTTCTCGGCTCCCCATACTTTGGCGTTTCTTTGTATTCATATCGTTCCTTTGCGTCTCCTTCATACGATGTCTCACCTTGAGTATGTTTTTCCACGCTCGTCGCGCCTCCGCCCCTCAATTCTTCCACTTCAATTTTCCCTTCGCTGTTTAGGCTAAGTTTGTAGGCTATCTCGTCTATCGGTCCCACCCGAAGCTCTTCACCCGTTTCCGCATTTACATATCCAAGTTCGCCGGCCAGCTTGTATGCCGCTCCGCTCGGCCCGCGGGTGAAATTCTGGAGCGCCCTGGCATCATCCATGTCGCCCTTGTATCCCAAAGCTCTAGCCAGCTCTCCATTTTCTTCTATCTGTCTGGCCAAGGGATGCGTTATACCCTCGCCTTTATGCACTAAGGCATCCGCAGTGCTGTCATCAATTGTTCTAGTGAGCGGTGGCTCCGGCTCTTGTATTGGTATTCCCACCTGGGGCTGTTCAGGAATTGCTTCGGTAAAAGACTCCGCGGGTGGAGGCGTTGCCTCCGGTGCAAGCGGGGGAACAGAGGAATCTTGCAGATTCGCTCTTGATTCCGGAGTCAGTTCAGCTTGCTCTTGCGCCGCGCTTTCCGCTTGACGAACTGCTTGACTGTCATCACTACTTGCTTCCGCCATGTCGCTCAAGGCTCCGAGTGTGGCCACACCGGTCCCGATCGTCAAAGCCCCGCCCAGAATATTTTTCGCCAATCTGGCGTTTCTCAAGCTCCGGGTTATGCTGTCATACTCGCCATCTATGCTTTTGAGATATTTGGCAAATGAATCAATATCAAAATTATCCGCCGGAACCTCTATTCTACCAAGAGTAATCCTTTTCTTCCTTTCCAGATTTTCTTTGTATTTATTTGAAGCATAATTTAACCCAGCTCGCGCCACCATCCCCCCTGCGCCTATGCCTACTACCATCCATCCGCCCATAAGAAGAGAAAATCCTAATCCTCCTGCCATCGTGGCTCCCCTTAATGCTCTTCCAACGTCTTTTATATCATACAGTTCCGAATTTTCTTTAATGTTTTCGTTTATTTGCGCCATTTTCCCCGAAGCCAGAAACATATTCAGTCCAGTGGATCCAGTGGTAAATGCGGTAGCCAGCCCCACTCTTCCCACTAACTTGGTGGCCGCTCCATAGACAGAAGACGGAATATAGCCCAAAAGCGCGGCCGAGCCTATGGTGGCGCCGCCCATCAAGGCCGCGCTAAGCATTGTCTTCCCAATCCTGCCGGATTTTGTGGCATCCATCCCCGTCCACCATTTTTCTGTCGCGGCCCAGCGTTTTTTAAGCGGTCCCGATTCAGCGATTCTCTGATTCTGAAAGTCTTCTTTTGCTTGTAGGAATATATCTCTGGCTACTCTATCCTTTTCTTCCCAGCTGGTGCTCTGGGATTTTTTCAGTTCCTCTTGAATCTTTCTGGCTACCGCCTCCATATCCATTCTTGGCGTCGGTGTTTTTTCTCTTTTCAGTTTTTTTCCTTTCTGTGAATATCCCAACGTTGCAAGTACCTCATTTGCTAATTCTTCTTGTTCTGTATTTTCCCCCGAATTTTCTTTTTTTCTTTTTAATCTTTTTAAGGCGTCAAATATTAGTGCCATAATTTATATATTTTTAAATTATAATTTATACATTTACCCTAGTTTGCCCTATGCTCCATTATACAAACTCACGGTTCTTTATCCTATTTTTTATTATTAAATGCCTTCATTATACACCTTTTTATTTTATTTGTCAAGTTTTTAGTTTAAATTTGTTTTCCACATACTCATTGACTTACTCCCATATTTTAGCTACCCTGTAGTTAGTCTCCTTAGACGGCGGTTAACAGCTTTTAATGATAGCAAGCAGACAAAGGAGTAAAACCGTGAGAACCTTATGTTTACAGCACAATTTAGGTCGTCCTGTGATTCTAGCCTTATTTTGTATATAAATTCGGTTTAGGAAGGAATCTCTCGGTACCATATAGTCTATAAAACCTCAAAATAAAATAATAAATACGGCTGTTTCCGTTTCTCTTTTTTTGGGGGTCTTCTTTATTCCTCTTTCGGTTGCCAATGCCGGCTTTTTTTCTTCTATTTTAGGAAGTCGGGCAGAAGCCTTGGGCCCCCTAGATACCGTTACTGACAATTCTCAAAAAATGGCTCTCTTGGAAGCCGATATGTCTCATTTCCCTATTTTAAAAGAATCTAATGGCTCACAAAAAGAATCAAGCTTTTCAAGCGAAGATAATACGCCAAGGGCTACCGACAATATCGCATCAGGCAACGCCCTGGTGCCTTCTACAAGCATGTTTGATGTCGTTGGAGGTCCGGATATGGATGCGGATTTTGAACTTTCCCCCGATGATATGAGCATTTATGTGGTGAGAAGCGGCGATACTCTTTCCGAGATAGCTGAAATGTTTGATGTTTCGGTCAATACCATTTTGTGGGCGAACGATTTAAAGAAAAGCAGTAAAATTGCCGAAGGCGATATTCTTTTTATTCTTCCGGTCTCCGGAGTAAGGCATATAGTGGCAAAAGGAGAAACTCTGAAAAGTATTGCCGGGCGCTACAAAGTTGATATAGAGACCATTACCATTTTCAACGATATGGCGGCGGAGGATAAACTCGTTGTGGGAGACGAGCTCATCATTCCGGATGGAGTGATGCCCGAAGCACCCTCCTCGCCCAAATCAGGGTCGCCGAAAGGTTCCTCGCCGGGTAGTATTTTGAAGAATGTTGTCGGATATTTTATCAATCCGGTTCCGGAATTTAGGCGCAAGAGTCAGGATCTTCATGGACCCGGTAACCGTGGGGTGGATCTGGCCGCTCCGACCGGCACTAGGATCTTTGCCTCTGCTTCCGGCCGAGTGAGTTTGGCTCGAAAAGGATACAACGGCGGATACGGCAATATGGTAATCATTGAACATCCAAATGGCACCAAGACTCTCTATGCCCATATGTCCAAACTTGGTATTACTACCGGAGCGCAGGTATCTCAAGGAGAAGTAATAGGCTATGTGGGTTCTACCGGTCGTTCTACCGGACCACATCTTCACTTTGAAGTTTTCAATGCCAAGAATCCCGGCGCTGACTGGAGTTGGGCGAACTAGGGTTTTCTAAAAAATGTGCCTGTAACGAAGTATTACTCCGTATTACTCCAAAAAAGTTAGAGTTAGCATGGCGAGCACCCCCAATATTATTATGCAAATTTGCGAGATTGAAGATCTCACCTCTTTTGTTTTGTGAAGTTCAGGGATAAGATCGGCAATGGCGATATAAATAAAGCTTCCGGCGGCGATGGGTAGGAACCAGAAACTTACCGCTTGTTCGATTTCATTCAGAGCAATTACCACAAGCAATCCTAAAATGGCGAATACTGCGGAAAGAAAGTTGAGCCACAGCGCGCGATTTTTGGAATATCCTGCGTGCAAAAGTACGGCAAAGTCCCCTATTTCTTGGGGAATTTCATGCAGGATCACGGCTAAGGTGGTAGCCATGCCCACCTGTGTGTTTACCAAAAAGCTTGCCCCTATGATCATGCCGTCGATAAAGTTATGCACTCCGTCGGAGAAAAGCACTAGTTGGCCCACTGGGTGAATATGGGCTTCTTCTCTGTCTTCGCCATGATGATGCCAATGCAGAAATTTTTCTAAAACAAAAAAGAAAAGTATCCCTCCAATTACTAGAACGCCTATTGTTCCGGGATCTAACGAACTCTCCAGAGCTTCTGGAATGATATGAATGAAAGCATCTCCAAGCATTGCGCCGATAGCAAGACTTATGAAAGCAAAAAGATACTTACGCAGGACATCTTCTCTTATCGACAGAGCCAACGCTCCGGCAAAGGAAAATAAACTTACCAAGAGTACGCTAGCTAAAGCATATATATAAATAATAACCATGTGCGGGATAGGCGAATCGAACGCCTGCCCAGAGTTTGGAAAACTCTTATTCTACCACTAAACTAATCCCGCAATTCGGGCCGCTGGGAATTGAACCCAGTCTAAATGCTCCCAAAGCACTTGTACTACCGGTATACTACGGCCCGTTTTCGCTGGCAATTTTTAGATACTATCACAAAACTATGTCTTTTACTACTTCTATCTTCGCTTTTTTGTCTCTTAAATTTAAAAAAACAATCAATAAGTCCATTTGCCATTCTTTCTCCTCGGGGATGTTTTGTGATAAAAGATAAGTTTGAATTGTCCTTGACAATCTCTTTAGTTTCCAAGGATGCATGTTGTCCTCCGGCTTGTATTGATCCAGTGTTTCACGATTAACATTGTCAAGGACGGTCCTTGACACGGATTTAACCTCCACAAAGTGTATTTTACTCTCCTTTTCGGCCACTATGTCTATTTCTCCCCATTTTTTAGTATAATTACGATCCAAAATTGTAAAACCATGTTTCATGAGAAACTTAATTGCAAGATTTTCCCCTATTTCTCCTATTTTTTGAGTTTTTGAAGTAAAAACTTTTGGCATTATGTTTCATGTGAAACTCTATTGTTAGTTTTTATGTCTTTTACTTAATTATCCTTATTTTAAAATATATTTTTTATAAAATAATTTGTAAAAGACAAATTTTTTACATGTCCGTTATAAACATTACCAACATAGTTATCCACAAATTGATTGATATGTGCGGCCAGAGAGAATCGAACTCTCGTCTCAACCTTGGCAAGGTCGTGTTCTACCACTAAACCATGACCGCGTCAAGCAGAATTATTTATATAACATGTAGCGCTCCTTTTATTTTAATATTTTGTTCTATTTAATGCAACTACGAAATTAGCTTGTATAATAAGGCTTATTTGCCAATTTTTTGAAATAGTGTATAATTACGCCAAATTACTAAATTAATTCTGCGCCCGTGGTGAAATGGATATCACGACTCGCTTCGGACGAGTTATTGTGGGTTCGACTCCTGCCGGGCGCACCACGTAGGAAATTATAATTTAAAAAATTTAATATCTAAAATCCTAAAAGAGGTTTCATATGTAACAGATACATTAGAAGAAGCAGGCTTTCAAGCCTATCTGGTTGGCGGTTGTGTTCGGGATCTTTTAATGGATATAGAGCCGAAAGATTGGGACGTTACGACAAATGCCAAACCAGATGAAATTATAGCTCTTTTTGAGAAAACGGTTTATGAAAATACTTTTGGGACAGTAGGAGTATATGTTTCTTGTGAAACTAAAGATAGTGTTAATCATGAAACATCAAAATTCTTAATTATTGAGGTAACACCATATAGGCTTGAAGCACAATATAATGATTTTAGACATCCAAATGAAGTAAAATTCAGCAATAATCCTGAAGATGATCTTAAAAGACGAGATTTTACTATAAATGCCATGACCTATAGTAAAGGACATCTAACGGACATGTTTGGTGGTATAAAGGACTTAGAGAATAAAACTATTCGGACAGTCGGTAATCCTGATGATAGATTTTCCGAAGATGCCCTACGGATGCTTCGGGCGGTTAGATTGTCTGTCGAGCTTGATTTTTCCATAGCTCATGAGACCTCTCAAAGTATCCAAAAAAACTCTGTTTTTATTAAGAAAATTTCTCAAGAAAGAATTCATGATGAATTTGTAAAAATAATTATGTCGAAAAATCCGAGCGCGGGGATTGTGATGTTGCAAAAATTCGGTCTTATAAAAAATATAATTCCGGAGCTTGAGGAGGGGATAGGATGCGAACAGTCCGGTGAACACATTTATGATGTCTGGAATCATTTGCTTCATGCGCTCCAACATGCCGCCAATCAAAATTGGTCTTTGGAAATAAGGATTGCGGCGCTTTTTCATGATATCGGAAAGCCGAGGTCTAGGAGACTGGCCGAGGGGGCAGGAAAGAAAAAATACACTTTCTACGGTCATGAGGTTATCGGCGCACGAATAGCGGAAAAAATTATGGAACGATTGAAATTCCCTAAAAAAGAAATTGATTTGGTAAAGAAGCTGGTGCGCAATCACATGTTTTTTTCCGATACGGAGCTGATTACTCTGTCTGCCGTAAGGAGAATCATTGCCAAAGTCGGAGTAGAAAATATTTGGCTTTTAATGAAAGTGAGAGAATGCGATCGGGTGGGAATGAGAAAAAAAGAAGCGCCGTATCGTCTGCGTAAATACTTTGCCATGATCGAGGAGGCCTTACGGGATCCTATTTCGGTGGGACAGCTTAAGATTAATGGAGGATATATGATAGAGAAACTTGGGATTAGCCCCGGACCGCGCATGGGTTGGATTCTTCACGCGCTTCTAGAAGAAGTGCTGGATGCGCCCGAGAAAAATACGGTGGAACATCTCTCCGAACTAGTAAAGTCTCTAAATATTCTCGGCGACGCGGAGCTCAAAGCGCTCGGCGAGCGCGGAAAAGAAAAAAAAGAAGAACTGGAAGAGGAAGAAGTGGAGAAATTACACACCAAACATGGAGTGAGAAAAAACCCTTAGTTTACAATACTCTTTTGATAATTTTAGCATTAAGAAGCGATCGCATACTGATGCTAAATTATTTTTTAAGAAATTTCCTGCTGATAGCATTGTTCGCAATACACCATTTCCGGACGGTCGTCTCTGTATGAGGTTTCGAACTTGTTTGGACATCCACTTGGACATTCGATGTCCAAGTGATGGGGATGGTTGGTTTTTTTACACATGCAAGCGCGATGCCAGAGTTTGCGCGGATTTCTTTTTTTCATGCGATCCTGGTGCCGGCATTCAAAATCTTTGCGGGGTGGGGGAATATTCATTCTTTTATAGAAATCCAATTCGGATTTCGTAATGCGGAAATTCTTTTTACAATCTTTACAAACCAAAATTTCTTTTAAAATTTCTTCACTCACTTCTTCTGCAGTCTCCGGCATGTTTTCTTCTTTTATTGTTTCCTTACCGTAAGTGCCACTCGTCTCCGTCTGCCAGTTGAAACCTTTTTCTTTAGCCTCTTTTTCCGTCATCGGGAAATATTCTTGCGCTAGTGTGTCGTTGTAAGGATAGGGAGAGAGCTCGGCGGGGAAGTATTCACCGTAAATCCCGATTCTTTTCATCTCCTCCGTAATCTCGTTTTTTATTTTTTCATACTCCTCTTTTGGGTACTCTTTATTCAAGATGCAATATTTCTTATTATTGAGCGCAACACAGCCGAAACAGTCCGAGCAATTGCGGCAAGAGTCCGAATAATACACGTTGTTGCAATAGAAACTGAAAATTATTCCGATGCAGTTCGTATCTTGAAGCGCGCCCATTACGTTGTAACAGCGTTCGCCCTTAAAATAGTGGTTATTCACGTCCTGGCAATCGATCGGGTCCTCCGCATCCGCGACATAGGAGCAATTTTTTGCGTTTGAAACATCAAAAATCCGCGCGCCGTCATGGCAATTATACATATAGTCTCCGGTGGCGTTTACGCACTTAGTGGCGAAAGCGTATTTAACCAGCGCCCCGGAGCGCAGGCGATTGAATTCTTCTTTGGCTTTTTCGATGGAAGCGTAATCTTTGAAAATTTCCGCTTTTTTCTTTTTGAATTCTTCCTTGGTACAAGATCTATTGTAAATTTGGTATCTTAAATTTCGTCCATTGACGCAAAAAATACAATTTTGGCAATTACGCATGTCGAAAGAAAAAAAAGTATCCACACATTCCTGCAAACGCTCGCCGTAGAGACACTTAAAACTCTTGCGAGTGTCCACGCATTCGTAGCAGAGCTCCGAGTCATAGAGAAAAGCGCAGTCCATGGAATTTTTGCAGTGCTGTACTAGCCGACCATATAGACAGTCTTCGTTATTTTCGGCGGCAAAAATCAGATAACAATTCTTGTTTTCCGAAGAATTATTTTCATACTCCGAGTTAATACTATTGATGGAGAGGAGCCTTACTCTCGGTACTTTGTTTTTTAGTTCCGCGAACTGTCCCATGAACGGCCGGGCCGGATCGTATTTCATTCCGTAGCTCGTCGGGTTCCAACTGTCGCCCCACCAACAAGTATGGCAGTAGACAGGAAAAAGTGTGCCCGAAGCATAAAGGGAAATTCCATTTTTCCCGCATTTGTCGCACGGTCGGCGGTAGAGCGTGCGTTCGTTTCGAAAAGATATACGTCTCTGCATCCGGCAGTCCGGACACATAAGGGGCGGCGGAACTTTTATTTGGTCATAGAAAATCAGATCCTCTTTTCGTACCTCAAAATCCTTTTTACAATTTTTGCAGATTTTTTTCATAGATTTTTACACTAAATTGTAGACGTCCGACGTCTACAATAATATAACTTAATACTTAAAAATTTTTTCAAAAAGCTTGGTACTCCAGGCGGAGAGGTTGAAAAGAACGGCCAAAGTGAAGAGAACTAGGGAGACTTGGGTATTTATGAAACTAAGCGGAATGGCGATCAGGGCAAAGACCACCGGCACCAAGGTACGCACCGTCGAGCCATGAATTTCTCTGGGAGTTATCTCTGGATTCTTTATGTGCGGGGAATATAATACGTAGTTTCTCATGGCATACAGGGCCATGCCGATCATGATGATGTGTACGCCAAAGACGGCGATAGCCAACTCATACTCGCTCCATCTGCCGAGGAGTGAAGAAGAGAAGGGGATCAGAGCGATCAAGAGAAAGAAAAGAGCGTTTATGTTGGTGAGGGCGGTGTCTATGTTTTTGGCATAAATGGAAACGAAGAAATGGTGCGCTCGCCAATAGGTGAATAAAAGGGCGAAAGAGAGAACGTAGCTTGCGAAGTATGTGCCGAGATTCTTTAGTACGAACCACAGCTCCTGATTGCTTGCTATGTGGACGGCATCCGGAATTCTAATCTCAAAGACAAGCAGCGTCATCACGATAGCGAATATTCCGTCCGAAAGCTGATCTAGTCTGGTGTGGGACATGATGAAATTATACCATATTTCCATTAATACCGGACAAGTGGCCGAGCCTTGCCACTTGTAGACGTCGGACGTCTACAAGTGTCTAATAAAGAGCGGCTTGTTTCTTTTGTTGAATATTGTCTTAATCCAAATCATTTTTATTTTATTTTGAAACAAGAAATTGACGAAGGTATTAGCGAATTTATGAAACGATTGCAAGGAGGGTATACGAGATACTTTAACGATAAAAATGATCGCAGCGGATCGTTACTTCAAGGTAAATTTAAATCAAATTACGCCGAAAAAGAGAATTATTTTGAAATGCTTTTTGCCTATGTGATGTGGAATTATAAAGTGCATAATATTTCCAAAAATAAATTAAAATTGGTACGCAGTAGCGAAGAAGAGTATAGGACAGGCAATTTTTATTTAATAAATCCCAAAGAGGGAAACAAATTTTTAAAATGGTTTGGTGGTTATAAAAATTTTTTCAAACACGGGATAGAGATGGTTGACATAGTGCGAGAAAATAGAGGTAAAAAATCTTTAAAAATCGATGAAAAAGAGGAAGCAAGTTTTGATTTCAATGATGATTGATCTTGTAGACGTCGGACGTCTACAGACACTTATTTATATTTCTATCATCACCGGGCAGTGGTCGGAACCCAGAACCTCCGGGAGAATTTCGGCGGATTTTATTTTTTTCGTCAGTTTTTTGCTTGCGAAGATATAATCTATTCTCCAGCCGATGTTTCGGACTCTGGCATTTGAAAAGTGGCTCCACCAGGTGTAATGTTCGTTACCTTTTGTAAAAATGCGAAAAGTATCCACAAAACCAGCTTCTATGATTTTATCGATTCCTTCGCGTTCCTCGTTTGTAAATCCTTTCTTATCTTCGTTCTCTTTCGGTCGGGCGAGGTCATCGGGGGTATGCGCCACATTCAAGTCGCCGCAAAAAATGACGGGCTTTTTTTTGTCGAGTGTTTCCATATATTCCAAAAAAGCTGGGTCCCATTGTTTGTGCCGCAGGAGAATGCGAGAGAGATCATCTTTGGCATTTGGAGTGTAGACACTTACTATATAAAAATCTTTGAACTCGAGAGTCAGCACTCGACCTTCGGTATTTGGGTTGCCGTAGCCGTCATCCGCCAAATTATATTTTTTCGCGATTTTATTTGGAATATCCAGTGTTGCCGACAGTATTTTTTGTTTCGAATTTTTCTTTGAAAAAATCGCTGTGCCGCTGTATCCTTTGCGCTCGGCTGAATTCCAATACTCTTCATATTCCGGCAGATCTACTTCGCTTTGATGCCGCTCGGCTTTAGTCTCCTGCAGGCATAAAATATCAGGGTTATATTTTTTTACAAAAGGCGCGAAAAACCCTTTTTTGTTTATTGCTCTTATGCCATTCACATTCCATGAAATGATACGCATGTTATTTTTTATTATGAAACCTTTTATGAATTTCCCGCAGGGCTTTGTCTGTAACATGGGTGTAAATTTGCGTGGTGGCGATATTGGAGTGTCCGAGCATAGCCTGCACCGAACGGATATCCGCGCCGTTTGAGAGGAGGTCGGTGGCGAAGCAATGTCGAATAACGTGAGGAGTCACCTTCTTGGCTATGCCGGCCTTGATTGCATAATGCCTTACGATTCTTTCCACTGATTGCCTGTCCAAGTTGCCGTATTCTTTACCGGTATATTTTTTATGTTTCACTTGAGGAGCAACCTCTCGGGTTTCAAGTCGCACAAACAATCCTTCTCCCATATCCTTTCTGGCATCCAAATATTTTTTTAGGGCAGTTCTTGCCCGTTCGGAGATGAAGACTACTCGCACTTTGCCTCCTTTACCGCGCACAGAGAGCTCGAGAGATGCAGGATTGATGTCTCGGGGGAGAGAACAGAGTTCGGAAACGCGCAGTCCGGTGGAGAATAGAAATTCCAATATCGCTTTATCCCGAAGAGTTTTTATATCATTGCCTTTTGGGGCTTCCAGTAGCCGTACGAGCTCTTCTTCAGTGATGAGATCTATAGATCTCTCCGGAATTTTAGCCAATTCTATCCGATCGGCGGACATAGACTCAATGTCTCTTTTGCCGAGGTATTTGAGAAATATCCTAAGGGCGATTAAGTGGTAATTCTGGGTTTTTTTGGACATTGTTTCTTTCAAATCTTTTTTTTTATTGCCGGGCTGGCGATTGAGCCATAATCGGAATTCACGCACGGCGGAGTCCGTAATATCGGCCGGAGTTTTTATTTTTGCGCGCTCAAAAAAACGATTGAGATAATGCTCGTAATTCTCAAGGGTTTTTCTGGCTGAACCTTTTTCTATTTCCAAATATTCCAAAAATTCGCGTTTTAATCTGTCAATTTCGGATGCCATCTCAACATTATACCAAACACCCGCCCCGTATGAAGCCGAGGGCTTTCGTTCGGGGTTGTGCGACATCGGTATTTTAAAAAATTGACATATATATATACATGCTATCAATTTTTTTGGAGGTGTAGCCATGCGTGTGAAGATTTTATCGACTCGCGGGAAGATGGGCCTGGATATGGTTCTGGCCATAACTACGTTTTGTCTCGGGAAAGTGATAGTCATTAATGACATGTCAAAGCCATTTCTGGATATCTTTGACGGGGAAGACGAAGATATCCAGAAGTTGGCAGAAAAGGGGATAATGGTGGAGAAAGCGTGAATATGCCGCTTGTTAAGGAGCCGAGCTTCTACAGGCGGTTTCTTATTTCAACCGAGTTTAAATTGTCTACTATACTGCCGGTCGTCTAGATAGTAGATATTTAAATTATGTTTAAAATCGATCCCAATTTGCAATTTTTACGGTTTTGTGCCATACTATTCCCATGCTAGCAACTAAGAAAAAACAAGTAGTTATTAAGAAACATCAGGTTCACGAAAAAGATACTGGTTCGCCAGAAGTGCAGGTAGCCGTGATCTCCGCTCAGATCGACGAATTGGCGAAGCATTTAAAAAAACACAAGAAAGACAATCATTCCCGCCGGGGGCTCATCAAGATGGTAGCCGATAGGCGTACTTACCTGAAATACTTGGAGCGTAAAAACAAAACTCGTTACAATGCGCTGATTAAAAAATTGGAATTGGTATAAAGAGAAGTTTAAAATTCTATTACAATCATGTCCGTAATCAAACACAAAGAGCAAAGGGTCGGAGTTTTCATTGATACTCAAAATTTATATCACTCGGCGCGCAATCTTTACAAAGCGCGAGTGAATTTTGGCGCGGTTTTAAAAGACGCGGTGGCGGGCCGGAAGCTGGTGCGGGCGGTGGCTTATGTCATCGCCACTGAAGCCGGAGACGAGAAAAACTTTTTTGAAGCATTGCAAAAGCTTGGTATTGAAACTAAGACAAAAGATTTGCAAATTTTTGCCGGCGGGACAAAAAAAGCCGATTGGGATGTGGGGCTCGCGGTGGACGCCATAAAAATGTCTTCTCGACTCGACAGCGTGGTGATAGTTTCCGGCGATGGCGATTTTATTCCTTTGGTTTATTATTTGCAAACTATAGGATTGCAGGTGGAGGTGGTTTCTTTTGGTCAGTCTACTTCCGGCAAACTTCGCGAAGCGGTGGACGACTTCGTGGACCTCTCCGAGAATCCGAGAAAATATTTGATCGGGGGGAGGTAAAAAAAATTGTGCTAGGTCTTGCCTAGTAATTTAGAAAGAGAAGAAAAAAATTTAAAAATCAAAAAATCGTAATTATGTTAATAGATTATAACCGCTATTTTTTAGCCAATTCCAGCCTTTATCTGAGATAGGACCGCCATTACCAGAAATAAAAACCCTTGATTTCCCTTTGACTTTAGGAGATTCATAGATAGCTGTTCTATCTCCTTCAGTATATTCCTTAAGGAATGATCTTGTTTCACAAAGTTGTTCATAGTAACCAGGTGATGAGATGCGTCCTTTCCAAAAAGCCTTTACTATTTCCAATGCTTCTTCTTTTGTGTCCACATCAATATTGACATATTTAGGATTTTGTTCCATTGATTTTTTCCTCTCTATCATTTTTTAATTATATCTTTTTATAATTCAAACGCAAATTTTCTTGCTTTTTGGAATAAAAATGCTAGTATGAGACTAAATTACCAGTTAATCGGGGGTCGCTCCCAGACACAAAGTAGTGTTTCAAAAAAATGAAACAATGCTGTAGTCTGGGTACGAACCTAAAATATCCGCCTTCGCTTAATAAGCTACGGCGAGACAAGCATGCAAAAAAAAGAATACAATTTGGAAATTGGAGGAAAAACTTTAACTGCTATTTTTACTGATTTGGCGGAGCAGGCGCACGGCTCGGTGATGCTTAAATACGGCGAGACAGTGGTGCTCGCTACCGCTTGCATGTCCCGAGATTCGCAAAAAGGTCTGGGATATTTTAATTTGACGGTAGACTATCTGGAGAAATTTTACGCGGCCGGGAAAATTTCCGGCTCTCGATTTGTGAAGAGAGAGGGCAAGCCTTCCGAGGACGCGATTCTCGCCAGCCGGGTTATTGATCGGACGCTTCGTCCTCTTTTCGACCATTCTATTCGCCATGCAGTGCAGGTGATAGTGACTGTGCTTTCTGTGGACGACAATGATTCGGTTGTTTTGGCAATTAACGCCGCTTCGCTGGCTCTTTCTGTTTCCGATATTTCTTGGAATGGGCCGATAGGCGCGATTCGTATCGGGAAATATAACAACCAAGATTTCGTGATAAATCCTAGCGATACTTTGCGCCAGGATGATTCGCAGTATCAATTTGATATGATTGTCTGCGGGAAAAATGGGAATATCAATATGATTGAAGCTTCGGCGCATCAGAATAAGGAAGAAGAATTAGAAAAAGCGCTCATTCGAGCGAGCGAGGAGATAAGCAAATTGGAAGATTTTCAGAAGAAAATCGTACTTGAAATAAGCAAAGAAAAAAGAATTATAGAAAAAGAGGAAATAAACCCAGAGTCCGTGAAATTATTCCATGAGAATATTTTGCCAAAAATAGAGGCGGCGATCTTTTCAGGTCCTGGCAAAAAGGAGATTGACGAACTGCATAATGTTTGGAATAAAATGGTTGCTGAAAAATATAAAGCTAGAGAAGATTTTTCTCTGGAAGATAATTTATTTGATGACACGGAAAATGATATTTTGCACAAAAAAGCGATTGAAGAAAATAAACGCGCGGATGGGAGAAAGATGGACGAAGTGCGTGATCTATACGCACAGGCGGGAGGACTTTCTTCTATTCTTCATGGTTCCGGAATTTTTTATCGTGGAGGAACGCATGTGCTTTCGGTTTTGACACTCGGCGGGCCGGAAGATAGGCATATGATTGATGGCATGCAGATTAAAAACGAAAAAAGATTTATGCATCACTACAATTTTCCACCTTATTCTGCCGGTGAAACAGGGCGAGCCGGGTTCACCAATCGCCGCGAAGTGGGACACGGTGCTTTGGCGGAGAAGGCGCTCGCGATGGTGTTGCCCAGCGTTTTAGATTTTCCCTATACCATACGGGTCGTCTCTGAATCAATGGCTTCAAATGGTTCCACATCGCAGGCATCTATTTGCGCTTCCACTCTCGCGCTGATGGATGGCGGAGTGCCAATTGCGGCGCCTGTCGCCGGCATTGCCATGGGGTTGATGATAGAAGAATTTAAAGATAAAAAATTAAAAATTAATAATGAGCCCAGATATAAAATACTTACAGACATTCAAGGACCCGAAGATCATCACGGCGATATGGATTTTAAAATCGCAGGAACGAGAAAAGGGATAACAGCTATTCAACTCGACGTAAAAGTGGAGGGTGTGCCGATCAAAATATTAGGCGAGGCAATGAGGCAGTCTAAGAGCGCGCGAATTGCCATTATTGACAGAATTGAAAAAGAAATTTCGGCTCCTAGAGCTGAAATTTCTCCGAATGCTCCGAAAATATTAATTATAAAAATTAAGCCCGACCAGATAGGAATGATAATAGGCAGCGGGGGCAAGACCATCAAAGAGATAAAAGAAAAATCTGGTGCGGAAGTGACGATTGAAGATGACGGGACGGTTTATCTGACCGGTAAAAATGGTTCGGCGGAAAAGGCCAAGGAAATCGTGCTTGAGATGACCCATGAATTTAAGGCTGGAGAAACGATGAAAGGTAAAGTCGTAAAAATTGCCGAATTTGGAGCTTTTGTCAAGCTTAATGCCTTTACCGATGGCATGGTGCATATCTCCGAGATCGCGCCTTTCCGGGTGGAAAGAGTTTCGGATATAATAAAAGAAGGGATGATCGTGCCGGTAAAAGTTTTAAGCGTGGATCCCGAGCGCGGCCGGGTAGCCCTGTCTATCAAGGAAGCGGATAGTAATTTTTTTAAGAAGTCTCAATAATATTTCTTATATTTTACGTTGTTAATTTTTTTGTGCTAGGCAAGACCTAGCACAACTAGCACAAGTCGGAAATACTCAAATGTTACAAGAAATGATAGAATAAACCATCATGGAAAAAGATAACAATTTACAAACTAAAATTGTGGAGACTTACGCCGAAGATATGGCTCGGGTGATTGAGGATGATCGGGAAGGATTAATCAAGAAAATAATTCACGAGGCGGAAGAAAGAGAAATAAACAAGAAAAATTTTTCTCCGGAGTCGAGACAAAATAAAATTTATATGTTCATAAGCACTTTTTTTGTTTTCGCGGCCTTGGCCACGTTTTTATTTTTTCTTTTAAAGAGAGATCTTCGCACCGTGCCGATTGATCCGGAATTTACGCCGATTATTTCGGGCGACAAAAACTCTTTTTTGGAAACTGGCGAGCTTGGAAAGGCCGAGATTGTCAAAAATCTTATTTTAAAAGCAAAAAAAAGCGCCGTTAACCCCGGAGGCTTGGAAGGAATTTATCTTGCGAGAGGGGGCAGTATTGTGGGTCTTCGGGAGTTTATCGCTTTACTGGAAGCCAATCTGGTTCTTCCAGAGGTGGCATTTGTCAGTGATCATTTTATGATGGGATCGACAAATCAAGCGGGAGTAAAGACTGGAGAAAATTTCTTTTTACTTCTGAAAGTTCGGTCTTTCTCCGATATTTTTGAATCCTTGCGTTCTTGGGAGAATAAAATTCTTTTTAATCTGCATGATTTATTCGGGATAGAAATCTCGTCGGAGACGAATTATTTATTTACTAAAGATTTCGAAAACGGATTTGTCGACAATAAAAACGCTCGCATTTTATATGACAAAGAAGGAGAAGAAGTTCTTATGTATGTTTTTGCCGATGACACTTCTGTGATAATCGCCAGCGATTCCAAAGTCGCGCGCGAGATTATTCTGCGTCTCTCCGGTAGCAAGCTCAAGAAGTAATCAACTTGTAGGATTCAGCTCAATATAGAATTGGGAACCGCGGCCCGGACCTTCGGAATTTCCCCAGACTCGGCCCTCATGCGCTTCGATAATAAGCTTGACTGAATACAGTCCATAGCCGGTAGAATCCACGTTCATCTTTACCGATTCCTTACCTCGTCCGCCTTCGGTGAACAGGTGTTCTTTGTCTTCGGGGGCGATGCCTATGCCGGTGTCCTTTACCGATAACAATATTTTGTTTTCTTTGGTGTGTTCAAGCGTGACCGTTATTCCACCTTCTTTGGTGTATTTGATCGAGTTTTCTATAAGGTTGTTTACTGATTCTTTCAACCAGAATGCGTCTCCTAAAACTGAAAATGTTCCTCCTTCAAATTTGCCTTCCATAGCTAGTCCTTTCTTTTCCGCTTCTATTTTTTTCTCGCCTATGGATGCGGCCACAAGGTTTCTGAAATCCACGGGTTTCATTTCGTATTTAATAGTTCCGCTCTGCATATTGGCGACATTCAAAACCAAATCCACCGTTCGCAAACCGGCATTATTAAACTCCATGCCCTGCTCGGATCTTTTTTTTATCTCCGGAGATATATCGCCGAAAGTACCGTCCAGCATTCCTGCAAAAAGAACTTTGGTGTAGGTAAATGAACCTTTAATTTTATGAGTAATCAGATGCACCAAGCTTTCTCTCTGCTTCAATAGGTTTTGTAGGTCAATATTAAGTTTTGCCAGTTCTTCCCTTTGCTCTATTTCTTTTTTGATCCCTCTTATTAAAACACTTCCAATAATAAATATAAGTAATAGTGTAACTGCTACAACTAATCTAACATTTTCAATAGAGCGAATAAAAATAATTCCAAGAACTAAAAATCCAAGGGCAAAAACAAGCACTTGTGCTCCGAAAAGTTTCATGTTAAAGCTGTGAAATCTCACGATAAGATAGGCCAGGAAGGCCGTGAATATAGGCATGCCGATCAGCCCCGCCTGGGCCAGCGTCCAGTTTTCGGTAAAGCTTCCGATCAGATTACCCCAGGAGAAGGCAAGCAGGAAGACCACCATACCCAAGCCAAAGGTAAGTGCCTCCTTTTTCTTTTGCGGGTCGGAATTTTTCCGGTATTCGCGGTCTGTGACTACGAAAATCGAAATAATGAATGCTAACTCCAGAGCGTAAGTAAAGTATTGGGCAATGGGGCCCTCGATTGCCGTGCAGTCGGCGAGATTTACCCCCGAGAGGTTGAGCGTTGTCGGGAGCAAGAGCACCACAGGAACATAGAGCGCGGCTATGGCAAACTTTTGTTTAAAGGACATATCTGTTCTCTTTATGAATACATAGGTCAGGTAGAGGCCCAGAAGGTATATAAGGGGCTCGATTAGCACCTGCATTGACCAGAAGAATATGACTATGTCTGGGCGGTTGGTGGCCCACAAGATAAGGTCAAAAATAGACCAAGCAGAGAAAAGAAGAACAATAAGTAAAAGGGCTGTTCCCAAATTAGATATGTTGCTTTTTTTAAACACTAAAAATCCTACCAGTAGGGCTACGATGATAGCCGGAAGGTGAGAGTAGAAAAATAGAGTAGGGATATTACTGGAATATACAAAGTATAACGCATCTTCCCAAGGACAAAGTTGCATGTTCATATATTACACAAAAAAATCAGTAATGGGAAGAATAATAAAGGAAATAGCTGCCAATGATGATGATCAAGATAGAGAAGCTTTTATGAAATAAGTGTTTTGTGGAAATTTTCTCCATCGCGACGTGCGGCAAAAATATAGTGAGTACTATCCCTATGATGAATACGAAAAGCGGCTGATAGCTAGAAACCACTAGGACCACCGCGACCGGGGCAAGAAGAGTCGCAAAATTATTTGCCAAATTTCCCACAATATACAAGAGTTCGCTCATGATATTGAACGAAAGTAATTTGCCGCCCATCTGTCGGAACATAGAAAAAAAATCTTCCCTATATTTTTTTATCAAAGCAAGAATCAGTAGACCAACAATCGTCAAACTGACATATTGCCAAAATACCGCGGTAACGAAACTCTCGGTAAGCGCCACTTTCTTGAAGAGAGTATCATGAAGGGCAAAGAAAAAAGACGAAGCCATGACAAGAGCCAACACGCGTCCTTTTATGGTAACTTTATTATCTACGTCTATTTCTATGGCTAGAATAATTATTCCGCTTATAACTAGCAGGGAAGAAAAAATCTGAGCAGTATTGAGCGACTCGCCCAAGATGAAATAGCCCATGAAATACCCGAAGACGGGGATAAGCTGAAAGAGCGGTATAACTATCGAGGCTTCTTCTTCGTCCATACCCCTAAGATAGAAATAAAAAGCGAGCACGCTCAGGAAGCCCACTAGAACCAGGGTCAAAAGATCCAATATTCTCAGGTTGAAAAGTTGGTCAAAATAGAAAAAAAGAATGAATGGCAGGATCACTGCTGAAGCAAGTGCAGAGAAAATAAGAAGAGCGCCTACGCCGCGATCCTTTAAGTATTTAGACAGCATGTACTTGTCAATATGATTGACAATACTCCAAAGAAGCGGGGCTATTAGAGCTACTAGAAACCAGTTAGACATGGCCTATTCCAGTTCTTCCTCTTCGTTTATGATCTCGTAGTTTTTGTCCACGAAAGATCTTTTATAAGTCAGTACTATCGAGGCCAGGATCAGGATAACCAACGCCCCGATCAGGTACTTAGATTTGCGGTCCATTTTGCTATTCTAGCACGAAATGCTATTATATTGCCATGTTAGACAAGAAAAAAATTAAAGAAAAATTAGAAATGGAGAGAGATACGTTATTGGGGGAACTTCGTGATATGGGTAAGCTCAATTCTGAAACAGGCGAGTGGGAAGCTACTCCGGAAGAGACGGATCACCCGGAACCGGACCAAAATGACGCGGCGGACAGATTTGAGGATTTCGAATCAAAAAGTTCGATGATCAGATCGCTTGAGCCGAGACTGCAGAACATCTTGAAAGCCTTAAAGGATATAAACAAAGAATCTTTCGGAAGATGCGTGGTGTGCAAGAAAAACATAGAAATGGACCGACTGGAAGCTAATCCGGCCGCTCGCACCTGCAAGAAACATTTGGAAAATTAATATGTCTTTCGCAAAAGTATATTCAGTCCAAGTTAATTTGTTGAAAGGAACCATTGTAACGATAGAAGTAGATTTGTCTAAAGGTCTGCATGCTTTCAGTGTGGTGGGTTTGCCGGATAAGGCGGTGGACGAATCAAAAGATCGAGTGAGCGGGGCCATAAAAAATTCCGGTTTCAAATCTCCCAAAGCAAAAAATCAAAAAATAACCGTTTCACTTTCGCCGGCGGACTTAAAAAAAGAAGGGCCGTTTTTTGATTTGGCCATTGCCGTGGCTTATCTTCTTTCGGCTGGCGAAATTAAATTTGATTCAGAGAAAAAAATTTTTCTGGGAGAACTGGGACTTGACGGCATGCTTCGCAGTATCAGAGGAGCGCTACCGCTAGCTCAAGAAGCGAAAAGAATGGGTTTTGAAGAAATATATTTACCCAAAGAAAACGCAGCCGAAGCGGCTCTGGTGGAGGGCATAGCGGTTTTTGGAGCTGGGAGTTTAAGAGAAGTGATAGAGCATCTCGATGAGTTTAGCAATAAGCTTAGCGAAAAGTTGGGGAAAAAAGTTAAAAAAATTTCTATTCAACCAAAAACAAAAATAAACTATAAAAAAGAAATAAAGGGGGGAGATTTTGCCGATATTCGCGGGCAAGAAGGCGCCAAGCGCGGATTGGAGATTGCGGCGGCCGGCGGACACA
>Ga0209541_10002271_pt1 | contig 36606 bp, 43 predicted proteins | sample RifCSPlowO2_01_FD_184027 | JGI IMG/M metagenome (GOLD analysis project Ga0209541, IMG submission 184027) | Groundwater microbial communities from Rifle, Colorado - Rifle CSP2_plank lowO2_0.1 (SPAdes) (version 2) | ecosystem: Environmental > Aquatic > Deep subsurface > Groundwater | place...
TGAATATGTGAGAAATCAAGACGAGCATCATGGAACTGTTTGGATGATGGAAGAGTGATTTGTCGTTAGGAAGCCCACGACTTCAGTCGTGGGAGGACGTCACCATACGGTTTTTCTTCTTTTACTTGTTTTTTAGTTCTCTTTTTAGTATGATATAATTTTGGCATGTATAACTTAAACTTCTGAAGTTTAAATAATTTTATATCCGGCTTTTAATAGTTAGATGTATTTACTTTATAGTAAGAAAAAAGAAAGATTTATATAGATTGAAAGGATATAATTATTATGAAAACTGGGCTTGAAAAACTTGTTAAATGTGCTGCTGTTGGAGCATTGGGACTACTAAGTTTATTGCCGTATTCTACAGCCCAAGATAGCAGAGGAAAAAATACCCCCCATCAAACAGCAAATAGTGAAAGCAAGGGCGAGGTATCAGAAGAATATCGCAAGCTAGAGGAGAAAGTCCTTGCTGTGTTTAAAAGATATGCAACAAGAACTCCTGAAGAAATTCAGGCGGATGATTCTTTTAAGCCATGGGAAAAGTTTATGCCGATTAATAAAGAAGACTTCAAAGCTAATAATTTTGTGCAATATTTAATAGATCCAAAATACGATTCTCTTTCAATAGGTCCTTTGGTAACTCTTGAATACAGAAAAGGGGAATTGGTAGGATTATGTTTTGGGGATAGGTACGACAGCAACGAGTGCTCTGGAATTGGAGCAGAAAAAAAAGAAGGGGAATGGAATATAAGAATAGGAACAGAAATTTTAGAGCCAAGACTTGCAAAAGGCATCAATTATACTAAGGTTGGGGGAATCTACATACGGAATGAAATGAGAGTTGAAGAAATTAATGGCGAGAAAAAAGAAGAAATAGTAGGTTCTTCAAAGGCAAATCAAGAAGCAGTTGGCAGAATAATTAAGCTAATAAACCAATTTGATAAAAATTATAAACCACAAGATTAATACACTACAGTTTCATATCCTCTTATCCAACCTCCAGTTATTCTTAATAAACCATCTTTGCTTAATTGTTTTCTCTCGTAAAGGCCTATATCGCCCCTTAAGTCTTGCATAGAAACATTGAACAGCATAAGTATATTCTCAGGAAAACAGCTATTGTTGTATACTAAGTTTCTGCATGTGTTTTCTGTGCATTTGCCTGTTTGATAAAAATTAACTTTATCTGAACAAGACATTCCGCAGTCATAGTCTGTCTCACAAGATAAACAATCAGTAGAACATGTTGAAGAGGTTTCTGTCAAACCACAAACCCCATCACCACAACTGCAATCACTTAACATTATTTCTTTAATTGTTAGTGTTGTAACTTCATTAACAGCTCCAAAAGGAACTTCTAACCTAGCATGACAAACTCCAGAACTACATAAAACCTCATAATCTCCTCCTTCCGGATTTATTATTATTGTTTCTTCTGCATTATATTGCACATTACAGGATTTTAAAACCTCATTTGTTAAAAGCCCTGAGTCTTCATAGCGCTTAACAACTACCTTATCGATTGTAATCTCATCGTCACAATCTTTATGAGAATAGAACATTTTAAGAACAGGTAGATTAAACTCTTTTATATTACTTATTAACTGGTATGCATACCCATTTGGGGTGTAACACCCGGTTTGCCTTGTTAAGTATATAGATTGTTTTGGGGTATACACCCCGGCGAAATAGTCTTTGTCTTTTACTTCTACGAAATTTGGTTGCCCTTCACTCCGATGCAACCAAAGTGTCCACCCACTTCTCTCTAAGAACGAATAGTAACACTTCGGTTCTCCATTATCTTCTTTACAACCCCAAATGTAATTTGAAGGGGTTATACCTCTAAGCTGATTTTTAAAGTATTGCTCTATAATTGTTTTGCAACCAGTAGGATTTCCCTTATTGTCTTTGCCAATATCCCACTCGCCATTAATACATTTTCCTCTGTCTGAGTTGCTCCCAGAATTAGGAACACATGCCAATTCACCACCAAGCTTTTCAGGGTTTGTGCATTTTGGAATGCAGTATCCGTCTTTGCATACTCCTGCCTTTCCCCCTTCTTTGCATGATGCCCCATTTTTCGTTTTGTCTAGGTAAATTTTTCCGCCGCTTGACTCGCAGCTGACACATTCTTTAGAATAATCCCCCAAGCCACTACATTCAGTGCATAAGCCTTTTTTCGTATAATCTCCAAAATCTACATGTTTACAATTTGTGCCAAATTTGCAATATTGCCAGCTCTTGCAATTTTCCCTGCCTAAACAATTACATTTTTCATCTTCATTCTCTCCACCATATACACAGGAGCATTGAATGCATTCTCCTGCACCGCCAAGGCATTGGGCTTTTGCCTCATCACCCTCCAAACCCGGGTCGCAATCCTCTTCGCCATCTATTACACCATTTCCACATGTTGGCTCACTTCCTTCTTCTACACAAGAAACACCCCCCACCATAACCTTTCCTTCTGGACAATGAAATGTGCAATATCCAAACCCACAGCAATCAGGATCACAGCTATAATAACCTCCATCGGGAATATCTTCTTCAACCTGCTGTGACATGCACTCTTCATCACCAATAGGACCTACTTCGCAGTTTCCGCCCCCACTAGAACATTCGCAATCCTCCTGCGAATATACAAGTGAAGAAATTAAGACAAGCATGAAAAACACCAGCAAAATCCTCTTTTTCATTATCTATCAATCAAAATGAGGTTTATAAAATTTTAGTTTTTGGAAAGTAAATCGTACAACTTATGCAGTTACATTTCTGGTAATTAAAGGCAATAATCAATCAATTTTCAGTGAGGTAAGTCAGAACATGTTATAGATCATAAGCTTGACTTAACACATTTTAAATATCTTTTTAAAGAGAGTTTTATTTGAATTTATATGAGATTTTTGAAAGAAGGATTATGGGCTTTGGCATTAAACTTAGCATTAGCAACACCGGTTTTGGGGCAGGAATCCAAGCTGGTAAGCTCTAAACCCCCTGTTGCCGCTGTTCAGACTAATAGAAATGCAAATTTAGAGGGGAATTACAATGTTTTAGAAAATTATCTTGTCAGGTTTTCAAGAGAGTTTCTTGATGATATGTCAAAAGAATCAAAAAGCGTGGGGAAAAACTTAAGAAAATATGGCGACGAGTTTAAAAACGATTACTTATTTATTCATCAGTCGTGCTTGGATTTAGCAAAGAAGTCCTTATATGGAGAAGTAAGAGAAGAGGATTATCTTCATGCAACTAAAGAAATATGCAAGAAACAGAAAAAATATTCTTCAAGTGTTGACTATTCTGATAAAGATGTGATTGCAGCAGAGAAAGAATGGGTTAAGGAAAGGACAGAGTTTTTTAAGAAACTTTTAGAAGCAGAGGGGAGGTTTAACAGCGGAGAAGAGATTATAAGAAAAGTGTATTCTAAAAAGGGATATGAAGAGTATGTTAAAAAACAGAATGGAAAAGCCAGAGAGTTATACGGGGAAATTAGGGAATCATTAAGTTATCTTGCCAGTATTTTTGGAGGAGAGAGGGAAGTTGATTGCGTCAGAGATAATGTTGGCAGTCTCTACCAAAAATCTATAGAAAAACTTTATGGGGAATAATATGTTAGAACCAAAACCGCTTTTTGTTGAAAGAATGAAGAGGCTTCTTAAAGATTATGATGAGTTTTATGAAATTTCTGGAAAAGAAATTCGAAGAAGCATAAGATGCAACACTTTAAAAATTTCACCAGATGAATTGAGAAAAAAATTAGAGGCAAGAGGATGGAAAATAAAGCAGATATCTGATGAGTTTCCAGAGATAATGGTTGTTGAAAATAAGCTTCTTCCTGGAGAATTGGGAAAAGCAGAAGAGCATGTTCTTGGTTATTATTATGTTCAGGAACTTTCTTCTATGATGCCGATAATTGCTTTAACCCCTAAAGCTGGGGAATTGGTTTTGGATTTATGTGCTGCTCCTGGAAGCAAAACAACACAGATGGCAGCTATGATGGAGAATAAAGGAACAATAATTGCAAATGATAATTCATTAGACAGAATAAGAATTTTAACTTCTAATCTTGAGAAAAATGGGGTTATGAATGTGATTGTTACAAGAAATGATGCTGTTCAGCTTTGTGACAGGCTTGCGAAAACAGGCATTAAATTTGATAAGATTCTTTTAGATGTTCCGTGTTCAGGAGAAGGAAACATCAGAAGCAATCCAAAAACATATTTAATCTGGAATATAAAACAGGTAAGGAAATTAAGCAGGATGCAGAGAAAAATTGTTGCATCTGCAGTGAAGCTTCTTAGGGATGGGGGTGAACTTTTGTATTCCACATGCACTCATTCTCCAGAGGAAAATGAGGAAAATGTAAATTTTCTTTTGGAAAATTTTCCTCTTGAAGTTGAGAAGATAAGTCTTCCATTAAAATGCAGGTCAGGGATTAAAGAGTGGAGAGGAAATAAGTTTGATAATCAGATTGAAAATGCGTGCAGGATTTATCCGCAGGATAATGATACAGAAGGATTTTTCTTGTGCAAGATGAAGAAAACTGATTAAGCGGTTTTCTTTCTTAATTTTTGTCTCTGTTCCCTATAATAATTTGCCCGCTGAACCGCAGTATTATAAATTTCACCTTCCTTAATTCCAACACGCCCCAACTCATTAATAATGTTATCAACAGTTGTTATAGCTCCGTTATAATGCCCACTTTGGACATCCCCTTCAGCAATACTAAGGGCTCTTTTAGCTTCTTTTTTTACTCTTCTTTTTTCCAACCAATCTCTAAATCCCATGTTATAATTAATGTTTAAATACTTATAAATCTTTCTACGAAAATGCAGCTGAATTTTTTATCAAGGCGGGAAAAGAAAAGGTTAATTGAGCAACTTGAGGAGCAGTATGGGATTGTTGAATTGCCATTCTTGCTTGTTCACAGCGGGAAAGAGAAAATCCGGGCTTTATCTTGCTCGCTTTCTACAGATGAATTAAGAGAGCTTAGCAGGAATGTGAATGTTAATGCTGTTGGGATTTACTTATTAAAAATAGAGCCAGATGGATTAAGATTAAGCATAGAAGCAACACATATGCTTAAGAAACAGATTAAAAAAAGTATAATCGAGCTTAATAAAGAACAACTTGCCGAGTGGCTAAAAGGTAGGGATGTTGAATTAAATTCAGATATAAAAGGCTATGTTGTTGTCAAATCAGGGGATGATTTTTATGGATGCGGGAAGCTGTCAAACAAGATGCTGAGGAATTTCGTGCCTAAAGAGAGAAGGATTAAAAGTTAGCTTTCTTGTGGAATAGATTCTGGGGATGTATCCGCCCCCCCTGTTTTTTTAATTCTTCTGTTTGTATAAAAACTAATAAGACTTTCTGTACCTTTATGCAATTTTGTTTGGGGCATTATAACTGCTCCGATTGGTTTTTCCACTCCTCCGAAAAGATGCTGTTTGTCATATAGTGGAACAACTTCACATTCTATATCTAATTTTAAGCCCTTTGCTTTTAAGAAACCAAGTTTAACACAAAATGTTTCATCTTTTTCATGTTCCTTAATTGCTCTTTCAAGTATTGTGGGGGTTCTTATAATCTGGTGATATCCTTTACTTATTGCTTCTTCATTAGAATACCCAAGACGATTTAACATATCGTCATTCATTTCAACGGGGCCGCCACTAAGGTCTACGTAAACCATAGCTAAAGGACTGGCATGAACCAACTCTCTTGCAGTTGTTGTTATCCCCAACACCGGCTCTATTCTAAGCCTATTTCTCAATTGTCTGTTCTCATTAGAAATAGACTCAACTTTTCCTTCTAAACCCTCAATTTTTGCTGATTGGTGTTTAAGTGTTTCATTTTGTCTGGCAAGAATTGCTGTTCTGAATTTTCTGTCGTATGCTCTTTGTTCCTGTAAACTTATAATTCTGTAATTAGCATCATTTAGGTTTGCCCTTTGCATTGAAATTAGTCTTCGATATTTTGCGTTTTTAGCTTCTAACATAGCAATTTCTTTAGGGGTAAGGTTATATTCATCAAGCTGTTTTCTTAATGACCTTTCTCCTGAGACAGCTAATGCAAGTCCCTTTAATGCATCAACTGCCCAAAAACACCAATCTTTTATAAATTTGTAATCCATATAAAAACTAATACATTTCTATATTTATTCTTTTCTATACCTTTAAAAATAGTGTTCTTTTTATTAAAGTATGGCAAATGAAAAGGCATTTGAGAAAGCAGACAAAATATGCAGGGAAACGATTAGTTATGCAAAAAGCATAATTAAGCCGGGAATGCTGCTTCTGGATATAGCAGAGAAAATAGAAAAAAAGATTATTGAACTTGGTGGAAAGCTCGGATTTCCTACAAATTTATGCATAAACGAGATTGCAGCTCATGATACACCAAGAAGCGATGATAAAAGAATAGCTTCTGGCTTGTTAAAAGTTGATATTGGGGCAAGTGTTGATGGGTGGGTTGCTGATTATGCGTTTTCTATTGATTTAGACGGAAATGAGGAGAACAAAAAGCTAATAGAAGCTAGTGAAAAGGCTCTGGCATCTGCTTTAAAGCTGGTGAAAAAAGGTATTAGACTTAATGAAATTGGCAGGGCAATTGACGATGAGATTAAAAAACACGGGTTTACATCTATAAAAAATTTATCAGGGCATGAGATAGGGGAGTATGACTTGCATGCTGGCTTGACTATTCCAAACTATAACAATAAAAGCGATGCTGAATTAGGCAAAGGAGTTTATGCAATTGAGCCGTTTGCAACATCTGGGCAGGGCTTGGTTTATGACGGAAAGGAAAGCGGGATTTATAAAATTGAAAAATTAGGAAGCGTGAGGGATGCGACTGCAAGAAAAATTCTGAAATTTGCAGAAGAAGAATACAAAACCCTTCCTTTTTGCGAGAGATGGATAACAAAGAAATTTCCAAACTCAAGGTTTGCCTTGAGCTTGCTTGTTAAAGAAGGAATTCTGCATGAATATTCTACATTAGTTGAGAAATCTCACAAGCCTGTGAGCCAGGCCGAAGCAACAATCAGGGTTTAAAAGAAAGTTTTATAAAGTTTGCCAGATATAATCTATCTATGAAAAAGGTGATGCTGATTTTGGTTTCTTTAATAATATTGTTTGCTCTTATTAATCTTGCAAATGTTTCAGCAGAAACATACCCTTGCTGTTGTGCGGGAAGCAATGCATTTGGTGATGAGGTATGTGGAATGGGAAGCGGTTCCGATATAACTCCTAATGAGTGTTATGGGGCATGCAGAGGAATTTCTTATTCTCCTCATCCGAACTCGTGGTGTGGCAGTGAAGGTTATTGTGTTTCTCTGGGAGAATATGAATGGGATGAGCCAGAGGATGTTGTAGAAGAAATCTGCAATGGCTTGGATGATGATGAAGATGGTATGATAGATGAGGATGAGGCCACTTGTGAGTCTTCTGAATGTCTTGCTGATGAAGGAGAATGTCCGCTTGGAAGTGTTTGCACGAGCAATACAATAAGCTTATTAGGGCAAATTATAAAAACAATAACTGGAAGAGCAGAAGAAAATAATCAGCAATGTAAAATTTGTGCGAGTAAATGCAAAACATGCCCGCCACATCCTCCGAGAGCAACTAAGAATAATCCATTGGGAATTTGTGCCAGTGAAAAAGATGGCGGATATCCTTTTTCTAAAGAATGCATAGACTATCTAAATATGGTAAGCTGTGTTACTTGTGTTGATAATGACGCAAATGTCCCTGGAAGAGAAACACTTGCTGCGAGGAAGAATGATGGAACCGCAGGGGTTAACCAGGATGGATACCCTATATGGGGCGGGACAAGTTTTGAGAAAGGGACAGGGAAAGTTATAAGCGACCAGAGTTCAAGTGCTTTGTTTCCAAGATACACAAGAGAAGGAGGAAATAATAAGGATGTTTTGTCAGGAGATAATCCTGTTTATCATAATTATGGCAGTGGCGAGGTTGTAAATGTAGGAGAGATAATTGACTGCGCTTTGTTTGCCCAAATCCACTATCAGCCAAAAAAACCATTGCAGGATGAAGAAAATGCTTGGTTTGGTGTTTGCAATGGCATGATGTGTGTTAATCAGGAATGCACAGCTGACTGCTATAATGGATATGAAAAATGGGTTGATAAAAATGGTAAGAAAGTTGAGCCAAAAGGACCTTATGTTGAAAAATTAATGATGATGTGCCCAAAGGGTTCTTATTATTATAAAAAAGGATATGGGTATACTAATGTCAAGTATAAGGGTAGTTGGGGAAATCTTTTTAATGATGCAAAAGGAAGTGTAATTCCTCCAAATTGCTATGTGGATGATATGGGCGACTCTGATAAATGTGATTATCTAGTCAACAGAGACTACCCAAATGGTAGGAAATTGGACCAAAGGATAAGTGCTGACATTATTAGGGATGCATGCATAGCCCAATATAATAAAAATGCTTACTTTTATATTTACTTGGGTGCGACTTTTAATTCATATTGTAAATGTTGGAAATCAACTTTAGAATTAATGCAATCTGCTTCTGCAGACATTCCAAATTACGAAAGATATTATTCTGTAACAGCTTCTTTAAAAAATCCAATAAATTCTTATGTACAAGACTCTTCTGAGGATAATTTATTTAGACTTTTAAATGCTGTCAGAGAATGGGTGTTGTCTTAATTTATTTCCCCCCTCTAGCCTTCCTGCCCCTTTCAGTTAAGCCCTGCCATATTGATTTCATAAATTCCCCCGAATCCTTCCTTGCATCGTCATAAGTTTCTTTTGAAACTACTTGTGGATATGGGTGTTTCCCATAGGGTTTTATATCAAATACGAATATATATGACCCATCTGGAGTTTTACCAAGAACCTTTGTGATTGGAACAACAACATGTTCTGTACCATCTTTAAATTTTATTACTTCCCTTTCACCTAATCTTTCAATTTCTCTCTTAGTTCTTTCACCTGGGTCAATTTCCCCATTATAAATATCCCCCTCAAACCAAGTTTTCCCGTTTCTTTTTGAAATTTTATATGTCCATTTTGTTTCTGTCTTTGGCCCGACGAACTCTCCCCTCGAGTATGTTTGATTAACCACTATTCCGCTGTGGGTCCCTATAGATTGATAGTTATCCTCAATAGCCCTGCTAGGAAACAGAGCACACCCCGCAGCTAAGAAAGCAGCTAAAACAGCACTTACTAATCCCCCCATCTTTTTTCTTGGATTATGCAAGTTTCCTTCTTTTCCTCTATTGTCTTCTCCAATTTCCCTTTCCATTTTTAAAAACCTCTTAACCTGACTTAATATGCTTATTTCTTCTTTTCCCTTCTTTCCTCTTTTCCCCATACATACCTTAAGATGCTGAAGTTTTTAAGGTTTTTGTTGCATAACTAAGATTTAAAAATAAAAATAAATTTATCCAGCATAAGCCGGGCCTTCCAGGGCGGCTCTTGCTGATTTAAGATATTCTTCTTCGACTTTCTTGTATCTCTGAACATCATTCTTGCTTACACTTGGCCTTACTTTTTTCATTGCCTCTTCAAAATCTTTTCTTGTTACTTTGTCTGCTTTCATATTTTTTCTTAAGGCCAGCATTGCAGCTTCTCTTACTAAACTTTCTATGTCTGCGCCAACATAGCCTTCTGTCCTGCCAGCTAAATCTGAAAGATTAACATCTTTTAATAAAGGCATGTTTTTAGTGTGAATCTTTAAAATTTCGAGCCTGCTTTCTTTGTTTGGAACATTCACAAGAAGGATTCTGTCAAATCTTCCTGGACGTAATAATGCAGGGTCTAGCATATCCGGACGATTTGTAGCTCCGACAACAACTACATTTTCTAATTCTTCCAAGCCATCCATTTCAGCAAGAAGCTGGTTCAATACCCTTTCTGTAACTTTTGTTCCAGGGTCAAATCCTCTTCTTCCAGCCATTGCATCTATTTCGTCAAAGAAAATGATACATGGAGAAACTTGTCTTGCTCTTTCAAAGATTTTTCTTACACCCTCCTCACTATTATGGGCTATTACTCCACCAAAGCCCCCAATAAAATTCTGCCCATCTTCTATAGAAAGATCATAAACATATTCTTCTCCTTCAATTTTCCGAATTTCCTTAACTAAATCAAATTGTATGTCCCCTTCAACTAAATTCCAGTAGTCTTTATATTTATTTTTGTCTTTATCAAAATAAATCAGCATATTTTTCATTTGTTCTCTGCCAATTGATTTATTAGAACTGCAAGTTTCAGTATAGTGTGAAGCTAGTTCATATAACTCTCCTGAAAGGGGAACCAAATCTGTTCTAAACCATTTTCTCGATTCTACATATTTTGAAATTCTTTCGTCCTTCAATCTACCTATAAACCCCACTTCCTTAAACCTCTCAAAATTTTTAACTCCTAAGATGCTGATTCTATAAATTTTATTTCCATTTTCACCTAATTTTTCATAACATGTTGCAACAATTCCAAAATCTAAAAGAAGATACAATAAATCATTTGCTAAAGTCTTGCTTATGGTTGATGCTTCTATCTTAAATTTGCCGTTTTCAGCAGGGTATATTGAACCGTCCCCACTAAAGTATCCTTTTAACAAATTCGCTTTACTTTCTTTGTCCAATATAAAAGATAGTGCTGGAAGATTTTTATTTTCGGAGCCACCATTTAAATTAAAAACTTTTTCAAATATTTTCTGCAAGAACATCGAATTAATCGTCATTGATTTATTAGTTTTAGATACAACAAATCCATATTTATTACAAATTTTCATTATGTCTTCTCTAATCTCCATATCCATGTTGTGTATCCTTACCCCATCATTAAAATCTCCCTCAGCAATCCATAATCCGACTAACCTCCAAAAATCTTTGTCTATTTTAAAAGCAGAAGAATATTCGTGCAAACTTCCTTTTAATTTAATTTTTAGTTCATTGTAATCTAAGGCTAATCTGGCTTCATTAATAATCTTGTCAAAATTGATTATAGAAACTGGAAGTTTATTAGAGATTATATCGGCTAAATATTTTTTAGAAACATTTAACAATTCAGCTGTTTTGTCTACACTAAGTAATCTCTTAGCCCTTTCTAAATAGTCTTCTACATTACCTATAAAAATATCCCCATCATTTTTTAAATGTCCATAAAGGTTAATTTCTTTAACATCCTCTCTAGGCAAATTCAAATTTCGCGGGATTGCTATATAACTTTCATTAACAATTAAGTGGCTTGCAGGGATATCTGTAAATCTTCCATTTACAAAAGAGAATAAAGAATGATAATCTGTTACTTTAATTTTTCTTCCTGTCCTTGTAGTGATTTGTAATAAATTGTCATTTAATTTATGTTTTATATAGTCATCAATTTTAGTAAATCTTACTCTTTTATCTTTGTCAAAAGCCAAAATATTAACTTCTTTTTTATTTTCAACAATCTCTCCGATTTTCATTCTTTTGACTATTCCATTTTCTTTCACAATTAATTCTTCATCATAAGGCAGACTTTTTCCCACCCACATTGATAAGAGTGATGGACCTTTAACCTGGATGAAATTTGCCTCGCTTTCATTTGCAACAGCCTTAGCAAGAAGTGTTTTTCCTGTTCCTGGAGGACCATATAGTAATAATCCTCTTGGGGGTTTTATTCCCAAGCGTGTGAATGCTTCTGGATTTTTTAATGGCCATTCAACAGCTTCTTTTAGTTCTTGTTTTATGCTTTCTAATCCCCCAATATCCTGCCATTTAATATTTGGAGTTTCTACAAGAACTTCCCTCATAGCAGAGGGTCTTACTACTTTTAATGCATCTTTAAAATCTCTTTCTGTTACAATTAGTTTTTCTAAAATCTCTTGCGGAATTTCTTCGTTTTCTTTAAGTTTTAGTCTTGGAAGAACTTTTCTTAAAACAGCCATTGCAGCTTCTTTAGCAAGTGCGGAGATATCTGCGCCAACAAACCCGTGTGTTACAGCCGCTAGTTCTTCTAAATTAACATCTTTTGCAAGAGGCATATTTCTTGTGTGGATTTTTAGAATCTGCAGTCTTCCGTGTTTATCAGGAACATTTATTTGAATCTCCCTGTCAAATCTTCCAGGCCTACGCAATGCTGGGTCAATTGAGTTAGGTCTGTTTGTAGCTCCGATAACAACAACACTTCCTCTTGATTTCAAGCCATCCATCATAGTTAACAGCTGGGAAACAACTCTTCTTTCAACTTCTCCGTAAGCCTCTTCTCTTTTTGGAGCAATTGCGTCTATTTCGTCAATAAAAATAATGGCAGGTGCTGTTTTCTCTGCTTCTTCAAACTTGTCTCTTAGATTTTTCTCGCTTTCACCATAGAATTTTGACATTATTTCAGGCCCGTTAAGCAGGATAAAGTTCGCTTCTGATTCATTTGCAACAGCTTTTGCAAGAAGTGTTTTTCCTGTTCCTGGAGGGCCGTGAAGCAAAACTCCTTTTGGAGCTTCTATACCCAGCTTGTTGAAAATCTCGGGATGTTTTAATGGAAGCTCTACCATCTCTCTTATTTTTTTTACCTCTTCGTCTAATCCCCCCAAGTCCTCATAAGTTACATCAGGTATTTTATCTTCTGAAACTTCAACTGCTTTTGGAGAGAGGCTTAGCTCTGTGTTTTCTGTGATTATGCACGGCTGGTTTGGCTGTGTTGAGACAACTAAGAACTTTGTCTGATTCATAATTGGCATTCCTGGAAAGTCCATTCCTTCAAATGCTTTTCCAAAAATATTGAAGATATCTGAGAATTCATCTTCCATTATGTCTCTTCTTCTTTCTGTTCCGCCAAGAACTACAATATCTCCCTTGACAACAGCTCTGCCTAACATTCCCCTTCTTAGTATGTCGGGATTTCCTCTTACTATTATGTTTTTCTGGGCAGGTGCAATTAAAACTTTTTTGGCTTCTTTTATCTCTGCTTTCTTTACAATAACCATTTCACCTATGCTTGTTTTGGCGTTTCTTCTTGAAATTCCGTCAATTCTTATTATCTGCTCGCCAACATCAATAGGATAGGCTCTGTCTACTATAGCAACTGTCTCGCTTTCTCCTTTTATTGTGATTATGTCCCCTCTTCTTAAGCCAAGACGCTTCATTAACTCTGGGTCTATTCTGGCGATGCCTCTATAAGCATCATCCTGCATTGCTTCAACAACTTTCAATTTAAAGTCTTTTAACAACTCGCTCATTTTAGATTATCATCTCCTTTGATATTTTTAAGGTTTTCCCCAAACTCTATTGACAGCTTGCCTGCTTCTTCAAAGCAGAGTTTAACCATTTCGTTGAATATTTTCTCTTGTTCGTGTATAAAATTGACAATTTCTCTTGGAATTGAAACAGTGTAGCTATTTCCAACCATTCTCATCTTAACTCTGAATTCTTTGTTCTTGAGATTTTGGAAATTATTATGCTCTTCTATGTCTTTAGGGTGATATATTCTGTTCTCGCATTTAGAGCATTGAAGCATTCTTAGAACAAAGCCATTTTTGATTAGTTTTCCGGGTTTCATAAGTGTATTGCACTTGCTGCATAAAACCTTGTTATCAAATATGTCTGACATTTTAATATTTTTGAATATAAGCCTACAAGCCAAAAAATAAATGGCTTGTAGAAAAGGAGGTAAGTGTATATCCTTTATGTATACACAATAAATATATACTATTTAAAGGTTTTGGTTTTTGTGGCTTTGGGGTTCGGAGTATAGAGGGCAGGTTTCATATCCTGTTTCGTATTTGCATTTAAGAGGTTCTAAAATTTCAATGGGGGTGTATCCTCTAGACATTTTGCAATGGGGGGAAGATTTCATTTTACATTGGATTGGAACTTTATACGCATCTTTCATTTTCTTACAAATATAAATTGCATTTTTAAGTTTAATTGAAAAAAAAGCGAGAATCAGAAAAAATAAGAAAAAATAAAAATTACCTTATCTTGAAGGTTACAGAAACATCTGCATTGATATCAATTTGGCTTGGGGTTATGTCTGTTGTAGCTTTTTCCAAAGAAACTCCACCTGACTCTGCTCTATAGATAGGATAAGGGTCGTAGTAATAGTTGTTTGTTGATACAGAAACAACTCCAACAACTTTCTTTCCTAAGCCAGAAGCAATAGCGTCTGCTTTTTTTCTTGCGTCTTTTGTAGCTTCTTCTAATTGAGCTGCTTTTTCTTCATTTTGCTTTTCTAATGAAAGCTCAAAATTTATGTAGCTGACTAAAGAGCCTTCATCAACAACAGCGTCGACAATCTTGCCAACATTATCAAAGTCTTTTGTAGAAACTTTAATGCTTTGAGTTGCTGTATATCCTGTTATCTCCTGACTGCCTGAAGTCCAGTCGTAATTAGGATATATAGAATATTGCTCTGTTTCTATGTCTTTTCTTTCCAATCCAAGTTTTATCAAAGCGGTGATTGTATCATCGCTTATAACTGCAATCGCGTCTTTTGCAGCTTCTGCTGACTTATTTATAGACTGGATGTTCAAGTAAATTACAGCCAAATCAGGCATAATCTTTGTTTCTGCACTGCCAGAAGTTGTTATTGTAACTGCTTTGTTAAGATTATTAATAGCAATTACTGAAACTAGTGCAACCGCTATTATAGCTACTACAACCACAACAGCTAGATTTGTTTTCATTTAGATTTACCTCCTATCAAAAACTCTTTTGATTTTATTTTAAGTTTTTGACTATGATTAGAAAAATTAGTCAGTTTATTTTTCTGATATGTTAAATTTAATATTAAATAGACTAAGACTGCAAATAATATTCCTATAAAGAACCATTCCCAGATTGGAAGAGATGAAAGTTGCTGCATAAAACCAATATTTTGGGTAGAAATTAAGTTTTCGCCTGCTGATTTTAAAGCTTCTGCTGTTTGTGCTGCTTCTGGGAGGTTGTATGCCCTGTCTGCAACAGCTTGTTTTAATGAGAAATATCTTAGCAAGAAGCTTATAATCGCTCCTGAAAATAAAACTATAGCAAGATTTTTTATGTTCTTAATTAAATTCATGCTTTTTGGCTGAATCATAATTTTCTTGTTTGAAAGCTTATACATATCTATTTTTCTACCCTTAACACTATAGAAGAAATTCTTGCTTTTGTCTATTAAGCCTGCTTGCTCTAATTTTTTGAGATTATATTCTATTGTGTTTATAGGAATTCTAAGTTTTCTTGCAATGTCATTCTCACTTGCCTCTTTCTCTTCTGTAAGAAAATCTATGATTTTCTTGCATGTTGGATTGCTTATCACATCTGCTAACTTCTTTGTTCTCGCATCGTCCAGAGAGAACATTATGTATTTTTCTGCCATATTACTAATACTGATAAGACATTTATAAAGCCAGCGATAACTTCAAAGAAGTTGGAAGCTATCAAAAACCTTTGGTTTTTGAGTATGCTCAGAAATCTGAACATTAGTGAAGATTTCTGACATATGGAATTTTGTGTCCCTTGCTAGTAACAAAAATAGAAAGGTTTAAAAGGTTTAAAACTTACCTAAGGAACATGAGAAAACTACCAAGAAAACTAACAGCAGAAGAAATAGCAGAAATAAGAAGAATGCATAAAAAAGATGAAATGTCTCCAGAAAAAATAGCATTGGCTAAGGGACTGCCCTATTCAATAGTCTATTTCCACCTTGTGCTTGAACCAAGGGGTTTTAAGAGCCAGTTTGAATATTGTGATTGGCTGGCAAAACAGCAGGGCTATGAGTCAAGAGCTGACAAAAAACAGAAAATAGCAAGGCAAAGGGGAGATAAATCTTACCAAGGTTATCAAAATAGATTATTAGAAAAATCAGGAACAACCTATACTGAACAAAGAAAAGGCTGGTTTGAGCAAAGAAAGGCAAGAGAAGCGTATCAAAAATTTAGCAAGCTGGTTTCTGATGCACTTGATAGTCAAGATAAAAGTCAAGCTGAACTTGCTAGAGAGGCAGGAGTTTCAAGGGAAATAGTGTCTAAATACTGCAAAGGAGAAGCATTGCTAAAGGACAAAGAAATAAGGAGAAACATCGCCATGGCCTTGAGGATAGAAAGTGCAGTTTTAGAAAATATGTTGGAGGGCGTTGCATAAGTTTAAAAACAAAATTTGGATATTGTTAAGATGGTATTAAAAGAAAACATAAGAAAATTTTGGAACTGGCTGAAAGGAGACAGCTTTGGAAGCTGGATAGTTTCAATAGCCATTGCTTTTGTATTTGTAAAATTCATATTTTTTCCTGTTCTTTCCTTAATATTTGCAACATCTCTCCCATTAGTTGTTGTAGAGTCAGGAAGCATGCATCATCCTGAAACATTTGCTGGAGGAATTATTGGAATAAGTGATTTTAATGTATGGTATGCTAATGCTCGTGGATGGTATGATGAAAGAAATATCTCTTTAAATGATATGGAAGACTGGGGGTTTAAGAACGGGATGGATAAAGGAGACATTATTTTAGTTTATGGAAAGAAAAATCCTGAGGTTGGAGACGTTATTATATTTGAAGCTGACCAAAAATACCCTATAATCCACAGGGTGATAAGCAAGACAAGCATTAATGGGGAGATTGTTTATGAAACAAAGGGGGATAATAATAACGGGCAATTATCTTTTGAAAAAGAAGTAACTCAAGACGAGGTTATTGGAAGTTCTTTATTGAGAATACCAAAATTAGGATGGATAAAGCTTGGCTTAGTTGAAGTTTTGAAAGTGATAAAAGGAAATTAACTAGGAAGCCAGTCTAATTTTATGATATAACCTGTTCCGGTTCCGATGTTTTTTATTGTTTGTCCTATCCAGGAAAAATAGCCTGTTGCAAAACTTTTCAATCCTTCTTCATTTTTTAAATTAATATTTTTCTCGCTGACAACAAATAAAGCTCCAATCATAAGAAACATTACAAGAAACATTAAACTTCTCATTTTAATAAGGATTGTTAAGACTCTTCCTGTTCTGGATTTTTTACACCCCAATCCATTTTAATTGCTTCTCCTGTAACCTTTTTCAGGTTATCAAATGATTTTACTACCCATCCAATATAAATTTTTCCTGCTTTGTCAAGCCCGCTTAAGGACTTAAGATTGATTCCTTCATCTGCAATAACCCTGGAGAAGCTTACGTAAAACAACAATGAAAGAATTAAAAGAGTCACGATTGTTGTTTTATGGCTGATATACCTTAGTCTAAGCACAACTAACACCATTATTATCAAAACGCCAATTATTAACCAGTTCATTTTCCTCTTTTAATTTTTTTCTGCTTCTCTATTAAGAGAATGTAGTTTAAATATTTTTCTGAAAAATATTTAAGTGGACCCGGAGGGATTTGAACCCCCGACACCCGGATTTCTACCATTGATAAGAGTCCGGTGCTCTAACCAGGCTGAGCTACGGATCCGTAGCTCAATAAAGAAAGCTGAATTTAAAAATGTGTTGTTATAAAAATAGCAATAAAGATTAGATTAGTACGTTAATAATTCTAGTATACTCCAGTATTTTCTTTATTAAGAAATCTCGTTGTGCTTTCAAATCAGTATTTGTTTCATGATACGAGACAATTTTAGCGGTTTTTGGATCTATGTAGTAGTCTCTTGCTAACTGCATTATTCCTCTTGCCAATCCTCCTTCTATTGGATCAAATACATAAATTCCTTCATGATTTTTAGAAAAGATCCTAAATTTAACAGGCCAACCAGAAGATTCTTTATATCGTCTTTTTTTGAGTTCTCTTCTCACTTTTTGAAAATCTAAAGCCAATGCCTTTCTTGCCCAGTTTCCGTCTAATTCTAGTAATGTCCTCCAAGCTTTTGACATAAACCTTTGTTCTGGGACGGGATGAATATAGGTAATTTTTCCGGCACCATTCTCTAGAATTTTTTCTAAAACCTCCATTTAATTATCTTAAGAATCTAGTTTATAATTATTATTAGTTTGTAGAACCTATATAAAACTTTAGTGGTATTCTCGCCAGGTATGCTTGCACTTGACGCACCTGAAAAAGCGTGTTTCAGCTTCGTCTGCTGCCCTTGTTTGTGTTGACCAGAAATAAGCTTCGTTATGCCCGCATTTCGGGCAGGTAGCTGTTGTTACCGGAAGAACATTTGTATCTTTTTCCTTAAGAATTCCAACTTTTTCCTCTTTTCTTATTTTTTCTGTGGCCTCAATCTTAACTTTTCCTTTGGCAGTATAACTGCATTTTGGACAACCAAACCTCTCTTTCTTTTTAATAAGAACTGAACCGCACCTTGGGCAAAACTCCATTCCTGCTTTAAAAGAAATATATTTATAAAGCTTTTGCTTTTAATAGACTAATGGAAACCAAGTTAGAGAGATTAAAGAAAAGATTCGAGGAGAAGCAGAAGCAGTATAACCTGCCTGATTTTCAGACACTAAACGAGGTATTTGAGATAGAAAAAATCAGCCAACATGATACAGAGATGGTGTTAAGAGAAGCGAGGAAACATATTGTTGACAAGGCAATCTCATATTTGAGATTTTTAGAGCTGATACTAAATCCTGCAAATGCCCCTTTGTTTATCTTCGGCTTGACAAAGAATTTAGAAGCCAGTGACAAAAAACTTATTGAAGAGGTTTATAAGAAATTGTGTGAGATAGAGTTTGATGCTATTGAACTTGATAATAGCTATTCTGAAAAAAAAGAAGCTGAATTTATAATAAAGAAGGCAAAAGAGTGGAAAGAAATTTCCGCAGAAATTTCTCGCATTTTAGTGTGTTTAAGAAGAAGCTGGAAAGCTTCTTCCAACAAGAAAGAGAAGGGGTATTTCGGGTAAAATGGTGGAAAAAGATATTGGCAATAAAGTAAATGAAGAATTTATAAGAGAAGAAGCAAAGATGGAATGGCAAAGAGATTTAAATAATGATTTGAATTTTGCAGGAAAACTGCTTGTTGTAGGAGCTTCAGTTATTGCAGCATATTATGGGATTTATTACCACATTTATCCCTATGTTAAGAATTTATTCTAGGCCATCAACACAAAGCTCGAATCCTGCGAGAGGCATTTTAAGATGAAGATTCTTAAGGATTTTAGGATGGATTTCTCCGATTACACCGATTTCTTTGTCTTTTAGTATTATTTTTCCGGTTCTTCCGGGAATATAATAAGGATGTTCTGTTTCTTTTAGCGAGAATTGCAGATTCAGCATTCTTCCTAAATACTCAAGGACTTGCTTGATTTGTGTGAAATTGCACGGAATTGAAAAACATGCTAGTTGGGTTTTTTCTTCTATGCCTGTGCCGCTTTTTTCATTTCTCTTGAATATTTTTCCCACTTCACAAATCTTTTGAGGATATTCTGAGTCTATATTTTCTGCAAGAACCTTAAATAAAGAACATGAAAGATCCTGCCTTAAGATTGTGAAATCTGTTTTTGAGTCTCTAACCTGTATTTTTTCCAGTTTTTCTGATTTCCCTGCTTTTTTTAGCATATCCTCGCTAATTAGATGATATGAAGAAACTCCTAAGAAGCCCAATCCGACTAGGATTTCTGCTATTTTCCCTGCTAAAACCTGCTTTTTGTCTTCTTCTCCAATTGTCGCAATTTCTGGAATTTCAGGAGAGAAATTATCATAACCATAAGCAATTGCTATATCCTCAATCAAGTCAACTTCATGTAAGACATCAATTCTATAAGCAGGAATCTCAACACTTCCCTTGTTGTAAGAATAACCCATTTTTTCTAAAAGTTTTTTTATTTCAGCTTCTTTAAGACTTAAGCCAAGAAGCTTGTTTACATTTTCTAAATTTAGCTTCATTTTTTCTGGCTTTAAATCTGGTGTAACTTGTGGCTTGTTAGGGTATTTTAGATTCATTGAATAAATTTCGCCGCCAATGTCAGCTAAGATTGTTACAACAATATTAAGTGTTTTATTCAGAGTTTTAAAGTCAAAACCAGAGCATTCAATAAATACTTCTTTTGTTGTTTCTGTTATCTTACCTGTTTTATGGCTGTTTATAATTGGCGGCATGCTTAGGATTTCTCCAGTTGCGTCTACAAATATTGGGAATTTTTTCTTTCCCTCTAATAAGTGCGCATATTCTCTTCCTGTTGGATGACTTGAAAGAATCTGCAAGCCATCCATTTCCCTGTCTGATTCTAAAGGAATAAATTTAATTTCTTTTGGATTTAAGGCAAGATATTTTATCGGAAGTTTGATTTTTTCTAATGGATAGATTCCAATTGCAATTTTTTTCCTGCTTCTTCCAAGAGTTGTATGGATTTTTTCCTGGATATCAATTATTTCTTTTATCTTATTATCGTCAAACTTCAAATTTTTAACAACAGCGCAAGCTGTGAATGGCCTTACTTCATTTACAGAAGCATCAATTTTAACTTCAAAATCTTTTTCTGGCTTGTGAATCTTGTATTCTTTTAATCCTGTTTTTTTTCCAATAAATTGCAGGAAGCTCCTCATAAATCCCTGGAACGAAAGCATGTCGGGCCTGTTAGGAGAAACGTCAATTGAAATGCTTTCCTCATCAACTTTCTCAACAGGTGTTCCTAACATTGAAATCTTGGTTTCAATTTCTGCATTAAACTTTACATGCTTTTCAAATTCTTTTTTATCAAGTGTTATTGTTGCCATTTACCAAAACCTCATTTTCCTAAGTTTAGTTAGATTGTTCTCATATAACTCTCTTAAATCCTGAATTTTATAGTGATCCATTAAAACCCTGTCAATGCCGGGACCCCATGCTAGTACAGGAACAACTTCCCCTAAAAGGGCTTTTGTGACTTCTGGGCGAAATATTCCTGCACCGCCTATCTCAAGCCAGACTTTTCTTTCAGGATGGAAAACATCTATTTCCACGCTTGGCTCTGTGTATGGGAAATAGCTTGGCCTGAATCTTACTTTCTTAAATCCCATTTTTTCAAAGAATATTTTCAAATATCCAAGAAGATTTCTGAAGTTTGCGTTTTTATCAACAACAATTCCTTCTGTTTGGTTGAATTCAAATCCGTGGCTCCAGTCAACTGTTTCATTTCTAAAGCATTTCCCAATTGCAAAGAACTTGCCTTTTTTATCTTTTAACTTTCCAAGCTCGTAAAGAGTTCGTGAGGATAAGCAGGTAGTGTGAGTTCTTAGAACAACTTTTTTTGCTTCATCTTCTTTCCATTCATACTGCCAGCCTTTGCTTCCTGCAAAATTCCCCTCATGACTTTTCTTAACTTCATTTATAATAGACTTATCAGGAAGGTTTCCAGAGAGATTTAAGAAGAAGGTATCTTGCATTTCTCTGGCAGGATGGTCTTGTGGGGTGAACAGGGCATCAAAATTCCAGAAGCTTGTCTGAACTAAATTTCCAGACATTTCCTTGAAACCAAGTTCTGTCCATATTTTTCTTGCGTGCTCTACAGCCTGGTTGACAAAATGCTTTTTTCCGCCTGAAATTTCAGGAACCTTGCTTAAAATGTCATACCTCCTGAATCTCTTGCCTTTCCAGCTTTCTCTAAGAATCATATCAGGGGTTAACTGTTCTATTAAGTCCTCTCTTGATTCAAGCTTTTCTGACATCAGTTTTTTTCCAAGTTCTGTGAGTTCCCAGTTTAAAACTTTCCCTCTTTCTATTTTTAATATGTTTTTTCTTCTCAATAAGTTATCTAAAGAAAATTTCTCTTCTGGTTTCAGCTTATTCAGCTCAATTGGCAGGATTTCCAGGAATTTTTCATCTAGTGTTTTATTTGATATTTCTTCTGGCTTAGCTTCTAAGAATAATTTGTTGTCTTTTATGCGTATCATTGCCTTTTTTTTCAGGGCGCCTATTGCTGCCTGAACCTCATTAGCAGTAAGCTTGCTTATTTTTTTTGCTTCATCTAAAATAAGGTTCTTTTTTTCAGCAAGTAAGTTGAGAAGGTTTCTTTCTGGAAGCCCTTTTTTTAAATAGTTTATTCCGTTTACATCTAAAACCACTTTTTCTACATCAGAGAAGCTTATTTTTACAATATTTTTGTTGCTAAGGAATTCTATTGCCCTGATTGCAGCTTCTTTTTTCAAACCTGTAGATTTGCATATCTCCTTTAAGCCTTTGTTCAAGTGAGGCAGGACTTTTCTCTCATTTAAAGAAAGCATGTCTAAAATATCATTGCTCATACCCAGCTTAAGAAACTTGTTTTTAAAAAGCTTTTTATATGCAAAAAGCTTTTAGTACATTATGAGAAAAGCCAGTTATGCAGGCAAGTTCTATCCTGCTGATAAGAAAGAGCTAAAGGAATTAATTAATAGCTTTAAGAAAGCTGAGAAAAAAGAGAAGGCTGTGGGGATAATTGTACCTCATGCAGGATATTTATTCAGCGGAAATACGGCTAGCTTAGTTTATTCTTCTATTAAACAGGATTTTGAAACAGTTATTGTGTTTGGAGCAGACCATACAGGGATTGGAAATTGTGTTTCTTTAGAAGATTTTGAAACTCCCTTGGGGGTTATAGAGGATGATAAGGAAATTTCAGCGGAAATTTCCAAGTTTGTTAAGACTAGTAATTTTGAAAAAGAGCACAGTGTTGAGGTTCAATTGCCCTTTGTTCAGACTTATTTTAAGAATATTAAAATTGTTCCTATGATTATCTCTTCTGGAAATTATAAAGAACTAGCTGAGAAAATTTTTAGTGTTATAAAAAAATCTAGGGGAAAGGTGTTAGTTGTGGCAAGCTCTGATTTAACTCATTTTGGGCATTATTATGGATTTACTAGGGGAGATGACAGAGATGTTAAGGACATAGATAAGAAAGTTATTGATAAGATTTTAAAATTAGACATAGAGGGGTTTATAGAAGAGGCAAGAAAGACAACTGTCTGTGGGACAGGGGCAATTAGTGTCTGCATGGAGATTTGCAAGCTTCTTAAGGCTAGAAAAGCCAAACTCTTAGATTATTCAACATCTGCTGATGTTTCAGGAAACACAGATGCTGTTGTTGGTTATGCTGGGATAATTTTAACTTGATTTTTCTAAGGCAGATTTAGCCATGTCAGTTGGCATGCCTAGAGAGATACATAAAGAGAAAATGTCATAAGCGTCTCTCAATTTTTTTTCTGTTTTTGCAAAACTTGCTACAAAAAGTTTTGTTCTTGCTTTTTTGCATAATTTAATATTCTGCCTTAATTTTTCTAAGATTCCTGCTCTTTCTTTTCCTTTCTTAGCTAGAATATCTGAAAGATTTATTATTATTGGCTTTTTTTTATCTGCTGCAATCTTACATATAACGTGATTCAAGCTAGAATTCTCGTGCCTTAAGCTTCGTTTTAATTTGCTGTCTGCCAGAACCAGAGCATCAAGCTTCTTATGCTCTAGAATTTTCCTGTTAAAACTATCATCCTGGCTTAAAACAAATATTTTTTCTGTTCCAAATTTCTTGTCTATAACGCTTCTTGCCTTATTCATTTCCCTCTCATCTATAATTTCAACTGCCAAAATCTTGCTGAAATTATATTTCCCGGCTTTTTTCTCTAAATTCTTATTTAGAACAAAATCAATTGCTTTCATTTTATCATTTCTAACTTATAACTAATCGGCTATAATTGTCCCAACAAACTTTTTCTTGTTTAAAAGTTTATCTAAGTTAGACATGTCGCTTCCGATGATATATGTTTTAATCTTATGCTGTTCTATTATTTTGGCTGCACTCTGGTCAAGAACATAATGCTGTCCTGCCTTGAATTTTATTTTATTTACTCTTCTTAAAAAATTGTCCCAACTCTCTCTTGAAATAAACCTGGCATTTTTATTTGTCAAAGGATTTTTGTCATAAAGCCCCTTAACATTTGTCATGTTTATGAAGTCTGTTTTTAAAAAACTAGCTATTTTTGCAGCTGTTCCGTCTGAAGTGTTATTTGCCTCGTATCTTAATGCCCCGCAAAAAACAACATCATTTTTTCTAAGTAAATGTGAAACCTGTCTCATATCATGGGGAATTCCCTGGCTTGCATCTCTTCCGAAAAAATAAGTCATAAATCTCGCATTCATTCTTGTAACAGCTATGCCAGCCATGCTCTGTAAGAATTGGGATTTGTTAATTTCCCTTAAAGATGAGATATATTTTCTTGCTATGCTCCCTCCGCCGCAGACAACAACAAATTTATATTTATTTTTGTTAGAATTAAGAATCTGCTTGAATTTTTCCAATAAGCTTGTTTGGATTCTATCTGGCACAATTATACTTCCACCTAAGCTTATCACTACCACCTCTTTATTCATACATACACAAGCCAGAAAGAGTTTATAAATTTGTTTATGGCCTTCTTCTTTCTTTGATAGATTCCTACGTAAAATTAGTTAGGTTATTAGTTGTTGATAGATAAGGTATAACTGCGGAGTCGATGAAGCAGAGTATGTCAAGAACCCTGTGCTAAAGCACAGGGCGTGTCTGTGTTCTTGAGCACTATCAAAAATGCCTTTGTTTTCTGCGAGTTAAAACAGGTAGGGTACGCAAAGAGCATTTTTGAAGTCTTAATTACGAGCGAGCCGAAGGCGAGTGAGGGTTGGGGAGACTAAAATTATTTTATTGTGAAAAGCTTGGAATCCTTGACATTGAAAATTCCTAAACGAACTCCTGCATCAAGCCAGCCATGAGCATAATTTATTGCTGCGAACGAATTTACAAAATGGCATTGTTTTTCAAAATAGCGGGCATCTGACAAGTAGTTTTTTACCATTCCCAGTATCTCTTTTCCATCCTTCTCCCTGCCCTTTATTATTTTTTTCTCTGCTTTTTTTAAGGCAGATTCTGTTATGGAAAAATATTTTTTGAGTCTTTCTTTGCAAATTATGTTTATCTTGCTTACCATAAAAGATAGAAGAAGAAAAGACTACTTAAATTTTTGTGAATAATGTTTTTTGTTAATTTTATAAACTTAATAAACAGTTGGCAATCTTTCATAGGGCAAGTATTTTTTGATTTTATCAAGGATATTTTTAAATCAAAAAAACAATGTGCCTGTCACAAACCACACCTCAAAAGGTGTGGTGGCACTTGTTTTTAGGAGACAGAAAAAATCTGGTAGTTGCTCTGCAACTATCTGCTGACTAAAGTCAGCAGTTTATTTTTTCTGTATTAGAATCACATCCTTTTCATGATTATGAATCTTGTTCCTGTTATTTCCGATATTATTGCGGAAATCGTGAGATTTCCGACACTAACCCTGAATGTGCCTCCGATAACAGGTATTTTTGCCGCTTTTGAAAAAACTGCGACTGCCTTGTCAACTTCTTCTTTTGTAAGAATAATATTTGTCGGCTCTGTGATTTGCCCCCTCCTAACTAGAATAAACTTTCCAGGGCCAGGGCATTCTACCATTGTTATTGATTTATCTTTAATAAAAAAATCCAGCTTGTCAATGATGAAGTCTTTTGGCAGGGGGACTGATAGTGGTTGAAGTGTTTGTCTTGACTTTGGCTGAACTCCTGGAGGATTCAGCGTTATTATTTTAGTTGGGGCAAACTGGGCCAATCTTCCTGCATCCCGTATCATACTCAATGGCATCTCTCTTTCAAGCTTCTGCCTTATTCTTTCGTAAATCTCGTGCTGTGTAATTGGGAGTATTGAAGCAAGAATTAGCTGTTCTGTAAATTTTTCGAGAAACTCTTTTCTTATGTCATGTATCTGCTTCATTATCAAATAGAAAATGGTTTTTTAGAGGGGGTTTGTGGTTGCTGAAAGCTTGGGCTTTGTTGCATTCCTTGCATTGAAGGCTGCATTTGCCTTGAAGGAGAGGGTTGTGGAAATTGTGGTTTTGGTGTTTGTAGCATTTGCATGCTCATTGGATAGCTTCCTTGAGTTTGTTGCGCTCTTTCCCTTACTCTTTGCTCCATTAATGTAAGCCCTTTTGCTATTGTCTTGTTCTGGTCAAGAAGAACATTCAGCTTATCAACCAGCTCTTTATCTTTTTCCCTGTCAATGCTGCCCTTCCCAAGCTCTTTTTCTGTGAAGGCTTTTGCTGAAATTTCAAATAGCTGGAGTAATTTTGAAATTTGGTCTGAAAGATTGTCAAATTTTATTGATAAATTAGTCATAACTCTCTGAAGATTTACAAAATTCTCAATTAACAAATGGCTGACATCTGATTTTTTAGAAGACTTGGGTTTAACCTCTCCAACTCTTTTTACTATCTTAACCATGCTTAAGTTAGGAAAAAACAATTTATAAATTTATCTGCTATAAATTTATAAAGGGATTGTCTGAAAAGATAGCTTTTTAATAGGCAAAAACAAGATATTTATATCAGCGGCGGGATCGTAGTTTCAATGGTAAAATTGCCGGCTCCAGCAATTTTGGAGCAACCGGTCGTCGAGGGTTCGAATCCCTCCGATCCCATTTACATTAAGATACATTTAAAAATATCTAAGAGTTTGTATTAATATGGGTGTATTTGATGTCTTTAAGAAAAAGAAGGTGATGAATCTTACTAAGCTTTCTCCAGAAGAGATTGCAGCAGCTGGCAAGATTAATAACAGCAACGAGTATGTTGACGTTTCTCAAACTCCTGCCTCGTCAAATGGCAGTTCTTCAAGTTCTGATAGCGGGGGGATAGGATTTTTATCATCATTTGCAGAGTCAGCTGGCAGTTCATCAAGTTCGTCTTCAGCTGCAGATAACGACTTGAAAGAAAGAATAGAGCAGTTAAGCGATAGAGTGTATAATATGCAAAACCAGATAGACTTGCTGGAAAAAAAGATACAACGGCTAGAAAGAAAGAATTCTGGTTTTGGCGGGACAGCTTAAAATGGAAATGCATTATAAGATTGCAGGGATAATAATAAAAAACAAAAAGCTGTTGATGTGCAGGAAATATGACGAGCCGCATTTTATAATGCTTGGCGGCAGAATTCTTAATGAAGAAACTCCCCATGAAACACTAACAAGAGAATTAATGGAAGAACTTGGAGTCAAGTTAATTTCAATGAAGTTATTTAAAACTTGGGAAGCGCCGCATTTTAAAGATAAAGACAAAATTGTGAAAATGGAAACTTATTTTGTAGAGATTAAAGGAAAGCCAAAAGCTGCAAATGAGATAGACGAGATTTCTTGGATAGGCAGCAATTATAAAGATAAAGGAATTAAACTAGCTTCTATAAATGAAGATTATCTTATACCTGAATTAAAGAAAAGAGGGCTAATAAATTAACATGGATGAAAAGAAGATTCTGGCTTATGCATTAGAGAACTCTTTAAGATATGAAAAGGCAATGCCAAATTCTGTTATTAATGCTTTGTTTAATGAGGGTTTGAAAAAAGAGGAAATTCCAAAGATTATACCAAAGCTAAGGAAGATTGTGGAAAAAGTTAATAGCATGACGAGGCAGGAAAGAGAGGTGCAGTTTGCGACTTTGCTTGATTTTGTCAAAAAAAGAGAAGTTAGAGAGGGTCTGCCTGATTTAGCTAATGCTAAGGAGGGAAAGGTTGTTTTAAGATATGCTCCATATCCGTCGGGGCCATTGCATATTGGAAATGCAAGGCAGGCTGTTTTGAATGATGAGTATGCTAAAATTTACAATGGGAAGCTTCTCCTTGTAATGGACGATACAATTGGAAGCGAGGAAAAGGCATTGTTAAAAGAAGCGTATAAGCTGATACCTAAGGGATTAGACTGGCTGAAAATTAAATATGACAAAAAAGTAATTTATAAAAGCGAAAGATTGGAGATTTATTATAAGTATGCACAAGAGTTAATAAAAAAAGAATATGCTTATGTTTGTTCTTGCAATCAGGCAGAATTAAGAAGAAATAGATTAGAAATGAAAGAGTGCGGATGCAGGCAGCTTCCTGTTAAAGAGCAGATTGGAAGATGGAAAAAAATGTTTAAAGCTGGAGAAGGGGAATATGTTTTAAGAATAAAGACAAGCATGCAGGACAAGAATCCTGCATTCAGAGACAGGGTTTTGTTCAGGATTTCCCAAAGAGAGCATCCTTTAACAGGGAAAAAATACAGGGTCTGGCCATTGTTGGAATTCTCGTGGGCAGTAGATGACCATTTGCTTGGAATTACGCACATTATAAGAGGCAAAGAGTTAGAAATTGAAAGCCAGATGGAAGAGTTTATCTGGAAAATATTTGGCTGGAATAAAATAGAAATCATACATACTGGCTTGCTAAGATTAGAGGGAGTAAAGATAAGCAAGAGCAAGGGACAGAAAGAAGTAAAAGCAGGAAGGTATACTGGATGGGATGATCCAAGATTGTGGAGCTTGCAAAGTCTGGAGAAAAGGGGGATTCAGCCAGAGGCATTGAGAAAATTTATTATTAATCTTGGCTTGACAAAATCAGAAACAACTGTTCCGATTGATATTTTATATTCTGAAAACAGAAAGATAGTTGAAAAAAGCAAAAGGTATTTTTTTATTGCCAATCCTATTAGAATAAGAATAAAGGGTTTTGACAAAGCAAGACTGGAAATTCCTTCACATCCTGAATTAAATCTGGGAAACAGGAAGTTTAAAGTTAGTAATGAATTCTTTATCTCACAAAAAGACAGGCAGAATATAAAGAAAGGATATTTCAGGCTGATGCATCTTCTTAATTTTGACAGCAGTTTGAAATTTGTTTCAAAAGAACATGATAAAAATTTAAAAGCTGTTCCTATACACTGGCTTCCTGCTGATTCAGAGAATATGAAACAGCTTGTTAATATAAATGTGAGGATGCCTGACGGGAAGCTGGTTGAAGGATTGGGTGAAGAAAGCATTAAGAAGGTTAAGAAAGGTGAAATAGTCCAGTTTGAAAGATTTGCTTTCTGCAGGTTTGACAAAATTGCCAAAGACGGGGCAAGAACTCATGAGTTTTGGTTTGGGCATGGATGAATCTTCGGGATTTGGTAAGACGTATCGTTTACACCGAACATAATAAACTTGTTCTAAGAAAATTAAAAACTTTTAGAATGAATAATCATCTTTTTGATAATAATCTTTCTAAATCTGGAGAACATCTAGTAATTGATTCAGTTATTGCCTTTGCTTGTTCTGGAGTTATCGGTTCAGTTCTGTATTTTTTTCCTGTTGCTTGTGCAATTTCATCAACTGCAGCTAATGTTGAATCTCTTAAAGTTCCAATTGGGTTTTCCTTTCCTTCCACATATAATGCGTAATATTGTTCTGTCATTTTACTATTTTAGAATTCTAAAGCGATTCTTTACTATCTCCTCAAAATTACCATAAAATATACCTTTTTAATACTTTCTGTTTGTCAATTTTTTGAAAAATAGTATCATAAAAAGTGTTTAATAAAAAAAGAACAATAATGTTATACTTGTTTACACAAAGTAGATACCTTTTTATATCACTGAATATTAGATTGAGTATTAATCAAAAGGAGGTAAAATGTTAAGAGGAAAAAGAGCAATGTCTGAAGTGATAACATCCGTATTGATAATTCTGCTGGTTATAGCAGCAATTGTGATTGTATGGGGTTTTGTCGGGCCTATGCTTAAGAAAACATCAGAAGACATCGGAACAGGATGCGTTACAGTCAGCACTGAAATAACTTCTGCTTCATGCACTGGAAACGCTCTGGCTTTAACTGTCAAGAGAAATGCAGGAGAAGCTGATTTGAAGAAAATAAGAGTTGTAGTCACACATTCTGCTGGTTCTGATACATTTGATGAAGAAGTTGGTATGGAAGAATTGGCAAGCAGAAATCTTGAGGTAGATGTCAGCAACATGACAGATGTCAGCAAGGTAGAAATTGCTCCTATAGTTGCAAAATCTGGCGGAGACGATGATGTTTGCAGCATCCAGGACAGCCAGGAAGTTACCTGCTGATTTTTTGTTTTTTAGTTTTGTTTTCTTGATTAGTTTAGCCAAGCATAAAATCAAGAAAAGCCATCCTGATGAATAAGCCGTTTTCAGCCTGCCTGAAATAAGCAACTCGCTTGTCATTTTGCTCAACTTCTACTGGCAAATCAATCTCGTCTACTTTAGGAAGCGGGTGCATTATTCTTGCATCTGACTTTATAAGATTAAAATTTTTTGAGCTGATTGTAAGTTTTGTTTTCTGTTTTTCAACTTTTTTGTAATCTTCAAGGCTTATTCTTTCTTTCTGGGTTCTAACCATGTAAATTATGTCTGCTTCTGGAAGAATTTTGTTTATGTCGCTTTCTTCTCTTAAAGGAGTATTGTGTTTTTTCAAATACTCTTTTACATCATCTTTCATTCTTAGATGCGGAGGAGAGACAAGAATAATCTCGTTTCCAGTGAACTTTCCAAGCAGGTAAGACAGAGACCTTACTGTCCTGCCAGAAGCTAAATCTCCAACCATTGCAACCTTTAAGTTATTGAGTCTTCCAAGCTCTCTGTAAATAGTGTACATATCAAGAAGAGCTTGCGTGGGATGCTGTCCTTTTCCGTCTCCTGCGTTTATTATCGGAACCTTGCTTACTTCTGCTGCTTTCTTTGCAGCACCATCTTCATAATGCCTCATAACAATTACATCTGCATAACTGCTGACAACAATGCTAGTATCGTGCAGAGACTCTCCTTTAACAGAAGAAGAAAAATCCTTTGCGTTTTCTGTAGACAAAACCTGCCCCCCGAGCTTTAACATAGCTGATTCAAAGCTTAATCTTGTTCTTGTGCTTGGCTCATAAAACAAAGTTGCCATAATCTTTCCTTTCAGGGTTTCTTGCGTTTTCAGTCTTAATTCATCTGCCTTATTAAAAAGATAAAAAAGAATTTCCGGGGTAAATTGCTGTGACTCAATCAGATGCTTTAATTTTTCCATCTCAGAATTCCAGAGGAATTCTGGTGTTATAAAGATTGTTGTGGTAAAAAGCTTGGTTTGTTTTTGTGTGAGGTTTTGCGGGGGGTTGTTCAAAAGATTAATCTAGAACTTTTGAAACATAATATCCCTCTAGCTTATATCTTAATTTATAAAAATACTCTCTAACACCAATTCCTGCTATAACGTCTAGTTTTCTAACTCCCTTACTCTTTGCAATTTCTTCTGCTTTTTTAACAAGTTTTTTACCTAACCCCCGATGTTGACTAATTATCTCATTTTTAGGTTTCTTTCCTATTTGTTCTGCTTTGCCATAGACATGCAATTCCCTAATTGCACCATATATATGCTTTTTTTCTTTTCTTATTCTTAATCTACACAATCCAAATAAAATGTTGTCTTTATTGACAAACTGCAGGAAATATTCTGTTCCACTGCTTGCTTTATATTTTGTTATTTTTAATTTTAAATTTCGGTTGATTTTTTGGTTTTTCTTGTCCCGCATGGCAAAACCAATTTCCCTGAATCTTATTTCCTTGATTTTTATTTTTTTCTTTTTTAATTCGACTTCTAAATCTCTTCTCAAGTCAATTCGTGTTGTGCCTGCTTCCAGATATACGGGGGGAATTTCTCTCATAATCCTCATAACTCTGCAATATTCAGGAACAATCTTAAGCATTTTTATAAGGATGTTTTCTATCTGCTCTTTTGTATATGGCTTGTATTTTCCTTTTTTGTATAAATCAACAAGTTTTGAGCCTTTCAAAACTTGGCACGGGTAGATTTTTAATCCATCTGGCCTGAATCTTTTATCTGAAAATAATTTCTTAAACATTTGGATGTCTTTTTTTGGATTTGAGCCAGGCAAACCAGGCATTATGTGATAAAATACCTTCAAATTTGCATTTTTTAGTCTTGATGTTGCTTCTATAACATCTTTAACACTATGCCTCCTGTTAATTTTTTTGTAAATCTTGTCGTCAATTGCCTGAACACCTAGCTCAACTCGTGTTGCTCCAAAATCTAACATTTGTTTTATTTGTTTCTCTGAACAGAAATCCGGGCGTGTTTCTATTGCAAGAGCAACACACCTGTGTTTTGCTTTTTCATTTAGTTTTTTAGCCTGTTCCAGGTTTTTGCTTTTTCTATTGTTCAGCGCATCGTAACACGATTTAATAAAATTATATTGATAGCTTTTGGGATAGCTGAGAAATGTTCCTCCCATAATTATTAATTCTATCTTGTCTGTGGGATGGTTCATTAGCTTAAATGCTTTTAATCTTGCTTCTACTTGCTTGTATGGCTGGTATTTCAGCATTTTAGCCCTGATTACAGCCGGGCTTAAGGGAGTGTAAGATTGAGGGACATTTAAAGAAGGACAATATAAACAAGTTCCGTGAGAACATTTTCTTGGCTTTAGCATAACAGCTATTGGAGTTACACCAGCAAGAGTCTTGCTTGGTTTTCTTACTTCTAAAGAAGTTGGGAGTTTCATATATACTCTAGAAAAAATATATATTTAAATTAGCTGAATAATTAAAGCTCTAACTGTATTAAATCTGAGAGTTTAGTTAAAGCAGTATATTCATTTTCTTTTCCTTCTGATTTAGCTTTATCTGCCTCTCTTGTTACTTGCTTTCTTAGAAATTGTAATAAATCCATTGATGTTTTAATTGTTCTAGTCTTGGGATTATCTAAACTTTCATAGTTATTAGGCATTGTTCTTGCTTTTAAAATTTTTTTATAGATATCAATAGCACACCTGAATGAGCCGTCTACTGTTTTAGGAATTTCTGCACCTTTTAGTTGGCCATACTCTGGATGATATAAACTAGTATAAAGTAATTCGAATGCATTTGCGGGTGTTTGTTCAAATTCATTTGCCATTTTATTGCTCTTGCAAGAGAGTGTTTATGCTGTCTGTTATAAGCTTAGCCAAATCATAGTAACTCTGCGCATCTTTGCCTGCAGCACCGCTCCTAACTATTTCTGCAAAAGAAGATAGATTTGCAACTGCCCTCCCAAACACCTTTTTTCTGCTCCTTTCTGCTTCAATGCTTTGTCATAATAATCTGCAGCCTTTTTGTAAAGTTTCCCCACCTTATCTGGCAATCCTCTGCCGAAACTATTAAGCTCTTCGCTGATAGGATTTCTTCCTTTATCTAAAAAAGAGTGGTCTTTGCCAGGATAACCTCCTGTCATCTTAGCAAATGCCTCATCTACTTCATCTACCAATGCCATAATAACCCTAATCCCAAATGCTTTAAAAACCTTTCCCCTGTCCCTTTTATAAAGTAGTGACACTTTATTATTTTTTGGGTTTTGTTTTTGTATACTGGATTATATATATCCTTAAAAAAAGAAATTTCTTATGGATGGCATGAAAATAGGGATTATTGGGGGAAGCGGGTTAGATGACCCAAAGCTTCTTAAGGATTACAAAGAGATAGAAGTTGAAACTCCGTTTGGAAAGCCAAGTTCTTTTATAACCTGCGGCAAGATTGATGAGGTTGATGTGTTTATTCTTGCAAGGCACGGAAAGAAGCACGACATTCCTCCAAGCCAGGTGAATTACAGGGCTAATATTTATGCATTAAGGCAGCTGGGATGCAAGCATATCATTGCAACAAGCGCTGTAGGCAGCCTTCGCGAAGAAATTCAGAGGGGTGATTTGGTTGTTCTTGATGATTTTATTGATTTTACAAGACACAGGAAGACAACTTTTTTTGAAAAATTTGATTTCGGACCAAGGCACGTTTCTGTGGTGAAGCCATTTTCAGATGTTTTAAGAGAAAAAATAATAGAGAGCTGCAGGGAACTTGATTTTAAGCATCATCCAACAGGAACTGTAATCACAATTGAGGGGCCGAGATTTTCAAGTGTTGCAGAAAGCAAAGTGTTCAGAAGCTGGAACGCAGATGTGATAAACATGTCAATTGCTCCTGAAGCTATACTTGCAAGAGAAGCTGAAGTTCATTATGCTGCAATTGCAATGGCAACTGATTATGACTGCTGGAAGCAGGATGAAGAGCCTGTAACATGGGAGCAGATTGTAAAAATAATGGAGGAAAATTCTGATAAAGTAAAGAAAGTGATTATGAGAACAATTTCAAAGTTTTCAGATGAATCAAAGTTTAAAGAAAGAGCTGAGATAATAAAAAGCAAAATAAGAACAATACCAAACTGGCCTAAGCCCGGAATAATGTTCAGAGATATAACCACTTTATTAAAAGATGCTGAAGGATTAAAAAAAGTTGCAGAGATTTTTGAGGAGAGATACAGGAACAAGAAAATTGATGTTGTTGCAGGGATTGAATCAAGAGGTTTTATTGTCGGAAGCATTCTTGCTGAAAAATTAAATGTTGGTTTTGTTCCACTAAGAAAACCAGGAAAACTGCCTGCTGAAACAATAAGCCAAAGCTATGTTAAAGAATATGGGCCTGACACAATCGAAATACATAAAGATGCTATAAAACCTGGGCAGAAAGTTTTGTTAACAGACGATTTGATTGCAACTGGGGATACTGCTTTGGCTGCGTGTGGGCTAATTGAGAAATTAGGCGGGGAAGTTGTAGAATGCGCATTTATTGTTGATTTGCCTGAATTAAAAGGAAAGGAAAAACTTAACAAGCCTGTTTTTGCTATCTTAGAATTTGAGGGCGAGTAATCAGCAGTATTTAAGATGTTTTTTTCTCATCAGTTTATATCTCTCTTGCTGCCTTAACCTTTCATATTCCATATGTATTCTTGATAATTCTTCGTATCCTTTACCCCTTTCCCTAGATTTTTTAGCATTTTGCTCTCTTAATGCTTTCAATTCGCCATATGTGTAAAAAAAATCAAATGTTAAACCCAATATTGTCCCCACCATAAATGTTATCAGGGTGGTTTCTATTGTTTTCCTAACCGAAAATCTTTGTTTCATAGAAACAGCGTGAATTGGTTGTTTATAAACTTTCTTACAACCCTAAATCAAAATCGCCTAATTCTCTTTTTAATACAGAAAGAGTTAAATCAGAAATTTTTGCTGGCTTTTTGCTTTGCTTCATTGAAAGAAGAGCTTTGTCAAACTCGTCCTTATCAGCTTGTTCTATTGTATCTGTGACTTTGAAAATCTCATCATCTTTTATCAGGAAAGTGGGCTCTGTCAGGAATAAATCTGCTTTGCCGTCTTTGTAATTTATTGTTATTCTTGTTCTTTCCATGTTTGAAAGCTCGCATCTCTGCCCGTATTCTATTAATTGCGAAATTAAATGAGTTGAATTTTTTCTTATGTCTTCAATATAATTCTTGCTGTATTTTCCTTTCTTGAAATTCTTGCTCACTTTTATTAATTCATTTAAAACATGCAAGAATTTTGCTTCTGCTTTTCCGCTTTTAACAAGCTCTGCTTCAAATTGCCTCACAAGTTCTGGCTCTGATTTGTTTCCAAAAAGCGCTTTTAAAATTTTGAAGACATCTTCGTGAAGCTGGATAACTGTCTTTTCGTTAACTTTCTTTTCGATATCTTCTCTTAGCTTCTTCAATCTTTTCATATAATCTTCAAAATCAGCAAGAAGCTTGTCAACTTCCTCCCCCTTTATTTCTTTTATTTTCTCGTGCTCGTAATCTTTGTAGATTTTTACGATTTTGTCAAGAATTGTCACATATTTTTGCTCTAAGAGTTTTTCTTTTTTGACAAATAATTCTTCCATTAATGGAGCTGTTTCTTTTGGTTTAGGAGGAGCGCATCCGTAAAGCATTAGAACTGCCTGGCTTGGAGTTATAACGCCCCAATAAATGTCATATGTAACTAAATCAAGAAGCCTTCTTTTTACACTTTCTGTAACCTTGTCTCCCATTGACATAAACATATCAATTGCTTCTGGGCTTGGTTTTATTTTTCCCATTTTTAACAAAGATTTCCATGGTAAGAAAGCGCCTCTGTCATAAAGCGGAACACCATCTCTGATAAATGTGAAAATGACAGGATGGGCGTCTTTTACAGATTCCCAGAAATCAGTTAGAATATAAACTTGAGGAGAAAGCTTGTTTTTCACGCCAGCTAGCTCTTCCGCTTGCATGACATAGCTGTTAATTATGCTTCTTAGTTTTTCTTTTAATTCCAGTCTTGGCATTCTTTTTACATCAGTGTCATCAATAACAATGTAGACATCAACATCACTTGTTTTTGTTGCTGTGCCTGTGACTAAACTGCCTGCAATAACATAGCTTACAATATATTTTTCAAATTTTCTTAAGACAAGTGATTTATGGATGTTTGCAACTCTTAGTGCGCCTAACAAGCCCTTGTCATGCAGCGGGAAAGATAAACCAATTGCTTCTACAATATCAAACTTGCTATCTAAGCAGTAATTCCAGACATCAACAGGGGTTATAATATGGAGCCAGACTTTGGGGTCATTATCTTTAATCAATTCTATCAACTTTGGCTTTATTTTTGGAATCTCTTTGTATTTTTCTTCCGGGATTACTATAATAAGATGCATTAGCTTTTCTTTTATTTCAACTTCTTCTTTCAGCTCTTCTTCAAACTTGGGAACAGCCTGTGGTGGAACAATTCCAATAGAAAGAATAAATGGGAATTCTTTTAATGCCTTTTTTTTAAAATTATCCAGCTCTGCCTGAGTTTTTTCCATTTCCCGCTTTGTTTTTTCAGGAAGAGTCGGCAAGTCAGCATTTTTATATTTTATAGCATCATCTTCAATTCCAGGCTTAGAATTCTTCTCAGGTTTATTATGTTTTTCACTACTAAGATCCATAACTAAAAATAGCAAAATATGTATTTAAAGTTATCTCTGATGCTGCTCTGTCCGGAAAGGACAGATGATAACAATTAAACAAAAAAAAGTCTGATTAACTTCTCCATGTGAAATTTTAATTTTTCTCTTGATGTTGTAAAGAAT
>Ga0209541_10002273_pt1 | contig 36569 bp, 42 predicted proteins | sample RifCSPlowO2_01_FD_184027 | JGI IMG/M metagenome (GOLD analysis project Ga0209541, IMG submission 184027) | Groundwater microbial communities from Rifle, Colorado - Rifle CSP2_plank lowO2_0.1 (SPAdes) (version 2) | ecosystem: Environmental > Aquatic > Deep subsurface > Groundwater | place...
GATACATGTATACCTGCATTATTTATCAAAACATCTATTCTTGGATATTTTATCAAAATTATCTTAGTAACATTTCTAATTGATTTCTGAGATGAAAAATCACACTCAAAAATATGAACATTTTGATTATTAGTTGCTGACAGGTTTTCAAGATCTTTATGTAATTTAATATTTAATAACAAAATAAAAATGAATAATATGAAGAAGACCATCAAAAATAACATAGATTGATCCGGAGTTGGACCGGCTATTGTTATCGGACCAACCACTGGTAACAATGAGATCTTTTTTGCCATTACTATCCAAATCAGCCGTTTCAATACCTATGAAATAGCTTATACCAATCCCGCTAGTTCCGGCAATTGGGCCGTCAATTCGGAGATTGAAATTACTAGTTGTTGTTAGATCATAGGCCACTCCGGCGGCAAGTGTTGGAGAGACAGACTGAAGAAGCAATACAAGAAATATAATACCAAAAAAAGTCCTGATGCGAGTCGACATAGAAGCAGTATAGAAAAAAAATGAAGTCGAGTCAAGGTCAATCGGATTAAATCCAGGTAATGTTCAGGTCTTTTTTCATGAAAGCATACTGTCTCTTGGCATATTGAACTTCCGCCGTAATCCATTGGGAAATCGCCTCGTCGTAAGAAATTTTCTTCTCTAGATAACTAATAATCTGCTGATAGCCAATCGTTTGCAGTCCAGGGTCAGTTTTCTGGTAGCCTTTGGCTAAAAGCGCCTCAACTTCGGCAACGGCGCCCTGTTTCAGGCGCTTCTCTACCCTATTTTTGATGATTTCCGCCAAATCCTCCTGTTTTTTGAACCTGAGGCCAATAAACTCCCTGACTCTGAGCTCAGATGTCTCTGCTGGCTTCTCTAGATTTCGTTTGCTGGGAGCGGAGGCGATTTCAATCCTCCGGATGAGACGGCGGGGATTTTTCTGGTCGGAGGGGTTCATCTGCTCATAAACTGCCAAATCTAGCTGGTTTAATCTAGTTCGCAGTTCAGCGACGGGTAATTCCTCGAGTCCATTCCGTAGGGTCCAGTCTGGGGGAATCTGGGCATCAAAACCATAAATAAGGTGCTTCAGGTATAAATATGAGCCTCCGACTACTATGGGGAGCTTATTTTTCTCTATAGCATTTCTTAAGATATAATTTACCACGACCGTATAGTCGTATGAAGAAAATTGAACTTTGGGGTCAACTAGGTCATAGGCCCAAATCTTAATGTCATCAAGTGGATAGTAGCCTATCGATGCGGTACGGTTTTTGTCTAGGGCCAAATTCGGGTTGATTATCTGGAACGGCGAATTTGGCGCAATGTCTTTGCCGGTGATAATATTAAGGTACTTATATATTTGTCGGGAATCGGCGTTAATCAGCTCGCCGGAATTTTGGCGGGCGAGATGGAGGGCATGGGCCGTTTTTCCCGTTGCTGTCTGCCCAGTGATGACGATAACGTCTCGTTTCATGATACTTAGTATACTTGATAAATAATTTAGCATGGTCCTGTAAGATCTGGGAGTGAAATGGTAATAGTTATGGGTACAACAGACTAAACAGGGCGTAAATATTGGCGAGGAAACCCGTTTATCAGGGTCCTTTCTCGGATTACTATAAGATATAGGCTAATTTATAAGCTCGTTGGCGGGAAATGAGAATGTTTTTACCCATCTTAATACAGTTCTCGTTTCTTTGGCGAAGCCCATTTTATTTTTCTCAGACATCACCCCCCGTGTGGCGACAATTTCTCTGCGCCACCGGTAGTGTAGCGGCGAGTATTGATTCCCTATTTATTTAATTAGACGCATCGATACAACGCCCTGGAGATTCAGATGGTATTTGCTAGCAGAGGCAGACTTGCCGTGACAGTTGCTACAGTAGTAGTCGGGCTGATTTTAGCTTGTTACAACAAGCAAAATGCCATTTGAGAAGGAAGAGAACGGACTGTTCTGGCGCTCTATACTGCTCGATTAAGGAAATTAGCAGACTCTAGTCCCATTTGCTAATTCTTGAGGCATTTCGAGGAGGTACGGCTTATGGTCGACATCTGCCGCAAGCAGCATTCCATTTGATGTCTCCCCTGCCATCTCTTTTGGTTCCAGGTTAGCAACGAACATGAACTTCTTCCCTACCAAATCCTTTTCCGCAAACACTCCCTGTGTTCCAGCAAGAATAGTAACCACTTTATATTCATCACCGAGATCAACGCTGAGTGCCATTAGCTTTCGAGACCCGATCACTGGCTGGGCCGATTTCACCTCACCAATGCGCAAATCAAGTTGATGAAAAGCGTCGAACCCTATAGTATTCATAGTCGTGAGTTATCTTTTCTCAAAAAATAATGTAACTGTTGAAGTCACGGTTTGAGTTCCTGGCTCAATAATCGGAGACTCAACTGTTTCTGCAGTCATAAAATCAGCCGATTTGGCATAGTATGGTATTGGCCCGCCACCAGATTGGCTTTCAATGACATTAACTACCTTTCCTAACTTAATATCCAGGTCTTTAGCCAGTTTTTCGGCCTGTGCCCGGGCATCAGCAATCGCTTCTTTGCGAGCCGCTTCTCTAAATTGGCTCGGATCATCAATAGAAAAAGAAATTCCCTGAACCTGATTGGTCCCGGAATTAGTGGCGGCAGTGATAACTGAGGCTAATTTCTCCATATTCCTGACCTTAATGGTGACAGTAGCATTGCCGTTGTAGCTGGAAATTCGGCTATTTTCGGCGCTATAACCGGGAAAAACCGAGTAATTCGAGGTCACCAGGTCCTTTTTGTCGATTCCCAGGCTTGTCATTGCCTTGATTAGATCATTATTCACCTGGGCGATCTGATTCTGTGCCTCTTCGGCCGTTGGGACATTGGCGACCTGGATTCCCACGCCCACTTGAGCGATATCAGGCACGGCGTCAACCTCGCCTTCACCGACTACACTGAGCTCAGTTGAGGCGGAGGAAGTCCTCATTGACAACGGATAGGAAATATCCAGAGAATGAACGACGTATAGTCCCGCAATGGTAATGGCGACGACTGCCAAGTATGTTTGCACCGGTTTTTTATCAATCATCGTGTATATGATACCATATAATCAATGTTTCCCATTAAAGACACGCATCAAACGAGGTCGTTTCCCTTCATTAATTATCTGATTATTGCCGTCAATGTAGTCATTTTTTTGGTTCAACTGAGCGTGGCGGACCCAGTAGCATTTATTTATCAATTCGGCTTTATCCCGGATCGCAGCCTCATTTCCGATCCCGGAGCGGTTTTTACGTCGTTGTGGCTGCATGGCGGTTGGTTTCATTTGCTGGCTAATACGTGGTTTTTGCATATTTTTGGGAATAATGTGGAAGATCGCGTCGGCCATCTCCGTTATCTATTGTTGTATGTGATGGCCGGGCTCGTGGCGACAATGACCCAGTATTCGCTGAATTCAGGGAGTTTGGTGCCGATAATTGGTGCTTCTGGGGCGATTTCGGGAGTAACCGGGATGTATATTCTTTACTTCCCCCAGGCTCGAATTCAGGCATTAGTCCCCTCTTTGTTCGGTTTCTGGCATATGATCAAGATGCCCTCGTGGGTTTTCCTGGGATATTGGTTTGTGATCCAGGTGTTTAGTGGCGTGGGAAGTCTGGCATCGATACAGTATAATGAAGGTGGCGTCGCCTTTTTTGCCCACATTGGCGGCTTTGTTTTTGGCTGTTTAGTGGCGCTGTTATATAAAGGGCGGCCCAGAGAAGCAACGTGAATATGAAGACAATTTTGGTTACTGGAGCGGGCGGGTACATTGGGTCAATCGCCACGTATCTCCTTTTGGAAAAGGGGTATAACGTGGTGGCGATTGACAATTTGTCTACTGGGTATAAGGAGCCTTTGGAATGGCTGCAGGAGAAATTTGGGAAAGAACGGCTCAAAACCTATTTTCAGGATCTAAAAGAACCAGTTGATAATGTTTTTGAGGCGGAAAAGTCAATTGACGGCGTCATTCATTATGCGGCACCCTGTAGTGTCGATGAGTCGATGAAGAACCCTCGGAAGTACTTTGATACAGTAACAATTGGTTTGAATCTGATTGATAGCATGATTAAGCACAACGTGAAAACGCTGGTGTTTTCATCGACCTGTGCCGTTTACGGAGAAACGGAATCGGGCCCGGTTGACGAATCGCACCCGACCCGACCAGTCAACCCCTATGGCGAAGCCAAAAGAATGGTGGAAATGATAGTGGAGCGATATGGGCAACTGTCCGGCCTCAACTATATGATTCTAAGATACTTTAATGTTTGCGGCGCCGCGGACGATGGTTCGATTGGCGATTCCAAAAAGCCGTCCCGCCATCTGATGCAAAATGCCGTCCGCGGCGCCCTTGGTATCGAACCTTTCTTTCTTACCTGTCCCCAAGTAGATACGCCCGATAAAACGCCGATCCGAGATTACGTCAACGTGGTTGACCTTAATGCCGCCCACCTCAAAGCACTAGAATATCTTTTTTTTGGCGGCAACAGCGATATCCTCAACATTGGTACCGGTACCGGTGATTCCGTATTATCAATTATTAAAAAAGTTGAGGCGATTACCGGAAAAACGATCGCCACCAAAACCACTACCCCTCGCTCGGGCGAATACGCTCAAATTTATGCCAATATCACCAAGGCGCAAAAAATTCTCCAATGGAAACCAGAGCGCTCTATCGAGGCGAGCGTCCGCTCTTTGGTGACTTGGTATCAGGCTCACCCCGACGGTTGGAAGGAATAAATACCGCAAACGCCAACAAGTAACCAGCAATAACATCAAGCAGAAAATGCTCTCCAGTTAACACCACGCTGAACCCAATCGCCAGAGGAATGATTAACAGCAAATACGAATAGCGCTGCTTAAATTTCTTAATTAAAAAAAGCGAGGTAAACATTGGCCAGGCGACGTGAAGCGACGGCAGCGCCGCCACGGGATTTTTTTTAACAAAATGGTACAACAAGGTACCGTGACGATAAAGAGTCATATTTTGATAAATGGGCCGTTCGATGGGAACGGTAAACTTCTCAGCCACAAGCCACGGTGGCGCCGTGGGAATTAAAAAGAAAAACAGCAATCCGATAAAGCTCATGACGATCAACTTTCGGGAGTAATCAACGAAATCGCGCTGATTTTTCAGCCAAATAATGAAAGCGGCCAAAAACGAGTAATAAAAGAAGATACTATAAAAAAAATAAGCCAAGTTCAAAACCAAGGCGTTGCCCATAAATTTGGCCTGAAGATAAACTGTCGGCAGCACTGGAAACAGCGCTTTTTCTACCCGATAAATCCAAAAAAGAGTCGTTTCATAGAATGGCGAATAATTATCGGCAAAACCGCGGAGAAATTCATACAGGAGAAAGAAGCCAATAAATGGCAACCAGTCTTTCAGGTATTTATGAAACTGGTTTCGCCTTAAAAATAAAATTAATATGGCGAACTGTAGGGCAATAATCTCCGGAGTGGCTTTAAAGACCAATAGGTTCTGAATGGAAATATAAAGCAAAGCAAACCAAAACCAGAAATTGAAATAGAGCGGTTTTTTTTCCAATAACCAATTATATACCATAATAAAATGTGGTATAATTACCGATATGAAATATCTTGCTTTGCTGTTAGTTTATCTCTTTGTAGCAGTTAAAAATAGCCACGCTTATCTTGATCCGGGCACTGGTTCATACATTCTCCAGGTGGTGGTCGGCTCCTTGCTAGCGGGAGGCTATTTTTTTAAAGACGCTTTGGGACGTTTTTTTAAAAAAACCACTGGGTTCTTCAAAAAAGTTTCTAAAAAATAAGCATGGCTTCGAATATTACGCCGATTCCTGCTTCGTATAAAGATCCGGCTGGGTTTGTATATCGGCACGATGGAACAATCTACCGGCAGATAAATCGCCGGGCAAAACCGGATTATGACCAACTGATGTCGTCGGGTCTTTATGAAGAATTGATTGTCCGGGAGCAGATGATGTCGCATAAAGAAGTGTCCCTGGCCAAAAAAGCCACGGCCGATGCCTATAAAATTATTCAGCCTGATCAGATTCCGTTTATCTCCTATCCGTACGAGTGGTCCTTTTCCCAACTCAAGGATGCGGCACTGTTAACATTGGCAATTCAAAGCGCGGCCTTGGAGCATGGACTGAGTCTAAAAGATGCGAGCGCCTACAACGTCCAATTTATTCAGAATAAGCCAGTATTTATTGATACACTTTCGTTTGAAAAATACCCGGAAGGGAAACCCTGGGTGGCGTATCGCCAGTTTTGTCAGCATTTTTTAGCGCCTCTAGCCTTGGCGGCTTATGTCGATATCCGTTTCCTACTGCTGCAAAAGCAATATTTGGATGGTTTCCCCCTTGATTTGGCCAGCAAACTACTGCCCCGTCGCACTGTTTTTAATCTGGGATTGTCGATGCATTTGCATGCCCATGCCAAGTCACAAGCGCATTTTGCCGACAAGAAAACGGCCCAAGTCAAAAGCGCTTCAATTTTAATTCATGCTTTGAAAGGAATTATTAGCCACCTCCACAGCACTGTAAAAGGCCTGAAGCTATCAAAATCAGATACTGAATGGGGCGAATACTACACCTTTACCAACTATTCTGACGAGTCATTTGATTATAAGAAAAAACTAATTAGTCAGTTTGTTTCCGAAATAAAACCATCGGTTGTCCTTGATTTGGGCGCGAATACGGGCGAATTTTCTCGCGCCGCGGTAAAAAATGCCCAACTGGTGGTTTCGACTGACTACGATTTGTTAGCGGTGGAAAAAAACTACCTCCAGGTCAAGGCCAATAATGAGACTAAAATTCTCCCCCTGGTGCTCGATGTAACAAATCCGAGTAGTAGCCATGGTTGGGCCGGTACAGAAAGAGAGGATTTTTTCTCCCGGGGTAAATTCGATATGATTTTGGCCTTAGCGCTAATCCATCATTTGGTGATTACCTTCAATCTACCGCTATCTTCCGTGGCGCAATTTCTTAGTCAACAGGCGCCGTATTTAATAATCGAATTGGTTCCCAAAAATGATTCTCAGGTAAAAAAATTACTGCAGAATCGGGAAGACATTTTTACAGACTATGATGAAGCGGGTTTTGAAGCTGCCTTTGGTAAATACTTCAAAACCCTCCAAAAAGAAGCGGTCAAAGGGTCGCAACGAACGCTATACTTATTGAAAAGAATATGATGAGATTAAAAAATTGGTCGTTATTGCACCCGATTTTACTGGCAATTTTCCCGGCGCTGCAATATTATGCGGCCAATTCCAGCGAGGCACTATTGATAAACGTTTTAGTTCCCATACTTTTTTCGGTGACATTGATGGGAATTGTCTGGTTGATATTGAAGATATTGATAAAAGATAAATTCCGCAGTGCGCTAATTACGTCGTCATTATTATTATTGTTTTTTTCCTATCAACATTTATCCGGATTTGTTTACAACCAAAGGGAAGTCTTTCCGGCGATCACCAAACCATTAGCAGAGAACTCATTTTTTATTTATATAATTTTTCTCATTCTTCTGGGCCTTTTAGTAAGAAAAGTGGCTAATCAGCGACGGGCGGCAGGATTTTTAACAATCCTGGGGGCCTACTTGGTTGTTTCCTCAATAATCCGCATCATTCCCATTGAAATTGCCCGTGCCAAAAGTGCCACCAACCTCGTTTCACTTCGATCTGATGAGGTGGAAAAAGAACTGGAAAATGTTCCTCAAGCGAAAACGCGACCCGATGTTTACTATATTGTTCCCGACCGCTATGCCAATAACACTACTCTCAAAGAGTTTTACCATTACGATAACAGCGACTTCACTAATTTCCTGAAAGATAATGGGTTTTATATTGCCGAACAGTCAACGACCAATTATCCAAAGACATTTTTATCCCTGGCCTCATCACTTAATCTTCAGCATATTACTCAATTATCAGAACTGATCGGGCGTGATGTTGCCGACAATACGCCAGTTTTTACCATGGTCCAAAATAATATGCTCTCCGAATTTTTCCAAAAACAAGGCTATGAGTTCGTGTATTTTGGCAGTTGGTGGGAACCGACCCGAATCAACCGGCACGCCGATTTAAATATTAATCTTTATGCCGATTCGGACGAGTTTCTCCGTAAGTTTGGCCAAACCACCGCGCTGAATCCGATTCTTAACGAAATCTTTAACAAAGGTGATATCCTAGGCTTTTCCGATGAACGCGTGCGCGACAACCACCAGTATCAGTTTGCGGAATTAAAGAAAATCGCCGCTCACAAAAGTCCCAAATTTGTCTTTGTGCACATGCTGATTCCTCACAGTCCCTATGTTTTAGACCGCAATTGTCAGCCGGTGGATGATAAAGAGGATGGCAAGGATATCAAGGGCTATAATGAACAGCTGATTTGTGTCAATAATCAGTTTAAGGAAGTGATTACGGCGATATTAAAAAACTCTAAAACACCCCCTATTATTGTAATCCAATCTGACGAAGGGCCGTTTAAGGTGGACGAAATGAATCGTCATGGCGAGGGAATTAATTGGCGGAAGACTTCATCTGAAGCGGCTCGCATCCATATGAGAATTTTTAACGCCTATCATTTACCCGGATTTGATACCAGCCAGCTCTATCAATCGGTAACGCCGGTGAATTCGTTTCGCCTGATTCTAAATCATTATTTTGACACTAAGTTTCCACTGCTCCCCGATAAAAACTATTATATTCCTCATCTCAATAATCCGTACGATTTCTACGAAGTCACCGATATTGTCGATTTCAATGAGAAATAGGAACTTGACATTAAGGTTAACTTAAAGTAAACTTTTTACATGAAAACAAAGACAATTTCTACAAAACAATTACGCCAGGAATTACCTATGGTCCGAGATCAACTGGCACAGGGGACTGATTTTGTGCTTATTCATCGCTCGAAACCTATTGCCTACATTCAACCCATAAAAAAAATGTCCTTAAATAAGAGATTTGACATAAGAAGTATTGCTGGAGGTCGTAATTTTGAAGAAAAGCTTGGCCGAAAATTAACCCCTGAATATCTTAATAAGATTGCAGAGGAGAGGTATGGGTAGTTGCCTCCTCGATTCAAACATATATGTCTATTTGTTTGACGACACATCGGAGCACCATCCCAAAGTACTTGACGCGTTGGAGAGGCTTATCAAAAAGGATACCCAATTTGTTATCACCCATCACGTATTAGAGGAATTTATATTTGTTCAGACGAAACTTATAAGAAGAGCTAACCTTAAAAGTGACTATGCTAAACTTCAAAATGAACTTGATAAAATAAGCTCATTTGCAGGAAATTTTATTGAGCCTTCGGAGGATTTCCAGTTTGTAAAAAGGGTCGTGGAAGTAATGCGAATTTTTTCTATTGAGGCTAATGATGCCTATATTCTGACCTTGATATTAGAGCATGACGTTGAGCTTATTTTTACCTTCGATCAGAAACTGCAAAAGGTGGCAAGAAAACTCAAGATAAAACTTGTTGAATAAATATGCTACAATTTTGGTATGAAGTATCTTCTGCTTATCTTGTCTATTATTCTGCTATCTGCCGGGCAGCTGCTCTTAAAAAAAGGGGTAATTGATGCGCCGCCACAAGGCACTATCCAATCAATCGTCTCGACGATACTTAACCCCTACGTTTTTGCTGGTTACGTGTTTTATGGCATTTCCTCAGTTGTCGGATTATATGTCTTGAAGCAGTTTCCTATTTCGGTCGCTTTCCCGGCGATGAGTACCACCTATGTCATTATTGTTTTCGCTTCCGCTCTGTTTTTTAGCGAACCATTAAATATGTTTAAGATGATCGGTGTCGGGTTTATTTTGCTGGGAGTATCATTTTTGTTTAAGAATGGAGCCTAATTATTATAAATTTATTAAAAAATATGGATAAAACAGTATATGTTTGTACTGGAACTTGCGCTGCGGAAATTTCTGAGGAGGAGCATGCTGGTGGACTAACAGTCTGCGGCACCGAAGGTTGTAGTATGATAGGAAAGCCTTTCGAGAAGAGGCTGAAGTGTGAGAACTGTGGTGATCTTCACGAACCAAAAGAGGATGGCGACCACGGACACGATCACAATCACTAGGTTTTTTCCTGAACGCGACTACCCTGATTTTTTTCGAGGAAGGTAGCAAAATGCATTAGTTCGATAATAAGTCCTAATCGTTGCGCCTTTCGTTTCTCAATAAAATGAGCTCTGGCGCCTTTGATTTCATTCTCCTTTTGAGATGGTGGATAGTGGAATGGGACGATGACGCTGTCGACGCAAACTCCTTTCTTTAGCGCTAACACTACGGGAAAGAAAAGGGTGTTTGATAATTGCTCGGCATCATAGTAAAGATCGGGAAAGGAAATGTTCTCTATTTTGAGTTTGTAGGTAGCCAGAAAAATGTCGACAATGGTTGGCGAATTGGCGAATACTCGGGGTCCAAAGAACATGTCGTAACCGTCATGGGATTGCGGGATGATTCCGTGGGCCTTTAATTCCTCATTATATAACTTGATGCTTTCCACCTCTGATTGATACATATAGTCGGGATAGGTTTGCCTGAAAAGGGCGTCATCTCTTTTGGGAATGACGATATCGGTATTGCTTTCCAGAATTGGGGTCGCGCACAATTCAAGGCAATCTTTCACAAAGGAAACTTTCTCCGGCTCCATCATGCAGATAACTTTGATTTCGGGATGACTAGATGCCGCCTCGATTAACTGTCGTTTCGAAGGAGCACTTTTTTCTGTTTCTCTTCGATGAAGGAAAATTCCTTCAATCTGTTTCAGTTCTTTGTTAAATTCCGGGGAATTGTCGTGAAAACCGACAAAAGTGACAAAACCTTTTTTCCGGGAGGCTCGGATACTATCCAGCGCCAAATCCCCCCTGACTTTATCAATATTGGATATCCCCCTCGCCTCCCCCGCATACCAATCGGGATATTGAGTAATCAGGCAAACGGCAACTGAAACAGGGTCTATTGTTTTCATATTATTTTTTCAATCGATATGTCGACTCGCTCCTTCTACGTACCTTTTCGATAATGATTTTACCCGCCTCCTGATTGACCGAATAAATAATCCGTAGATTACCGATTCGATATCTATACAAATTATACCCGGTTAGAGACCGGAAGTTTTTGGTATGTGGTTTTGGGTTTTCAGCAAGACTATCTATTAATTCTATCACCCGCTTTTTATCAGCTAGCTGAAGCTTTGATATTTCCTTTTGGCAACGCTTGTCGATAAGAATTTCGTATTTTATACTTGCTGAAGGGCTCTTTTTACTTTCTTCCATGGAATAAGTTTCCTTCTCTTATCTTTCTGACGGGAGTTAGCATCTCGTGCGTCACGTAGATCTTCCAGCTCATCTATAAGATTAGTAAAATATTTAATGTCAACAATAGCGACCTGAGGAGTGGAGCGATGAAATATATATATTGGTCCAAGAAGTTTTTTTACCGCTCGAAAAATCTTAAGAGGCTCTTCACGGAGCTCAGTAATTGTTCTAATTGAAGCTGGGTTTAACATAAACTATATCTTAACTTAAGTTAAGATTAGTATAGTTGTCATGTAATCTATTGTCAAGGGTTTGTCTAGCCTGTCCTATTGCAAAAGAGAAACTTATTTGTTATATTTGTGACCACTATGGCAGTAGAAACTTATTCACCTGGAGAACAGCTTCCCCCTCGCGATAGCATTGTAGCCAGAATTCCCGTTGGCGACTATATTGAACGCTATCAGGTTGAAGACCCATCTACAATAGAAGCTATACATAGATATCCCACTCTAGCCTATCTCCTAGGTAGCTCTGAATCAAGGGTTGTCCAGACGGAAGATGGGCCAATGGAGGCAGACGCTCTTACCGAGGGTTCCGGTATGTTTGGTATCAAACGTCCCGAAACCGCATTAACTTGGAGTGGAATCTTCGATCATGGACTGGGAGTGACAGAAAGAGCGGTTTGGTTGATTGACACAGTAAAATCCAGCACTCCGGAACAGCGTGCCCAATTCGCTGAAGCAGAGATTGATCTTTCTGAGCTTGACCAGTTGACGGACGCTATAGTGGAGGATTTTGGAGTCATCTGTCACGGATCAAGAAGAGCTCATGATGAAAGAGACAGATTTGGAATTCACGATGAAGTTCATCCTGACGGGATGCCAGGTCCGATTATGCGAGGCATGCTTCAAGCACAAAGCGCTCCCACACTATTTGCAGCTGACAACACGGGCCTAATTAGAGTTGAAATCAACGCGGAAACCTTGCCAAGAGTAGAGAGAAATGGGCTAGTATATTTCTCAAGGGGCTTTGATGCAATTTGGACTTATGCTGATTGGACTTTTGGAAGAGTGCCCATGCCTCTAACTCAAAGATTTCCTCAGCTGGTGGCTGATAGACCTGATCATCAACCAGGAGTTCTTGATACTTTGGCGCATTGCGGACAAGGTTTTGAGACAGTGGCCAATGAAATTCTGGGAACGGACATATATAAAGACATGCTTAATATTGGACCTTATGAATGGGCGACGGAATTGAGAAGAGCCTATTGCGCTCCATCGGGAATCGCCTTCTACGATGCTTTCAAGCCATATGTCGATAGATACGCTCCCCTATTTTAATCAATAGAATAACCATAGATTGACTTATATAGTTTCAGTGGTATAATCCCGTATATATGTCAGGTGAACCTGTTGGACCGGATGGACTAAGCCCTCGGGAACGGATGGTTGCGGAAATTCCCGTGGATGATTATATTGCTCGATACGAAGTTACTGATCCTTATACAGTTGAAACTCTTCATGATTTTCCTACTTTAGTCTACCTTCTTGGCCGAGTTACTGAGGAACCGCAATTAAGGGATTCCCAGTTTGGAGATTCGGAGCGGGGTGTCAGATTTCTAGTTGAGGGATCAGGTATGTTCGGGCACAAACATCCTGATGATGCAATGCGGTGGAAAGGAATGTCTAATCATAGTATTGGAACGGCTCGCGGGGTTTACTATACCGACCGAAGAATACGAAATCTTTCAGAATCAGAAAGAAAACAACTTGAAGATATGGGGTTTGATTTTACTGAATTTGACACCTTAGACTCAGAGCTATCACGAGACTTTATGTTCGACTCTCACGTTTCAAGAAGAAGATGGGATGAACGGAGATTATATGTACTCCCCCAAGGAGAAACTGATCCGGAAGGAAGTCCGGGAGAACAAGCAGCCACTATGTTTCGGGCGGAAAAGGCACCGGAAATTTTCCATCGACTTATCCGAGTTGAAGATCACGCCCAACATTTAGCACAACTTGGTCCTCGCGGTCATCATTTCCCCAATATTATTGATGGAATTCTAACTTGGACCGACTGGACATTTGCTCAGTCGCCAATGACTCTCGATGCTCGTTTTGAGGCGATTCGTCGCACTCGTCCCGATATTTCCGCTGATGTCTTGGACATTCTTGAAAGCAGTGGCCGGGATTTTGAGCGGGTGGTTAACGAAGTACTTGGGACCGATCTGCGCCAAGAAATAATTGAGGCCGCTCCGGAAGATTGGGAGCTACAAATTCGACGTGCTTATGTTTCTGCATCGGGACTTACTATCGCCGAGGCGTTTCCCATGTATGTTGCCCAGTATCCAGGGGTAGAGGCTTCCTGATGCACTAAGTATTCTTCTGTGATCTATAGCTCCGGATTTAACTAGTTGAAATTTTTTGTACTTAAGCTACAATGATAGCGTCTCAACATGAAAACCATTATCCTGTGTGGGGGCGCTGGTGCCCGCCTTAAAGAAGAAACTGAATTCAAACCCAAGCCCATGGTGTATGTCGGTGGCCAGCCGGTTCTGTGGCACATCATGAAAATTTATTTTCATAGTAGCTTCAACGATTTTATTTTAGCGCTTGGCTACAAAGCGGAATATATTAAGGACTACTTTCTCAATCAAAAAGCGTTTACTTCTGATTTTAGTCTGGATACCCGGTCCCACAAAACCAAGTTTTTTTTGGAGGATAGAAAATCGTTCGACGATTTTCGGATTACCTTTGTCGATACTGGATTGGAGACGCAGCCTGGAGAGCGGATTCTTCGTTGCAAAAATTACATTCCCAAACGGGATAAATATTTTTTGGTTACTTATGGCGATGGAGTTACTGATTTGGATATTCGGGATGTGCTGGCGTTTCATAAGAAGCAGAAAACCATCGGGACAATTACTGGGGTTCATCCCAGAACTAAATATGGGATTGCGCACGTGGATAAGGGCAATCGGGTGACGGGTTTTCAGGAGAAGCCGGTGTTGCAGGACTGGGTTAACGGTGGGTTTATGGTATTTAATACGGAAGTATTCGATTATATTAAGCCGGGCGAGACGGAGCATCCTGCGTTGAGGCGTCTCGCCCGAGAAAAGCAGTTGTCGCTGTATCGTCACGAAGGTTTCTGGCAAGCGATGGATACGTATAAAGAAGTCGAGGTATTGAATGGACTATGGGCACAAAAAAACCCACCATGGAAATCATGGAAGTAATTTAATTAAACTATGGGGATTCGAGGAAAAAATATTCTGGTAACAGGGGGGACGGGATTTGCTGGCTCTCACCTCGTGGAACAACTTCTTAAAGACGGTAACTTCGTTTATGTTACCTGTCAGCGGCTTAATCCCCTCTCCTATTTCTTTATGCAGAATTTACAGTCCAAAGCAGTACTTGCTGAAATCGATCTTAATGATTTCACAGCGGTTCACGATTTAATCTCTAAATCACATATTGATTATATTTTTCACCTGGGAGCCCAGCCGCTAGTCGATGTCGCCTATCTCAATCCGATGCGGACGTTGTATACCAACATTTTGGGAACGATTAACATCCTGGAAAGCGCGCGGCAACTCGGTACGGTCAAAGGTATCGTTGCCGCCTCATCAGATAAAGCTTACGGCAAGAAAAGCAAGAAATTCAGCCCCTACACCGAAGACGATCCCCTTCAGGGAGATCATCCCTATGAAGCGTCCAAATCAGCCGCCGATCTCATCTGCTTTTCCTATTATAAAACCTATGCCCTTCCCGTAATCGTGACTCGCTTTGGGAATATTTATGGCGAAGGCGACTTGAATTTCTCCCGAATTATTCCTGGGGCGATAAAAGCGATGATTCAAAATGAAACTCTGGAAATCCGCAGTGATGGCTCTTATTTTCGTGATTATCTTTACGTCAAAGATGTCGTCCGCGGCTACATCATGCTCGCCGAAGTTGTGGATCGACTGGCCGGTGAAGCCTTCAACTTCGGCTCCCCCGAAAACGTTTCGGTATTAGATCTTCTCGACATCATGAGAAATACGCTTAATAAATCTTTAGAACATAGAATTATCAACAATGCTAAAAATGAGATTCCCTACCAATCCCTCGATTACACGAAAATAACTAAATCAGTCGGCTGGGCGCCTCAAAATTCCCTGGAAAGCACTCTCCCCAGCATCCACCGCTGGTACACGAAGTATTTTAAGAGGACCTGAGTATTTATAAGGTTGACTGGTTGTGAAATCTGCTATAATCCAGTTATATGCCAGAAATAATCGAAAAGAACCCAAAAGTATTAGGAGGTCAGCCAGTTATTCGTGGAACAAGAATTCCCGTATCTCGTATCGTTGCGCTTCATATTCAGGGATATAGGTTGAAGGATTTTAGGAAGGATTACCCTTATTTGGACTTAAATAGAAAAGATCTTCTTGCCATCTTTACCTTCTATCAGGAGCAACTTGCGAAGTATTAGAGGAAAGCGGAAATATCCTCGAAAGTTTAGAATATTACTAGACTCAGCATTTGCAAAACCCGAATCATTTCCTAGGCTTAAAAAGAAAGCCAATGTTGCTCATGCGGTACATGATTTAGGACTATCCCCACAAGCGGAAGATGAAGAGATTTACCAGAAAGCAGTTGAAAAGAATAGGTTCGTACTTACGATTAACTTCAAAGACTTTAAAAAATTGATCAAAAAAGGCAAGCCAGGAATCATTGGGATCGAATCACAATTATCTAATGGAGATATAGACAGCAAAGTAACTAATTTCATTAGCGGAAAAAATCCTGAGGATTATTTCGGCAAGGCAATTAAAGTAAAGGACTCATGATTACGGAATAAATTGCTTTACCGCTTCACGATACTCGCAAAAGGCACATTCCTCGCCGGCCAGTGGAATCGAATCAGCTTTTAGGCAGGCAATAGCATCAAGAACCGTTTTCTCTACCCAATCGGCATTGCCTTCATATGGAATGAGCTTGATATCAAATTCGAGCTTGCCGTCAAAGGCTTTGGCATCGGAGTTGCCGTTACAGTAAACAAAATATCCGGTGTTGGAAACAGTAAAACCGTTTTGTCGAAATAGCCATTGGTATATTTCCATCTGTCGTTTATAGCCGATTTGCCAGTCAGCATCGAGAGTGACTTCATCAGTCTTTGAAGTCGCTTTGTAATCAACAATAATAAATTCTCCATTAGGAGTCACCCAGACATCATCAACGCCTCCGGTTACGACGACATTAGAGCTGTCTATCCTAACAGTAATCCCCCGTCTCATTGAATCACGCCATTCCTCTATCTTCTCGTGCGCCAACGGAATGGCCTCTACCTTGTATTGCTTCATCAGCGGATGCGCCGTTCCTTTAGCTCTATGAATATCAAACTCTTTTTTGAGGAGCTTGTCTACTGCAGAATTAAGGGAGAAAGGATATCCCGGCGGTTGTCCCACACCTAATCTTCTATCCAGGTAAAAACACCGCGGACAATTAATGAATAAATCTATCTTCGACCGACTCAAGCGAAACATCTCCGATGAATCGGGCGAGTAAAGATTCCGTTTACGATTGGCTCGGTAGTACTGGGACATGGTTAATTAGTAATTCTAATATTTGTTAGAGTTATCGCCATATGAGATGTCGCTAGTGATATTAGATTTAGAATGATCTCGGAAATACTCCTGGGTTTCTGGATCAGTTGAATAAATAAAACAACCCTTCATCCCTCTAGTCATTAAAGTTCTGTAGGTATTCTTAATTAGCTTGTCGGCAATTAAATACGCCTTTGCTTCATTTTCCTTTATTATTGCCCGGAGGCCCCTTACAGATTGGTCGGTAGATGCTCGCTTTGAGGCGTCAGTAATAATTTCCCCATCGCGTATTACCATATCTGGTCCAATAATTACCCCGACGTATTCTAATTCAAGGCCCTGGCACGTGTGGATACAGCCGACTTCCTTAACTGATTCTGGATGCACAATCCATGCCTGCCCATGCGAATTCAGATTCCATGTCGCAGAGTAATCGTCGATGACAATATCCTTCAGCTCGGGATTCCTTTTGCTGATCCATTTCCAGCAATATCCGGCGACAATTCTTGACTTATTATTTGTATTGTTCCTGCATATTATTTCTTGATGGACGAGGGATGGACTGTCCATAACTCGAAAATCATAGTCAATATCCTCTAGTGAATCGTTGGCGGTCTGTCTTATTTGCAGAATATTATCTAGCCACGCTAGGTACCCGTCAGAGCCGTTACATCTAAATTGAGATGCAAGCTCAAGATTGTGTATATTTGCCCCAAGTTTCTTAGCCCATTCCTTGATTGTAGCTTTACTCCCGATATCCTTTAATGTAACTCTCTGATCCTCATCAATGAAAAAAACGGCAAATTTTGTTGCGTTTATGATTTCCTTGATTTGATTCTCACCTAAATGACTGAATAAGCCAGACTTAGCATTTAGCCTATGAGCCTCGTCAACAATCAAAGAGTCAAATGTATTTGGCTCGGTAGTGTGGAACGAGCCTGACGAGCTAAGAAGATGGGATATTCGCGTTCTAGTATATTGGCCAGAAAGCATTATTTCGTAAACCCTCCTAGGTGCAGAATTCCTTGTAACATAAAAAGTATTCTTTCCTCGTTTATTGAGTTCCGCAAGCAAATTAATAGCTACAACTGATTTGCCAGTTCCAGGTCCTCCTTCAATGATAAGCACGTTTTTATGAGCTGAGGAGGATTTCTCCGCAAGATCTAGAGCTACTTCATACACGATTTTTTGATCGTCAATTAATATAAATTCACGGTTACCTTCGAGCATGGATACAAGACAATCGGTGAGCGATTTTGAAGGGCGAATCTCACCCCTCTCAATGATGTACATCGTCATACCTCTATCTCCCTTCTTCACATGCTCATTGATGAACGACTGTAACTTTATTCGATCATGCTTTAGAAATAATGGCGCTTTGTCAATATGCTCTTTGTAGAAGTTATTTGCTACTACGTTATCAAGTTCATAATTATGTAGGTACGCACACGGAGTTAGTGAGATGCTCTTATCCTCAATCGCGCTATTGTAATCCTCAAGGAGCGTTGTGTATGACCATGCCTGATAAGAGGGATGGTTGACATCTCCAAAAAAATCAGTGCTCAAAATCCCATCTTTATCTGTCAAATGAACCCCTCTACTCCATTGTTTCAACTCTATAATTACAGCAGCGGGTCTGTTCTCTTTGTTTTTACCAGTTAAAATAAAATCAATACGATTTGAGGTTAGGGGTATTTTATATTCAATTGCTATCCCACAGTCATCAGGAATACTTGGGCTATCTACGACGTTTCGCATAAATTGCATTGAGTTTCGAATTGAATCTTGTTCTGAATTGCCGACTGAGATCCCAGTCTCTCTAACCATTGACTCGAGTATTTTTATATCAATGAAACCGTCAAGCACATCTGTGATGAAATCTTTTTTAGTTGATGAATAAGCTATCATAGCTATCTTAATTCTGTATATTTTGTTGATATCCCCTTTGCTTTTGAAATAGGGTACTTTCCCTCATTTTTTTTCATTTTTTTCACAAATGCTTTTCTAATATCCACATTTGCAATGTGAGACATCAGAAGCAGCCAATAATACACGTCTGCAAGCTCCTCTTCTAATTCCTTAGCTCTCTCTTTTGGAATCTTGTGGTCCTTTGTCCACTGGAATATTTCGAGGATCTCAGAGGCTTCGATGGCAAGAGAAGCAGCAACGTTCTTAGGGAGATGATATTGTTCCCAGTCTCTTTCCTTAACAAATTTTAATATTTTTTTAAGATCTTCGTCCACGCTCCTATTCTACCACTTTCCTACTAAATCTTTAATCCTTAATCATCTGGAATTAACTGGGGTAGTTGATTATAATATGCTTCTTATATGGAAAGGGATTCATATGCTGAGCCAGCACCACCAACTTATGCTCAGCTCCTCTACGTGAAATTACTCAGATTCGTAACGGTTGACGGTGGCATTACCAAATCCGGAATCCCACTTTCATTTGATCTCCTGTCCGGAAAAATGGATTTCTCAATTACAATATGCGATATTCCTCAGACTCTGCAAGCAGAAATAGTGGCCGATGACGAAGGAAGAACCTGCTACACACAAGTCTCGGGATTTTCTGATGGGAGCATACTGCACCTTGACTATTCCCAACCGGGATTTCCACGGGGAGGACTGAGAGTAACGGATTAATTGAGATTGGGGTTTGAGCTAGCGGAATAGTTATTATGCTTCTCTGACAGGCCATTTTGCATTTGACAGAACCAGTGAGGTGCGGTACAATCAAAACACAAAGACCCAGTTTCCGAACTGTCACCGTATGGTGCGCGTTTCAAGCAATCGCTTGAATAGGAGCTGGGTCGAACTATTTAAAAAGCCAAACAGCCTCTTCTTTACTCTTAATGATTTCTTTATAAACATTTCAATCGGTAGTATTTTTATATTAGATATTTTGATCTATTTTGATATCTTGATTTTGGAAAATAATTTTGATATATTTTTACTTACCTTATGAACAAGATTAGTGTCTGTTCTCTTCGATGACGTAGTCCTCCGGATTTCTTCGGGGCCTACTTGAAGCGGAGTAGGCGAAAACAATTAAATACGAGCGGGTGGAAGGCAGAGTTGAGCCTTCTTAAATGCGGTAACGCTAAGTAAAGTTCTGCGAGGTTGCGGTGCATATAGGCGGGAAACTTCCAACGAGGCCTATTAAACAACCAGCCTGCTCTATTTAATCGTTGTCTGCTGTGGGTAGTGACTGAATAAGCCGCTACGCAGGGCTAAGGTGGCTCTTGGTCCGATGATGAATCGGACTACCAACGGCAAGTGTTGAGGTAAAACAAGAGTGCTGAGAACCAAACCTTGGGTTGACATCCCCTATGCGAAGTCAACTACTGCGGAGGTTCCCCAACTTGGGAGAGTAGGTTAAGAGGAGAGAAGAAGTTCTTGAATCGAGACAGTTCTCCCCTACCCACAGGAGACAATGAAGTTATTCAAACCCTACTATGAGCTTTGAGTCAAGGGCTTTGGCGATTCTTTTAAGAGAATTAAATGAAGGGTTACCGTTCATTCCCTCGATGCGGGCAATTTGCGCCTGAGAAGTTTTTACTTTTTTAGCTAAAGCCCGTTGCGAAAGTTTCTTATTCAATCTAGCCTCAATGAGCTTTTTCGCTAAAAGGTATTCTGCCTCGGATTCCTTCCAAGCTTTTCTAAACTCAGGATCCTTCAAACTCTCACCGAGATCGTCTCTAAATGTATATCTTTTTATTTTATTCATGCCCCTATGATATCTTATATGATATCAAGTTGTCAAGTCCTAGGTTTGACTATTTCTTGTAACCCAATCCATATACCTATTCATTGCTTTATTTAATTCTCTTCGCGGGGTTTTCATTGTTTTCTTAATAAATCCATGAAGTGCTAAAATTGCACCTCTATCGAGAATTACGTATAGGATTCTTATGTTATCTTTCCCCAAAATCCTTATCTCCCACAAATCTGATCCGGAGATTTTTCTAATATGTGGTATTACGCTACTTAAACCATACTCCTCAAGTAGAAGGAGTACCCGTCGAATCTTAGCTCGAGCCCTTACAGGGAGTGAATTGATAAATTCTTTAACTGGATTTCTCCCCTGAGAATCAAGATAGTAATCGATTGTTTTCATGGATTCCATAACGTGGCCATTCTACACCACAAAGATTAAATTCCGATTAAGTGGGATTTGCTATATAATAGTCACGCGGTATGAAACATAGACTTCTTATTACTGGCGGCAGCGGGTTTGTGGGAAAAAATCTCAAGGAATTATTGGCGGATACATATTCTATAACTGCGCCATCTTCTAAGCAACTCAATTTGATGGATACAGAAAAAGTCCGCGCCTATCTCAGAAAAAATAACTTCGACTATGTCATTCATGCGGCGGCAGATGTTATCACCCGAAATTACACGAAAGATCCCACGCTTGTTTTATACAACAACATGCGCATGTTTGTAAATGTGGCCCGCTGTAATACTTTATATAAACGGATGATTTACTTTGGTTCCGGTGCTGAATACGACATGCTCCATTACCGACCCAAAATGAAAGAAGACTACTTTGATACTCATGTTCCCCAGGACTACTACGGATTTTCAAAATATTTATCCGCAAAGTATATTGAGGCTACAGACAATATCATTGATCTTCGACTTTTTGGTTGCTTTGGTCCTTATGAAAGATGGCAGGTGCGGTTTATTTCTCAAAGTATTTGTAAGGCAATTTTTGATCTTGATATTGAGATTGGACAAAATGTGAAGTTTGATTATCTTTATGTGAAGGATTTGGCTCCTATAGTTGAAAGTCTGCTTACGAAGAAACGATTAAAGTTTCATCATTATAATATTTGCACGGGCAGTAGTGTCGATTTGAGATCTATTGCTGAAACAATAAAAAAAGTTTCCGGAAAAAATATCAAAATCAAACTCGTAAAGAACGGAATGAAAAAAGAATATAGTGGGGACAATAAACGATTGAGAAGTGAAGTAAAAAATTTGCAATTGACTCCTCTACCGGTGGCGATAGCAGAAATGTTTGAGTGGTATCTCAGGCAAAAAAAGAATATTAATAAAAAAGAATTGATGAGAACCTTATAGGTAAGGGAGCTTTGTAACGGTCTAATGTCTTATAAGCTATTAGCAGACAGGCGCGTGACATCTCTAATTTTATGAATTGACAAATTCTCCTTTATATCCTATAATATTTAGTATTAATTCGTAGCTATTTTAAATTGTAACTTATGAATGGAACTAAAGAAATCTCCTTCAGAGAGAAAGTACTTAATAGAGAAGTTTTGTCCGGAACTTGGGTGGTCACTCCTGATTCAATTGTTGCTGAGGTAATTGCCCGATCTGGTCTTGCCTGGGCTCTTCTGGATCATGAACATGGTTTTGGCGATTTTGGTGACATGCTGCATCAGTTACAAGCGATGTCTGGTTCTGAAACTGCTTCGATTGTTCGAGTTGAGAATAACGACTCAAGCAAAATTAAAAGAGTTCTTGAGCTAAATCCATCTGGAGTTATGGTTCCCATGGTTAATGACGCTAATGAAGCGGAACGAGTTGTTAGCGCCATGAGATATCCTCCTGAAGGGATAAGGGGTCTAACCCCATTGAACAGAGGCTCTAATTTTGGATCTGATTTTAAGGATTACTTCGACAAGGCAAACAGAGCGCATACTGCTATTGTCCAAATCGAAACCTCAAGAGGAGTCGAAAATGCAGGTCCTATTGCTGAAGTTGATGGAACTGACGTTTTATTTGTCGGCCCGATGGATTTAAGTCTTGGAATGGGTCTTTTTGGAAAACAGGATAGTCCTGAGTTTCAAAAAGCACTTGATGACGTCGCTAATGCTTGCGCTAGGAGCGGAAAGTCAGCAGGGATTCTTGTTTGGTCACCAGAACAGGCAGAAGCTATGATAGAAAGAGGCTTTACATTTATTGGAGTGGGTTCAGACGTGGGAATTCTATCACAAGGGCTGGCTTCGATTACTAGCGCTTTTGAAAAATTTAATTCTTAAAACCTGAGGTTTAACCAACTTTAAACCCTAGGTATTTATAGTTTAGCCAGTGCTGACTTTATTTCTTTCACTGCCACTTCTAGGTTTTCCATGCTGGTAGCAAAAGATAGGCGAAGATAGCCTTCCCCATATTTACCAAAATCGCTCCCTGGTAATGTGGCGACACCGGCATGGTTCAGTAAATAATCAGCCATCCAGGAGGAGCTTTTATTGAAGCCCATAATGTTCGGGAAAGCGTAGAATGCTCCTAGAGGAACTGTACAACTGATACCAGGAATTGCGTTTAGAGCCGGAACTAGATAGTCTCGCCGCCTTTTGAATTCATTTACCATCAAGTTTGATTGCTTCATCGATCCTTTGATTGCCGATAAAGCCGCATATTGGGTGAAGCTCGCCGTGCAACCGACGATGTGGGTGAGTAGATAATCCATCTTTTCCATAACTCGTTTCGGTGCCGCTAGATATCCAATTCGCCAACCAGTCATTGAAAAAGTTTTTGAGAAACCATTAACTAAGAAAGTGCGGTCGCGCACATGGTCCAGTCCATAAAAACTGGTGAAGCTATCATCATAGACAATATTGTCGTAGATTTCGTCAGTCAGAACCCAACAGTTGGTGTCACGAATTGCCCTGGCAATCATTTGAAGATCACTTTTTGGTATTATGCCCCCTGTCGGGTTGCTTGGTGAATTAAGAATTATCAACTTAGTTTTATTTGAAAACCTTTTTTTGAAAATTTTCATATCAAAACTGAAATTGTTTTTTTCAAGAAGTGGGACAGGAACCGGTTTACCGCCTAAAAATTGGATCATGGTTTCATAGACAGGAAATCCTGGGTTGGGGTAGATCACTTCATCACCGGGCTCAATGACCGCTGAGGCGGCTGCAAAAATAGCAGTTTTACCACTGGGGGTGATTGCAATGTTATCGGCAGTTATCTTCACTTTATTTTTGAAGGCCAGTGTTTCAGCAATCGCAGTGCGCAGTGGCAAAATTCCCAAAGGTGGAGTATATTTAGTTTTACCCTCCCTCATTGCAGTAGTAGCCGCATCAATAATATGGCGCGGGGTGGGAAAATCCGGTTGGCCACTTTCCAGATGAATAATACTCTTACCTTTAGTTTCTAAAGCGTTTGCTTTCACCAACATAGCGAAAGAGCCAGTAGCCTTAAAATAGTTGAGCTGTCTAGCTAATTGCGGAGATTTACTTTTCACCGTTCCATTATACTCTCAAATTCTTTCCTGTCTAGAAAAGGAAACATGTCCTCATAGGGTTTGGAGACCATTGAGCCATCGGCCTTCTTTTCGGATGATATACGAGGAATAATTAGTTGCCAATGGGGTGAGTCAACATCGCAGACGACGGGACCATTAAAGTCCAAAACTTCCTTAATTTTTTTATCAATTCCCACCGGTCCAGTAATTTTAACAGCTTTGATTCCATAAGCTCTAGCAATTTTAATAGAATCCGGGAACCATAGACCAGTCTTTGGACTTTCCCCTAGGAGTCTACCTTCCATATGAGTTTTTTGAGTGTGGCGCATGAGTAAATAACCGGAATTGTTCACTACAAATAGTTTGATTGGCAATTTGTTATGTTTTACTGTCGCCAACTCCTGAAGGTTCATTTGCAAACAACCATCCCCGGTAATGCAAATGGTTCGTTTCCTATTGTTTGCCAGGCATGCTCCGATTGCCGCTGCCCAGTAGCCCATGGTTGAGATCCCGCCGGTGGTGATAAATCGTTGTCCCTTTTTTATATTCCATGCCTGACAAGCGACGTGAAAGGGAGAGCTAGTGTCAATTATTATCACATCTGTCGGTCGCGTGGCTTTTGAAATTCTTTCAGACAAGTAGTAAGAATTTACCGGATGCTCTTTTTTGTAAGTAGGAAGAACCGTTGGATAAGCAGATTTTAATTTGTTGCAACGAGTAACCCACTCTTTTGTTTGGGGAAGTTTTTTTTGATCTAAATCGATGAGCATTTCATTAAGGAAGACTTTAGCATCAGCTAAAAATAGAGTCGCATTTTGTATGCCCGGTTTTTCTAGCTCTTTCTCATCGATATCGACGATAACTTTTTGGGCATTTCTTCCCCAGTTGGCGGCATCATAGCCAATTATTCCTGGATCGAGTCGGGCACCTATTACCAAAATAAAATCAGCTAGCTGCACCGCCAGGTTGGCAAAACGGTCGCCGTATAGACCGGGTCGCCCGACAAACAAAGGATTGTCACTATCAATTAGATCGATTCCAAGCCGACTGGTAGCAACCGGGATTTTGACTTGTTTTATTAATTTCAAAAAAGATTCTTGGGCGTCGGCGACACGAACTCCTTGTCCCACGATGAGTAGTGGGTGCTTGCTTTTATAAAGCATGGAGAGCGTTTTTTTAACAGCGCTTTTGATTGAACCATTTGTTTTTGTTCTTGGTATCTCAAAATGTTTAAGTAGTGTTTCCGGTACTTCCATTCGCTGGACGTCCAATGGTACTTCAAGCCAAACTGGACCTGGCCGTCCCGTCTTTGCAAGGTAATAGGCTTTTTCCAAATGATAAGCGATGTCTGACGGGTCTGATATTGTGACGAAATATTTAGTGATTGATTTGGCGAGCGGTTCAGTAAATATTCCTTGAAGCCCATATTGTCTGATATTGGTACGCTTCATATAGTTGACATTAGAAAGCGGAGATTGACCGGAAAGAACCATCATCGGAGCCGAGTCGGTCCAGGCGCCGGCAACTCCATTTAAGGCATTAATTGCTCCAGGACCTGCGGTGACCATGGCCACTCCTAATTTTCCCGAGATTCGACCATAAGCTTCAGCAGCCATAGCAGCGGCTTGTTCATGGTGATTAAAAATTGGAGTAATCTTTTTCGAATTGTAAACCGCGTCATTTAAAAACATTACTTGCCCACCTGGGATCATGAAGATAGTATCAACCCCTTTGTCTTCCAGGAATTTAATTATGTAATCACTGACTCTCATGTTAATGATTCAATTTGAAAATTTTCTGCGGTTTTTTCTTTGGTCTGTTTTAGATTCATGGCAACGTCTATTATAGCATCTTCCTGGCCAGCGACAATATGTCTTTTGCCCAGCTCCATAAAAATATCGCGGACGTCCACCCCATACTTCTCTGCCGCTTTTTGAGCATGAGGAGCAAAGCCAGAGAAAACCCCTGCCAAACCGCTACTTAAGGTCATCTTATTTATTTCCTGGGAATGAGTCATAAAGCCGGAGACGATTTCTTCACTAATATCCATGAGTTTATATAAATTAAGATTTGTTTCATAACCTAATTTCTGTAGTACTGCGACTAGCACCTCCATCTGACAATTACCAGCGCCAGCACCAAAGCCGCGTGAAGTAGTGTCGACAATAGTAGCCCCATTTTGTACCGCCATTAGCGAATTGGCAATGGCGAGCCCGAGATTATTATGGGCATGGAAACCAACGTCAATTTTAAGCCCCGATACCAGAGCACTCACTTTTCTTTTAACATCTTCTGGTAGATAGGCGCCGGCCGAATCCATAAGAATGACGCCTGTTGCCCCGAAGCTTTCCATAAGGCGCGCCTGCTCAAGCAGTTCAGTAGCTGATATCATATGGCTCATCATGAGTATGCCATAAGTTTCCAGATTATTTTTTACGGCAAACTCAATATGCTGTCGGGTGACGTTGGCCTCGGTGCAGTGACTGGCAACCATAAGCGCCCGGATGCCGATGGCAAGCGCCGGCGCCAGATTGTCTTTGATAGTGCCAAACCCGGGAATAAGGAATGCTGATAGCTTAGTTTTTTTAAGATATTTTTTGGCAGTTTTTAACATTTCACCATCGGGAATTGCTGAAGTTCCGAGGTGAAGAGAAGAAGCTCCTAAACCATTGCCATGACCAACCACGAGAATTTTAATTCCTGCCAACTCAGCGGCAACACTATAGTCGGCAATATTTTTCGCTGATAATTGATGACTAATGGCATGAGAACCGTCACGAAGTGTGGAGTCGATAATTAATATTTCTTTTTTCATTTTCTATGACATTAATTTATTTTTCGCATATTGTTCCGCTATGACAATAGCCGCGGCATTAATTATATCAAGGTTTCCGGCATAATCTGGTAAAAAGTCTCCTCTCCCTCTGACCCTCATCATAACAATCAGTCGATTATTTTCGGAAATGGGTCCTAGGATTATTTCATATCCCGGGACATATTTTTTTATTTCGGCGACTATCCTTTTAATCCCCTTTTTGATTTTAGGTAGGTTAGGATTTTTGATAAGGGCATAAATAGTATTATTCATGAGAATTGGCGGTTCGGCTGGGTTGAGAATTATTATTGCTTTAGCCGATTTGATACCAGAAAATTCTCTAATTGACTCGGCAGTAGTTTGGGTATATTCGTCAATATTGTCGCGTGTCGCTATGCCGGCTGATTTAGAAGAGATGCTGGAGACGATTTCGACATATTCTGTCTCGGGATGTACCTTAAGAATTTCGGCAATGATGGGGATTGTTGCCTGGCCGCCGCAGGTGATCATATTAACATTAGGAATGTTTAAACAGGAATCAAGATTGATTAAAGGGACGCACATTTTGCCTATTCTGGCGGGAGTCATGTCGATGGTAAAAATACCGAGTTTTTTAAAGATTGGGGCATTTATTTTGTGAGCACTGGCCGAGGTGGCATCAAAGACAATGTCGACGATGCTGGGATATTTCTTGAAAACATCAATTGACTTTGTTGACGTCGGGATACCCATCTCAATGGCTCGTTTGATGCCTTCAGAGTCGGCGTTAATACCAGCAAACATGCGACATTGCAAAACCTTGGAGCGTTGTATTTTTAGAAGTAGATCCGTACCGATATTGCCAGTGCCGATGATGCCGACATTTACCATTTTTGGCTTTTTTTGCTTTTGATTGGCGGGAATTTTTTTCATAAATTAATAGTCTCTTTAACGATATGAGTGGGGCGACCTTTGACTTCTTCATACATTCTGGCCAGGTATTCGCTGATAATACCAAGGATAAAAAATAGCACGCCAAAAAGAAAGAGCATGATGAGAATTATTGTTGCCGCGCCCGGCGCTTGTCTCCCTTGCACAATAAACAGTCCTAAATAAAATAGCCCTAATAAAAAGGAAACAATAGTTAAGGTAATTCCAGTTATCGAAACCAACCTTAGCGGAAAATAGGAAAAGGAAAAGATGCCGTTTGAGGCCACTTTTAAAACTGTTTTTAAATCAGCCTTTGATTCCCCAGCAAATCTGTCTTTTCGATCAAAGGGAATCCCAACACTTTTAAATCCCGTCCAAGCAACCAGCCCGCGTAGATATTTGTTTTGTTCGGGCATCTCGTTTATCGCGGTATAAACCTTGCGATCAATAAGGCGAAAGTCACTGGCGTTAACTGGAAAGATATTACCAGTCAATAGATTCATGATTCGATAAAAAACATGTGACATAAAATTACGAGTCAAACTGGCGGTTCTTTTTTTGACCACACCATAGACAATTTCATGGCCTTCTTCCCATTTCTTGACAAATTGAGGAATAACATCAAACGGTTCTTGAAGATCAGCCATCATAATAACTAATGCGTCCCCTGTTGCATATCTCATCCCAGCCGCTATCCCTCCATCAGCAGAGAAGTTACGGGACAGCCGAAGGACTTTAATTCGCGAGTCCTTTTTGCCCGCGGCCTGGAGAATGGCAAATGACTTATCGTGCGAACCATGTTCAACGAATATTGCCTCCCAAGAATATTTTTTTTGGGAATTAAAAAAAGCCGTTATTTGACGAATAAGTTCAGGAAGATTGTCTTCTTCATTATAAACAGGAAAGACAAAGGATAAGAGTTTGTGTTTAATCATAAACGTTTGTACATAATAAGACCTTTATAGTATACTACACTTCGTGGCTGAATCCAAAACTCAACGTCTCCAGAAAAAGGCTTACCATATTAGAGAAAGTATGTTCCAAATGCTAGTTCCTACAGTGACCCATCATATCGGATGTTCTTTGGATATTGTAGAAATTCTTACCGTTTTATATTTTCATGTAATGACTGTTTTTCCCAAGAATCCTGAATCAGAAAAACGGGATATTTTTTTGTTAAGTAAAGGGCATGCAGGACTAGCGCTATATGCGACATTAGCAGAAAGAGGTTTTTTTTCAAAGAAAGCGCTCGATTCATATGATAAGGATGGTGGACTTTTACCGGAACATGCTTCTCGCGTTGTTCCTGGTATCGAACTATCGACAGGTTCATTGGGTCATGCATTGCCCGTTGGTTTAGGATTTGCTCTGGATTTCAAACGATTGAAAAAAAAGAATAGAGTGTTTGTCGTTATGTCTGATGGAGAATTGGATGAAGGATCAAACTGGGAGGCATTTTTATTTGCCAATCAACATAAGCTCGACAATGTTTGCATTATTATTGACTACAACAAATTTCAGGGATTCGGAAAAACAAAAGATGTAATAAATCTGGATCCACTTCCAGAAAAATTTAAGGCGTTTGGGTGGGATTCGTATGAGGTTGACGGACACAACATGACAGAAATGATAAGGATTTTTAATAAAGTAAAAGACAAAAAGAATAAAAAGCCATCAGCGATAATTGCTCATACCATTAAAGGAAAAGGAGCGTATTTTTTTGAAGGAAAATTTGAATCACACTATCACTCTCTTTCCCCTGAGCAAATCAAGGAGTTGCAGGATGAGCATACAAAAAAACACCTATGAGAGCGGGAATCATAAGCACCATTCAGGAATCAATGAGGAAGAATAAAAATATTTATTTCCTTGCGGGAGATCTGGGATACTCCGTACTTGAGGAAATGCAAAATGAATTTCCTGAGCGAGTGATTAACATTGGCGTCGCTGAACAGAATATGACTGGTATAGCCGCAGGTCTTGCCCTATCAGGGAATAAGGTTTACGTATATTCCATTATCCCGTTTGTCACCATGAGATGCTTCGAGCAAATTAGAAACGATATTTGTTTTCATAATCTAGATGTTACTATTTTGGGAGCTGGGGCAGGATTGATGTATGGAATATTAAGTGCCACGCATTTTGCGTTAGAGGATGTTTCTATTATGCGATCACTCATTAATATGACCGTGTTTTGCCCAGCAGATGAGGCAGAGGCCGTTTTAGGGATGAAATATTTGCAAAGAAGCAAGCATCCGGCATATGTTCGAGTAGGAAAAAGAACCGAGCCAATTATTTACGAAAAATCCTTTCCCTTCACGTTTGGAAAAGCTCACGTGATTAAAAAGGGGCCGGATATCGTCATATTTTCCGCCGGCCCCCTATTGTATAATGTTCTTCTTGTTGATCGAGAACTGGAGAAAAAAAATATCCACGCAACAATTGTTGATATGCACACGATCAAACCGCTTGATGAGGCAGCGGTCAGAAAACTGAGCAAAGGAAAGAAAATGGTCTTTACGGTTGAGGAACATAGTAAATTTGGCGGACTAGGCTCTGCCGTTGCCGAAGTAATTGCCGCTGAGAAAAATGCTCCTCCTCTTGGAATCATTGCCGCAGATGAAAAATACCCCAAAAGAATTGGTGGTCACGAATACCTAAGAAACGAATATGGGTTGTCTGTCGAAAAAATAGTTTTAAAAATTACTACTTCTCTGAAGAAAAATTCATGAGTACTAGAAAGAAGAAAATTGCCGTCGTTATTCCCTGCTATAACGAGCAGGATAATATAGTAGCAATGCATTCGAGATTAAGCGCGGTATTTAAGAAACTTTCATATGACTATGAATTTATTTTTGTCGATAACGGAAGCATAGATAATTCTCAGAATGTTTTTCGAAAAACAGCAAAAAAAGACGCTCACGTTACTATCCTAAAGCTCTCGAGAAATTTCTATAAATCTCAGGGCGCGTACACAGCGGGTATTGATTACTCAGATAGCGATGCCGTTGTTTTAATTGATGGGGATATTCAGGATCCACCAGAAGTGATTCCCCAACTTATCAAAAAATGGGAACAGGGATTTGATGTTGTGTACGGGTCCCGCATTAAACGAAAGGAGTCACTAGCTCGTCGTGTTGGTTATAAATTATTTTACAGACTCTTTAAAAAGGTTTCATATATAGATATTCCGCTTGATGCTGGGGATTTTTCATTGATTGATAAAAAAGTTGCCGAAATTTTTAGAAAGCTTCCTGAAAAAAATAGATACATTCGTGGATTGCGTGCGTGGGTTGGGTTTAGAAGTGTTGGTGTCCCTTATAATAGAAATGAAAGGTATCGAGGGTTTACGACAAATTCATTTGTTGATAATATTCGGTGGGCGCTTTTTGCTATTTTCTCATTTTCTTATGCACCGCTAGAACTCATTTCCTGGTTCGCCTTTGGTGCTGTTGGTGTTTCCGCTATTGCGACGATTATCTTTATTATTCGCTACTTCACATTTCCGGGAACTCCCCGAGGGATTCAAACGGTATTGCTTACCGTGTTGTTCTTTGGAATGTTTCAATTAATATGCTTTGCGATATTTGCTCATTACATGGGCATTATGTTTGAAGAAATCAAGGGAAGACCGAAGTATATTGTTGAAGAAGTTTTTAAGAAGAATACTTTGAAAGGAAAGAAGTAAAGACCTCTTTTATTCTATTGATGTGTTTCTTTTCTAGTCCATGATGGCAGCCGATGACGATACCTCTTCGCATAACGGCCTCAGTAACTTCATACGGTTTTTTCATTTTTCTATGTTGAATTTTGCTGAAACCTGGCTGCTTTAAAATATTGCCCGTGAAAATAGGCCGTGTCTGTATGTTGGCTTTTTCGAGGTATGATGCCAGTTCAAGGCGCTTAAACGGCGTATTTTCACGTAACGTTAATGGAAATGCCATCCACTGTGTTTTTAGGTGAGGATGTTGCTTTGGCAAAATAAAGAAGGACTCATACTTTTGGAAAAATTTATACAGATCAGCAAAATTTCTTTCACGGATTTTTCTAAATGTGGGGAGCCGCTTCAACTGAACATTTCCAAACGCGGCTCCCATTTCGAGGGGTAAAAAGTTATAGCCAATTTCATCAAAAATAAACTTGGCATCATATGGAATATTTCCTAGTTTTCCTTTAAAGCGAATATTAATGTCCTCGGATTCTGAAAATAACGAGGAACTTCTTCCCCACCCCCTTAATACTCTGACACGATCGTACCATTCAGGCTTGTTTAAAAGCAAAATTCCCCCACCGCCACCGGCGGTGATAATGTGTGATCCGTAAAAACTAGTTACAGAAATATCTGAATATGACCCGGTTGGTTTTCCGAGGAATGTTGCCCCAAGCGTGTCGCACGAATCCTCTATAAAATAGAGCTTATGTTTTTTTGCAATATCTCTGATTCTCTTGATATCACCTGAATTTCCAAGAAGGAGAGGAATCATGAGTGCTTTTGTTTTTTTTGTGATAAGAGATTCAATCTGATCGACATTAATATTGTATGTTCCTTCCTCGACATCGGCAAAAACTGGAATGAGACCTTTCATAACAATGGGGCCAACAGTGGTTGCAAATGTCAAAAGAGGCGTAATGACTTCTGATCCTTTTGGAAGATTCAGAAGTTCGAACGCTAATAAATTTGCTGACGAGCCAGAATTGACCATAACCCCATACTTTTTTGCATACATTTTTGCGATGCTTTTTTCAAATTGCTGAATTTCCTTTCCCATTATGGTGCGATGTTCATCAAGGACTTGAACGACTCGTTTTTTTTCTTCATCACCGTGAACTGCTTGACCGTAGGGAACGCGAAGTAAAGAGGATTTTTTCGCCATGCGTAGATTATATAGGCCGTATCTGTAATTTACAAGTGATTTTTATAAAACAGTCGAGTATTAATCCAATATTTGAAAACTTCCCTCATGAGGCGGAAAATTGTTTTGAAATTTGAGGTACTGGTGCCACCATGACGGGAATAATCGTTGATCTCAACTTCATTGACTGGAAGATGAAGTTTTTTAGATTTATCCAGCAATTCCAGATCAATCATACTGTCGGTGAAGGAGAGGCGCAATCTTTCAGAATCTTTCCGGGAAAAAATATTCGGATTACCATTGATATCTCGTGCGGAAATGGTAAATAACCAGTGGCAGGCGGTGTTATAAATTAATGAACCAAAGGAACGAGAGGAATTTTCTCGCTGGACGCGGACGCCGTGAAGTACTTGGTCAGGGTGTTTCTGGAATTGTTTTAGGGCGCGCATCAGGTCGGCTGACTTGATGCGCGCACAATTAAGATAACAAATATATTTCCCCCGGGAATGCTTGATGCCATGAAGAATTCCCAGGCCGTAGCCACCGGCCTTCAATTCATATGCGGAAACATTAGGGAGTTTTGCTGCCATCTGTTGACATACCACAAAACTCCCATCGGTAGTGCCATTTACCACCGCAATCAATTCAAAAGAGAGTTTTCCCTTAGTTAATGTCCGATGATATTCCTCAATCACCCTTTCGATATGATCCTGCTGATTCATCACTGGGAAAACAATGGAATAATCGATAGCTCTTTTCATTAGAATGAGGAGTCCGGTTGGGCTGATTCATCAGCGAGCAAATAATAACTGAAAAGCTTTTGATCAGGTCCGATGATCATGATAAAGGCCTCACCTTTATTGGGATAGATTGACTGGTCACGCGGCACGTCAACGTACAGCCTCTTTCCAGAAACCTCATGATTAACTAAAAATCCAATCGGATCGCCATGAGAAATAAAAATCGTTGCCTGTCCAGTTATTAGACTCTTTGCTTCCGTCCAAAAGAGACGACTGGTACGGTTTATTATTTCTGCTGGAGTTTCATGATTATACTTTCCCCAGCGGGAAGGGTCAAAAGCGTCGCCCTTCATTTGCTTCCATTTTGCCAAGAGCATACCTTCTTGATAAGGACCGGCCGCACGGACCTCATCAATCGCCGCATTCTCGGTGATATTTTCTTTATTTAGGTGGAGTGTCCTGTTAAGCTCATTGGCTGACTCGCGAGCTCGAGTTTCCGGGCTAATAATGATTCTCTGAACAGCAAACTTTCTTTCCTTAATAAATCCCCCAATATTTTGCATTTTGGTGATACCGATCTCACTTAAGTGCATGATATCCTCAGGTTTCATTACCGAATCGCGATTATAAACGATACTTCGGGGATTATTAAGATCGCCATGCCTAGAGAGAATAATATATTTTGGTCCGTAGTCACGCATTTCATCAAGGATCTGGTCGACACTAATGTGGAGTTCTTTTAGCCAGGCATGGGTCGCCTTGATAACGAATGCCTGAAGGACGGCGCCTTGTTGTCTTCTTTCAATCGCCCAGTTGACTGTCGGCCACTGGCTCAAAGGCTCATAGCGATCTTCCTGAGTTTTAAGATACTCCAGAAAATCCTTGAGATCAAACAATCCTTTCGCACTTCTTTTGCCTAGGTTGTCGGCCAGATTGATTATCTTTTGCACTGCAGATTGAGAATCGAAATATTTCTGGGCGATTATTTTTTGTGATTCATTGAGCGGTTCTTTGAAGGTAATCTGATCTGGTGATAGCGTCATTTCTCTGGCAGTTTCCAAGAGATTTTCTAGAGAGGGTAACTGAGATATTATTGATTCCGGAATACCGAATTCTTTCAGGAGTCGATAGTCAATCAAGTCATTACGAAAATAGGCGCTTGGGGTAACTAATCTGCCAATATCATGAAGCCAAAGGAGGAATTCGATCAGAGCGACGTCAATGTTCTTATCTTTTGCCTGCGCAGCAGTAGCGATTCGTTTCCCTAATTCCGGAGCAATGATAATGTGGTCAAAATAACTGGCCCAGACTTCCGGTTTTGTTTCCGTGATGGCTCGGGAAACAAACCGGCGGACGAGAGCGACGCCATTATCTCCAATCGGCTCTCCCTTAACAATGTGGGCGGCGGCGAAATATTCCCTGCCAAGAGTTTTGAGCCTCTCATATTTCGCTACTACCTCGGGAGACTCTTCAATGATTTTGGTTTTTGGTTGATTGGCCATAACGGTAGCATTTAATTAATCCCTCAGAGAGGCTGGTGGTTGGCTTCCAATTGAAAGCTTTTTTTATTTTCGCCGGGTTGCCATACCAATTGACGACATCCCAGTCTCTCTTCTTCATTGTACCGAAATGTGGGACGGCTTTTATGTTGAAGATTTTTTTGGACAGGACGGCGAGATTGGCCATGGTAGTTTTTTTTCCACTGGCAACGTTATAGGCTTCTCCAAAATGTTTTGCCGATATTTTAGAGGCAATGGTAATAAAGGCCGCTACCACATCATCAACATAGACAAAATCACGAGAGATACGTCGATCAACGAAAGGCGGTAGTGTTCCCTGTCTTATACTATCGATTAAGGTAGGAATTAGTCTTCCCTTCTCCTCAAGGGGGCCATAAACTGAATACAGACGCATATGAACAACGGGAAGTTTTTCGATCTTTCCATAATATTTCATGAGGTGATAGACTGCCGTTTTTGAAACGGCGTAGTGACTGTTAGGAATCAGCTCGTCATTTTCGGCTGGGCCGGCCGCATTCAGTCCATATTCCGACTGCGAGCCGGCCTGAATATACGCGGCAAATCCGGTTTCCTTTAGGATTTCGATAAGATTTGCCGTTGACGTGAGGTTGACATCATATATTCGTGTCACATTTTTTTCCCAGGAATAGGCGCCATAGGCAGCCAGATTGAAAATGGTTTTTGGTTTATATTTTTTAAGACTTTTGAAAACAGCCTCTTTTTCCAGAAGATCACAGGTGGCAATATTCCTTTGTGGAATTTTCAGATGTTTAAGTCGCCATGCCTCCTTAGGATTATGGGAAAAGCCAATTACATCAGATCGCTCCTTACCAACCTGATGAAGCAAATGCGACCCGATAAAGCCGCCGGAACCAAATATCGCGATCGGTCCTATTAATTTTTTAATATCACTGGAATTCATATTTAGACTAAATGCTCTTTCAGTGTCTTAGTAATGCTTTTTCTATCGAGTTTATTTTCTCTTAAATAAAAATCCCGGCTTCCATATAATCCTGATTTGTACCCTTTCACGTAGAGATGAATAAATTTATCCGCATATCTATTGGCGATAAGCATTAGTTGACTGATATATTGTCCTAGCCCTCCTGACTGGACGTGTTCTTCTATAATGCAGAGCTTTTTGGTTCCAGTAATCGATTCTTGGAACTCAGGGGTAATCACAAATGGCATTTCGGTAACCGCCCAGAGGTCCACCTTCCCGCTGTGGTTTTTCAACGCCTCTAAAACTTCAATAATCAATGAACCAAGGACAACCACGGTAATCCTGTCTCCGGGCATGATTTTTCGTAATGGCTGATAAGGTGGTATTTTTATTGTTGTTTCATGGGCTCGTGTTAGTCGCAGGTATGTCGGACCATCTGTTTTATATATTTTAGAAATAATGGGACCAATATCCTGGGGGAAAGCCGGAATAAAGAGCTTGATATTGGGCATGGCTGACATTAAACCAACGTCCTCAAGGGCGTGGTGAGTGGGACCGGCAATGGCGTAATCAAATCCACCCCCCAGACCCACAATTTTTACATTAGCCTTGGGAAGGCAAACGTCATTTCTTATCTCCTCAAGAACCTTGATGCTGACAAATGGGGCAATACTGTAAATCCAAGG
>Ga0209541_10002275_pt1 | contig 36543 bp, 52 predicted proteins | sample RifCSPlowO2_01_FD_184027 | JGI IMG/M metagenome (GOLD analysis project Ga0209541, IMG submission 184027) | Groundwater microbial communities from Rifle, Colorado - Rifle CSP2_plank lowO2_0.1 (SPAdes) (version 2) | ecosystem: Environmental > Aquatic > Deep subsurface > Groundwater | place...
TTGACTTTTCTCATAATATATATTTAATATATATTAAGTTTAAATAGATTTTGGTGCTTGAGAATATAGGTTGAAAATCACTTCAGAAAGCTAAGTAATTACACTTTTTTAGAATCTTTCATTAAACATTCACCGATTGATTCTTGTTGAATATGATGTGAAACTTCATGAGCAACAGAAGACACTAAATTTGTTTCTGGATCATCTCTTAAAAAGACATGTTTATCTATACAATGATAATGGTGACCCCCCCAGTGTGGGAAGAAACGCTGTTCTATAACACTTGATCCTCCAAGAGCCATTCCAGCAAGTCCTAAAAACTGAGCTGATTTTCCAAATAAATGGGATAAGAGGTACATTAATGGATTATCATTGGGAGAAAGATGAACATAAATGTCCAAAAATGTTCCTGAGAGAAATACAGCAGAGCCACTCTTTAAGACGTCAACAGAAGTTTTATCCAATCTTCTTTTTAGTTGAGACATACTTTTATAGCTATAGGAGGGCGGTTTAATGTCTGGTGTGTCTAGAAAAGCAGTTACTCTTGCATAAACATCATTACATACTCCTTCGAGACCTTCCACAGGAATTTTCTCCCCAAAAGCTAATTTTTCTTCTGCAGCTAGTACTTCAAGCCTCTCATATTCAGATTGCTCTCTAGCTATCAAAGCCTCTAATCTATGGAGATTCCTTCTATCTAAGATTACACTTCGTAGATTTCCATTCCGAAATTGATTCCAATAAGCATTATCCATTTACAAAGTATATACTATAGAATATACTTTATAAACTTATTGTTCTGAACAGCTTAGCTCTATTAAGCTTAGCCATTTGTTTTGTTTTAAATCCAATGTGATACCAGCTTTCTTTGCTGGTGTCATCTCCGTAGTTTAATTTTTTGTTTTCTTTACCAACCCACAAAGTTACAGAACCTAATAAAGCAACATTTAAATATATTTCCACAACCATTCTTTAATATGCCACAAGTAAAAAGACAAACTGCCTACTCTGTATGGATTTCTAATTTAATGAATGCTTCTGTCGTAAAAAGAGAGGGTGCCTTTGAACCGACATTCTTGCAGTGGAATAATCTTGAAATTTCTAGGATTAATCTTATAGCAACTATAACTAACAAATATGAAAGCGAAGATAAAACATTCGTTTCTGTAACATTGGATGATGGTTCTTCTACGGTTCGAGCAAAAACATGGCGAGAAGATACTTCTTTACTTTCCTCTTTTAATAAAGGAGATATTGTAAGAATAATAGGGAAAATTCGTTATTACAATGATGAAATTTATATTACTCCAGAGGTTGTAAAGATTGTCGAACCAAACTGGGAACTGGTTCATAAACTTCAATTGCTTAAGATAAGAGGCAAACCAGAAATAAATGTTTTTAAACCGGAAGTAAAAATAGAAGTAATGCAACAAACTCAGCAGATAGTGGAAGAGGAAGTTGTTGTCTCTGAAAGCAATAGGCAAAAAATTCTTGCATTAATTGAAAAGCTGGATAAAGAAGAAGGCGGAGCAGACAGAGGAAAAATAAAAGAGCAATCACAATTGCAGCAAGAAACTATTAATGCCATTCTTGAAGAGCTTCTGAAAGAAGGCGAGATATTTGAGATGAAAGGGCAACTTAAAACAATAAGCTAAATCTTTATAAATGCTTCTTTAATAAACACAAAAATCGAGAGATATGTGAATGATTTTGTCTTATGCCCTGACTGCAAAAAATCAGATACTAAGTTGCAAAAAGAAGATAGAGTAACAACCGCAAAATGCATGGCATGCGGGGCTAAACATACTGTAAAGGCAAAAATATAATATTCTAAAATAACGAAAGGTTTAAATAGTTACAAAAGTATCTAATTGTAACGAAAATGAAGGTCGTCACTACAAGAATAGAAGAAAATCATTTTGAAGATTTAAAGATGATAGAGAAAGAAGAACATATTGATAGAGCAGAAAATATGAGGAAGTTATTAGCCAATGCAATAAAAGAATGGAAGATAAAAAAAGCTTTAGAATTGCTAAGAGAACATAAAATAACAATCAGAAGAGCAGCAGCATTAGCAGATACTTCTTATGCTGATATGCTAGATTTATCTGCTCAGGCAGATATTGACATAGGGTACTCTTTGAAAGAATTAAGAAAAGATAGAGGGAAATAGTATGGTTGTAGTTGATTCTTCTGTTTTAATACATCTAAGCAGAATTGGTAAACTATCCTTGCTCAAGACATTTTTTAAGAAAATTATAATTACTCCTAATATCTACGAAGAGATGAAAGAGGGAACTATTGGGATAAGTGAATTTGAGAAAGCACTTGAGGATTGGATTATATTAAACAAACCAAAGAATCTTAATGAAATTGAGATTGTTAGCAAATTAGAGAGGATCGAGAAACCAGACGCTTCTATTATCATACTAGCAAGAGAAAAAAGAGACATTATCCTATCTAACGATTATGCTTTAATTAAAGTAGCGAGAAGTAAGAGTATCGAATGTTGGTGGTTAACAACATTTATCTTGCATTGTTTGGCAAGAAAAAAAATAATTAAAGAAGAGGCAAAACAAATACTTTTTGATCTAGTGGAATCTGGAATGAGACTGGATAATGCTGTATACACAGCGATATTGAAAGAAATAGAGAATATGTGAGATGAAAGGGCAACTGAAAACGATAAGCTAAATATTTATAAATGCTTCTTCTTCCTTCTCTTGTATGGAATCAGAATACGAAAATTTATTAGAAAGCGCGCAAGCAAAAATCCCAAAAGCGATTCATGCGCAGGAACGTTTTGAAATTCCTAAGGTAAAAGGGCATATCCAGGGGAATAAAACAGTTGTTATCAACTTTTCACAGATTGTTGTAACACTAAATAGAGAAGCAGAGCATATCTTGAAATACCTTTTGCGGGAATTAGCTTCTCCTGGTTATATAGATGGACCTCGCTTAATATTAGGGAGAAAGATAAATGCTTCTTTAATAAACACAAAAATCGAGAGATATGTGAATGATTTTGTCTTATGCCCTGACTGCAAAAAACCAGATACCAAGCTTACGAAAGAAGCCCGCATTACTATCATTAAATGCATGGCATGCGGAGCAAAGCATACAGTAAAAGCAAAGATATGAAACTTATTATCTTTGACCTTGACCAAACCCTAGTAGAAGTTCATAAGTATCATCAAAAAGCCTTTGCTCTTATGTTCCAAGAGGTGTTTCATAAACCTGGAAAGCTTTCAGAAACAAAACCAGAAGGAAACACTATATCTGAGAATATCACAGCAGTAGCTCTCACCCATAACATCCCGAGAAAAGAGATAAAGAAAAATATAAAACAAGCGATATCTTGTTTAGAAAAGCATTTCTTGAGAATATTCCCTAAAGACGCAACATCTTTTGTCCTTCCCGGAGTTTATCCATTACTTTCTAATTTGAAAAAATACCAGCTAGCTTTAGTAACAGGAAGCCCTGAAAGAATCGGAAAAATAATTCTGCAAAATACAAAACTAATAAACTATTTTAATTTAAAATTCTTTTCTACTAGTTCAAAAACAAGAAAACAATTAATTAGAAAAGCAATTCAAGAAAATAAAAAAAGAATAAAGGTTAAAAAGAAAGAGATTCTTGTGGTTGGTGATTCTATTCATGACATTGATGCAGCAAAACCATTTAAAATATTAGCTGTCGCAACGGGACACACTTCAATGGAAGAACTAAAAAAGCATAAGCCAACCTATCTAATAAAAAACTTCAAAGATTATCGAAAAGCGATAAGGATAATAGAATGTATGTGAAAATCCATAAAAAACAGGGCAGCACTGTTGTTGCAATAGCAGATAAAGAGCTTATTGGCAAGAGATTTGAAGAAGGCAAACTCCAATTAGAAATATCTGAATATTTTTATAAAGGAGAGGAAAAATCAGAAGAGGAGATCATTGCATTGCTTGAGGAAGCTACTAATGTTAATCTTGTAGGAAAAAAAGCAGTAGCATTGGCTATCAAACACGGAATAATTCAAGAAGAAAATATTCTGCAAATTAAAAAAATACCTCACGCCTGCATTTTTATAAAATGACAAACTACTATGAGTCAATAATCCAGTTAAGACCTTATCAGGAAGATCTCTTAAATTTTGTAAAAAAAGAGATTGAAGCAAATAACATAAAAATTTCTAAAGAAATTCATACAAAACATGGAGTCGATCTTTATATCTCTTCTAATCCTTTTGCAATTTCTCTAGGAAGAAAACTTAAAAAAAAGTTCAAAGGAGAGGTAAAATTATCAAGGTCGTTGTATGGAATACGCAGAAAGACAAGCAAACTTGCTTATCGAGTTACTATGTGTTTTCGGTTATCTCAAACTGATCAACCATAGATTTATAAAAGCATCTTCTTTTTATCCTCTTATGCAAGAAGAACAGCAAGAGCCATTGCGAGTAAAGCTTCCAAGAGCAAACCAAGTATTAGGAATTGTAGAACAAAGGCTAGGAGCAAGCAGGATGCGTATTAAATGTTTAGATGGCAATATAAGGATTTGCAGAATTCCAGGTAGATTAAAAAGATCACTTTGGGTAAGAGAAGGAAATGTTGTTTTAGTGGAGCCGTGGGAGTTAAGTTTAAAAGATAAAGGAGACATAATATTCAAATACTCGACTTCCCAAGTTGCTTGGTTGAAAAATAAGGGCTATTTAAAAAAGATAGACGAAATAGAAGAATTCTAAAGATGTTTCAAGAAGAAGTAAAAATACCAAAGGACCGCATTCCAATATTGATAGGAAAAAAAGGCTCAACCAAAAGACTAATCCAAAGAAAAACAAACACAAGAATAAGGATTGATTCAAAGGAAGGCGATGTTGTTATCGAAGGAGAAGATTCTTTAGACGTTTATCAAACGAAAAGAATAATCCAATCAATTGCCCGCGGCATAAATCCTGAAAAGGCCCTTATCTTGTTTGATGAAGGCTCTTTAGACATTATAAACATCCAGGATTTTTCAGGAAAATCAAAAGCAAACCAAATAAGATTAAAAGCAAGGGTGATTGGCACAAAAGGAAAAGCAAGAGCATTGCTTGAAAGATTGACAAATACTGAAATTGTTATCTACGGGAAAACTATAACTATTGTAGGAAAGCCAGAAGATGTCATGTTAGCAAAGTCCTGTGTTGAAAGACTTTTGCAAGGTGCTCCCCATGGCAATGTCTATAGATGGCTAGAAAAACAAAGATCTCATCATTTTACCTAACCACCATCAAAAAGAAAAACATTAAAATACTATGCATATATCAAAATAAGGAGGTAGAAAAATGGCACGATTAATAAAACACGATGCGCAATCTCCAACAATCATTAAAGAAGGAGATAAAACAATTGCAATATGTATATGTGGTTTAAGCAGCAATAAACCATATTGTGATGGAAGCCATGCAAAAACTAGGGATGAGGAAAAGGATAAAATTTATGTATATGACTCTGTAGGAAATAGAGTAGAGATAATAAAGCAGTATTGAGAAGCATGCCAGAATTTATTTTTCCATTAAAAGAGAGAAAAGAAGTAGCTGAACAAACTATTGCTTTTTGGTTTGATACTTCCCACTCTAATTTTTCCTTTAAAGCAGGGCAATTTGTCAAAGTCACCCTCATAAATCCGTCAATAACAGATGCCGAAGGAAATGCAAGATCATTTTCTATCGCAAGCTCTCCTAATAACAAAGACGCAATGCTCATAGTCACACGAATGGGCAATACAGCATTTAAGAATGCTCTGCAAAAAATGAGTATAGGAGATAAAGTAAAGGTAATTGGGCCTATGGGGGTTTTTACTCTTCACCAAGATGCTCAAAAACCTGCTGTTTTCTTGGCTGGAGGCATTGGAGTAACGCCTTTTAGAAGCATAATTGAATGGGCAACGCAGGAAAAACTTCCCAATAAAATTTATCTTTTTTATTCAAACAGAACAAAGGCAGCAACTGCTTTCCTGAAAGATTTTGAGCAATGGGCAAAAGAAAATAAGAATTTCAAGTTTATCCCCACTTTAACAGGTGAAAAAAATCCTTCATGGAAATATGAAACAGAAATAATTGATGAAAAACTTCTAAGAAAACATATCTCTGAAAAAGAACTTCAGAAATCTATCTTTTATATAGCAGGTCCTCCTGGAATGGTTACAGGAATGGAAGAGCTCTTAGCTAAAATGAAGATAAGTAAAGAGCAGATAAAAATAGAAGAGTTTACTGGTTATTAAGATTTATTTAATTTTAAGATTAAGAAATCACATCTTTTCTAATCTTCTTATTCGCTCGTTTATATCCGGGTGAGTTGAAAATAACTGATTCATCCCGCCAAGGCCTCTTAAAGGATTTTCTATAAACAAATGTGCAGTTGCTTTATTCGCATCATCTACAACTTTGTCTTTTGCATCTCTAATTTTTTTTAATGCATTTGCCAATCCTTGTGGATTTCTTGTGAGCATTGCTCCAGAAGCATCAGCCAGATACTCTCTCTGCCTTGATGCGGCAAATTTAATGATTTGTGCAATAATCGGAGATAAAATGGCTAATGCAATCCCTAATAAAATCAAGACTAAAAATATCCCGCCGCCTTTGCGATTATGGCTTCTGGCACCTCCAAATAAAAAGCTTCTTAATATAAAATCACTCAGCAAGACAACCACCCCAGCTAAAATAGTCACTAGCATCATATACCTAATGTCAAAATTCTTGATATGGGACATTTCATGCGCAATAACACCTTCTAACTCTTGTCGATCCAAACTGCTTCGCAATCCAGACGTTACAGTGATAGAAGCGTGCTTAGGATCTCTTCCTGTAGCGAAAGCATTAGGGCTGCTCTCTTCAATCATATAAATTTTTGGTGTAGGAATGCCCGCTGCTAATGCCAATCCTTCAACAGTATTGACTAAGTAAGGATCATCTTTTTTCTGAACTTCTTTTGCTTTGTGCATAGCAAGAATCAAAGAATTACCGCCATAATACCCAATCAGCATCATAACAAGAATAAAGAAGAATCCAAAAATTAACCCTATCGCAGGGCTCGCAAAAAAAATACCTAGGAAATAAGAGAGCAATCCTACAATCAGGATAAAGGCAAGAATAAGAAAAACAGAATTTCTCTTATTGTGTGTAATCGCATCATAGAGTTGAGCCATATTCTATTTATGGTTTTTCTTTCTTAACTACTTTTCGATAGCCTATCCAGATTAAAATGACAAGCTCTACAAAGAGGACAGCCATACGCAAGTAACGATCCACATGCCCAGAAGCAAAATAGCGAATAGTGCCAGCAGCAAGTACAAGAATCCCCCCAAACAAAAATCCTCCTGACATGAATGAAACACTAAAATACAATCCGAAAAGAATAGCAGCAATACCTACAATTGCTGTAATAATGAAGACATTTCTCTGATACACATCATTTATTTTTTGGTATTCTAAATTGCAAAAATCACAGGTATCAAATACATCGCATCTCGTTATATTATCATATCTAAATGTAGGATTTCCTCTTTGTTTATTGCACTCTTGAACTTCTTGCCGAGCATATACATCTCCACATCTCAACACTTGTTGATCATAAGGTTCGTTTATTGGTTTTGATTGTGGATAATATGTCTCATTGCAATAATCTTCATATTTAGGTTGTGGGTAGAATGCTTCAATAGTAAAGAATATTAAGAAGGCGAAAACAATAGCAATCCCCACAATAAGACCTGTTTCCTTTAAATTAAAATTAACCATCCTCTTCTAAAATGATATCTCTATAAAAATCTTTGTGTATTAGAAGAAATCATTCAAACTTAACTTTTACAGGTTTTTTCTCACTCTCTTCTACCTTAAAGTAATCTCGTTCTTTAAAATTAAACATATTTGCTAACATATTTGTAGGAAACTGCTGAATAGCCTGATTTAAGCTTAACACATTGTCATTATAGAATTGTCGGGAATAAGCAATCTTGCTTTCAGTTCCTGCTAATTCCTCTTGAAGCATTTTGAAATTATCGCTTGCTTGCAGTTTAGGATAGGCTTCTGCAACTGCAAAAATGCTCTTTAATGCGCTGCTGAACATATTATCTCCCTTTGCTTTATCTTTAATATTAGGGGACATCATCAAGGTTCTTGCTTTAGTCACCATCTCAAATGTGCTTTTCTCATGCTTTGCATATCCCTTGACTGTTTCCACTAAATTAGGAATCAAATCCGTCCTTCTTTTTAATTGAACATCTATCTGAGACCATGCATTGTCTATCCTATTGCGCAGAACCACCAATTTATTATAAGCAAAGATGATCCAAAGGACAAAAATGACAACAACGCCAAGAATGCTCCATAATACAACATTTGCCATAGAAACTAGAAAACCTAAGAATATTTAAAGCTTTTGCATTCGCCCCTTACAAAAATCCAAAAAAATCTTAAAGAGAGAATATTAAGCAAAAATATGTCAATAGAGCTTATAATGCAGTGGATAATAGCATTTTTCCTGAAGCTCCTAGGTCTTCCTGTAAAATATCTCATAAAAAATTTTAGGTTCTTGAAAATGACTTATGACCAGCATAAAGAAAAAAGAAACGCGCAACAAAAATTATCTCTTCAAGAAAATAAACCATTACGCAAAAATTTATAAAGCAACCACTTCTTTTCTGCTTTCATGGTAGAAATCGCAAAAGAGTTAGCAAAGCAGCAGCGGGAGATTTCAGTTAGTGAATTTTTTGCGAAAAATAGGCATTTGCTTGGCTTTGATAATCCAAGGAAAGCATTGCTGATGGCAGTGAAAGAAGCATGCGATAATTCTTTAGATGCAGCAGAGGAAGCAAGAATTCTTCCTGAACTATATGTGGAGTTGCAACAACTTAAAGAAGATCGTTTCCAAGTCATAGTTGAAGATAATGGTCCTGGAATTGTAAAAGAGCAAATCCCTAAAATATTTGGTAAGCTGCTTTATGGAAGCAAATTCCACCGTCTTCGCTGTTCACGGGGGCAGCAAGGCATTGGCATTAGTGCAGTACTCCTTTATGGCCAATTAACAACAGGAAAGGGAATGCACATCACTTCTAAGATAGGCTCAAAATCTCAGGCCCATTATTACGAAATTCACATGGATACACAGAAGAACGAACCCATAATTAAGCAGGATGAGGTTGTTGATTGGAAGAAAGATCACGGAACGAAAGTTGAAGTAGAACTGCAAGGAGCTTATCAAAAAGGGAAACAAAGCGTTGATGAATACATCAAAGAAATTGCATTAATCAATCCTCATGTTCAAATTATCTATAAGACTCCTGATAACGAAACTATAACATATGCAAGAGCAGTAAAAGAGCTGCCAAAAGAGGCAAAAGAGATTAAGCCGCATCCGCATGGCGTCGAACTTGGAGTCTTAATTCGAATGCTTCATTCAACAAAGGCAAACACTCTTTCAGGATTCTTACAAAATGATTTTTGCCGTGTCAGCCAGAATGTAGCGCAAGAAATTTGTGAGAAAGCGAGAGTAAGTCTAAGAGCAAAACCAACAACTATTGCTAGAGACGAAGCTGAAGCACTCTACACAGCAATTCAAAATACCAAGATCATGGCTCCTCCTACTGACTGTTTAAATCCTTTAGGAGAAGAATCTTTGATTAAAGGTTTGAGAAAAGAGGTTAATGCCGAATTCTACTGCGTTGTTACTAGAACCCCATCTGTCTATAGAGGAATGCCTTTCTGCATTGAAGTTGCTTTAGCTTATGGTGGGAGTATAGAAAAAGAAGAACCAATAAAAATAATGCGATTCGCAAATAAAGTTCCTTTGCTTTATCAGCAAGGAGCATGCTCAACTGCTGAAGCTATTACAGACACTGCGTGGAAAAATTATGGTGTATCGCAGAGTAAAGAAAGTATTCCTGTGGGCCCTATTGTTGTTGTAGTGCATATGGTTAGTGTCTGGGTTCCATTTACGTCAGAAGCAAAAGAAGCCATTGCACATTATCCTGAAATTATTAAAGAGATGAAATTAGCACTGCAAGAAGTTGGAAGGCAGATGTTTTCATACATCAGAAAAAATGTGAGAGCTAAAGAACAGCAAGAGAGAATTAATCTTTTTGAAAAATACATTCCAGAATTAGCTTCTGCACTTGCTGTTTTAAGCGGAGAAAAGAAAGTAGAGATTCAGGAAAATCTCCAAAAAATATTAAAGAAAGGATTAAAAGATTTATTAGCAGAAGTTAAAGAAGCAGAAAATACAGAGATTAAAGGAAACAATATTGCATTTGGAGAGAAGCAAAAAACTCTCGAGGTTGAATGATGGTAAAACAAGATTCTAAAAAAATATTAAAGGACTTAGGAATTAGAATAGTTGAACAAACAAAGAAAGGGAAGAATCCAGAGATAAAATTTCCTTTGCGTAATTTAAGCAATATTGTTTTTGACAAAAAAACTAAGACATTAAAATTAGGAGATAAGACAGGCACAAGAAGTTTCTTCAATGTAGCTCATTCAAAAAAATTCTTGCAGACTATAGAAATTGCCAGTATTATTAAAAAAGAATTGTTGGATTCTGGAAAGCATGAACATTTAAGAGGAGTTTTTTACATGGCTAAGAGGACGATTCCTGGAACTAATGTAAATATTGTTGACGAGCAAACCGAAAGTGATAAATCTATCGAAGATTTAGAAGTTATTACAGGATTGTCTAGAGAGCAATTGCATGTTTCCGCAAATAAGATGGGAAGCATAGTTGGAAATATTATTATTGAAGATTCAGGTGATGTTATAGATTGTTCGAAACTTGGGCGTGGAGGGTATTCTATTCCTTCGATTACAGATGAATTGGAATTTAAGAAAGTTAATGCGAAGTATATTTTGTATATGGAGAAGGCAAGTACGCATGAAAGATTAGTAGAAGATAGGTTCTGGGAAAAAAATCAATGTATTCTTCTGACCTCGCAAGGGCAGACCACGAGAGGGATAAGAAGATTATTACAAAGACTTGCTGAGGAAAAAGATTTACCTATTTATGTTCTCACGGATGCTGACAGTTACGGATGGTACATCTATTCAGTGATAAAATACGGGAGCATTTCTTTAAGCTTTGCCTCAGAACGGTTAACTATCCCTGGTGTAAAATTTCTTGGAATTACTATGGATGATATAATTAAATATGACCTTAAGAAACACTTAATTAAGTTGGAAGATCATGACCTTTCTAGGTTAAAACAAATTTCTGATTATGAGTGGTTTAAAGGCAATAAGGAGTGGCAAAGACAATTTAAAATGATGAAAGAATTCAATGGAAAAGTAGAAATCCAGGCATTAAGTTCAAAAGGGATTAGTTTTATTTCTGAAAAATATCTAGTTGAAAAAATAAGGAACAAAGAGTTCTTAGATTGATTTAAACTCTTTTAAGAATGCAACCGTTTCAGAAGTTGGTTTTATTCTTGTAAGACTCCCGATGCGTATTTCTTCTATATTCTGAATAACTTCTTTTTTAGAATACGAAGAATAAGGAAGAAGTTGCATTACTTGTTCAACTCTCAAAAGATGTGTTCCGTCGATAGTTCTACACACATTTGCTTGCCAAGAATCAATTTTCTCAGCAATCTCTCTCTGCATCATGTTCAAGGATTCGAAAAAATTTGGTCTAAAATCTTCTCTAAAGTCAAAGTAAATATCCAAATTTTTAGCAATTCCAAAAAATTTTTCTTTCTTTCTTTGACACAAATCAAACATTTTTACATTCCAGAATTTAAGGTAGTTTGCCCAATTAGTTATAACAATATCCACTGAATTATCTTTAAGGCCCAAATCGGTTCGATAAGGCATGCCTTCAGAATCAAGAGCAGTACAAATCAATCTCAGAAGTTCATGCTCCTTAAGAGAAATAGAAAAAGTAATCTGACTGATATATGGCTTCTTTTCTTTATAATCAATCCCTACACTTCCCTCAGCAGCGAAAATTCCCCTAAGAAAAGCTCTTCTGAGTCTTAGATTCATTAAAAAATTACTTCTGCAAATCTTAGAAAGACATTCTTCAAAAATTTTTCGAAAAATTACCCCATTAACTTGGATGTGACATGCTTCCTCTTTTGCCCTATCGGAATATGCAGATCGAATTTTCGTCCAAGGGCATTCGATAATTTTTGCCCATTGTTTTGCTAAATCATCATTTTTTGTTTTATACCTTATAGAAACACTAAAATCAGCATCAGTTAGGAGAAAATATGTTCTCAGAAATTTCAAAAAATGAATTATGATGTCCTTGTCCTTCGAAGCAAAAGTAGCATTTGCTTTCTCCTTTCTGTGAAAATCTCCATCGCCTAAAAACAACGCTAAACCTTCAATAAATCCTTCATCAATTAGAATCTCTTTTGGAAAAATAAAGGGTTTTCTATTATAATTGCCTCTTTTTGCTACATAGTTTATCTTGACCTTATCTTTCCCAACATCTTCAAGAATCAGCTCTTTATCCTTAAAAACCTCTTTTGCAATCTTTATAATATCCAGTTTCATTATTCTATTCTCTCAAAGTTTATTTAAATACCCCACACACATCGTTGGCATAACGCTACATTTTGAGTAGATTTTTATTTTTTTTGTGTCCAAGTCTCTTTGGTTCTTCTGATGTTTCTAAGAAGTTTTCACTTGAGATAACACTTTTCCCGAGTTTTTGTTCGATGTCTTTTCTAGTTGAACCAGCAACTTCACCACCATCCTTAGCGTCTTTTTTCAGCTTTGGAAACTGTTTGGAATCACGTTCTCTTGTGAATCGTGTAGTTGTTGCTTCTCCAAGCATAGTAAGGATAAGTTCTATATCATCCATGTGGTCTCTGAGATTTTCTTTTTGCAATCCTTTGAATTTCTTATATTCGTTTGGTGTCAGATCAAATGTTGCTTTGGATATCTCTGCCGTGAGTATTGCATATTCTCTTTCTGATTGCAGACCTCTTTTACTCCATTCTCCTGTAAGCTCGTCCCTTATTGCTATGCCTCTAACCCGTTTCTCTATCCATTCTTCAGAATAGCCCTTTGCCTTGTAAATTTCCTTCATCCTTTTTTGGGCTAATTCAGGATTTTCAATTTCTTTTACCCTATCATAGCCAACTTTTGCTAGCCATAACTTAAATGGTTCAGCCTTTGGAGAAGGAATAGATTGAATTACTCTAAATGCGCCTTCTGTGTTGATACAGTTTGTTTCCCTTTTTTTCCCATCTGGGGAAGGAAGATCAAGAGGGGTACAAATTGTACCCCAGTTCGCATTTAGAACAGTGTCACGGCTTCGCATTTTTTTTATATACTGTTTCGGATCAGCACTATCTGTAAGAATTGAGATAATATCAAAAATAGAGAACCACCATTCGTCATTAAACCAAGTTCTTCTGATATTCTTTCCTTGAAAGACCACGATAGCGTTATTTGTGTCCATGTTAAACCTTTTTATACAGAATTTCTTCTAGTTTATAAATCTCACGCGCACCCGTGACGCTGTCGTGCTTCTAGAAAATATATTTTAGAGAATATAGTTAATTGGTTCTGCGCAAATAATCTAAAAAAGTAATACTTATTGTGCAGTTTTCTGACTTCTAAAAATAAAGAGATACAAGGGTTTTTAAATATGTAGTAAGAAAGGAATATGGGCTGGTTTTTAATGGTTAGTAGAAAAGGAACACTATTAGAAAAAGAAGTATTAAGATTATTCAAACTTGTTGGATTTGAACCAGAACACAGTAAAAAAATAGAAGGTTATGAAGTCGATGTTTTTCTTGAGTACAAGGGTTTTAAGATCATAGTTGAATGTAAACAATACGAAAAAAGCAGTCTATCTGTAAGAAACTTAATTCATCAATGGGAAAGTAAAAATAAGATTCTTAAAGCTGACAGAGTTCTACTTGTTCTTGTTGGTTCTGAAATAACACATAAAGAGAGGAGTTTGGCAGAAAACTATGGTATAAAAATATGGAATGAGGAAAAATTAGATACCTTTCTTGATAAGGCAATTGAGCATAAAGATAAAATAAGAGCAGAGATTTTAGAAGATTTAGGAATCAGAAGCGAAGAAGTGAAAGCAAGAGAGGAAGAAAGAGAAAAGGAAAGAAAGAAAGAATTGAAGAGATCAGATAGAGAATATGAAGAAAGACGATTGGAATCTCAAAAATTAGCAATTGAAAAGGAGAAAATTAGAAAAGAAACAAAAAAAGAAAGAGAGGAAGAAAAAGAAAAGAAAAGAAAGATAGAAGAAGCAGAAGAATTACTTGAAGAACATGGTATAAAAAGATACACTAATGGTTCGTTGGCTGGTATTGAAGGATTCACTTACCAGCTTGAAGTACCATCGGAATTAGCTAACAGGTTACCTATAAATAAAAAAAAGTTTCTGCATCACATTGAAGATATTCTTATTTTAACTGCAAAAAATAGTTATAGTGGAGTACATGCTTCTATCTTGATGAGTGAGAAAAGATATGAACTCTTCCTCAATGTCGCATTAAAAAATCCAAAAATTATTGATGATGAAATTGAAAATTTTGTAGAGAAGATTGCCATTGTATTTGAAAAAGAAAAAATAGCAGAAAGAGAAAAAAAATACGCTTTAAAAGAAAAAGCAGAAAGAGAGTACTATGGAGCTATTAAAACAAAAAGGCAAACTTTGGATTTTGATACTAAAGAAACTATTTTTTCTAAATTTAATTATAAATGTGCAATATGCAATGCTACACAAGGATTACATATACATCATAAAGATGAAAATCCTTCTAATAATCAAATAGATAACTTACTTGTCTTATGTAGTGTATGTCATAAAAAAGTTCATATGAAAGTAAGATAGTGATTTACCGGGAAAACTAAATAATTTAGATTAACCAATTTCAAGAATCTCTCTTTTTGTCACTTTTTCTAACCGCAGTTAGAAATAAAGTTACATCATTCTCAAGCTCTTCAGTAATAGCAATGAACATAATCTCGTCATTGACTTCAGCATACTGGTGTGCGATGACATTGCGCATACCTTTCATATCTTTTAATCTTTTAGCTAAATCAGAATTTATGATCTCCTCTCCCTCTAAAACATCGAATATTTGATGCTCTTCTTCTGGAATTGGCAAACTTCTATCTTTCATGACAAGAAAAGCAAGATCTATCACTGCCTCAGCAATCTTTTCAAAATATCTTTCGCATGCAGCTTTCGTCTTAAAATCTCCTTTATACTCTTTGAATGTTTTAGGTTTTATCAGAGACGATTGTTCAATATATTTCTCTATATCTTTAGTCTTATCTTTAATGCGTTTGTTCATATAATATCTTCCATTTTTTTGCAATTTCTTTTTTTAATTTATTTTGGAGAACATTAAACACTTGAATATCAATTCTTTCATTAACTTTTCCTAAGATTTCCCTTCTAAATCGAGTAGCCTCTTCTTGAGTAATATGGGTGAATACAACAGCAATGTCTATGTCTGAGCTAAAATTAAGGGTATTCTCTACTGCGGACCCAAAAAGAATTATTCTTTGAATACGAGAAAACAATCTGTTTTGCAAAATAATCTCCTTCGCTTCTTCAATAATTTTTTTTATTTCTGCCCCTTTTTTAAGAGGGAATTCTTCACTGAATTTAGCAAGTTCTTGGATAGCATTAAATTTTTTCCGTATATCTCTAGAAAGCCTCGTCCTTTCAGATTCTTTTAAAGAAACGCCAAGTAGCTGTTTCTCGATAATAAGCAACTCCCTCTTTCCAAAGAGTCTCCGCACATTCGGATTTTTCTTAATTGTCGTGAGTAAGCTCATAGGTCTATTATTATCATAATTGTAGTAATAATTATCATAATTATGATAATATTTAAACCTTTCGGTTTATCCTAAATTTTAAGAGACAAAGAATCCCTAAAAATTACTTAACCCTACACTTTGCTAAAAATAGAAAAATTTATAAATATGTAGGGATAAAAGAGTAGATGGTAAGAATAAGCAAGAAAACGATTGAAGGGAATGATTACTATTACTTAGAGCATGCCATAAGAAAAGGAAAAAAGATTGAAAAAAGAGAGATATATCTTGGCAAAGAAATCCCTAAAGATATTGAGCAAAGAAAAAGAGAGTTTCTAAACACTTTTTATAAAGAAAAATGGTTTAATCTTTGTGATGAAATAAAGAAAAATTATATACAAAATAAGAAGCATACTCCTCTTTCCGCAAGAGAAAAAGAAATGCATCAGTTTATTACTCATTTTACCTATAACACCAATAAAATTGAAGGATCTACCTTAACATTTCGTGAGACAGCCCAGCTTCTTGAAAGAGGTATAACGCCAAAAGAAAGACCGCTTGTTGATGTAAAAGAAGCAGAGACCCATAAAAATGTTTTTCTTGAAGTGATACATTACAAAAAAGATCTTTCATTGCAAATTATCTTGTATTGGCATAAAAAGCTCTTTGACCAAACAAAAAAAGATATGGCAGGAAAGATAAGAACGCACCAAGTTGCAATTTCAGGAAGCAAATTTACACCCCCTTTCCCTGCAGAACTAAACATTTTGCTCTGTGAATTCTTGCAATGGCATAACAAGAACAAAGAGAAGACGCATCCTGTAGAGCTTTCGGCCCTTGTGCATCTGAAATTTGTTACAATACATCCATTTTCGGATGGCAACGGGCGTATTTCAAGAATATTGATGAATTTTATACTCCACAAGCACGGATATCCTCTTTTAGATATTCCTTATGAAAAAAGAACAGGATATTACAATGCTCTTGAAAGAAGTCAACTAAAAAAAGAAGACTTAATTTTTGTACAATGGTTCTTAAGAAGATATTTAAAAGAACATAGTAAATATCTGTACAATAAATCCTAAAGATATCATTTTATCCAGAAGGCTGGCTCTCTATTCTTTTGGGAGTTTATGCGATTATAATAATCTGGATATTGGGTTTTTATCCTATGAAGTTTATTTTGAATATATCTCTTTTTGCATGTATACGAGCAGAATAACAGAACTTTCTCGTCTCTAAATTGCGGAGAAATCCAAATCCCAGAATCAATTTTTTTTCGGCAGGTTTTGCAAGTTTCACTCATTTTTTTAATTTTTTATTAAGCAATTTTTGATAATCTTCATTAATAAGATCCCACCAGTTTTCCGCAGTGTCAACTTCCTCATACTTGCTAGTGGAAAGCCAATAAGTTTCCCAATTGTACGCCATAATCTCTCCAAGAAATTCTAGTTTGCCATTTACTATCGCATAAATAATTGCTATCACTGGAGTAGGCCAATCTAATCCACCATCAAGTTCATCTTTGTTAATCTCATAATTGACATAAAGTCCATCTTTTCCTTTTTTAGTTCTGGAAATCTTCGGCAAAGTTTTGAGATATCGTTTAGCTCCGCTTATTTCTATTGCCCAACTTTGCAGTTTCTGTGCAGCTTGCAAACTAATCTTATATCTACTATCTAATTCTCTATTGACTTCAGCCATTATTTGCTTAGTTGGTTTTCTCCATTTCTTTAATTTGCCAAAAATATCTTCTACTCTTAACATTTTTTCTGGCGAGACAATAACCATCTTTGATTAGTCATTAAAGTTTTTTCCTTTATCTTCTCTTTAGACAAGATTATGCCTAGATCTCTATAGTTTTTAAGTTTTGTTTCGCATTCTATCATATGTGATTACACTGTATAACTAATATGTAAACTTTACGTTTTTTTATTGTAAACCTTTTTAGGAGTAAGTCGTTGTCCTAAATTTTAATGGATAAAGATCAAAAACAATTGTTTTTAAAAAAAAACGATAAGCTTATAAATATAAAAATTAAAAACATACATATGCAAGAATTACTATTCATAAAAATCACGAAATTTTTTTTAGAGAATCCTTATGACGAGGTCTACTTAAGAGAGATCGCTAAAAAAATTAAGATCAGCCCATTTGCAGCAAAAAAATACATAGATATTTTACTAAAAGAAAATATTATTCAAGAAGAAAGAAAAGCAAATTTAAGATATATTAAGGCAAATGTTAACAACCCTTTCTATAAACACCTAAAAATTGCCTTTAATATCAATTTAATCTTAAAATCTGGTTTAATAGAATATTTAAAGGAAAGCATCCCAAATATAACTTCTATTACGCTCTATGGATCATTAGCAAAAGGGGAAGACGACAAAAAGAGCGACATTGATTTATTGGTAATAGGTAAAGAGAAACATCTCAATCTTGAAAAATTTGCGGATAAAATTAGTAAAGAAATAACACTTCATGTCTTTAGCTGGAGCGAATGGAATGAAAATGCAAAGAAGAATAAAGCATACTATCTTGATGTTATCGCATATGGAATACCAATCTATGGAGAACTGCCTATTGTAAGATGGAAATAAGACACGTAGAAGATTGCTTCAAATTCAGACTATTAAGAAAAATAAAACCAGATAGAGATAAATCGATTAAATCATTGGAGATTGCGCAGCAAAGGTTAGAACAAGCGAAGAACGCACTAAAACTGAAATTTTTTCAGTATGCTATCTTGGAATCTTATATGGCAATGTTCCATGCCGCCAGATCATTATTGTATAAAGATGGAATACAGGAAAAAAGCCATTTTGCTATAGGCATTTACTTAAAAGAAAAATATGGAGACAAAATTCCCATACAAATTATAAATCTTTTGAACATTCACAGAACACAAAGACATGAGGCTATGTACGGATTAGAGTTTGAACCTAGAAAAGAAGATGCTTTAACAGCAATTGAAGATGCAAAACTCTTTGTTCAGGAGATTGAAAAGATTTTAAAGTAGGATAACACAAAGTGTAACTAATGCATAAACTTTAAGTTTTTCCAGAAAATTTCTAATTACCCCCTTTCTCTTTTTTAATCATAGAGATAGAGCTATTCTCTATAACTTCCTGAGTTCTATCATTAATTTTCATATGTATAACATTCAAATTCTTCAATAAAATCAAAAAGCTCCAAACAATATCTTCATGTTTTTCAAGAATAGTAAAAATCTTCAACACTTTGTCTTGAGTATATTCTTTGAGAAATTCACGCCTCATGGCATTAAAAATATCTTCTTGTTCTGATTTGAGTTCTTCTAAAGGCAGTATTTGTGGAAAGTGCTGAGGATTCACGGGAGGGCTCTTCCCACTAAACACAATAGCGGCATTTTCAACAGAGAAAGAAAGAATTTCTTTATTTGCTTCTTGATAAAAATTGTATTCCCACCTTTTCTTGCTCTCAATATCATCAAGGAAGCAGCTAATTAAGTAGGTAGAATTAAGGAATTCTTTAAAAGTTTCAGAATCCCTGATAGTAATGAAATCTTCTTGTAATTGCATAATATCAAAAAAAGAAGCTTCTTTTTATCTCTTCTGGTTTTACTGGCTTATTTAGAAACCTTTTTAAAGAATTTTCAGGTTCTTCTAACCAAGCCCCTTTAGCTTAGCCTGGTAGAGCCCGCGGCTGTTACTTCATGCAGAAACCGCGTGATCGCAGGTTCAAATCCTGCAGGGGGCGTATCTTTTCTAAAATATATATTGTAGAAGCGCGACAGACGTCACGGGTGCGCGTGAAGTATATAAAGAGAAACAATATAATTAACTGTAAATGAACAACATAAACTTTAGTAAGAATGACTTAAAAACAGGCATTAAAGTCCCTAATAAACTAACGGAAGATCTTGCTTATCTAATTGGAATCCATGTAGGGGATGGATCCATGAATTATTATGAACAAAAAAGAGAGTATATTCTCTCTTATACCGGACATCTTATCGATGAAGAGGAATTATACTTAAATCAAGTTGTTACTAGGTTTAAATTATTATTCAATAAAAAACCTTCCATATATAAGCAGTATAGAGATACTACTATCATTGTTATAATTAGGTCAAAAGGAATTTTTCATTTTTTTCATCAGGAAATAGGTTTACCAAAAGGGTCTAAGAGCGCTATAGAAATACCGAAGATTATTCAAGAATCCTCGCAAAAATATAAAATAAAATTCCTGAAAGGAATTGCCGATACAGAGTTTTGTCTGACATTCAAAAAGAAGTATAAACTGAAGCATTATTATCCCGTTATAAACTATTCAACTCCGAACATAGTTCTAATCAATCAAGTAAAGACCTCACTTTTAGAGCTGGGATTTATGCCTTTGCTTGGTCTAAATTATCAAACTGAAAGGAATGGGAAACATTTGACCACTAATCAACTTGAGTTAAATGGAGTTAAAATTTAAACTTATGGATGGAAAAAATAGGATTTAATTCAACAAAACATCTTACAAAATATGAGGTATGGAAGAAATTTGGTTATTGTCCACCCAATACAAATATTCGACAAAGAAAGCAGATTTTAGAAGGCAATCTTAAGATTGAAGATTTCTACAAGAAGGATAACAGCACTTCCGCAAGTAGATAATTAAAGCTGATTCTAGAAAGTTTTATATAGTTGGTATTACAACTATGTAGTTGGTGAAACAACTTGATAACCCAAAATGAGATTGAAATATTATCTTGCTTTTTTCCAAAATTAGCTGATCTTACGACAAAGGAAATTGAAACAAAAACAGGATTATCTCACGAAACAACATTTCGGCTTCTCAAGAAGTTAGTAAAAGAAAGGCATGTCAAAGAAAAGAAAGTTGGCAAGACAAATGTTTATGAATTTATAAAAGATGATTTAACCTATCAAGTTTTTGTCAACTACATTACAAAAAGAAGACTGGCTTTCAAAGAAAAACATCTTTTAATCTATAAGAGGTTGTATGAGTTTCTTAATGGATTGTCTCCAGAAGGGCCAGTGATAATCTTTGGTTCATATGCTAAAAATACGGAAACGAAAAAGAGTGATATTGATATATTATGTGTAACAACCAAAAACAATGTAGGAAAGCTGGCTCAAGAGTTCAAAACTAAATACGATTTAAATATTCAAGCCATAACAGTAAAGCCATCAGACTTTAAGAATATTAAGAAAGACAACGCTGTTTTTTGGGACGATTTAATAGGATGTGGAATTGTTCTGGATGGATTAGATTATTATTTCAAAGAGGTGTATAAACATGATTGAAACTTTCATAAAAAGAGAGCAACTTGTGAAAGACCATACTGTCAAAAATCTGGCCGAGCCTTACTTAAAAAAATCGCGGTCAAGCATTATAACTATGGAATTATTGAGTAAAGCCGAGAAATTTAAAGATATACTTTCACTTCCCAAAGATTATACGACTGATGAATGGGTTGTCATCACGGCTTATTATGCAATGTACATGTCTGCATTAAGTTTACTTGCAAAATTAGGATTTCGAAGCAAATCCCATACAGCGACAGCTGTAGCTTTGGAGGAACTTTTTGTCAAAAGAAGATTGCTAGATAAAAGTTATCTCGAAAACTTTGAGAATCTCAGAATACGAAAAGAAGAGATTGAGATGTTACGTGAAGTCAGAGATAGAAGAGAAATTGCCCAGTATTCTGTAACCAAGAAAATAACAAAAGATATTGCGGAGAAAACAAAATCTGATGCACGAAAGTTTGTAGATAGAGTAGAAGAAATATTTGAAAGTCTATAACTCGAAAGGAACCAATTTAGCAGTAATTTTCTTTATAGGTTGCTATATCGATTAATCTAGTAAAAAACTATGTCAGTAACAGCATTTAGGATTTATCTCTGCTTTTCTCAAAGAGGCTGAAAAACTTAGTTTTGCTCAAGTTTTGTATTGAAGAGCAGAAACTCATCGAGAAAGTTGTGCAAAGTCGCAAGGTGGCAAAAAATTATGTTTAACGTTATCGTAAGCTTTATAATAAGAATGAATATACAAAATATTATTGGCTAAGCTCAGTAGTGGAAGTTTGTAACAAGAAGTTATAACTGCTAAAGCCCGTAGCTTAGTCAAAGTGCATAGCTTTGGAGCAACCTGGCTGGAGCATTCGACTGATAAGTGGCGTAGCTTCTCATTTCTTCGGAGGTGAGAACCAAAGAGCGATGCTCTTCTGCTACAAAACTCAAAAATCGAAAGGCCATCGGTTCAAATCCGATCGGGCCCACTTTTTTAATATGAAAAATCAAAAGAAACTACCAGAAGCTTGGTATCTAGAAAAAGGAGATGAAATCAAAATCAATGGGAAAAAATTTAGAGTTACAAAAATAGATGGAGTCCCAGAAGATGATCCGTATTTGGGGCCAAAACCAGAAAAATGGTTTTACCTAACAGATAATTATAGGCTAGATGTTACAGAGAAAGGAATGAATTTTGGAAAAGTTATTCCACAAGACAAATACAATTATGATATAAAATCACTCAAAATAAAATCTTTTAAAATTTTGAAATCAAAATATTTTGACTCTTGAAATGTTCTTCAAACAACTAGAAGGCGGCTTTGACAGAAACTTTGCTTACATTATAGCAGATGAAAAAACTAAAGAATCAGCTATTGTAGACCCTTTCTCAGAAGCTGAAAAGCTCCTTGAAGTAATCCAAAAAGAAAAGCTCAAAGTTCTTTTTATCCTTAACACCCATAGCCATCTTGACCATATCGAAGGCAATGCTGTTATCGTAGAAAAAACAAAAGCAAAAATTCTTTCTTTTAAAAATAATCAAATAATTAATATAGGAAAACTAAAGATTAAAGCAATCTTTACTCCAGGTCATTCTCCAGATCACTTTTGTTTTTTAGTAGAAAATAAATTACTGACAGGAGATTTGCTCTTTGTAGGAAAGATTGGCGGAACAGGCCCTTATTTTCCAGGAAGCAGTTCAGAAGAACAGTTTAGGAGTCTTGCTAAAATCATGGAAATGCCGGAAGATACTGAAGTTTGGCCAGGACATAACTACGGATTAAAGAAAAATTCAACAATTGGCTATGAAAAGAAAACAAATCCGTTTTTGCTTTCAAAAAACTTTCAGAAATTTCAGAATCTTAAGGAAGATTGGGAAGAGTATAAGAAGAAGCATAATCTAAAATGAGTTTCTAACTATGAGTTACTACAAACATTTATATCTCCAAAAATCTTAAAGAGAAGCATGGTCTGGAAAAACTTAGATACCTGGGTGAAAGGATGGACTATAGGTTTTGCTTTCGGCATAATCCAGCCTTTGCTCTTCATTGGAAACTACTTTGCGCAAAAACAAAGCACCGTTCTTCTAATTCCAGCATCGCTTCTTACAGAATTCACAAATCTTTTTATTTATTGTGCAGATTGTCAAACACGTCTTTACTATATTTTATTTTCTTCTCCCTTTATTTATGGAATTCTAGGGATAATCATTGCTATTCTAATTTCCGGTATTAAAGGGACAAAAACCTATTGAATAGGAGCGCCATTTCTTACTTTTTTATCAACAAGAACATCTTCCTTTTCAGTTTTCAATACTTTTCCATCAAAGACAACATGCCCGTCAGAAACATACAGCTTAAGATGCTTCCAATCTTCAAAAAGAATTTTATGTATTGGCTTGCTCTTCTTGCTTGCTTCATCAATAAAAACTCTATCTCCTGGATTGCTTTTCTTTACTGTTAACAAAGCAACATTATCTTCATCAACTGCAGCCAAGACCATCCCAAAGCTCTCAATGCCTCTTAAAACTGTAGATTGTAAATTAGCAAAGACAACGACCTTCTTTCCTAAAATCTCTTCTTTCTTATAATGTTTTTTTAGTCCAGCAACTAACTGTAATTCCTTCTCTTTTTTGATGTCAACTAGAAGAATATATAATTTATCAGCATTCGGATGATCCTTTGCCCCTATAACCTTACCGATGCGCAAATCTAGGTCATTGAAATGAGTCATAATTATCAAATAAACTACTTCTTTATAAAGTTTTAGCCAAAAGGTAATAGAAAAAATATAAAGAGAAATTCTTAAAAATAACTAATGGAAGAAAAATCAATTTTAACATTAATGCCAAATATTCCTGTAGCGGTTATACCGACTATCTTCTTTGGGATAATTGTCAGCTTTTTTATCGGAATGATTGTATTTTCATTATCTAAGTCAGGACTTACAGCATTCATTGTTGGTTTAGTGCTGTTTTTTATAATGATATTTTTTAGATTCATGAATCTTCAAGCAAGAAAATACGCCTTTTATCAAGAGAAGGCAGAATTCTATGAAGGATTCTTAAATATTGTGCAGAGAACTGTCAACTATAATAAGGTAACTGATTGCATCCTCAATAAAAGTGTATGGGATCGTTTATTTGGAACGGGAACCATCCAATTAGTAACAGCAGGACATACTGGAGGTTATGGATATCACGGCAGAGGATCTTTTGGTGGTGGAGTGGTTATGCAATACATTAAAAACCCCGATGAAACTTATATGAAAGTCCAAAAATTATTAAAGAAACATTAAGAAATTTTCTTAAACAAAATTTCTCCTTTCTTTACTTTATACATTTTTTGTAACCCAAATTTGCAATCTTTTATCTTTCCTAAAGAAACCCCCAATTGTTCATTAATCTTTCCAGAAGTTTCAGGAATAAAAGGATAAAGTAAAATTGCAGTAATCCTTAAAGACTCTAAAATTGTGTACAAGTGTTTCTCTAATTCTACCCCTTTCATTTCCCAAGGCTTCTCGTCATTGATATGCTTGTTGACTGCTTGTATAAATTTCCAGATCTCTCCTAAAGCCAGATGCAGTTCAAAAGAATCCATATGCTTTTGTATTTTTTTTAAATTAAAGTGAGAAGCTAAATCTTTATCTATTTGTTTTTTCTTTACTTCTTTAAAATTTTTCTCTACTAAAGTTAAAACTCTGCTTACCAAATTTCCTAAATCATTAGCTAATTCGTTATTAATCCTGTTCTTTAATGCTTCTTCTGAAAAATCTCCATCTTGGCCAAAAGGAATCTCCCTTACAAGATAATATCTCAAAGAGTCTGTACCATACCTTTGTGTTAATTCTACAGGGTCTATTCTTATCCCGGTAGATTTGCTTAATTTCTCTCCTTTTAAATTTATAAAACCATGAACAACAATCTTTGGGATATCTAAGTTTAAAGCATGGAGAATAGAGTACCATATTAAAGTATGTTGGAAAACTATGTCAACGCCAATTACATGAGTAGCTGGCCAAAAATCTTTATATTCTTTATTGTGGTAGTTTATGGTTGTAAGATAGTTATTAAGTGCTTCAACCCAAACAAATTCAGTTAAATTTTTATCAAAAGGAAGTGGAATTCCCCATTTTACATCTTTTCTACTAATACTTAAATCTCTTAAGGGTTGTTTTAGTTTATTTAACATCTCTTTTCTCTTTTTTTCAGGCCAGATGCAATCCGGATTTTTATTTATATAATCAATTAAAAATTTATGATGTTTGTTTAATTTAAAAAAATAACTTTCTTCTTTAATTTTCTCAACAGATTTCTTATGTATCGGGCAATGTCCTTTAACTAGATCTTTTTCAGTATAGTAAGTTTCACAGTCAACACAATAAAGTCCTTCATATACCCCTTTGTAGATTTCGTCTTTTCTATACAATTCATTGAGAATATATCGAGCAACTTTTTTATGCCTTTCTTCAATGGTCATTATAAAGTCATCATATGAAATATTTAGAACTTTGCATAGCTCCCTAAATCCATCAGAAATCTCTTTAACAAAGTCTAGCGGTGTTTTACCAGCTTTTTCAGCGGCTCTCTGAATCTTTAGCCCATGACAATCTGTTCCAGTAGAAAAATGAACTTTAAAACCTTGGAGTCTTTTCCACCTAGCGAGAACATCTGTACATATCTTCTCATAACCATGTCCCAAATGAAATTTTTCCGAGGGATAGTCTATGGCTGTGCTTATTTGGTAATAATTCTTTTTAGTCATTTTTTACTAATCTCCTCAAATTTTCTTTTTATTTCTGGTAAGATTAACTTCGCAAATTTAATCGCCCCATTACATTTATCAAGAGATATCTTTTCTGCCTGATAAACAGATTTATTTCTTAAAATTCTATAATTATTTAATATGTTTATCTTTTCTTCCGATAGGGATTTACCTTTTTTTAAAAACGCAATTACGGCTTCATGGGACAATGGTTTGTATTTTGCTAATTGCATTAAGTCTTGAGAAGCTTCTCTGACCGATTCATAAATATCTTCGAATACTATTGAAGCTTCGGTTTCTGTAATTTTTTCTTTTAGTATCCTTTTTAATCTTATCTCTGACTTTTCTATAAGAGATTTAGCAAGGCTAACATTTGACGTAGTCTTTTCAACTAGATTGCTCTTTTCATAATATTCAAATGGTTGTATCATTTTATGAGTTCTACATACCCTTCTAACACTATCCCGTTAGCCAGTGAATTCTTAAAGGTTTTTTTTAAATTATTAATTCTTGAATTAATAATATTTATTTTTCTATTAATTTTTTCTTCAAAAATTATTAAATCAGGTAAATCTTTCTTATTTGTTATAACACATAAATCTACATCACTTTTTTCAGTATCTAATCCTTTTGCATAACTCCCAAATAATATTATTGCCTCTGGTTCCTCATAAAAGTCTTTTAAATATTTTATTAACATTATATCATATAAAGAATATATATTGTAAATTCTTTTCATCACATAAAATTTATCATTAAATGTAGGTCTTATTTCTTCCGTAATTTTTTCTTTTTTAGAGACTAGTAAATCTTCATTTTTTAATCTTTTAATTATTTTAATTACTCCGGTACTAGATAATTTAGTAATCCGAGATAGTTCTCTAATATGAAAGCTTCTACCTGGATTTTTAAAGAATACCTCTATTACTCTAAGATTGTTATCTTTAGTTATCATATGATAATTAAAGTTATCAACTGATATTTAAAGTTTACGGTTTAACACACCTATTTTTGCTACAACCCCTCATCTTCAACGAAAAGAGCTAATTTTAGAAAATTTACGATAATGTATAATCTTTTAATTTTTTTCTCGTAAAAAACGTTTTTTGGTATCCATGTCTTTGCACTAACCAGCTGAGAGCGATACTAGTTTCAGCTTCATCTAAAACTCTTCTCCTGAATTGTCGCAGCCCTCTCTTATCTTTTTTTACTTCTTCTACCATTACATGATTTAAGAGAGCATTCCAAATTTTATAAGTGAACTCAGTTGCTAAAGCAAAAGGCTGTAATATCATCACCTGCATTTTATCGCTGATAGCACGAGAAACTTCAAGGTAAGCAGCAATCTCATGGGGGCAAAACACAAGAGGGCTCTGCACATCACGGAAGGTTAAAGCATCATAGAATTTACTCCCGCATTGGTCATGCCCTTCTGTAGAAAGATTGAATTCAACGCCATACAATAAAGGTTGTCTTTTCAAGGGTAAAGGAATAGAAACCAATTTTATCTTATATTTCCCTCTACTGCTCCGCCTAGGAACTTCCAAAACCGCTGTTGCACCTCCTCTCCTAACCTGTTCTTCATCAAGATGATAAATATTGTCAATAACTATCTTATCTTCTAAACAAGAAGAATTTTCTGAAAACCGGAAGAGTTCTATACCTTCAAGAATGTCATGCAACCTTACAATTCTCCTTCTTCTATCTCGAAATCCATACCAACTGTATCCAGCAAAAGCTTTAAAGTTTCCATCTTGAGATTCTTGTTGCAATATATTGAAAGCCTCGGTGCGCAATTTTGTTAAACATATCTTTTTTTCAACTGTTTCGTGCATGCTTTCCGGTTGCGATAATATAATTAAAGGTCCTCTTTTGAGAAAATTACGAGAATCTCCATACGTTCTTCCATAGCCTCCAGGAACTAATGGGAATGAATTCTTAAAGGAAGTTTCTTCTTGATAAGAAATGAGAATTGCTTCATTTGGTTTAATTTGTTCTAACTTTGTAAGAAATTCAAGAGGTAAAGAAGGATAAAAAACATTTTTTCCATCTACAATCTGACTGAATCTTGTTTCTCTTCTAAAATGCTCTTCTCTCGGTTTACCCATAACTTATAAAAAGGCAGAAAAGATTTAAATCTATTGGAGCGCTAATCGTATAGTGGTTAGTATGCGACCTTCCCAAATCTTGGAAACAGGTCGCGACCTGGGTTCAAATCCCAGTTGGCGCACTTTATTCTTTTTTTTCAACAAAAGAAGAAGACATCTACGTATCTCTTCTATAAATAAAACATTTCCAAATTATTTTCTCTCCTTTTACCATTTTTTATCCTTTAACAATCCGCTGACCAATTCTTTTGCTTCCTGAAAATCTTTTTCGTTGTAGGAAAAAGGTCCGAATATTCCCTTAAAGCTGTCATTGAACTGCGGCTTGTTTAGAAAAGAAGCTTGTTTTTTTATAGATTCTCGAAGCTTCTTGGTATCCCCGTTTAGCAAATGCGTTCTAAGCTTATTTTTGTCGCAAGGCATCAAAGCAACGATATCTCTAATGTCAGATAATCTTCCACTATGGAATTTCATTGCGATAAGAAGCTCTTTCTCTGGAGTTAGGAATTCTGAATTGTTTAATCTTCTTTTTACAGAGTTTCTTTTAATATAGTCTAATCCCCATGTGGCATTTGTTGTTCTTGAAACAAGGCCATTAATTAAAAGGTCGATATTAACTGGTAAGTTATTCATCTTTTTCATAAATCGTTTAAAATTCTCTTCGTACATCAAAGCTATTTCTTTTTCATAATGCAAGGCATACCCTTCTTTTTCTAATATTCTTTTAAGCTTTTCAAAATCTTCTTCCTTGACTACCGCATCTAAATCTATTGAGAATCTTTTCTTATACGTAGAAATTGCATATCCGCCAACGACAACAAAATTTAATTTTTTATTTAGGAATAAATTAAGCATTTTCATAACTTCCTGTTCTCTTTCAAGTAAACCGGACCTTGAGGATAATTTAGACATTTCTCGAAACCTCTGAATAATTAGCATTTAATCTTAAATTGTATAATTTGTCTAATTGCTCTAAAATGTTCTCCAAATGCAATTCTTTTGCCCATTCTACTAACTCATTTAAAGGCATAACCGGCAAGCCATCTTTTTTCTCTACCTTAAATTTATCTCTTTTAATAATCCAAATTAAAGGTCTTTTTTTATTCGCCTTCCCTTCAGTATAAGCAATGCTTTCTTTTCTTAAAACATTTTTCAAAGCATCAGCATCTCTCTTATCAACTTCCAAAAAATATAATTGATCATAAAAATCTCCTGCTATAAAACTACCCTTGGTCCATATAGTTGCAGCTGTTCCTTTTACAAATCTTATCTTCAATCTCAATATTTTAATTAACTTCCAGAAAGTATTATCTTTTTCAATAACAGAAATAGCATCATCCAACTCTTTAAATTTTTTATAAATTGAAGTTTTATTGATCTTGATAATATTCTTATTACCCTTTCTAATTAAATTAATCACCCCGTATTTCTCTAATTCAGAAATCCATCTATAGACTGCAGAGTAAGCGAATCCTATTTTAGCAGCTAAGCTATAAATGCTTTCTCCATCTTCAGCGTTTTTTACTATGCTGACTGTTATTTCGTTTATGATTGTCATTATCTTTAAAAAGATAATAGGTTTAAATACTTTTCTATTCGTGTCCAGCGTTAGTTTATGCATGCTTGCCGGTCATAATAATCGAGAAGGTAAGGTTTTGCTGGCGCGTTTACTTAGAATTTCTCTTCTCAAAGTGCATCATATGATGATGAAACCCGTGAGCTATATTCCCCATCTTAAATCCGACAACACTCCATAAAGGCCTTTCATCAACAGTCCTTACTTCCTTAATCATTGGCAAGAAAGAAGCAGAAACAACCAATCTTAATACTGCAGAAACCAAAAAAGCAAACAAAAATATATTCATAAAAGAGATTGTTAAGTTAGTTGTCAAATACCCACCCAATGTAGCCCCTATAAATATCCCAATTCCTATGAAAATGTTCAAATATGAAACACAAATAGCCCTTTTTTCTCTGCTAACAACATCAAAGATAAAATTGCCTGTGCTTAAACTGAAACCAGCCCAAGCAAACCCGGTAAAAATCTGAATCATCATAAGATAATACACATTAGTAGAAAACAGCCATAATACAGGAACAAAAGGAACTAGCATTCCAGTTACTTTCATCACTTTCACATTTCCAAATCGATCAGTTAGTCTTCCCCAGAAGGGCATGCTCAATAAAGAAGCAACAGCAGAAACAATAGTAACTAATGTATACCAAGTATAGCTCAACTGAAGCTCTTTTAATAGATAAACCGTAAAGAAAGGGCTTGCTATCATTACAACAAGATTTATCAGCATCATATACAAAGTGTATCTGCCAAAATTACTTTCCTTCATTCTTTTTATGAAATCAAGAAAGCTAAATTCAGATTTTTTCTTCATAACAAATTTTGGCTCATAAATTTTCTGGAAAAAATATGCTGAAATCAATCTTGCAATAATTGCAAGTCCGAATAAGATAGCAAAGCCGATGAAAACCTGTTCCTTAGAGAAGATATCAAGAAAGAATCCAGCTAACAGCATCGCAACCAATCCTATAAAACCGACAATCTCGCTTCTCTTTCCAAAATATTTTCCTCGCGCATTTTCAGGAACAATGTCACCAATCCATGACATCCAAATTGGGTTGATAAAGGAACTGACAATTGCAGATAAAGAAAATACCATAATAAGTATCAAAGGGCCTTTATCAAGGAAGAAAAAAGGAATAAACAGCATGGGTAGCCAAAGAAAAGCATGCATCAATACATTCATGAGAATAATCTTTTTCCTGCTCTTTACACGCTCTAAAACAGAGGCAGTCTTCAGCTGGAAAAAAGGCGCTATCAAGTTAGGAACAGAGGTTAAGGCAGAGATTTCAGCATTGCTAGCTTTCATTGCAATGGCAAATGGGCTGATATAGGCATTCCCAAGACCATCCATAACTGCATAAGAACTTCCTTCAGCGATAGAATTCTTAAGGCTTTTCTTAATAATATCTTCTTTTACCTTTTTTTCTCGCATATCTTTCTTTAGTTAATGATATTTTTAAAGATATCTAAAAAGTGGGCCTGCCCAGATTCGAACTGGGGACCTCAACTGAGTGAGAGTTGTGTTTGCTACCTTTAACTCTTTTATTAAAAGTTTTGGACATAACCACTAGACCACAGGCCCTCAACCTATTTAAAAATTACTCTTCTTTTTTATTAATGTTTGCTTATCTTTAAGAAAAGGCTTTTATATCTTATGGAAAATAGGAATAAAAACCCATAAGAGAATAAAAAAATATAAACAAAATAAAAATGGAAATACAAAACCCTACAAACATAAATAGAAAAGAACATCTCCAAGAAGAGAGAGTATTATCTTTTACTCAAGTTCTTGAAGAAGAGCCATTCATTTTGACAGATAGTACACTCTTTTTAGAGAAAAATGATAGTTCATGGTACCAAAAAGATGTATATTTTTGTCATGCTTATTCTCGTTTGAACTGTTCTCTTCTTGAAAGAGTATTATCTTCTCTGGAAAACGCTCAAGAGTTATTACGAAAGCCAAATGTAAGTACTGTTTCTAAAGTTGTTGATGAAATTGCAAGAGCAAAAAACATGATTCAACACAAGCAGGCATTCTTAAATGAAGAGGAAAGAAGATCAGTACAAAGAAGAGCAAAAAAAGAATACACTAAAACACAAGGAGAGATGTTATTTGCTGATATCTCTTTTGCTTATAATGAAATTGAAAGGATCTCAAGGAAAAAAATTTTTGTACCTGCAAACAAAAGAGCATTTCAAGAATTAGAGCTGATAGTAAATGAAGTTACAGAAAAATCAAGAGCAAAATTAGACTATAGTAATAGATATGGAGAGGAGTATATTCCTAAAAAAGCAGACCTTCATGCCGACGAAGAATTAGCCACGGCAGCGTTATATCTTTGCCTTATTGATGGAAAAAGTAGCTGCGTATTAACAGCTGATTCAGACCTCTATAGGATAGTATCAAATATGTTCTGGATTTTTACTAGAGGAGAATTAATACTTCGAGAAGAACAACCAACGTACGCATTAAAAACTTCTCCTATCAAGGTGTATTTTCAAGTAGGCTCTAGCTTATTAAAAGAGCTTATAAACACAAGTAAATTTTCTAATTCTTATTTTAACGATAGGCCACGGTTGTTAAATAGATTAAGAGATGTTCAATCTAATTTAAGCTTGCAGGAAAATTTTTTGAGAAGGGAATAAAATAGAGAAGATGATACATCATTTACTACCAATATCTTTCTTAATCTTATTAGCATAGCTATGCGCTAGTTTTAGAACCTCAGGCAGTTTATGTCCTTTTAATTGCTCTTTAACTAATTTTACTGCGCTTTCCAGGCTAATCTTATTACCTATAGAGATGTAAATAGGCTTAGCCTCTGGTTTTGTTTCTAATTTAATTGCTCTTACTTCACCTTTAACATATACCTTATCTTGATGAATCTCTCCAAGCAGTAATTTTTTAGCAACGCCTATAGTGGCTATATTCAGTTTTATTCCGACATAGCATGCTAATCCAGCCTTTCTTGGATGTAATACTCCATTCCCATCAATAAGCAATACATCGGGCTTATTTTGTAATTTGCGAAAGGTTTCAACTATAATTGGTCCTTCTCGAAAAGCCAAAAATCCAGGAACATAAGGTATAATCTCTTTTCCAACACTATGCTTCTTTTCTATAATCTTCCCTTCTTTGTCTAAAACAACTAAAGCGCAAATTACTCTATTTTCAGTGTATGCGATATCAGCCCCACCAAGAAGATTTAAGCTAAATTCATCGTGTTCAATAACCTTTTTAGCAATCTCTTTCTGGATCATTACAAGGTGTTGTTTTTTTGCAGAGCTGATCATCTTTTTTCAAGGAAGATAAAATTATTTTACTATAAAAAACTAACGCAAGAATGATTATGCAGAAGAAGCAGTTTCATAGAAATAAGTTAAAGCCTCTTGAATATTCTCCACCTCTTTTATTTGAATAGCAACCTGCTCTGCAACGTCAATTTTAACAGGTATCTGCTCTATATTGCAGAATTCAGCAAAACCAAATTTCTCGCAATGCTTTCTAGTCTCATATGTAATTTCATTGCTCTGTAATAAAGGCACTAAGAACAAAACAGCTCCATTATCTTTAGCAGCCTGTGCCTTTGCGGTAATCTCTCCTACAGGACCAATGCTCCCATCATGGTTAATGCTTCCAGTAATCATTACATCATATTTTAATGGTTTTTCCTCTAATGCAGAGATAGTAGCTAATGTAATTGCAGCGCCAGCGCTAGGCCCTCCAATCAAGGAAGCTTCAGCATCAACATCATACACTAAATCATACTTGTTTAAGTCTATTCCAGTTACATTTGCAGCCACTGCCTTTGCCGTGCGAATGCTATTTTGTGTGTCAACCCAGTAAAGTAAACTGTCAATATCAACTAAGGTTTTTCCATTTCCAGGAACAGCTGCAACATTTACTTTAGTAACAACACTATTGCCATCTCTATCTTATCTACTGCTGGAATGATAATAGAGGCAACGCTAACATCTTTCGTTAATGTTAGGGGCTCATAAACAGCAACAATAGGCTCTTTTTCTTCTTCTTTAGAAGGAAGTTCATACATGTTTCCTAAGAAATAACCTACTGCAAAAAGTAATAGAGATATTATTAGAAAAACAATCTTTGTCTTACTGATTCTTTTCTTTATAACCTTTTTAGCCATAGTTTTTTGGAAAGTCTTTTTCATATTTAAAGATTGCGTAAAATTTGATGCAAGTTTTTAGGGATACACTTATTTTTAAGAAATGCTCCTGCCGAGATTCGAACTCGGGTCTCAGCCTTTCTCTGATTTTGATGAAACTTTTCTTAAAAGTTTACTCGAGAGGGCTGTGTCCTATCGGTTTGATAAATCTGCGTTTATCTATTAACCGGTCTAGACTACAGGAGCCTAAACTATAAATCTCAATGAAAATTTATAAGGCTATCGTTCATTCAAAAACAAAGTTTTTTCCAATATCTATTTAAATACAAACATTTTTTTAACTAAAATGGACACACTTATTATCCCAAACCCAATTCTTTTGGAAAAAAAGAAAAAAGAAATAATTTTGCAAGGGCATAGAAAACTTCAAGTAATCACTGATTTCGATAAAACATTAACCAAAGCCTTTGTTAAGGGAGAATGTGTTCTTTCATTAATCACATACTTAAGAAATAAAAAATATCTGACAGAAGATTATTCGCCAAAAGCCTTTGCATTATATGAAAAATACCATCCATACGAAATCTCATTGACATTACCGAGAAAAGAAAAAGAGAAAGCAATGCATACATGGTGGAAAACACATTTCAAATTATTGATAGAATGTGGCTTAGACAAAGCAACCTTAAAAAAAGCAGCTGCTGAAATGATTAATGAACAAGATGTTATTCTAAGAGAAGGCACTTCCTCTTTTCTTAGTTTCTTAAAAGAAAGAAGAATACCCTTAGTTATAATGTCTGCAAGCCTAGGCGATTTACTAAAAGGGCTTTTGCAACAACATCAAAGTTTATCCAAGAACATTACAGTTATTTCAAATTTTTTTAATTTTGACAGAAAGGGGAAAGTGACAGGAGTCAAGAATACAATTATTCATTCTCTAAATAAAAGAGAGATAGAAATCAAGAAGCATCCTGTTTTTAAAAGACTAGAAAAGAAAAAGAATATTCTCTTGCTAGGGGATTCTTTAGAAGACATTGAGATGATTCAAGGATTAAAGTATGAAAATTTAATTTCTATAGGGTTTTTGAATGAGAAAGAAGATGAATTATTGCCAGTCTATAAACAATACTTTGATGTAATAATTTTGAAAGATGGAACAATGAATTATATTAATGACCTTCTTAAGGAGATACTGAATATCTCTTAGAAAATTAATCCCAAAAGGATTCAAACCTCTCTTAACAAACCCAAAATCCGCTATTCTTGACTGCTAGATTAAAGGAGCTTAGTTACAATGCTGGTTAAAAAGCAAAGATTCTTAAAAAAGCTTATTTTTTGTATATTATGTTTGAAGCTCTTACAAAAATAATTATTTCAATTTTGGAAACTATCAGTTATCCAGGAATTTTTTTCCTTATGGCATTGGAGAGTATGATTGCTCTCATACCCTCAGAATTAGTAATGCCTTTTGTAGGATTCTTGGTGCAAGCTCAAAAAATCTCTTTATTTTGGGCAATCTTTTTGAGCAGTTTGGGAACATTATGCGGATCTTTACTCTCATATTTTTTAGGGAGAAAGTACGGAATTTTATTTATCAAAAAATTGGGAAGATATCTCCTGCTGAACGAGTCTCATCTGAATTTGGCAGAAAACTTTTTTCAAAAAAAGGGAGAAAAAACAATCTTCATAAGTCGGTTTATTCCTATTGTGCGACATGTTATTTCTATTCCTGCAGGGATAGGTAAGATGAAATTGCCTAAATTTATATTCTACACTCTTCTAGGAGGGACTATTTGGAATGGCATCTTGCTTTGGTTAGGATACAAACTCTCAGAACAGTGGATGATTATCTCGTATTATAGCTCTCAGATAGATATTTTTATTCTAGTAGGAATAGGTGTATTGTTACTTTATTACTTTTACAAAATTTTAAAAAAGAGAAGAAAGAATCAATAGCCCTGGGAGGATTCGAACCTCCGTCACAGCCTCCAGAGGGCTGTATCCTTGACCACTAGACTACAGGGCTATAATCATTATAATCCTCAATATAAACCTTTATATATTTTTATTTTCTCAATAATGAAATGAGAGAGCCAACTTCTATGCAAGAGTGTGTATATTACACTGATAGAATTTTTGAGAAAGGAAAAGCAAAGGCCTGGGTCTTTAAAGAGCAATGCCCTAAATGCGGGAAAGCCTTAATGGGCAAGCCTGTTGAGAAAGGAAAGGTAAAAATAAGGGCAGATGAATATGTCTGTCCTGAATGCAAATATACTGTTCCTAAACAAGAATATGAAGATTCCTTAACAACAAACATTAAATATGTCTGTCCTCACTGTCAAAACTCAGGAGAAACACAAATTCCCTATAAAAGAAAAAAAGTTCAGATTATAGATGAAGAGACATTAAAAAAAACAAGCGTTGAAACTTTAAGATTTCAATGCAGCTCCTGTAAAAAAAATATTGACATTACTAAAAAGATGAAATAAAATGACCGGTGGCAGCAATCGTGATTTAAGGTCTGTGCAAAATAGCCAAGAAGTTAAGGATGCTTTGGGAGCATTATTAACAGGAAGACAGGGCTATCGAATTGCTGATTCTGAGCCTAAATATCGCTCTTGTCCTGGGTGTAAGCAAAGGATTACAGAGACAACAAAATTCTGCCAATATTGCGGAACTCAAGTACAGAAAAAACCAGAACTTCAAAGACCGACAAATTGTCCAAAATGCAAAGCTAAGCTAGCTCTTGATCAAAATTTCTGTACTGAATGTGGGACAAAGATAGAAGTTCCTTCGTTGTAGTATACGGTTATTTTTGCATGGTAATTTTATCTTATATTTTGTAGCAGTCATTTTTTATCAACCCATTTGAGGAATAGTCCTAATAAGCTTTCGGGTGGAAGCTTATTCACAATAGCTTCATT
>Ga0209541_10002276_pt1 | contig 36533 bp, 31 predicted proteins | sample RifCSPlowO2_01_FD_184027 | JGI IMG/M metagenome (GOLD analysis project Ga0209541, IMG submission 184027) | Groundwater microbial communities from Rifle, Colorado - Rifle CSP2_plank lowO2_0.1 (SPAdes) (version 2) | ecosystem: Environmental > Aquatic > Deep subsurface > Groundwater | place...
GACAATCGGCTGCTGATGGCGATGGCGGGCAATCCGCATCGCCGTATCGCCAGTCAAAGTGAAAACAATCACTAAACGGGCGCCGATCTGGTCGGCAATTTTTACCGTGGAAGCGCAGATCGCGTCGGTTACCGACGAATTTTCCGGAAAATCGCGTATGGCAATCCGATGGATGGCGGCTTTGATAATCTTCACGGTCGTCTTGATTACCTGCACCGGAAACTTTCCGATGGCGGTTTCCGCGGAAAGCATCACGGCATCCGTGCCGTCCAAAATCGCTTTGGCAACGTCGGTTACTTCCGCCCGGGTCGGCAGATGATTATGGATCATCGATTCCAGCATCTGGGTGGCGGTGATAACCGGTTTGGCTTTTTTCAGAGCCAGCGCGATAAGCTCTTTTTGGACAAATGGCAGTTCCGCCATCGGTATAGAAAATCCTAAATCGCCGCGGGCAACCATTAATCCGTCCGCGGCATCCAGGATCGCTTCGGCGCGCTCCACGCCGGCGAGCGTTTCAATTTTCGCGATCAGCATCGTCTTTTTATTTTTTGGCAGCAATGCCCGCACCGATTCAATATCCTTTTCCGATTGCACGAACGATACCGCCAAAGCATCCACGCCGGCTGCCGCCATTCCTTTAATATCCGCTTTATCTTTAGCAGTTAACGAAAACTTTTTTACCGCCAAGCCATGAGCGGAAAAACCCATCCTGGAAAGCAAGTTTCCGCCGGCAAGCACCGTCGCGATTACTCCCTCGGGTATCTTTTTTTCAACTGTCAGCGTAATCAGGCCGTCGCCGAGATAAATTTCGGCCCCTGGTTTAAGGTGCCGCAGCACGGTCGGAAAATTAAGGGAAATTCTCTCGGCCGTCCCTTCAACTTTTTTGCTTACGATTTTAATTTTCTGCTCCGGCTGGAGCACGATATTCGGCGCTACCGTTCCGATCCGGATTTTCGGCCCGACTAAATCAGCCAAAATCGCAATTGGCCGGACAAAATTCCGCTCCACGGCGCGAATTTTTTTTACTAGCGCTACCGCTTCCTCCAGGCGGGAATGGGAAAGATTGATGCGGAACACGTTAACGCCCTCTTCCGCCAGCTGCCGGATCATTTCTTTGCTGCTGCTGGCCGGGCCGAGCGTCGCCACTATTTTTATTTTTTTTATTCCGCTGTGAGGCATAATCCATATATCATAACCGATATTTAATGCCCCAACAATATAAAATTTTACTAGATTCCACTATATACCTTAGGCAAAACCCGCAATATTATTCTCTTTTTATTGCGGAACGGCAGTGAGTTGCTGGAAGTATTGGATTTTATTTTTGAAAATAGGCTTTGAATGCTGGCTTGGAAATATTCCCGGCTGGCATGATCCGGATCAATAGATTTTTGTCGGGAATCGGTTTCGTGAGCGTACGCCGGAACAATAAAAAGCGAACTCAGTAAAATTGAGCTAATCAAAGAAAAAATGCGCCTTTTTATCTTCATACTCATATAATATAACAAATCGCGCGAAATATAAATATTTAATATCCGTCTACCGTGTAAATATTCAGCGGTTCTTTCCGGCCCTTAACCGCCGCTGATCCCAAAAACTTAAACGGCCAATCGCCGGTAATTTTTTTCTTAGTGGATTCGCCGATAATGATATGGGTTTTATATTCTTTATTCAGCCCTTCCAGGCGCGACGCGACATTCACCGTGTCGCCGATCACCGTATAATCAAATCGCATCTCCGACCCGATATTGCCGACAATCGCCGGACCGGTGTATAAGCCGATGCCGATATTAATTTCCGGGTCGCCGGCGGCGGTCAGCTCCGCGTTAAAATCCTGGAGTTTTTTAACCATCGCCAGCGATGCCCGAAACGCATTATCCGCCTGTTTCGGATCATCCAGCGGCGCTCCCCAGAAAGCCATAATGGCATCGCCGATGTATTTATCCAGAACGCCGCCGTTTTTCAGAACTTCCTCCGTCATAACGGTAAAATATCTGTTCAATATCCGCACTAATTCCTGCGGCGTGGTTTTTTCCGAAAGCGTGGTAAAGCCGCGGATATCGGAGAAAAATACCGTTATTTCTTTTTCCGTGCCCCCCAAACTTAATTTGGACGGGTCTTGCAAAATAACATTCAGGACATCCTTGGAAACATATTTGGAGAATACCTGTTTTATTTCCCGCCGCTCTTTTTCTCCGACGAAATACCGGTAACCGAACAGCGAGCCGGTAGAAAGTATCCAGGCGAAGTTAATATGCAGCAGATTGGCAGCCAGACCGCGTTCAAAAAATAAAATAATCAGAATCAAATAGCCGATGCCAAAAATAATATTTATAAAAAGCGGCGCTAACGACCGGCGCCAGACCATGAAAATAACCGCTGGCAGTAGCGCCGCTCCGAACAGCCACGCCAGCATCGCCGGGCCGGATAACGGCATTAGCCGATAACCGGAAATAAGCATATTAGCGATATTCGCCTGAATTTCCACGCCAGCCATCGCCGTACCTCGGGAAAATGGGGTTAGCTGTTCATCGTGCAAATCCGGAGCGGTGGCGCCGATCAAGACAATCTTATTTTCTAAATCTACCGCCTCATCGGAAAGCGCCCGCCAAAAAGGAATGCGCTTGATGGACCCGGGCGGCGAACTATAGGCAATTCGGGATATGGCCGATAAAGATTGCCCGTCAACAACTGGTACGGCTGATTGTTTTAAAATTTCATAAGAAAAAGCAAGGAATTTATCGCTATCTGGCTGGTTGATAAAAGAAAGCGGAAATCTCCGCACCACACCGTCTTTGTCGGTTATTAAATTAACGTGGCCGAGGGTTACCGTAGGATTATTTTTAATAATATCAATCGGAGAAACCGTTTTTACCGCAGTTGCTTCCCCATTTTTCCCAATAGTTAGCGGCGACGCCTCAATCGGCATAACCACCGGATAAGAGATATTTTTCAGAACTTCTGATAAGGCGCCGTCATCACTGCCGCCGACCCTGGAAGGTTCGGAAAAAATAACATCCAGCCCGACTGCCCGAGGCGGTTTTTTGTTTAATTTAGAAAATGCTTCCGCGAATACGGCCCGTGGCCACGGCCACTGGCCGATCCGGCTGATAGAATCATCATCAATGGCAAGAATAACGATGTCGCTACTGACCGGCTTAGCGGAAAAAAGAAGGTCTTCAAAGAAATTTTCCAATCCGGAAAAAAGCCCAAGCGAAAAAGAACCAACAACCAACGCCCCAGCCAACAGCGCGATTAAAAATATAATTATTTTTTCTTTCATATAAATTTAAAAGCGAACCTCCCACATCCTCTCAAAACCGCTGCTCCGAAATGCTTGGTTCGCCGAAGGCGAATTTCGAGGCGAGGCGTAAGAGGGCTTCGCCGCCGGAGCAAAGCAACTCTGGTGCCGTCAGAAATACCGGCAGAGCGGCGGATAAAAAAAGAAATAACTTGGCAAAAATATATTTTAATAAATATCATCCGCGCTGCTCAAAATTAAGATCAATTTTGGCCTCTACTTTAAAAATCGGGGTTTTGGCGATAAACAACTCTCCGGTTTCCGGATCTTTCCACGTTGCCACTATCGCTCCGGAGGCTTCACCCAACTCCGCAATCGCCGATCCCAAATGGGCCGTAAAAACACCGGGTTTGCCCATTGCGCCGATATCGCCAATCACTTGCCATTGAGCGGAAACAGTCACATCTTGATTTGCACCGCCATCGAGCACGGCGCTGAAAATAACCACCTCACCTTCTATTACCCTGGAAAAGTCTCTGCTTGGCTTTATCGTTAAGGTTCTTGATTCGGCAACCTTGATCGTTGGGGAGACAGCGCTGGTATTGATCTGAACTTCAGTTTTTATTTCTGGCTCCGGAGCGGACAAAGTTGGCGCTGGCTTTAATGCGCTCTCAACCGGCGGAACTACTGCCTCATCCGCCGTTCTTTTTTCTATAACCTGATCATTAAGAATATCTCTGGCTTCAAGTTTTTTTTCTATCTCTTCTTTAAAATCTTCTCGCAATGATTTGCGAATTTCCTGGCGCGCCTCTTTTTCATTTTTAATCCGCTCCCGGACTGATTTAATTTTAGTATTAAGCTTAGCGTCTTCGTCTTTGGCTCGCTTAATCCAATCTTTTTCCAGTACTGCCCGCGGCGCTTCGCGCGCTACCAGCAACGGCCCAGCTTTTGCCGCCGGCGCGGCGGCAATTCCGGCTTTTACGTCCGATTCTCTGGCGGCAATGTGCCGTTTAATCGCCGAAACGTCTTCTTTCTTAAATTCCACAATCTTATTCGGCTCGACAATGACGCTCGCTTCTTTGATCAATTCTTTAGTTTCCGGATCAATGGCGGTAACGGCGACGGTATTTTCCGATCCGACTACGCTGACCGCATTGCCGTCATATTCCATTCCAAAAGCGGTGCCGCGGACCGTCGCCACTGCCGTAGCGGTTTTCACTTCCCAAATTGAATCCGGCGTAGCTAAAGAAATAATCCGCGACCAGACCCGGCCGATTAAAAGATTGATTTTTACCCGCAAGGCGTCGCTTTCCGGATTAAAGCTCCCTTCTTCCATGACAAAACGGGTTCCGGAATCAATCCGTAATACCGAACCGTCCGGAAAGTGAAGATTGGCAACGCCGCTGCCAAAAACTCCCACCACCGCTCCCTCCGATATCTCATCGCCGGTGCGCAACTCCCGGACCTTCGATTCGTCTTTGGAGTCCAGTTCAAATACCGATGGCATTATCACCTCAAGCCACGGCTTGGCAAAGGAAGGCACGGACGCGATCGGCGCGGGTTTAGAAAAATAAAAACTGGCGCCGGTAACAACAACAATCCCGATAACCACCGCCACGATAATTGCTTTGATCATAAAAATATATTACCCCTCTTTTCCTTTAATTTCAAAAATCTTATTCGGCTGATTGCCGCCCCTCGCTAAATGAACTGACGAAATCGAAATCTTGAGATAAAACGCCAGCGCTTGCCGCACTGCTTTATTGGCTAAATTATTTTCCGCTTTTTCCTTAACCCGAACCTCAAATCGGCGCTCTGATTTTTTCAGCACCGATGCTTTTTTTGAATTTGGAAATACTTTAACCGTAATTAGCATACAAAATCTAATGACTTATTGACAATACAACAAATTGATAGTATTATCTACAGCAGTTCTAAAAAACTTACGGAGGTGGCTGTGAAATACAAAGTTCTGCTTGCCACTTTAAGCCTTATTATTTTTGTGCCCGCTGTTCAAGCCGAATCTCCCGAATACGGCGCGGTATTTCAGATAACCTTGCTGGATGATGAATTTTTGGATAATCCGGCGAATCCGACTCTGCTCGTAGCGATTAAATCAAAAGTACTGGGGTCGCTCCAGGAAAATCAAAAAGTGGTCTGCTCGGAAAAAATCAACGGCGATTTTTATCTTATTTACGTAAATCCGGATTTTACCTTCTCTGTTTTAAAATATACCGAAGGGCGCCTTTCTACCGTTCTATCAGCAATGCTTCCTCTTAATGATAAGCACGTGACTTTACTTGCCGAAAAAACTACTTTACAAGTCAACGCTGGCTGGGATAAAAAAACTCTGGAATTCCTGACTCAAAGAAAGGGCCAAAAAACAAAAGAACTTCCCTGTAGAATAGTTTCCGAATGATAACAAGTGATTAAAAGCTCGATGATATCGGGCTTTTTTATTTGTGGACCTGAGGGGAATCGGACCCCTATCTCCCGGATGCAAACCGGGTGCTCTGCCATTAAGCTACAGGCCCTCGAATAGTTATCTTAAAATAAAAATAAAAAATCCGCTAGAGAAGCGGATTTATAATTATTTAACCCTTCGGTTTTCCTTCTTCGTATCCAGAAACCGCCTGCCAGACAAATGTCCCGAATTTTTCGAATTCATTGACATCGTGAGCACCGACATAACTCATCGAGGAGCGAAGCCCTCCGAGCAATTCATCAACAACGCCTTTTACCGGACCAGTGTAAGCTACTCGCCGCGGCACCCCTTCCGGAGCCCGCATCGCGTCCAAACTGCCGGACTCAATCCGATCAAACTGATGTTCTGCCGATGCGGAACCACGGTACATTTTCCATTGCTGATTAGCGTCCCGGAACACTTCTCCGGGCGATTCGTCCGTGCCGGCAAACAAACTGCCGACCATGACTGATTGCGCGCCCGCCACCAACGCCTTGCTTAAGTCAGCGCCGCACTTAATGCCACCATCGGCAATAATCGGCACGTCAGAACTTTTTGCAATCGCGGCGCAGGAAACAATCGCGGTAACTTGCGGGATCCCGACTCCGGTAGCATCGCGAGTTTTACAAGCCGATCCGGGGCCAATGCCGACTTTTAATCCGTCGGCGCCGGCGGCAATCAGCATCGCTGCAGCTTCCGGAGTATCGATATTTCCGACCACTAATTGTACTTCTGGAAATCGGCACTTGACCGCCTTAACGGCATCGCGGACTCGTTTGGAATTCGCCCTCGCCGTATCCAGCAACAATACATCGCTTCCGGCCGCCAGCAATAATTCCGCTTCCTGAAGATATTCGGCATTAAGGCGAAGCGCCGCTCCGACTAACAAATTTCCATTTTCGTCCCGCGCGGCATTGGGAAATGCCCGCGTTTTAATTAAATCTTTCGCGCTCATCAAGCCCATCACGATTCCGTTCTCATCAATAATCGGAAGTTTTTCCAATTTATGCTTTTCGAAAGTCGCTTCGGCTTCGGATTGGGTCACGCCCGGAGCCGCAGTAATCAGCGGCATCGGCTTCATAACTTTTGTTACCGGAACCGAATCGTCGGTGATAAACCGGTAATCGCGAGAGGTTAAGATTCCTTTTAAATGATTCAATTGATCGATCACTAAAATGCTGGAAATGGAATATTTCCGCATCTGCTCCTTGGCGTCGCCAAGAGTTGCGTGATCCAAGACGACCACCGGTTTTTCAATCAAGGCGTTGTCCGCCCGCTTCACTTTCTTAACTTCTTCCACCCGCTCTTCTAAAGAAAAAAACTGGTGGATAAATCCCAAGCCGCCGAGCCGCGCCAGCGTAATCGCCATCCCCGCATCCGTAACTGTATCCATATTCGCGGAAACAATCGGAATCCTAAGCGCTATATTCTTGGCAACTTTAGTTTCCAGATTGCGGATGTCCGAACGGCTGGCAATTTCGGAAAAATTATCCCGGATCACCACGTCGGCAAAAGTTAAGGCCGGCGCTTCCGGCAATCCCTTCTTTTTAAAATATGCTTTAACTGGCTTTTGGAACTGCCTATTCACAACGCACCTCCCGCAGATTTTCAATAAACCGTATTTGAGTATACGTGGAATTGCCCTAATAAGCAACGAATAGGGCGTCTTGATATTTAGGGCTTCTTACCTTTATTACGATATGAATCATGTGTAAGATGGTACGGCGTCCAAAGCGGTGGGGGTGAGATTCGAACTCACGATGCCCTTTCGGACATACCGCATTTCGAGTGCGGCGCTTTCGTCCACTCAGCCACCCCACCGCTTTGAAAACCACCCACCGCTTTCAGCGGGGCCCCGCCGTGGCGGTGGTCTGCCAACCCTCCATATGCAAATACCTTAACAAAAAAACTGGCGCGCTGCCAGCTTTTTGTATCATCCTTTGAGCTCAAAAGACAACTTAAGAAAGATGCTTGGAGACCAGCTTGGTCATTTCAAACATATTGACGACTGACTTTCCTTCAAAAACTTTTTTTAAATTCGCGTCAGCGTTGATATTGCGTTTATTCTTCGTATCCTGAAGATTATTTTTCTTGATATAGACCCAAAGCTTTTTTACCACTTCGCTGCGGGGCATTGGCCCTTTTCCAACTACCGCAGCCAATTCGGAGCTGACGGCCAGCGGCTTCATAAATGCAGAATTTGCCATAATTTTTTTAAATTAATATAATTTTTTACGACCTTTGTTAATAGGTTTAAGTATATCATTAATAAAAAATCTGGCATAATGCCAGATTTTTTGTTTTATCTTCTGAGCTCAAAAGACAATTTATTTGGCTCCCATGATGCGGAACATTTTGGTGCCGCAAACCGGACAAGTGCCAGTCATCGCCCGCCTTTCTTTCCCGCCCTTACCTTTCATAGCGACTTCTTTTGGATCCTTCATATCCCGTTTCTCTTTACACTTTACACAGTATCCCTGTACTGCTTCTGCCATAGAATAAATAATTTGAAATTAATTATAGAGCCGATCTCCGACCTTATCGATTAATTCTATTATATCACAGCCAAAGAAGGGTTTACAAACTTTTGACCCCGAATTCGGAATTGTCAAAAATTTGTTCCCTTAAACCACTGATACCGATAATGCTTATACAGAGAATCAAAAATTAAAAAATAAATAGTATTCTGCTGTCATTTGATTATTTTCTCACTGGTAGGTCCCATTTCCAGCCGCCGCTCTGCCATTACCCTCACAGCAATGCCATGGCGCCGACTAAAAACAAGAAACCCTTCTTTATCCGCGATATCAAAACGCTAAAATCTATTATACCAAATTCGCTTTAAAAAAAGAAAATGCCGGTGTGCATAAGTTGCCATTTTGTCATATATAGTAAGATAGTATAGTGCGGATATAATTTCTCCCTGTAGCTCAACGGATAGAGCAGTCCCGTCCTAAGGGAAAAATGGGGGTTCAATTCCCTCCAGGGAGACAGAAGTAAGATTGAAAAAATTTAAAAATAGAAATATCATCGTAAAGAGCGTTCTGGGCCTATAGTAAAGTGGTATTACGCATCCATGGCATGGATGAGGGCGGGGTCCGATTCCCCGTAGGTCCACATTTGAGGAACATTATTTAGAAAAAAGCTGGCTAAAGAATACCGGCAGATGAGGGAGGGGTCGGATAGTGGTTTATTCCACCGCACTTGAAATGCGGCGTCCCGAAAGGGACCGTGAGTTCGAATCTCACCCCCTCCGCAAAACCAAAAACCCCTTTAAGGGGTTTTTGGTTTTTTCTTTATCTGGTTCCGGGAGCCATCCTATTTCCGGCGTTTCGGTTGTTAGAAGACGGGTTGGCAATCTGTTGAATCTGCTGCGTGTTTTGATTCATTAAATCTCTTGCCTCACGGTATTCGCCCTCATTCACCAACTGGATTACGCCACTTAGTATTTCCTGAATTTTTGCCTTGGCTCCCGCATCGCGAACCCGTTTCAAGCGAGAATCAACTTCTTTCAATCGGCTAAGCACCTCCAGCAATTCTCCCGGCATCGGGGTATCTTGGTTTTCCTGCATAAAACTGTTGAGTTCGTCGAAATCTCCGGAATTAAGCAAAGATTCCATTTGAGAAATCCGCGCCCGGGAATCGCTGATATAGGCATTGACTCCGCCGACATTCACGCCCAATTTCTGATAAACCGAAGATTTGAGCGTTTTCTCCAGTTTGGTCAATTCTTTCTTTGTTCGCGCTAATTGGCTTGGCAATTCCACTTTGGCGCGAATTATTTGGATTGTTTCCCAATAATTTTCATCGCGGAATTCATGGACCGCATCCCGCACTGCCTCCATGTCGCTTCCGCTGATAGCAGTCCGATACTGATTTATTGCTTCCAAAAGCTGGTCTACTTCGCTGGTATCGGCTTTGTATTTTTTAAGAGTTTTCAAAAAACGCTTTAATTCGCGCTGCATTTGAGTGATGTCGCGAAGCGTTTGCCTGATTTCCCGCGGATCAATTTGAGGTTCTGGCTGTTCTTCGTCATCAAATTCTTGTTCTTGGGGAGGCGGCATTTCATTTCCCCGCCCATTTCCCTGCGGCATTGGCTGCCTTGGTTGGTCCTGCCTGTCATTTTGCTGGTCCCGCAGAGGCATCTTTTCCCGAGAAGGCATTGGCTGAATTGGCGGCGGTTGGCCGGAATAATCCCTCGCTCCCGGCTGGTCCGGCGGAGGAGGCATGACCGATGTTCCCTCGCCAAAACCGCCTTCGGTGGCGGCTGGCGGCATTGGCGCCATCGGAGCAATCGGCTCTGCCGGCGCAATTGTCCCAGCTGGTGGCGTTAACAAAGTTTCCGTTGTCCGCACCGGTTCCGTACCAGTCAACGACGGTTGCGTCATATCCTGGGTAATGTAAAGTAAAGCAGCTGGCGTGACCTCGCCGTAATTCCACCAAGCGCTGCCGGCAAAACCCGTAGCCGACACTCCTAATACTAAAGCTAATAAAGAAAGATAAATTGGCATAAATTATAATATTTTTTATTTAATTGGCCTTTAATTAATAATTAAAATTATAACAAATCGCCTCTCGCCTTGCCAGAATCCAATCGTTAGCAGATGAATTGTGAAACTAAAATCCCCCAAGAATATTGAGGGATATACATTAATTTTTTAATCTTCGGACCGGGCAGATGCCGGTAACGTAAGACGGTTTCTGCGCCTCCAGCTTCTCCAAGTAAATTCCAGAGGCGGGCGTATTCAAGCCGGCAATCAAGACAAAACCGGAGCTGAATAAATCCTGAGTATAAGTCATTTTCCCCGAAAGCATCCTGGCGTACCAGTCCCGAGAAAAATATCTGGGCATTTTGACCGCCTCATCGGTTTTTTGAGGATCGATAATCGAAAAATAATAGCCGAACATTGCTGTTAAAACTTCCAGCAGCGTTGGCAGCGCATCATTGGCAGACAATAGCCCTCTTCCGACGTTCAAGCTTTTCTCTAAGCTTGCCGGCACCGCATCCTTACGGATTAAAAACCAAGATGCGCTGCCAGTTTGATAAACCGGGTGGCTTTTACTGCCGGACGCGTTCCGAAACCAGGTATCCCAGCCGTCCACTTTCTCATTGTTTATAAAAAAAATTTTCTTATTCGGATTTTGGGAAAATCCGAAAAACTTAACCAGATTATAAACGTTAAGCGGCGCCGAACGCCCATGCATCTGCAGCCGCGCCGGCATCGGGCATAAAAGATATGAATCCTTTACGTGGACGATAGTGTCTTTGTGCCGATTATACAAGTCAAAGCTTCCGGCATCGGATTCCGAAAGCGGGATATTTTCCAGCGCCTTCATCTCCTCTTCAGAGAACTCCGCCTGCAGGCAATCAATGAACGTCTGAGGAGAGATAAAATTCGGGCCGAAAACTTTTGCGGCCTGCTGCCAGTCCATATTGCCGCCTCTCAAAGAGCAATTACCTTATAATTAACACTCTAAAACTTTGCGCTGAAGAGCACAAGGAGGGTAAAATAAAAAGACGCAGTTAACATGATATTTACAAAAGACGTAATCAAAAAATCATTTTGGGCGCTGAAATCCGGCGAAGTTCTGGATTTGCTGGAAACTACCAACGAAGGATTGTCCGAAGAAGAAGTGTTGGAACGGCGGGAGCTTTTTGGAATCAATAAGATTGCGGCCGAAAAAAAATCTTCGCTGAAGCTGCGGATATTCTTTAACCAGTGCAAAAGCCCGCTTATTTTTTTATTGGCAATCGCCGGAACCATCACAATTATTTTAAAAGATTACCCGGATGCCGCAGTTATTTTCGCTGCGGTATTAGTAAACATCGCCCTGGGATTCTATCAGGAAAATAAAGCGGAGGAAGCGCTCGCCCATCTTAAAAGCTATATAGAAGAACGGATCCGCATCATTCGCGACAACCGCGAATATGAAATTGCCACCGAAGACTTGGTGCCCGGAGATATTGTGCGAATTTCCCAAGGCGACCGGATACCGGCCGATGCCCGGCTTATTTACACTAACGACCTGATGGTGGACGAAGCGATTTTAACCGGCGAAGCGCTGCCGGTCCATAAAAATACCGAGCCGGTCGGATTTCAGGCGACGCTTGGCGACCAAACCCCGATGGTTTTCAGCGGCACGCTGGTGGTTCAGGGATTTGCCAATGCCGTTGTCTGCAAAATCGGATCCGCTACGGAAATCGGGCGCATCGCCACTATGGTCAAAGAAAAAAAACGGGAAGAAACGCCGCTCCAGAAAGCGATCGTTTCTTTCAGCGTCCGCGCCGGTGTCATTTTGGTAATTTTAACCGCTATTGTATTTTTCATCGGTATTTTTACCGGCCGGTCTCTTTTGGAAATGTTCCTTACCTCCGTTGCCATTTTGGTGTCGGCGGTGCCGGAGGGGCTGCCGATTGCCATGACCGTTATTCTCGCTATCGGCGTCCAGCGCTTAGCCAAAAAAAATGGGGTCATCCGAAAATTGCTGGCCGCGGAAACGCTTGGCAATACAACCGTTATCCTTACCGATAAAACCGGGACGCTGACTGAGGCAAAAATGGAACTTTCCCAAATTACTGTCTTCAATCAAAAAAACGGGATTACGGATGATTTTGTCATGAGGCTGGCGGTAGTTAACTCCGATGTCATTATTGAAAATCCGCGCGATCCGCACGATAAATGGAGAATTATCGGCCGCCCGCTGGAAGTCGCCGTCATTAAAGCCGCAAATAAAATGGAAATTCTGCCTCAGCGGGTAAAACAAACCATGGCGGTTTTGGATTATTTGCCGTTTAACTCCTCAAACAAATTTTCGGCTTCGCTGATTGATTATGAAGGAAAAACCTTTTCCTGCTTGTTCGGCGCTCCGGACATTATCCTCCATTCCTCTACCAAAACTTCGGAAGCGGAAAAGAAAAAAATCAGCCAGGCGATTGACGCCATGGCTTACAGCGGCGAACGAGTCCTGGGAATAGCCATTAAAGAAGTCGCTGATCCGGAAAAAGAAAAAGGGCTGGTTTCCCGGAAAAAATTCGATGGTTTTGATTTTATCGCTACGATTACTTTTACCGATCCGATCCGTCCCGGCGTCCGGGATACTATCCATCGCATCGGGCAGGTTGGCATCAAAACCGTCATTGTCACCGGAGACCATCGGGGAACCGCCGAGGCCATTGCCAAAGAACTAGGCTTTCCGATCCACGCGGAACACGTCATCAACGGCCCGGACCTGGACGTGATGCCGATGGAGGAATTAAAACACCGCCTCCCCCTGCTCCGCATTGTTTCCCGGGTCAGCCCGGAAGGAAAAGTTAAAATCGCCCAAGCCTTCCAGGAAGCCGGCGAAGTGGTGGCAATGACCGGTGACGGCATCAATGACGCGCCCAGCTTAAAACAAGCCGATATCGGCATTGCGATGGGATCCGGAACCGACGTCGCCAAAGACGTTGCCGAACTGGTGCTCCTGGACGATAACTACCAAACTATCGTTGCCGCCATCAACGAAGGGCGGCGGACCGTGGAAAATATCCGAAAAGTCATCGTTTACCTGCTTTCCTCGGTCTTTGATGAATTAGTCCTGATCGGCGGGTCGCTGGTTATGGGCGTGGCGCTGCCATTAAGCGCAATTCAAATTCTCTGGGTTAATTTCTTTACGGAAAGTTTTCCGGCGCTGGCGCTCGCCTTTGAAGACGGAATTGACTACTTGCTGGAGAAGCCGAAAAAAATGAATAAAAATTTACTGGATAAAGAAATGCGGTTTCTAATCTTTGCGGTTGGCATTCCCAGCAGCGCCCTGCTCTTCGTTCTTTACCTCATTCTGTTGAAGCTGGGATTTGACGAGATGCTGGTCCGAACCTTTATCTTCGCTTCTTTTGGCACCTACACGCTCTTGCTGGTTTTTTCCGTCCGCAGCCTCCAAAAAAGCATTATCCGGTACAATCCTTTTTCCAACCGCTACCTGGTATTGGGATCGGCATTTGGGTTATTGATGGTTATCGGGCCTCTTTACCTGCCATTCTTCCAAAAATTAATGGGTACTGTCGCTCTGCCGCCAGCGTGGCTGCTGGGAGTTTTTGGCATCGGCGTTCTGAATATCCTTGCCATCGAATTCGGCAAATGGCTCCATCATCGAAAACTTTCTTGAAAGAAATATGCTACAATAAAATTTATACACATGGGTAATCCGATAACAAAAATTATTAAAAAGGTGATGCCGGCAGTCGTATCCGTAGTCATTTCTAAAAGCCTGGAAGAAATTGAAAAAGAGCTGCCGGCGGAAATGCTGCCGCTATTTCCTTTCGGCGTTCCGGAATTAAAAATTCCGGAGGATAAGATAGATTCCCGCGGCATGGTGCAAATCGGCGGCGGTTCCGGATTTATCGTCCATTCCGACGGCATTATTTTAACCAACAAACACGTTATCGCCGACAGCAGCGCCGAATATACTATCCGGACCTCCGACAATAAAAAATATCGCGCGGAAATCCTCGCCCGGGATCCGATTGAAGATGTGGCGATTTTAAAAATTGACGCGCGTAACCTTCCGACGATTCCCCTCGGAGATTCCTCCGATCTGGAGCTGGGTGAAACGGTTTTAGCCATCGGCAACACGCTGGGACTTTTCCAAAATACGGTTTCTTCCGGAATCATTTCCGGGCTTTCCCGGTCCATTGCCGCCAAAACTGATGAAAACTCCCCAATGCAAGAATTGCGCGGCCTTATCCAAACCGATGCCGCCATCAATCCGGGAAACTCCGGCGGCCCGTTGATTAATCTTAATGGCAAAGCCATTGGCATTAACGCCGCGATTGTTTTTGGCGCCCAAAATGTCGGCTTCGCTATTCCGATCAATGCCGCGAAGCGCGATTTACTGGATGTCCAAAAATTCGGCCGCGTCCGCCGGCCGCTGCTCGGGCTCCGCTATGTCACGATTGATGATATGATGCAGGAAAAAATGAAATTACCGGTTAACTATGGCGCCCTGATTGCCGGCAAAGGCCCGCATAATGAAGCGGTAGTTCCCGGCACGCCCGCCCAGAAAGCCGGCATTAAAGAAAAAGATATCGTCCTGGAATGCAATGACGTAAAACTTTCTTTTAATAAGACTATCCAGGATTTTCTGGAAGAGTTGAATGTCGGCGATATTCTGAAAATGAAAGTGCTGCGCGACAAAAAAGAATTGGAGGTTAAAGTGGTTCTTGCGGAAAGAAAGTAGCCGCTCGGCCATTTTTACAAACCAGCCAGTATATTTCTATGAGCTTCACTCGTTCTGCCGGTATTTCTGACGGCACCGGAGTCCGTCTCGTCCAGCGCGGGACGGCTCCTACGCCTCGGCGCTAAAACTTTTGCTCCGCAAAAGACCGAGCTTTTAGCGCCTGCGGAATTGCCGCACGAAACACCGCCAGAACTCGTTAGACAGTTTTTCTACAAAGTATACTGGCTGTTTTGTTTGATAAAAATATCCTCGTTTAAGTTAGGATTTTAACTTAGCAAACCTTTCATTTACTTGAGAACATTGCGAAATATGTAATAACCATAGCGAGCTACCTGTCTGTCGTGCGGCAATTTCGGAGCCCCGACGGGCTTGGTCTCCGACCTTGCGTCGGAGCCGTCGGGGCGAGACGTAAGAGTGCTTCGCCGCCGGAGCGAAGCAACTCTGGTGCCGGTAGGCAGACAGGTAATGAGCAAACATTGTGGACTTTACAAAATAAAAGTTTTATGTTAGTATATTCTTTAGTACTTTGAGCAGATTTTAACTCAATCAGGGAAAGGAGGACTGTCATGAAAATTGCGGCTGTTGCGATTATCGCTGTACTGGCGATATTTGGCATGACAGTCGTCCATGCCGAATCCGACCAACCGCTTAACTTCCGCGACCCGGTACACCCGTACTATATCGAGGAAGGGGAGCAGGTTTTCTCGCTTGACCGGAAAACAATGTTCGTCACCGAAAACAAGCGTGGGAAAACTGTCCGGGGCTGGCTTCCGAAAGGCGAGCAAGTCGTCGGACGACTGGATTCCGGAAAAAAGCATTGGCGAGCCGTGCGAATCTATAAGTGCGGCAACCCGATCTTGGAGCCGAGAAATCTCATCCTTGGCGCAAATTACCGTCCGGTTGACGACTGCGGCACGCTTCAGCCAAGCGACGTGTTCCTCTGGGCGGCTGGTCCGGGATTAATTGCCTACGGCATCGGCGACGATGATGCTCGCTGGGCAACCACTTCCGGACAAGTGCTAAGCGGATTAGCGGTTCTCAATCTCGCCAGAAAAAGCGAGCGCCAGTGGTGCCAGTTGCGAAGAAAGTTCATTATCGGCACCGTGACGAGCGCTATCGGCTATCTTGTTGGCAAAAACCAGCAGGAAAAAAGAGAGCGTTACCGGGAGAGCGTCCCCGTTCGCGGAGATGATGGCCCGGGACTGCCGCCGCCAAACGCCATTGCAGTTAATCTTCATTTCTAAAAACGGCGAAGGATCTAAACCATCCTTCGCCGCTACTTTCAACATTTAAATATTTGCTTGCATATATTTGAATGTTGAAAGCAGAAAAAAATATGAAAAAAAATATTACATTTATATTATCAGTAGCGGCAATCTTATTTGTTTTTTCGCCATTAGCTACCGCTTACGCGGCGGCGGTTTTTAATACCAGTTCCGGCGATCTGCCGACAATCCAGGTTTCCAATTACACAAAAAATCCCGGCTGCAGCAACTGCTGGTCCACTTCGGTAAATGCCGATAAGGGAGACATTGTGAGCATTTCTATTTACTACCACAATAACTCTGGCGAAACCGCCAGCCAAACAAAGCTGCGGGCGCAGCTTCCCAATGTCAGCGCCACCGCCAATTTTATTACCGGGGAAGTATTTGCAGATAATGCCAACGCGGCCCGCGGAACGGCAACGATTAACGTTTCTTCAAAACAAACGCTGACTTTTATTCCGGGATCGGTAAAATGGTATCCGAATCGGAGCACTTCCCAGTCCGCTCTTTTATTCGGGCAAAATGGAAGCGAAGTTATCGGCAATGGGTTAAATGTCGGCGACATTGCGGTCGGCTGGGCAACACAAGGATATCTCACTTTCCGGGTTCAGGTCAGTTCTACGGATACCGATCCCGGCGACCAGCTGCCAACCATTCTTTCCTATTACGCGTCCGCGATCGGCCAAACCTACGCCAATCTTAATGCCAGTGTTAATACCAATAACTCTGACACCAGGGTCTGGTTTGAATACGGAAATTCGCAAGGATTAGGCAGCCGAACCAGCGACCGATTTATCGGCAGCAGCGGTTCCCGCAGTTTAATTGATGCCATTTCAAATTTAAATCCGGCTACCACTTACTATTTTAGAGTTGGCGCCGCTAATACCTACGGAACAACCTACAGCGCCATCGGTAATTTCAATACCACCGCAAATAATAATCTTCCGCCACCGATTCCGACTCCGGCGCCGGGAACTAGCAATCAAAATGGATCTTTGCCGTCAGTATTTACAAATTACGCCTCGGGCATTAACGAAACTTTTGCCACCCTTACCGGATCCGTTGATCCGAATAATGCCAATACCACTTTCTGGTTTGAATACGGAACCAGCCAAGCTTTTGGCAACCAAACTCCGCCCAGAACGCTCCAGGGCGATACTTATATTACCGTAACGGATTTATTGCCAAACCTGACGGCCGATACCACTTATTATTTCCGGCTGGCGGCCAACAACTCGTTCGGAACGAGCTATGGCACCACGCTTACATTGGTAACTAAAAAACAGCCGGGCGGGCTGCCAACGCTTCAAAATTCATTCGCGACTTCCGTCGGAGGAACTTTTGCCAATCTTAATGTCACGGTTAATCCGAATAATCGCGATACCACAGTTTGGTTTGAATATGGAACTGACGGCATACCGAGCCAACGGAGCACCGAGCAATCGATCGGCAGCGGCGACACCAACCAATACGTATCCATCTACGCCTATAACCTTCTGCCGAATACAATTTACTCTTTCCGGGGCGTAGCTCGAAATCAATTCGGGATTAGCTACACCGCAATTTCAAACTTTACCACCACCTACCAGCAACAAGTCCAGACTGTCCAATCAACCGCCAATCAGCCGGCCGCCAATACGCTGCCGCCATCCATTATCGCCCAAAACTTTGCCGCGCTGAACGGCACGGTTAATCCGAATAATTCGCCGACGAACGCCTGGTTCGAATGGGGACAAACGACCAGTCTCGGAAACCGGACCGGCAACCAATCAATCGGCCAAACCAGCAGCCAATCTTCGTACTCGTTCGTTATCAGCGGCTTGCAGCCGTTAACGACCTATTATTTCCGCGCGGCGGCCACTAATCCTTATGGGACTAATTATGGCTCGATCTTAAGCTTCACTACTCAAGCGGCAGCTGCCGCCGCTCCAGCCGTTACGCCGGTAATTTCAGCAAGCGCGCCGGCGCCCGTCCGCCAGCAAATGGCTATCGCAACGGCATTCAGCAGCGCTAACGCTAAAACTAATGAAGCAGTCGGTTATGAAATCACTTACCGAAATCGAGGCGGCTCGGCGGTGCAGAATGCCGTTCTTAGCGTGGCGCTTCCGGCAGAAGCTGCCTATCAAAGCTCCAATTCCGTTCCATCTTCCACGGAAAATGGCGGCCAAATCATCCGCTACAATCTTGGCAATATTAGCGGCGGCACGGAAACCAAAATCCTTATTAATGTAAAAATCAACGAATCTCCTAAAGACGGCAACGCCCTGTTCGTTTCCGTGCTGGATTATTCCCTGCAGAACGGTTCGCCGGAAGCCGTGAAAGACCTTGCGGAACTTGCCGTAGGCGGAACGTTCGGACTAGCTTCTCTTCTGGAGCTGCTTGGCTTACCGGCCTGGCTGATCTATCTGCTTTTCTTAACCGGTACTGGCGTTGCGATTTACTACGTCTTCTTCAAAAAAGAAAAGGCACTGAATAATCTTCTGTAAAAAAATAATCCGCCGACTGGTGGATTATTTTTTTAATTAGCTGGAGGAAAAGTGCTGGTCGCGCCCGATCCAACCGAAGGTAAAGAGGGCAACCGAATAATCGCCGGAATAGTAATTTTGAAACCTGTCAGATCGCGATAATGCGTTGCCATGTACAGTCCGCCCGCTATTGCCACCACTAGTAAAATAAATCCGATGATCTGATGCATATAAATTGAAAATTATACTACTAAATTAATCAGCCGTCCCGGCACGAAAATAACTTTTTTAGGCTTCTTTCCGGACAAGGCCGCCTTAATTTTTTCCAGATTAAGAACGATTGCTTCTGCCGCTGACTGATCTAAAGACCGGCCGATTACCACTTTGTCCCGGACTACACCGTTAATCTGCACCACCAATTCAATTTCCGCCTCCGTGATTGCCTGAACATCATACTCCGGCCAAGCGGCAAGATGCACCGATTCTTGATTACCGAATTGCCGCCATAACTCTTCCGTAATATGCGGGGCAAAGGGAGCGAGGATCTTGATAAAATCCTCAGCTATCGTTTTATTAATCGCTTCTTTGTTTTTTTCCAGCTCATTCAGCAAAATCATCAAGGCGGCAATGGCGGTATTAAACTTAAATACGGCAATATCATCGCCCACTTTTTTGATAGTTTTATGCAATGAACGCCGCATGGCATCAGGCACTATTTGGCTTTCATTAAAAGAAACAGAAGAAAAAATTGCCCAGACTCTTTGCAAAAACCGGTGAACCCCCATGATGCCGGTCGGATGCCACGAACCGCCCTGGTGATACTCGCTCATAAATGCCAAGTACATGCGGACTGAATCCGATCCGAACTCCGATACTAAACTGTCCGGGTCAACCACATTGCCCCGAGATTTGGACATTTTTTGGCCATCCGGTCCGAGGATAATTCCTTGGTGGCGCAAAGCCGAAAACGGTTCTTTAAAGTCAACGTAGCCCCGATCGTTCAAAAACTTGGTAAAAAACCTGGAATAAAGAAGATGGAGGACGGTGTGCTCGGCGCCTCCGATATACATCTGCACCGGCAGCCAGCTTTTAATCTTTTTGTCGTCGGCAAAAACAGCGTCATTATTCGGGTCGGCGTAACGGATAAAATACCAGGACGAATCAACAAAAGTATCCATGGTGTCGGTTTCCCGCTGCGCGGTACCGCCGCATTTGGGGCAGGTTGCCGTTAAAAACTTTTTGGATTTGGCGAGCGGCGAACGCCCGGAATCGTCAGGCGTAAAATCTTTCACGCGCGGAAGCACTACCGGCAAATCCGTTTCTGGAACCGGCACAATGCCGCACCCATCGCAATAGACGATCGGAATGGGAGTACCCCAATAACGCTGGCGGGAAATCAGCCAATCCCGAAGTTTGTAATTAATTTTCTTTTTGCCGCCAACCGTTTCCACGACGCGGTCTTTAGCAATATGATTGGGTAATTTATCCAAGTCGCCGGCATTGACCATTACCCCGTCTTCCAGGTACGGCTCAGATATGGTTTCCTTAAGCGTGCCGTCTTTTGAAACTGACTGGATAATCGGCAATTTAAATTCTTGGGCAAAAGCAAAATCCCGTTTGTCGTGGGCGGGCACCGCCATAATTGCTCCGGTGCCGTATCCCATAATCACGTAATCGGAAATCCAGATCGGAATCTCCTTTTCCGTGAAAGGATTTAAAACTGTTATTCCTTTTACCTCCACGCCGGTTTTTGATTTATTTTCGGAAATCCGGTCGCGTTCCGTTTTATGCCGCGCTTGTTCAATATATTCCCGGACGCTATTTTTGTTTAAAATCCGCTCTTCTAAAACGGTTACCAATGGATGCTCCGGAGCCAGAACAATATAAGTCGCTCCCGGCAAAGTATCAGCGCGGGTGGTAAAAACCTTAACTTTCAGATTGGAACTAAGCACCGGAAACTCAATTTCCGCCCCCTCCGAGCGGCCGATCCAATTCCGCTGCATGATTTTTGTCCGCTCCGGCCAATCTAATACTTCCAAATCCTCCAGCAAACGCTCGGCGTAATCAGTAATTTTTAACAGCCACTGGTCAATCTCTTTCTGGACTACCGCGGTCTGGCAGCGCTCGCAATAGCCGTCAATCACCTGCTCGTTGGCCAGCACCGTCTTGCAGGAAGGGCACCAGTTTGCCGCTGCCTTTTTGCGGTACGCCAGCCCTTTTTCAAAAAGCTTGAGAAACAGCCACTGATTCCATTTATAGTATTCCGGCTGGCAGGTAACGATTAAACGGGACCAGTCGTAGCTGTTCCCGATGGACTCCAGCTGTTTGGCCATCGTTTTAATATTCCCCATCGTCCATTTTTCCGGATGAATTTTCCGCTTAATCGCGGCGTTTTCCGCCGGCAGGCCGAAAGCGTCAAAACCAATCGGGCTCAGGACATTTAATCCCTGCATCCGCTTAAAACGGGCGTACATATCGGCTGGCGCGAAATTATACCAGTGCCCGATATGGAGATCTCCCGATGGGTAAGGAAACATTACCAGGTGATAAAAATTCTTTTTCCCCTTTACGGAATCTTTGGCTTCAAAAAGCTTTTCCTTCTTCCAAATTTTCTGCCACTTGGATTCAATTTTTTTGTAATTATAGGAAGTCGCCATATCTGCAACAGTTAGTATCCAAAGTCTTATGTATTAGGGTAACACAGTTTTTATTAATTGATAAAAGAGGCCCGCTTGGCAGGTAGGCTCTTGTGAAAATAGTAATCCAAAAAAAGACTCTCTTTTAGAGAGTCTTTGATAAAAATCGCGCCTTATTTACAATCGCCCGATCCAGCGCTTCCAACCAATAATTCCTCCAGTGCCTTGATTCTTTAACGCAGGACTGGCAGGAACGGCAATGGCGATGGACTTCATAAAAGCCGGGAATACCGGCTAAACCGGATTTTAAAGAAACTTTTACCGGCTTTCGGCTCAGCAAAGCAATGAGCTTAAGATAGGAAAGGTGCTGGTCGTCTAAAAACTCCGGAAGTTCCCGTCGCCGGTACATATTCATAAGCACCGTGTCAAAAGCAAAAAGGGCGACGCCGCTGGACGTTCGGCAGGGCGATAATCCCCGATTCTTTGAAAATCGCTCTTGGCGCAAAACTTTTTCAAGCGAAAACAAAAAACTGAGTTTTTGAATATCGATCCGGACGTGCTGCTTTTTTCGGAGTAAAAATTTTTTCTCTCCGGTATCTCCAATATGAGTTGCGAGCATTAACCGGCTAATCACCTGCCAAAAGAAATCCGGTGGCCGCCTAATCAGTACCCCCGATCTAAATTTTAAAAACTTTTCTGGTATTACTATAAAGCGACTGCTTCAGCGTGTCAAAGCTGATTCCGCGCAATTGCGCCATTTTTTTAACTGTTTCTAAAATATAGGCCGGCTCATTCCGGCGGCCGCGATACGGCAACGGAGCGACGTACGGGCAATCCGTTTCCGCCAACAGCCTGTCCACGGGGATATAACGCACCACTTCATCGTATTCAGAAGCAAACGTGATTACCCCGCCAAAAGTAAAATAGCAGCCGGCGGCAACTAATTTTTTAGTTATCGCCAATGAACCGACGTAAAAATGCGCAATTTTCGGAATTGTGAATTTTGAACTATGAATTATGGGTAATAAATCTTCATATGCGTCGTCTGTTCCTTTCGCCGGCCGGCAGTGAATCATCAGCGGTTTTTGCAGTTCCTGCGCCAGTTGCGCTTGTTGCAGAAAAACATCTCGCTGCCGATTCTTAATTCCTAATTCATTATTCATAATTCTAAAATAATCCAACCCGCACTCCCCAATAGCAACAACGCTCGGATCTTTTGCCAGATTTCTTAAAATACCAATATTAAATACTTCCGCTACTGATTGAGATTGCTCTTTTTTATCATGATGCCAATCTTCGCTCAAATGATCCGGATGAAATCCCGCCGTTGCCCAAATCCAATCGGGATTGGCTCGCGCTAATCGCACGGCCGCTTCAGAAGTTACGGCCTGGGTGCCAACGGCAATCATGGCAACGCCAGCGGCTTTCGCCTGATTAATAACGGTTTCGCGGTCGTTATCGTAGGCCGGAAATTGAACGTGAGAATGGGCATCGATAATAATTGACGCCGTATGATTATCCATATAAAGTATGGTACAGGGCTGGATTTAAAAAGGAAAGGTAATGACCGAAAATCCTTCTCAAGTCCAAGCGCTCATTGAAAAATTGTCGGCGGAAGTGGGGTCGCCCGACCCCGACGCCGCCCTGCTGTTCTTTTTAAGAAATATCCGGAAATATTTCCTGCGTTGCTACTCGTACCGCCCGCCAATGGCGAAGGTCGTCCAACAGCTTGGCGGCGATTATGTTACCACGGTCCATCGCTTAAAAAACAGCAACCGGGCCATTGACATCAGCTTGGCAATCAGCTGGGAAAAACATTTCTTGCTAAAAAAGAAAAGCTACATCCTGAATATCACGGAATTTAATTTAGCCGCTAGCGCTGGCTGGCCGGAAATTAATTATCAAAAGCTGAAATACGGCCGCTATTACCAATCTCGGCATCTGTTCGCGACCGTCTACAGCCGGTATGCTTTGCCGCTGATACTAAGACTTTTTATTGAACTCTGCCAAGAAAATAATAAAAAGAAACGCCAGCGCAATGAAATCTTTGAACAGTTGGGGCTGATTGAGTCGCTGATGTACAATCAATTACAGAATCCGAATTTAAACTTTATAGAGTAAAATCTAAAACAATTTCCGGGGGTTGGCGGTCGGCCAGCAGTTCGCCGCCAACCTCCGCCATATTTCACAAAGCTCCGCATTGCGGAGCTTTTTATTTGCTGATAGAATACCTGTAGTTTATTTAAAAATACGGGGAGTAAATGAAGATCGTTATCGGACTGACCGGAGAAAAACTGGCTGGAAAAGAAACCTTCGTTCGCTGCCTGACTCAAATACTTAGTGAATCTCAGCAATATCTTCCGCTTCCGAATCGGAAAATCTTGGCTTCAATTCGCTCCAGCGACGTTTTAATCGAAATTCTAAAATCATTACGAATGGAAGCCACCCGGAAAAATATGCAAAAACTGGCGGTCGTACTTGATAAAGGATTTGGCAAAGGCACCTTAACCAGAAGCGTCCAAAGGCGCATTCAGGATATGGAAGCCGATATCGTTATCTTTGACGGCGTTCGCTGGCAAACCGACGCCTTAATGATTCGGGAGTTTCAAAGAAATATCCTGGTATACATCACCGCCGACATTAAAACCCGCCACCAACGCGTCCAAAAAAGGAAAGAGAAAATCGGCGAGGATAAAATAAGTTTTGAGGATTTTAAAAAAGAAGAGCAGGCGGAAACCGAAATCTACATACCGGAAATTGGAAGATTTGCCAATTTTACCGTCGTAAACAACGGCGATGAGGCAAATTTAAAAAGCCAAGTGCAGAGATTTTTTGACAAGTATATTGTTCCGGATATTATCAATCTAAAGCCGGGGAAATAAACCCTCGGCTTTTTTTATTTTCAATACAGAATCGTTGATCGAAAAAATATCCTTAATTTTATCGGTTGTCCCAGGTAAAAATGGTTTCAGAAAATCTGCTATACATAAAATACTAATACTATACTGCACAATCTTTTGCTTTAAAAAAGCTTCGTCTTTAATGGCCCATGGCTTATCATTATTAATAATAACATCTAAGTTGTGTATTGAATCCCATAAGCCGATCAATAACTTATCAAATCCATATCGCTCGAACCACTTCTCATAATCTGGTGAGTATTGAGATTTTATAATCTTATCTATAGGTTCAGAAATTTCTAAAATATCAAATCTTGCTCCAAGTGTCGCAACTCGCGAAACCAAGTTACCTAGACCATTGGCTAAATCGCCATTATAACGCTCTTTAAACTTTTCATAACTAAAATCTCCATCCTCATAAGATGGAATTTCCCGAAGTAAATAATATCGTACCGCGTCAGTACCATATCTTTTTACCAGCTCAAATGGGTCAATTACATTACCAACTGACTTCGACATTTTTTCTCCGTCAACCGTAATAAATCCGTGCACAAAAATATTTTTGGGCAGCGGCAAATTAGCGGACAATAGCATCGCCGGCCAAATGGCCCCATGAAATCGTAAGATATCTTTTCCGATACAGTGAACATCTGCCGGATGTTCTTCCCATGCCTTAATTCCACCATAGCCGCTGATATAATTGCTCAAGGCATCTGCCCAGACATACATTGTTTGGGTATCGTCTTCCGGAACCGGTACTCCCCAATCCAAATCCTTTCTCGGGCGGGAAAAACTCACGTCCTCCAGCCCCTCTTCCAGCAATGCGAGAATCTCATTTTTCCGACTTTCCGGAACTATTCTTAATTCGTTATTCCTAATTCTCGATTCAATTTCTTTCGTATAATTGGAAAGCTTAAAAAACCAATTTTCTTCTTCTATAGTTTCTGGCTCTTTTTTGTGCAAATCACACCGCCCGTCTTTTAAATCTTTTTGAGTGATAAATGCTTCGTGGCCGACGCAATATAGGCCGCTGTACGTTTTTTTATAAAGATCTCCAGATGCCTGCAGGCGCCGCCATAATTCTTGCGCCACCGGCCAATGGGTTTTCTGGTCCGAAGTGCGGATAAATCCGTCCCAGGAGAGATTCAGGGTCTTTTTTAGATTTTTGAATTCTTGCGCATTCGCGTCAACAAGCTCCTGCGGCGCTTTTCCCGCCGCCTCCGCCGCCCGGACAATTTTCGCCCCGTGCTCGTCCGTGCCGGTTAAAAAAAATACCTCTTCGCCCTGCTGGCGGTGCCAGCGGGCCAAAACATCGGCCTGCACCGATTCCAGGGCATAACCGATATGCGGCGGCGCATTGACGTATGCAATGGAAGTTGTGATATAAAACTTTTTTGGCATATTTAATAATGTATCGCAACTAACTAAAAAACGCCATGCGGCGTTTTTTGCTTATTTAAATGCCCATTCCCCGCCTTTTTATTTTTTCCAGCGCCCAGGTTTCCACTATCTCCTGGAACATCACCGCTACCGGAACCGAAATAATCAAACCGACGAAACCGAATAATTTGGAACCGATTAAAAGCGAAATAAGAATAACCGCCGGATGCAGCCGGGTCGTCAACCTCATGAATACCGGCGCCAGCAGCGTCCCTTCCGCCTGCTGGATGAGCAAAAAGAGGAGAAAAACGTAAATTCCGGACGTCCAGGAATCCGAGGCCGCGATAATAAATGCCAATGCGCCGCTAAGAATCGGCCCGACAAAAGGCACGATTTCCAGCAGGGCCGCCAGAATACCGAGCACGAGGCTATATTTAACGCCGATGAACCAGAGGCCAAGAAATGCCGCCAAACCGACGCTCAAGCTGAGAAAAATCTGGCCGTAAAGCCACTGTCCGATTTTTTTTCTCGTCCGGAAATAAACATTCAATATCTTATCTTCGTAACCGGTCGGCATTACCTCCCGCAAAAATTTCTCAACGCCGTCGCGGTCCACCGTTAAATAAAAAGAGAGGACGAACACCGACATCGTTAAAGCAACGCCTCCGGCGAATCTGGAAACGGTTTCAATAAATGAAGCGCTGCCGCTTACTAATAAATTAGTTATCTGCCCCAGACTTTCATTGATAGCGGTAATAATCTTAGTCACTTCCTGAAAACCGAATGCGGAATCAGTAGCGGACTCGCTCAATCTTTTTAAAAGAGTATGCACTTCCGAAAGCACGATCGGAACAACCGTGTAAAGAACCAAAGCAATCGCTACAATGACTGTAATAAAAATAGCGAGTGTTCCGACAACGCGTGGAACCCGCTTCCGTTCCAGCCAGCTGACCGAGGAATCCAGGGCGGAAGAGATGATAATCGCCAGCAAAACGGCGATAACGATGTTAAAAGCCAGATAAAAAACGCTCACTAACGCGAGCATGCCGATAATGCGCCAAAGGCTTGTCCAGTTGATTTCAAAGCTTTTTTCCATGATTGTCTCTGATTGAATGCTATGATTTTTATAATAAAGATAAAGCTGGGCTTTGTCTACCAATTAGAACGCAAAAATGACTTCCTTTGTTACTGGCAATAAATAAAAAAGCGGCTGGAAATCTAAGCCGCTTTATGTTCGAATCCTACGCTCCTAGTGTTAAAATCTTTTTAAATTCCGCTTCCTCCTGAAACGGCCCGATGACCGCCAGATTCATTCCCTCATTTTTTATAATGGCTTTGGCGGCCGCCAATATTTCCGCGGCGGTAACCGCCTCAACCTTCTTCGCCACTTCTTCCGGCGTAACTAATTTTTTATGGAATAATTCCTGTTCGCCGTAAAAACTCGCCAGCGCGTCCGAAGTCTCCAGGCCGATCATCATGCTGCCGACTAAATGGCTCTTGGAACGCTGCAGTTCTTTGGCGCTTACCGGAAGCGAGCTGATTTTGCGCAATTCTTCCAAAATCGCCTTAATAACCTGCTGTGCCCGAGTGTTGTCCAGCCCGGACGAAACCGCAAAAAAACCGTGATCGGTGAATAAATCGGCTCCGGCCCGGACGTAATACGCCGCCCCCAAATCCTCTCTCACTTTTTGGAACAAACGCGAGCTCATGCCGCCGCCGAGAATATCTCCCAAAACCTCAAGCGCGTACCTGCGCTTATCAAACATATCAAAGGCCCGGAATCCCAGTACGATATGGGTCTGGTCGGATTTTTTCTCGCGTACCAGTATTGCCGGAACAGTCTGCGCTTCTTTCACCGCCACTTTGGAAAACTTCTTAGCAATCGGAACATCCCGGAAAAGCTCCTTAATTTGGGCTAGGATTTTCTTTTCATTAAAAGCCCCGGCTACCACCACGGTAGTCGCTTTCGCCACGTAATGCTGTTTCCTATAAGCTATAATGTCTTCCCGCTTCAGCGACCGGATTGCTTCTTTAGTTCCGCCGACATCCCAACCCGCCGGCTGGTCGCCGTATAAAAGGCCGGTAAAAAGATCTCCGACTTTCCGCATCGGCGTATCCTCGTACATATTCAATTCCTCGATCACCACGCCTTTTTCTTTTTCAATTTCTTTTTCATTAAATATCGGATTCGCATAAAGATCGGCGACGATTTCCAGCACCGCATCCAATTTTCCCGGATGCGCCTTGGCCCAATAGCCGGTCAGCTCATGGCCGGTAAACGCATTGTAGACGGAACCCATCGATTCCAATTCGGAAGTGATATCCAGCGCAGTCGGGCGCTTCACCGTTCCTTTAAAGCACAGGTGTTCCAAAAAATGGGATATGCCGTTATTGCTTTTCTGTTCGTATTTTGACCCGGCTTCCACCAGCACCAGCGCGGTCGTGGCTAGACTGCCGGCCTGAGGCGCCAACATCACCCGAAGGCCGCTCGACAATACGTATTTTTTAAATGCTGACATAGGTTGTTTTTTCATTATTCCCCTTTTTCAAAAAGATTTACTGAAAAGAGATTAGCAAAGAAAGGAAGGATAGTCAATTATGATAATTTATTTTTTAAATAATCGTTGATGCTGCTTAACGCAATGCGCTCCTGCTTCATCGTATCCCGGTCCCGCACGGTCACTTTATTATCGTCCAGCGATTCAAAATCCACGGTTACGCAATACGGCGTGCCGATTTCGTCCTGCCGGCGATACCGCTTGCCGATGCTTTGGGTTTCGTCATACTCGCAAACAAAATCTTTTCTGACCAGCTCATAAACTTCTTTAGCCTTTGCGGATAGATTTTCCTTTTTAGAAAGCGGCAAGACCGCCACTTTAATCGGCGCCAGCCATTTTGGGAACTTCAGCACCACACGCTTTTCTGAATCATCATCGCCGGTCGGCGCATCCTCTTCGTGATACGCCTCAAGCAGCGCCACTAACGCGGAACGATCTACGCCAAAAGTCGGCTCAACGGTGTGCGGCAAAAACTTTCTTCCCGTTTCTGGATCACTATATTGCAAATCCTGACCGGATTTTTCTTGGTGACGATTCAAATCAAAATCATACCGATAGGCGATACCGTATAATTCCTTTCTTCCAAAAGGATATTCATATTCGATATCAATCGTTCGTCTGGAATAATGAGCGCGCTCGCCATCCGGAATTTCATGATCATATAAATTGGTTTTTTTGACTCCGAGATGCGCAAGCCAGGCATGCATTTCTTTATGCCAATATTCAAACCATTTTTCCCATTCTTTTTCTTCAACAAAATATTCAAACTCCATGAGATCAAATTCTCGGGTGCGGAAAATAAAATTACCAGGGGTAATTTCATTACGAAATACCTTTCCTTGTGCCGCAATGCCAAACGGCAATCGTTTTCTAGTTGTTCCTAAAACTGTTTTAAAATTAACGAACATGGCTTGCGCTAATTCGCCGCGCAAATACACAACCGCCGAACTATCCTCAACGGGACCGAGAAAAGTTTTAAATAAAAGATTGAATTGCTGGGCCTTGGTAAAACTGCCCTGGCAATTCGGGCAGGTGTTACCTACTTGATCAGCGCGAAAACGCTGGTGGCAAGCCTTACATTCTACTAATGGATCAGTAAATTCCTTCGTGTGGCCGCTCGCTTCCCAGACCTTCGGATTCATAATCAGCGCCGTATCGATACCCACCATATCCGAACGCCGCTGAACAAACCATTTCCACCATTCCTGTTTGATGTTATTTTTCAGCTCCACGCCCAGCGGGCCGTAATCCCACGAATTCGCAAGTCCACCATAAATTTCCGAGCCGGGGAAAATAAAACCCCGCCTTTTCGCTAAACTGATTATTTTATCCATTAAATCATTCATATACTTAAATTATACAACTAATGAGTGAGCTACTGTCTGCCGTGTGGCAATTTCGAAACTCCGAAATGCATGGCCTTTTACGAAGTAAAAGATTTCGGAGCGAGATATAGAAGCCGTCCCGCGCTGGTGGGGCGGACTCCGGTGCCGGTAGGCAGATAGGTAGCGAACAAATATTTTATGGCTGCACCACGCCGCGCTGCTGGCCGACAGTCGTATCGTCGGGAAGCGCAGTAGTTAATGCCACATCGTTATTAACTAATTCCCTGTCCGCAAAATCATCGTGCGCCTTAACTGTCGTGGGGCCGATTAACTGCATGTACGTGCCGACTTGTTCGCCCGCCGGGACAACTTCCACCTGAAAGATAGCTTCTATCTGGCTGCCCACCACGCCCTGATTCGCCTGAATCCTGTCGATTTTCCAGACTAATTCGTTCGTCGCCGGATCCACAGCCGGAACCGAACCGACATTGCTTTTTGCCTGCTGGGTGATTTTTACATTATTACCCAAGACCGCGCGCGCTTCAACATTGCTGGCATCATTAGCGAAATTTTTAATCAGCCAATGAACCGTAAACTGGGTCGCCTGCCCGACTTTCGGCGGCATCAGTCCGCCGTTTAAAATGCCCGCCGCCGCGTCGCGAAAATACGCCTGGGCATCCACGGAAATATTTCCTAAAATTTTATTTTCCAGCTTATAGACGCTGTACACCCGCTTAACGCCCAGCGTGTCCGGAACATTCAAAACTTCCGCTTCGGTATTAACGCGGACGGAAAAATTTTTATCGCTGAATCTCTTGATCGGATAAGCGCTTTTGGTTTTAATGCTGAAATTAACCGCGCCGGCGCTCCCCGGAGACAGCAAGGAAAGCGCTGGCGTATTGGCCGAATTCCAGATAAGAGTAGCGTCCGAGGAACGGAAGGCGCTACTGGTTTGCAGCGTATTCAGGTCAAACATTTCACCGACCAGCCGGGCGCGCACCGCCACGTTCTGCAAAGGCGCATCCGTGGTATTTACATAACTGATTACGTAGTTAAGAGTATCGCCGGCGCTGGCAATGTAATCCGGGTCATCATTCAACCGGGCTGAAAGCGAGATCGGCGAGGAAGAAACGGTCGTTGATGCCGTACTCCGGCTAACCAGATAAGAATTGCCGGCGACGCTGGTGGACAAACTGGAATTAAAATCAACGGTTTGATTTTCCGTGCCGATCAGCGAGCCGGTGACGGTAAATTCGCCTTCGGAATTTTTCCGGAGGTCGCCTAACCGCCAGACCGCGTTATCGGCATCCGGTTTCAAAGAAGCTCCGGAAAAGGAAAAACTCGGCGGATATTCCAATTTAAGCTCTAATCCGGAAAAATCAAATTCGGAAACGTTCTGATATTTAATCTTAATATCAAACTCTTCTCCGCTGGTAACGCTCTCCGGCAACGACAAGTCCACCGCCACGCCGGAGGATTTTATGGCCACGGAAAAATTTTTGCTTTTTTCAAACCTGGCGCCCAGCGACGCCGGAGCGTAATTCAGGGTTGCCTTAAAATCTTTCACTGATTCTTCCGGAGAAAAAATAATGACTGAATAAGTTTCTTGGATTAAGCTGCTGTCGCCGACATTTCCCAATGATTTATTTTCTATGGTCTTATTCGGATTCTCGCCAAAAAAAGTCGCGCCCTCCGGCAATACCAGCGCCAGGCGGGCATCTTCCAAAACGGAACCGGAATTATTGCTGAAATTAAGTTTCAGTTCAAAAGGAACGCCGCTGGTTACCGTTTCCGGAACATCAAATGCAAAATCCAGCCCCTGATTAGACTGGAAACGGAAAATATACCAGGCGCTGGCGGCGGAGATTAAAACCAGCGCCGCGATAATCCAAAAAATAAATTTTGAGTTAAAACCGAACATAGCAAATAAATTATACCGCGCCTACCGGAATAAAATCGCTGCGGACAGCCGCGGACGATAGCGTACAGGTCCGGCAGATAAAAAAATTATTCTTCGGGGAAAAATATTCGGGCGCGGTCCGGGCGCATAACTCACAAGAGGAAAACTGCGGGTCGAATCCTAAAAATTTAAGCGCTTTCAGAAGCGTCGCCGGCTCGCCGCCAACCGCAATAGCGTATAAGAAATCCCATAAATCTTTATCCGGAACGCCTGCCGGTATCGAATGGCTGAGACAATCGGCAACCCGGAGCGCCTGCCGGATGCCGGCTATCTCAAGCTCTTTTTTAGGGTAATCCACAGACAGGGCGTCCGCTAACTGCATCGGACCGTCTAGGTTGTCCCGGCTGGACACCAATCTCGCCATAACGTATCCGAGTGGCTCCAGATGAGAAGACATTTTGGAAGTGATTTTCCGCAAGCTCGTTGCCCGCGCCGCTACTTTTCCGAAATCCTTGGTATATAAAAAAACTCGGCTGTCGTATTCGCCAAGGTCCTCTTTATCAAGCACAATCGCCTCGCTGATAACTTCAATCATATATAGGTATATTATAAAACAAAATAAAAACGCCCACTAGGGACGTTTAATAACCTTATTTTTTCTTAATTGGATTGTACAAGCGGAATTCTTTCGGCGGGCCGCCGTCGGCCGGGTCAAAAGATATCAAGATTCCAATCAATACTCCCTTTTTGAAAAACTTATCGGTGTCCAGGATATAGACCCGGATCGGCGGCTGGATATCCAGCCATTCCTCGCCGTTAAAAATCTGGACGGTCCGTTTTACCGGCTGCCCCAAGTCATCAAAAACCACGTACGACTTCATAGTCACACCGTAATTGAAAATAAAGCATTCAATCACCACCTGCGCCGCCTGGTCATCTTTGAAAATCACGTAGGCCTGGCACCAGCCGATAATGACTTCCATTTTCTGGATATACCGGTTGCCGAGATCCCGGTTAGCGGCTTCAGCAATGAACAACTGCGGCTTAAGCGGAACCCAGGGGTCGCTTTTATAATCCGGCCACGAAACAGTTTCCGTAGAACCCTGAACAGTTCCGGACGAACCCTGAACTTGCTCCAAACCTTCACTAGCGCTGGCAACACCGGCAAAAAACAAACACAGAATCGCCACCGCGTAACGGATTGTCCGCATTTAATCCCCTATTTTATTTTTAAGAAACTCTTAATAAATATAGACTAATTGAAAATAAAATACAATTTAGTGCCGTAATTATACACTTCGCGCGAACCTACTTTGAACGGAACTAAGGAAGCCGCCCCGCCGCCGCTCGCTACCACTCGCCACACCACAGAAAAATACTCTTTGCTCTTTTCATTTTGCGTGCGCCCGATTTTTTCTTCTCTTAATGAAAAGAGTATTTTTCTGTGGTGTCTTGCTTTGACAAGCAAGGCGGCGGGACCGGCCTCTATTTTTTTGCAAGGGAATGGCGGAATTCCCCCCACACCCCCCTTCCGCCATTCCCTTGCTCGGACGGACGGGATTTTTGGCGGCGACATTGAGGAAAGAATGGAAAGTTGATATAATTGATTTGCAAGTCATAAAAGTATTATATCACTTTCCATACATTATAATCTACTATGTCCACAATAGGCAAGAACATCAAACGATTTAGGCAAGACAAGGGGCTTTCGCAAGATAAGCTCTCTAAACTTGCAGATTTATCCCTCAATACGGTTGTTAAGATAGAGTTAGACGAAAGCCCAAACCCGACCATTGAGACAATCCAAAGGATTGCAAAAGCCCTTGATGTCTCGGTTGATGATCTTTTGAAAAAATAGTTATGCAAAAACCATATTACGACAATCCAAAATTCAAACTCTATCAAGCAAATTGCTTAGAGTTGTTGGCTGAACTTCCAGAAAATTCTGTTGATATGGTTTTTGCTGATCCTCCTTACAATCTCTCAAATGGAGGCATTACAGTTCACGCTGGACGAATGGTGAGTGTAAATAAGGGAGATTGGGACAAAAGCAGGGGCTTCAAAGACGATTACGACTTTCATTACAAATGGATGGAGGCATGTCGTAGAGTTCTGAAACCGCATGGCACGCTTTGGGTTAGCGGCACTTATCATTCAATTTATCAATGCGGGCATGCTCTCCAATCGTTGGGCTACCACATCTTAAACGATATTGCTTGGTTCAAACCGAACGCATCACCGAATTTGAGTTGCCGTTATTTCACCGCGAGCCACGAAACCTTGATTTGGGCGCGTAAAGATAAAAAAGCAAAGCATACCTTCAACTACGATTTGATGAAAAACGGCAACTGGCCGGAAGATCAGCTTAAAAAGCCCGGACTGCAAATGCGTTCGGTTTGGGCAATGGGAACACCAAAAACTTTTGAAAAGAAATTTGGCAAGCACCCGACACAGAAACCGGAAGATTTGTTAAAAAGAATTGTACTTGCCTCAACCAACAAGGGCGATATTGTTCTTGATCCGTTCACCGGAAGCTCAACGACCGGAATGGCCGCTTATCTTTTGGGACGGCACTTTATCGGCGTTGATACCGAACCGAAGTATTTAGATGTATCAATAAAGCGATTTGAGGAATTAGATCGCAATTTGAAAAATAAATTTGCTCAAAAAGTATGAAAATCATTACCCGCGCAGTCGCGATAAAAAATCTGAAGAAATATATCGGCCAAGATTTGCGAAAATTAGCTTTGGAGCACGGCATTACGACTTACGAAACTGGAAAGCAGAACAAGGGCTGGAAAGGCCTTGTTTTGGAGCGACTGGCCGGACTTCAAACAAATGTCTCAAAAGCACCGAATGGGCTTACTTATGAATTAAAATCTGTTGCATTTCATAAAATGGGCGGTGTGCTCGTGCCAAAAGAAACAATGGCAATAACAATGATAAATCCGGAAGAATTGAAAGCTCATTCATTTTTTGAGAGTCATGTTTGGGCAAAGCTCAAAACCATTGTCTTTTGCGCCGTTCAATGGGACGGCTTAAATGCGGAAGGAGCAAAACTGTTGAGCGTTGCGAGTTTAGATTTTGCGGAGGATGACGAACTCATCAAAGAAATAAAAGCCGACTATGATTTTATCCGCGCAAAACTTATCAAAGATGGTTTTGAAGCTTTGACCGGAAAAGACGGGAAGTGGATACAAGCTCGCACAAAGGGAATTGGCGGCGTGAATCCACGAACCGGCCAACGCCGACCGATTACACGCGCGTTCTACGCGCGGACAGGTTTTGTTAAAAAGATTTTTGAAACAGCAAGTTGATATGGGCATATTATCTAATTCTTAAATATATTAATGAGATAAAAAAGCGGCTTATAGCCGCTTTTTTGGCTCTAAATAAGGGTTATAATCAATCTCAATCTTTATAGCAAGTTGATTATTTACTATGAAAGTATTATGCTCAATTTGACAGAATAATCTCAAAGCTCTATATTGCCATAGTAACTGGGCATTTTAGGGACTTGACACAGAATTTAGAAAGCATATTATTAACTTATTAAAACTTAACAACTTATAAACCTATGAATACCCCACAAAAAGTTGCAGATCAAATTAAAGCTCTCTTGGACGAGCTCGTATCAATGACTGGAGAAAAAGCAGTAGCTAAGGCGGGCGCAAAAAGAGCAGTTTCTACTCTAGCCCCCAAAGGAGCGTCGGGTGCACTCAAAATACTTACTGATGACGGGTTTTTTGATACCCCCCAAGATATTTCTAAAATAATGGAAAAACTTAAAGAGATCGGGAGATACTATCCCCAAACCTCTGTCTCAATGAATTTATTAAACCTAACAAAGAGACGGGAGTTTAATAGGATAAAGGACAAAGAAACAAAGAATTGGCTCTATGTGTTAAGAAAATAATTTAATCAAAAATATGACAAACGACAATTTAGCTCACATCATAACTCGGATAGAGAAACTTGAAAAAGTAGTTTTTGGATCTGATATGAAAGAAAAAAGGTTGCCCGCCAAAACATCCAATATAAAAATGGATATAGATTTTTCGATTAACGAAAGGGCGTTCGTTAAGAGATATGCAACTGATAAAAGTGGTCCAAAAAAGTTTACATTGTTACTTGCCTATCTTGCGAAAGGAGAAATAGAAAAAAATATCGAACTTAGCGAAATAAAAAAACATTGGGGGAAAATGACTAGCAAAACTCTGCTAGGCAAGTTCAATATGTTTTACCCGAATGACGCAAAGACGCGCGGGTGGATTGATTCTAAGGAATACGGTAGCTATAACTTAACGAATGAATGGAGAGCAATAGTATGAGTGCACAAGACCAAGTGAAAAATCTGCTAAGTCAAAAATTCGAGGAGAAGAGAGTTGCCTCCACGATTAAATATTTTCTTGCTGTCGTACAAAAATTTGAAGAAGGAGATTGGGAAAATTCCTTATCTAAAGCAGGAAAGTTTGTTGAGGCAACGGTAAAATTACTTTGGACACTCGCAGGTAAAACCTTGCCGAGAGCCAAGGATTTTAAGGCCGGTGCCTACGCGCAAAAAATAATTGACCAAATAAGCACAACCGAAATTACAAGCGAAGGGGTGCGCCTACAAATCCCTCGCGCTTGTATTTTCCTCTACGATATAACATCTAATCGCGGAGGTCGGCATGACTCTGATGAGTTTGATCCGAACGAAATGGACGCAATTACCGCTTCGGCACTGTGTTCATGGATACTTGCAGAACTCGTGCGCTTTTGTGCTTCAAATGGCCTATCTCCAGATGAAGCGCGGAAAATTATTGAATCAGTTATAGAAAGACGCTACCCAATTTTTGAAGAAATAGACGGAAGAATTTATGTTGATAATGAAAAGCACAAAAGTGCACTTCAATGCGCCTTGATGATTCTATACAAAAAATTTCCTGAACGCATGAATAGAGACGAACTCGCCGAAGCGGTAAAGCGGCATAGATATGGAAAATCTGCTCTAAAATTTGAGCGACTTGCGCCATTTATTGACTCTGACAATGGTGGTAATATGCTCTTAAGAGCTACTGGACGAAAAAAGGTGGAGCAAATTTTAGTAAATTAGCCGCCGCCAAAAATCCCGTCCGTCCGAGCAAGGGAATGGCGGAAGGGGGGTGTGGGGGGAATTCCGCCATTCCCTTGCAAAAAAA
>Ga0209541_10002281_pt1 | contig 36497 bp, 31 predicted proteins | sample RifCSPlowO2_01_FD_184027 | JGI IMG/M metagenome (GOLD analysis project Ga0209541, IMG submission 184027) | Groundwater microbial communities from Rifle, Colorado - Rifle CSP2_plank lowO2_0.1 (SPAdes) (version 2) | ecosystem: Environmental > Aquatic > Deep subsurface > Groundwater | place...
CACGAAGGCCGAGACCAGCTCGCACCGTTCCGCCGGCTCGTATGGCGTACGTGCGCCACGCAACGGCGGGGGACAGCGATGACCGTATCATCGCCAACGCCTTGAGTGTCTTTTACAAGGTCATGGCGTGGGCGGGCGGTGTCGCAATTCTCATCTTGATTCTCTTCGGAGGATTCAAGTTGGGGAGAGCAACGGCTCCCAGTTCGAACTCTTCCGCGCCGACGAACGTTAATCAACCGGCCCCTACGCCGGCACCAGCACCGGCGCCGGCGCCCGGCTGGCAGTCCCGTGGGTTCCCAACCCGTGATGACTGCGAGTACCACTTCGTTGTGGTACTCCACGAAGCACCGGGCAGTCGGTGCCAGTAAGTTCCTTCCAAATCGCCCAGCCCCTCTTGCACAGCAAGTGGGGCTGGGCAGACCGCATTCACGGTTCGTCTCCTGACGAACATCCAGTGAATGCGGTTTTCAAATGGTTAAATTTTTAAAAATAAGGTATAAAATAGAATAATACCTAAATACTACAATTGTAGTATTTAGGTATTACCTCTCCCTTTTTTCAGTCTTAATTCAATTATCATGAGAAAAAGGCCGAAAGACTCTTTAACTCATAAAATTCTCAAAGCCATTTCTGTGGCTGGAATTGTTTTGATTGCCGCCAGTAATCCTTATTTTGGTCTGGCTTTTTTTAAGGGGATTAGGAGAGATTTGGAGCGTAAAGAGTGGAGAGATTTTTATGTGCAGCTTAAAAAATTGCAAAAAAGTAAAAGATTAAATGTGGAACAAAATCCAGACGGAAGTTTTACGGTTACTATTACTCAACTTGGCAAAGACCATGTTGCCAAATATGATCTGGACAGTTTAGAAATAAAGAAACCGGAAAGCTGGGATGGTTTGTGGAGAATTTGTTCGTTTGATATTCCTAGTGACAAGCAGGTGGCAAGGTGTGCGCTTATTGATAAACTTAAGGAGCTTGGATTTATAATGATACAGAAGAGTGTTTGGGCTCACCCATTTGAGTGCAGAGAAGAGCTAACAGTTTTAGGCAGGGCCTTTAATGTAGAATCGTACATGTATTGTTTTATGGCCTCTGATTTTGATGGTCATCAAAACAACAATTTAAAAATAAAATTTGAAAGAAAAAATAAGGTGATGCTAAAAAACTAAAACCTGTATCCTAAATACTACAATTGTAGTATTTAGGATACAGGTCGATTTGATGATATTTTTGTCTAAAAGTGAAAAAGATACCCGTAAAATAGCTGGAAATTTAGCCACTAAGATTATAAAGAGCCCTACTTCACCCCGTTTAGTGGGGCTACGAAGGGCAAGTGTTGTCACACTTGAAGGAGAATTGGGGGCGGGTAAGACGACTTTTGTTAAGGGCTTTGCCAAGGCATTGGGTATAAAGGCAAAAATAAAAAGTCCAACGTTCAACCTGATGAAGGAATATAAAATTCCTAGAAATTCCATATCCCATATCCCATATCCCATATTCTTAGTCCATCTCGATTGCTACAGGGTCAGAGACCACAGAGACCTTGCAATCCTTGATTTAAAATCAATTTTTAATTCTCCCGACAGTATTGTTTTGATTGAATGGCCAGAAAGGATAAGCAAGATTCTGCCCAAGAAAATAATTAGAGTACACATTGACCATATAGATAAAAACAAAAGAAAGATTCGAATATCAAAACCCAAATGATAAAAAAGCTAATTCTAATTGACGGCCATGCGCTGGTCCACAGGGCATTTCACGCCCTGCCGCCGACACTGAATTCTCCAAAAGGCGTTCCAACTAACGCCGTTTTCGGCTTTACTTCCGTATTACTCAAAATGATAAAAGATCTGAAACCCGACTATATCGCGGCAACTTTTGATCTGGCAGCCCCGACATTTCGCCACGAAGAATTTGCCGAATATAAAGCCCATCGCGAGAAAGCGCCGGACGAGCTTCACGCCCAAGTGCCTTTGGTCAAAGAGGTTTTGGCGGCTTTCGGTATTCCGATATATGAAAAAGCTGGATTTGAGGCGGATGACTTAATAGGATCTTTGGCGGAAAAATCAAAAAAGAGTCCGCCAACTGGCGGACTTCAGACGATAATAATGACAGGTGACTTGGACACTCTTCAGTTGGTTGACGATGATAAGGTCATTGTTTTTACATTGAGAAAGGGTGTTACCGATACAGTTATTTATGATGAGAATGAAGTATTTAAGAGATATGGCCTAAAGCCGGAGCAGCTCAATGATTTTAAAGGACTCAAGGGTGATCCGTCAGATAATATTCCCGGCGTTCCCGGAGTAGGGGAGAAGACGGCGGCGATGCTCATTCAAAAATTTGGAAATTTAGAAAAACTTTACGAAAGCATCGCCGAAGTTAAAAGTAAAAAGTTAAAAGTAAAAAGTGAAGATAAGATTTTATCAGAAAAACTTATCCAAAAACTTCTGGAAAATAAAGACACAGCTTTTTTCTCAAAGAAGCTAGCAACTATCATCAGGGACGTTGATATAGATTTTGATTTGGATAGAGCCGACTGGCTTAAACATCTGGATCGCTCGGAAATAGAAAGATTATTTAAAGAACTTGGATTATACAGCTTGATCAAGCGTCTTGAGGAGATAAGCACTCCGTCTCAGGGAGAGATGCAATTGTTTGAAGCAGCCGCACCTGGGCAGGTTGCAGATCGGGTCCGAGAATCCAAAAGCGATAAGGAGATCACAGAGGTTATAAGCAAAATTAACAAGGACACAGAAATGACTTTCGACATAAGTGACGGCCTTTTAAATATCCATTTGGCAGGTAAATGCCACAGTATTGCCTGGCCGATCATAATCGGTTCAAAAGAACTGCTCCAAGGCTTTAAGAAAATATTTGAAGGCAAAGATATACTGAAAATAGGGCACGATCTCAAAGAAATTGCCAAGTTTTTGCTTGGCTATGGAATAGAGTTGAACGGCTCGGGGCCTGCCCCGCACCAATCCCGCCCCATTTCTGAATGGCGGTCAGCGGGTCAGATTGGTGCGGGGTTTGACACGAAGCTGGCTGCCTACCTTTTGAATTCGGACCGCAAGGACTACGGTCTTGAAAAAATATATTTTGATGAGTTTCAAGAAAGTATGACCGAAGATAAAAGAGAGAATCCACTCTTTATACTCAAACTCAAAGAAATGCAATCAGAACGCCTCAAAAAAGAAAAACTCGAATGGCTTTTCGAAAATATAGAGGTTCCAGTGGCAAGAATTCTTGCGGAAATGGAATTGCGGGGTATTTTAATTGACTCCAAGGCGATAGCAAGGTTGTCTAAATTGGTGGCCATTGAAATAAGTGGTTTAGAAAAAGAGATATACAAATTAGCCGGTACGGAATTTAACGTCAACTCTCCAAAACAATTGAAAGAGGTTCTTTTTGATCAGCCACCGGGCGGACTTGGTCTAAAGGGCAAGGTAAGAAAAACAAGTAAGGGCGCTCTCTCTACAGCTGCCGGCGAGTTGGAAAAGTTGGTTGAGGAACATCCGGTAATAGAGAAGATATTGAGATATAGAGAAATTCAAAAATTAAAGACAACTTATATAGATCCGTTTCCCACCCTTATCAACAAAGCAACCGGCCGTTTGCACACGACATTCAATCAAACCGGCACCACTACGGGACGCCTTGCCAGCCAAGACCCAAATCTCCAGAACATACCTATACGCACGGAACTCGGGCAGGAATTCAGGAAGGCGTTCATTGCGTCACCGGGATATAAACTGGTGTCTTTTGATTATTCTCAACTTGAGTTGAGAATAGCGGCTCATATTTCTCAAGACGAGAAAATGATAGCCACTTTCAAAAGGGGAGAGGATATCCACACCCGTACAGCGGTGGAGATATTCGGCGTTAAGCCGGAAGCGGTTGATAAGAATATGCGTCGGGACGCCAAGGTCCTCAACTTTGGTATTCTCTACGGAATGGGAATACTTGGCTTCCAAAGGGCTTCGGGTGTTTCCCGTGAAAGGGCTAGGGAGTTTATAGACAGGTATATGAAAGAGTTCCCCGGTATCGCCAGATATATGAATGATATGAAAATAAAAGCCCGCAAGGACGGTTATGTTTCAACAGTCTTTGGTAGAAGAAGGTGGTTTCCCGAGATAAGGTCCAGCATGCCGCAGGTTGTAAACCAAGCCGAGCGCATGGCCATAAATATGCCTATTCAGGGTAGTGGTGCCGATTTGATGAAACTAGCTATGATAAAAATTTTTGACCTTATTCATGAAATCAAGAATCAAGACGACGCTTTTTTGTTGTTGCAGGTTCACGATGAACTTCTGTTTGAAGTGAAAGAATCTTCGGTTAAAAACATAGCGGACAAAATAAAGAACTTAATGGAAAATGCCCATAAATTTGACGTACCATTGACCGTAGATGTAAAATGTGGTAATAATTGGGCAGAAATGACAGACCTGTGAGGGCTTAATGGCACTTTTAAAAATTTCCCCAGATCAAGAAAAAGTTGAAAAAACAGCAGCCAGAATGAAAGAAATAATCGAAACAACTTGGTTGCGAGACCCTCATTTAAACGATGATACAGCTCTTGAATTTAGGCAATTGAAAGAAGGACTTGAAAATATGGGGTTGACCGTAACCTGGAATACCAACATCGTATTTGATAAAAATATTCCTTTGGGAATGAGGCTTCAGGCCGAAGTCGAGGTTTGGACTCCCAGAAATACCACCATACACTGACTGGCTTTTGGCCAGATTTTTTGTTTAAATAAAATCGTTATGCCGGAACTACCAGAAGTAGAAACAACAGTACGCGACCTGCGCAAAAAGCTGGTTGGTTTGAAGTTCAAGGATGTCTGGACGGACCCCGCAAAACCGACTCACGTCGGTCGCGGGGCAAGCTGGCCCTTAATTAAAAAAGTAATAAAGAACAAGAAAATACTAGACATAAGGAGGAGGGCTAAGTTTATTATTATAGATATCGAAGGTGCTTACAGCATATTCATCCACCAGAAGATATCGGGACACCTGCTTTATGGAATATGGACTCTGGAGCATGGAATATGGAAGAGCAAAGCAAAAGGCCCCTTGAAAGATGAACGGGAGAATGGATACATCAGAACAATTTGGTTGTTAAACAACGATCATCAGCTGGCATTTTCCGACTTGAGAAGATTCGGGAAGATAGTGCTGGTCAAAGACGATGATCTGTCAGAACTTCCGGAGATCAAAAAATTGGGGCCGGAACCTTTAGAAATAAAGTTTAAAAAATTTAAAGAATTATTTAAATCCGCCGGCTGGCGGAAACACGGGCGGATAAAACAAGTCCTAATGGATCCGTTCTTCATCGCCGGGATAGGGAATATTTATTCCGATGAGATATTGTGGGATTCCGGCTATCATCCATTGTCCAGAGCGGAAAATTTTTCTGACATAGACCTCAAAAAAATATACAATTCGATTCGCAAAATACTCAAAAAAGCGATCAAAGCGGGAGGCACAAGTATAGAAGATTACCGCAAAATATCCGGAGAAATGGGGGAGTATCAGGATTACACCGAGGCCTATCATCAGCACGGAGAGAAGTGTTCGAAAAAAGACGGGGGAATAATCCAGCGCATTAAAACAGGCGGTCGTTCGGCGCATTTTTGTCCTAAGCACCAAAAACTGAAATGAGGATAAGGTCATATTTTAAGGAACTGGATATTAACAAAACGCTTATCATAGCTGGCATTGTCGCTGTCGCTTTTTTAGTCGCATTTCTATTTTGGTGGCTTGGCGGCTCGACCATCATCGGCATAAATAACGAAGACCAATCCGCCAGCCGGCGGACCGCGTCTCTGACCGGCTTGGCTTGCGGTAGTTATTCAAAAAGACCTATTGCTGTGATGATGGCATCCGACCCCATAGCCAGACCATTGTCCGGTATAAGCCAAGCCGACATTGTCATTGAGATGCCGGTTACCCCCAACGGTATAACCAGGATGATGGCCATATTTCAGTGTGAGGAACCGGAAGAGATCGGTTCAGTCAGGTCTGCGAGAGAGGATTTCTTGCCGCTTGTAGCCAGTTTCAGATCTCTCTATGCTCATTGGGGAGGAGAGAGAGAAGCGTTGAATAAATTGAATAACGGGACATTAGACAATCTAGACGCGATGAAGTATGAGGGCACGGTTTTTTACAGGAAAAATTCTGTTCCGAGGCCTCATAACGGATTTACTACGATTGAACTTCTTGAAGATAAGGCAAAAGATTTAGGGTATGATTCGAAAGACACATTTTCCGGTTACGCAAGAAGCGGAGAAAAGTCGGAAAGAAATTTGAGCAACATTGTTGAAACCGTGTCCATTGACTATGAAACTCCTTATGATGTGAAATGGGTTTATGACGGCAATTCGAATATTTACAAAAGAACAAGGGGGGGTGAGGCTGAGATAGACGCGAATACTGGCCGACAGGTGGAGTCAAGCGTTGTGGTGTTGATGCGTACCAGATCCACGGTTTTAAGCATAGATTACATTAGTGTTAGTACCGTGGGGGAGGGTGAGGCCGAATTTTACCAGAACGGCATTAAAACAGGTGGTACTTGGAAAAACAACGGTGATGGCCTTAAATTTTATAGTACAAAATCAGCCCCGACGTCCGGAGGGGTCGGGGCCCCGACTGAAACGTCGGGGGAAATGAAATTTATTCCCGGTAAGATGTGGATAGAAGTCGTAACGAAGTAGCGACTAAGAGACACGAGACAAGTAACAGGTATTTTTATTAAACTTGTTTCTTGCCTCTTGTTTCCTGTCTCTGAAAAATGATTATTTTTCTATACGGTTCCGATGGATATCGGCTGAAAGAGAACGTCGATACAATAATCGGCGCTTATAATAAAAAATACAAAAGCGGTATGAGCCATTATCAGTTCGATTTGGAAGATGGCACCAATTTTGACCGGCTTGAAAATGCCATCAAAAGCGTTTCTTTTTTTGATGAAGCGAAGCTTATTATCGTCAAAAATCCCTTCTCGGCAGGGCAGGCTACTTTGAATAAACTTGCTTCACTGGCAAGTGATCTTAAAGTAACCGCTGACAAAAAAACCGTCTTGGTATTTGTTGAGAACGGGGCGGAAAAGGAGCTGCAAAAAACCAACAAAGACATGTTTACTTTTTTGACCGCCAAACCCAATCTGGTCAGAACTATCAATTATTTTGGAGGGGCTAAATTATCAGACTGGGTCAGGGGCAAGTTCAAAGAGAACGGCCACGATGTTTCGCCTGCGGTAGTTAGTTTGCTTATTAATGTGGTTGGCAACCCCGCCCCAATCTTCTCCGCTGACCGCCATCCGCCAGCTGGCGGAAGAAAGGGGCGGGTTTGGGGCGGGGCGGGCGACAGCTGGGCTTTGGCCAATGAGATAAACAAATTAAGCAATTATAAAAACGGAGGAACCGTAACCGAAAAAGATGTGAATTTGCTGGTCAGTCACAAAGAAGACGACAGTATTTTCGACTTAGTTGATGCAGTCGGCAACCAAAACAAGGCCAAGGCCTTTGAGATGGTTTACCGTCTCATCAATTCAGGCCACGATCCTCATTATCTGCTCGTAATGCTTGTCTATCACTTTGAAAACCTTCTTTCCGTTTCCGACGGCTCAACTCCAAAACATCTTCATCCCTTTGTCGCCAGAAAAGCCGTCAGCCAAGCACGCAAGTTCCAAAGAGATGAATTACTTGCAAAATTTAACTACCTTGCCGGTCTCGATGTCGTTTCAAAAAACGGCCTGATTAATCTGGAAGATGCTCTATACAACTTCGTGGTCAACTAAATAAAAACCCCGATCAAGATCGGGGATAGGTCTACTCTCGGCTCGGCTGTTTCTTTTTCGCATTTTCTCTATTCCTCTTTACTATCTCGTCAGCCTCATCTACTAGGTCGTCTATCTCGTCATCGACTGGTGTTCTTCTTCTTTCCTCTGACTCGTTATGCGGCTGACTGGGGCCAGGTGGTCTATGCTTTCTTTCTTTTTCCTGAGGCATTTTCTTTCCTACTCTGCCAAGGATTTCCAGGCTCGGGAAAATTCTTCCGGAGTTCTGGCTGATCCGAGGGCTTCATCAAGCCTTTGTTCATTATAACCGAAAGGGGTATCGAATTCAATACTGAATTCCTGATCCGACTGCACAAGTGTTATTTTGTCCCAATTGACGTATTTGATGTTGTCCGGGAATTTGTGCATTATTTTAACTCTTTGCGGGGCTCTTCCGCGAGAAGGCGGAATATTCGTTGCTCTCGCTATGTCTTCGTCAGAAACCACTCTTTTGACCAAACCTCTCCTTACAAGTTCGGCATAAATGCTTGAATTTTGGTCTGTGTTTGCATATCCCATGTCAACATATGACCTTAGGTCTTCGTCAGACCGGGCTCCTCTTTTAAGGAATCTTTCGGCTAGAATAAGTTTTGTCACCCAGTCACATATTCCAAATAAAGAGCTACGCTGTCTGTTAACTAAGTTGTTTAATGAGAAAAAAGAGATTTCCATTGTTTGATCGTATGCACCGCGGTTTTCTACCGTTTCGAACTGATCCCTTACTTCGTTTAAATATTCGTTCAAGGCAGACAAGTACTGGCCTAAAATCTCGAGGGCGGTCAACTGAAAAATAGAACGCCCGTTGTGATCGACAGCTGTCATGTCATATGCTCCCTCAAGGTTTACGTCTCTCGATATAACTCTGAGCATTTGGGGCACCTTTCTTGCAAATACAGGCAACGATCTCTCTCGGAAATAATCATCCTCCATTGCCATAAGCATTAGTGAGGTTAGCCCGCTCTTCATAAGTATGGCTGGTTCGCAAAGGTTTGCATCCCCGCATATTATGTGTAGTCGTTTTACCAAATTCCCGTTCGCCAATGCCTCATCTCTGGTTTGTATAATGGGTCTATCTTCCAGTGTCTTGTTGTTACGGAAGGCAACAATAAAATCGGCTCTTTGGGACATTTGGAAAGGACAGGGCATGTCGTTGAATTCAGAACCAACCTTTCCGCCCCCAACGAGGACTTGGCGTATCGCCAGGAATGTCGTCCAAAGAGCTACGGCGGGACTATCGGGTCGGCCGCTGGTCAACGTGCTGAAGAGGGTAGGATCTACAGAGTAGTTCTCGTGACAGCCGGATGTATTTCCGAAACCATCGGAACACTTTTTATAAATTGATATTTTGCAGTTGCTAAGAACTGAGACTTTTTTGGCCAGATCCTGAACTATTTGTTCGCCGGCTTTGTCAAAAACAACAAGGTCTCTGGGGTTCGGGCATTCCGGTGTGCAATACTCGGGTGCGCCTACATCCTTGTAAAGCAAACCGCCATTGGAAAGAAAACATCTCGTCGGCGTAGCGGCTCTTTTATCCAAACCGAGGGGCTCTCCTCTTAGAACGTTTATCATCAAGTTTATTGCATCGCTGGCTGACGGATTAATGCCATCTATATATATATTATATTCAGTTTCCGTGCCCATTAGTTTAGGAAGAGACAAGGGTTCCCCTAATTTTTAAGTAGCGTACTATAGAATATAAACCACAATTGCAATATTTTCAAAATTAGCTTATAGTATCCTTCATCTTTTAGTTATTTGAAAAGGAGGAGAAATGAGGGTCTATACCCACTTTGACAATATAGCCCTTGCTCCCATCAGAGAGCTGGTAGCGAGTATGCCACGACCATTGAATGGTGTTGTGAATCTTTCGTCTTGGCATGGAACCACTATCGCAGCTTTTCTCGTTGACAACGGCAGATCGATAGTTGCCGTCTCCGATGGCAAGGTCTCAGAAGGCCAACTTCTTTATGCGGCTTCTCTTGATTTTCCAAAGGTCATCGAGGTGGACAGAAGTACGGTAATGCTTATTGCTGGTGCGGCCGGCTTTGCTGTTCTGTATTCAAAGATATTAAAGAACTGGGTTGAAACAATGGAAAGGGTTAGAGAAGAGCGTTTGAGTGCAAGGGCCAAGGTGAACATGCTCTCAAGAATACTGAGAGAGAGTTTGCCTCTTGCTGCCAGCGGCTTTCCTGTTGTTGCCATTCTAGCCACCTTCGATAAACGAAAAGGAGCAAGAATATTTTTGTTCACTCCTGACGGCTCGAACGTCCGAAGGAAAACCTATGCAATTCTCGGATCAGGCAAGGTAAGCGAGGCCTCTCTGTTGGATAATTGGAGAGCTGATATGTCTAGAGAGGAAGGCATTGGGTACGCCAAGAAGCTCATAAGGACGGCGGCTCAACTTGATACTGCTACGGGTGGCCAAATATTCATAAAAGTTCTTGACGAGAACGGGGTTGAATCAGTAGACGGAGGGAGAGCCAGTGAGTGAGTTTGTCGAGATCTCTACATCCACGAGGCGCAGAGAAGAAGAATCAAGGCGTATCCTGGACAGAGCTTCTCCTGTTATAGTTTGGCCCGCCGAAGAGGGAATACTTGTCATTGCGACCAACAGAGACAAGAGAGAAAACAGAATTCATTCCATTTATGACCGGATTGCCTGCGTTACTCTGGGTACTTTTTCCGGAGGGACTATCTTGTGGCAGCATGCCGCTTTCAGAGCAAGTTCAGATGGATTCAACTTAAGCAAAGGCGATGTCTCTTGCAGGATTATTATCAGAGATACCTCAGCGCTTCTTTCTGAGAGCTTCCATGGTTTGAGGAAGGGGCCTCTGTTTGGGGTCGAGGCGATCTTTGTTGAGGTTGATGAGGAAAGAGAGAGCGACTATCTTGCGTATTTGAATTTTATGGGTTTTGTTAATACTTTTGATCAAGCAAGACTATTCGGTCGTCTTGATCCGGATGTGGATAGGAACGGTGACAGAGATGAACTTAAAGACAGCGCCGAGAGAAAATTGAGTGAGATATGGGACCCGACCCGTTCCTTGTCGGACGTGATTGAAATACTGAATAGAGAGGAACTTTTCAGGGGTATTTTCACCAGTTCAAGGGTTGAGATCGTGACCATGGACAGATCTGCGGTAAAGAAAGGAGAGTTCAACCGAGTATTTAAGAGAACGGCTTGATAATAAGCCGTTTTATGTTATCTTTATTCTCGTCGTTCATTTAAAAGGTCCATAAATGGCTAGTCGGAATCGCAAAAAGCTGGACGAAGATTTGAATGGAATATTTGAAAATCTGGTCAAATTGGGCGAAGAGGTAGAACGTCTTGAGCAGGAGGTCGTGCGACTTGGGGGTGAGAATTCTCAACTTCTAGCCGCCAATCAGAATCTAGTAGCGCGGCTTCGGGAAAGAATAAACGAGCTTACACAGACAACGGCTACTCTTGAGAAGGTTCTTGAGGTTCTCAAAGCTCTCAGACGACTGCCGAACTCCTACGCGCATTTCCTTAACTTTGTTGATCAAGAAAACAAGGTCGCAGACATTCTTTATGGTGGCCAGAGAAAAAGGGTCGGAGTTGACCCAGAAATAAACGCTAGCCAGCTTCTTTTGGGGACTTCTGTCATTATGTCCGGAGAAACAAGCGCCGTTATAGGTATAGACCCTAATCCTGAGGGTATGGGCAATGTGGTTACATTGAAAAGATACATTTCCGATAACATCGCTCTGGTAGAAAGCCAGCATGGAGATAAGGCAACGGCATATATTTCTAATGGCGTAAATAAAAATGAGGCTGTGCCTAATTCCAAGGTTCTTCTTAATGGCAATTTCGTTGTGGGTGTTGTGGAGTCAGCGGAGGACTCTATTCGGAGAGCAACCAACCAGTACTTGCTTGCTGAAGTTCCAGATGTTGATTTTGAGGATATTGGCGGTCTTGATGAAGAACTCCACACAATAAGGACTGAAATAGAAGATAGTTTCGAAGTTCCTCGCCTTTATGACATTTATACCATTCCAAAAGAATCGCATGTGCTTTTGCACGGTTTGCCGGGCAACGGTAAAACAATGATCGCCAAGGCTATCGCCAAGGTGATGCTGGATAAATACAGAGACAGGATAACTCCGCATGCTTCCGGAAACTTCTTTGCTGTTCGTGGTCCCGAACTTGAGAATAAGTGGGTTGGCGAGACAGAGAGAATGCTTAGGGAGGTGGTTGACAGCGCGGCTTCCCTTGCGAAGAGATCGGAGTCGCCGGTGTTCGTTTTTTTTGACGATTGTGAGGCATTCCTTTTGAGACGGGGAGCCGGCATATCCAGCGACGTTAATATGGGCCACGTTACCCAATTCACGACCTTATTGGAAGGCATTAAGGAGATAAGAGGCGTCTACTTTATTTTGGCAACTAACAGAATTGATCTTATCGATCCCGCAGTCATTAGGCGCATGAGCTTAAAGATGAGAATACCCGAGCCTAATAAGGATGCTACAACCAAAATATTCAGGAAACTTTTGCGGAACGCACCTCTTCGTGGGGGCCAGGATCTTGAGCATGTTGTCGGTACGGTAGTTGAAAGGTTGTATCGGGATAGTAATGAAAATAATTTTATAGAGATCGTCTTTCAGGATGATACATCGCAGGTCGTCAAAATTTCTCAATTGGTTTCCGGCAAGATCATAAGTGATATAGTTAATAAAGCCAAGAAGATAGCCAAGAACAGAGATAAGAACTTGGCTGAGTCAGAGTGGCCTACTGGTATATCATCTGAAGATCTGCTGGAAGCGCTTGAAATGGAATTCAAGAGCAACGAAGGTTTGCCGACCACCAAGGAGATGATACTGGAATGGCTTAAACAGAAAGGCATTACCAAAGCCGTTGACTATACCCGTAAACTATTCGGAGAACAGCTTGGAGAGAGGCAGATTCGCCATTTTGTTCAGTAATTGTAACAGTTTTCCCGCTTTTAGGCGGGTTTTTGTTTTGATTCACAAATCGAGAATTATATGGTTTAATGTGCGAGTGGATTATTCTTACCTCCATACAGGCCGAGCCGGTGATGTGTGGGATATCGGCGACAGAAAACTCTATCGTTTCCTGGAAATACTGCCGGGTTTATCCGCTTGGCTCACGCTCGTTTTAATGGTTATATTATCTTTCCTAACGCCATTTTTTATGGCGTTGTTCATCATTGCCTTTGATATTTATTGGTTAGTAAAGACCGTCTATTTATCTCTGCACCTGAGAGTCGCTTATAACAAGTTAAGGGTCAATATGAAGATTAATTGGCTGGAACGTCTCAATACGCTCGATGCTTCAAGTTACACGCTTCACGGTCTAAAGTCCTGGCAGGATATCTATCACATTATTTTTCTGCCTCTTTATAAAGAGGGCTACGAAATTGTTTCCGCATCCTTAGAAGGATTGCTTAAGACTAACTACCCCAAACCCAAAATGATAATTGTTCTTTGTTGGGAAGAAAGGGGAGGAGATGAGGCCAGGCAAGTGGCGGAGGCGATAGAGCTAAAATATAAGAACGATTTTTTGGAATTTATATCAGTGATGCATCCAGCCGGTTTGCCGGATGAGATACCGGGGAAGGGTTCTAATACGGCATACGGGGCTAAAACAATCAGAGACAACTTGGTTGATCGGTTAAATCTTCCTCACGACAAGATCATCGTTTCTAATTTCGATATTGACACAGTGGTCTCTCCGGAATATTTCAGCATACTGACTTACATTTTTTTAACGACACCCGACCCTCTTAAAGCATCCTATCAGCCGATACCTTTGTACGTGAATAATATATGGGAAGCTCCGTCGTTTGCTAGAGTTGTGGCTTTCTCGGCAACATTCTGGCATACCATCAGGCAAGAGCGTCCTGAAAGCGCGACCACGTTCTCGTCACACTCAATGTCTTGGCAAGCCCTTGAAGACGTCGGGTTTTGGCAGAAAAACATGGTCTCGGAGGATTCAAGGATTTTTTGGCAGTGTTTTTTGAGATATAACGGCAATTATAGGGTCGTCTCTCTTTATTATCCCGTATCAATGGATGCCAATGTCGCTTCGGGAACTCTTGAAACATTCAAAAATGTCTATAAACAGCAAAAAAGATGGGCCTATGGTGTTGAGAATGTGCCATATTTTTTATTCGGTTTTATAAAAAACAAACTCATTCCGTTTAAGAAAAAATTGTACTACGGATTTATCGTTGCGGAAGGAAACCATTCTTGGGCCACCAACGCTGTGATACTATTTTTATTGGGCTGGTTGCCAGTGGTTGTCGGAGGGCCGGAGTTCAACCAGACAGTTTTGTCTTTCAACCTTCCTTATTTCACGAGGACCATAATGACGTTAGCCATGCTTGGAATAATTTCTTCGGCCGTGTTATCCATTGTCTTACTGCCTCCGCGTCCACCGCAATTCGGCCGTTTCAAGTATTTTCTGATGGCGATTCAATGGATTTTATTCCCAGTAACAACCATTTTGCTTGGAGCAATTCCGGCTCTGGATGCCCAAACCCGTCTGATGATAGGTAGGTACGTGGGATTTTGGTATACCCCGAAGAAAAGGTAAGTATACTTGTCCCGTTAGGAGTAGGCCGTTTCAGTCGGCCGCGAGTTCTAACGGGATGGGGTTTTGGGTTACGCCGAAAAGTAGGAGAAATTGAGAACTTTACAGAAATTTAGACATTGAGAAATAAAGAGATTAAGTATAGTTGCAAAACGATTTGAAATTTTGTAATCTCTAGTTAGTTTTTTGAGTTGGGGGGTCTGGTGGCGGAAACATGCGGTAACTGTAATTATTGGGACACGACAGGATTTGGCCTGCGTTATGGTCCAAAACCTGGCGTTGTGTATCCAAGTGCTTGGAAAGTTGCTCTTGTCGGCCAATGTCGCCTGGTTGCCAAACATTGGTTCCCAGAATCGCCAGATAAACCCATCTCTTTAATTGGCACTGAACATACAAGGTATCCTGTTTCAGAATTGATCGCAGTTGTTACAAGAAGGGAATTTGGCAGTAACCAGTTTCAACCTGTCCTAAAATAACCGGCATAACGCCGTTTTGCCCTTCCGAAACTCCGCCACGACGGGGTAGAGGAATGGATTTTGTTTTCTAATCTCGGCCAAGGCCTCGTCTTATATCGCAGGGCTACCAACTTAATGTAACCATGTTGTGTTGTCTCATTTTTATCGTACGATAAAAATTGAGACAGAGGTGAACCAAGAGTAAGCTGTTCCGAATATTTAGTGGAGTTTATTCAAAATGAGTCATCTTTTGGAACTCGTCCAGCCTCTCTCTTAATAGGGGATAACGAGAAAGAGAAGAATCTTCTTTAAGAAGCAGGTGCGCCTCTGCACGAGCTTTTTTGATGAGGTCAATATTGGCCAACGATGCCATAGCTAGGTCGGGCATTCCTGATTGTTTTGTACCCATGAATTCTCCGGGTCCGCGAATAGACATATCTTTTTCCGCGAGCTCAAAACCATCGTCGCAGCTGACTAAGGCTTTTAATCGCTGGTTTGTCGACTTGTCTCCGGAAGAAGAGAACAACAAACAATACGATTGATGCTCGCTCCGACCGACTCTGCCTCTGAATTGATGGAGTTGGGCAAGACCGAATCTCTCGGCGCTTTCCACCATCATTATTGTCGCATTGGGTATGTCTACGCCAACTTCTATGACCGACGTGGAAACAAGAATATCTATACCATCTTTTACGTCAGAGGCGGATCCGCCTTTGGCGGAGAAATCGGACATTATTTTGTTCTTTTCTTTAGGTTTAAGCTTGCCGTGGAGCATGGCAACTTTCAGATCTGGGAAAATCTCTTGAGACAACTTCTTGTATTCTTCTTCCACCGCCTTTACTTCCTGCCACAGAAGAGCCAGCTTTTCTTGTCTGGTTCCCATCCCTTTGGGGTGAGGCTCGCCTCCGTTTTCGGAAGCGGCAATTCTCGGACACACCACAAACACCTGTTTTCCTTTGCTTACCTCCTCTCTTACAAATTGATAAGCGCTTCTTCTTTGCGCAGGGCCGATTATCTTTGTTACTATTTTTTGGCGATTCTTTGGTTTTTCTCTGATTATTGATATATCCAGGTCGCCGTATATTGTGAGCGCCAGTGTGCGGGGGATAGGAGTGGCTGTCATTGAAAGCAAATGCGGAACAAATCCGTTATTCTGGCTTTTGACCAAAGAAGCTCTTTGTTGAACTCCGAATCTGTGTTGTTCGTCCAATATGACAAGCGCAAGGCGTGGAAGATCAATTGGTTTTTGCCCGCCGGAGGCGGGTCCGCCTCTGGCGGATATTACAGCATGGGTGCCTATCAATAGCATCGGTTCTCTTTTTGACAATTCATTTTTGATTGCCGCTTTCTTTATTTTTTTGCCCCCCATTATTGCCGTTGATGAGGTCAGTAAGCCGATTTTTAGGTTATGATTAGCGGTCAATTCCGATATTGTTTTATAGTGTTGCTGAGCAAGAACTTCCGTCGGGGCCATAATGACGACTTGATAACCGCACCTGACGACCTCCAGAGCGGCTATGAGCGCCACTACTGTCTTGCCGCTTCCGACATCGCCCTCCATCAGCCGGTTCATCGGATATTTTTTCTCAAGGTCTTTTAATATTTCCCATGCCGCTATTTTTTGGTCCTTTGTGAGCTCAAACGGCAAATCAGCGATAAAACTTTTTACAAGATCTTCGTTGAAGGGGATTGACGCTGATTTGAGCTGGTTCAGTTTCCTTCTTTCCAAAAGCGCTTTTATTTGAAATAGCATCAGATCATCAAAGGCAAGCCGTTCCTTTGCTTTTTGAGCGCTTTCTTCGGAGTTGGGGAAATGGATATTTTTTATTGCCACAGCAAGGGCGGGGAAGCCGTGTTTTTTTAAGATCATTTCGGGCACAGGATCTGGTATTTTTAAGTCAGACAGCAACGGCTTGATCAAGAATCTTAAATATTTTGAGGTTATACCCTCTGTTTCAGGGTAGACAGGCACAAGCCCTTTTGTGTGCTTAAGATTAGATTGCGAATTGCGAATTGCGAATTGCGAATTGTTATTTTCTGTTTCTGAATCCGTAATCCGTAATCCGTAATCCGTAATTCTTTCATATGTCGGACTGGAAAGGTAGGTGCCGTTCTTGCCCGTCTTTACTTTACCGGCCAAGCTGACAAATGCACCTTCGGGTAATTGATTTTCTATGAACGGCTGGTTGAACCAGACGGCTTTTATCGCACCGCTGAGATCTTTGACTATGGCATCGGTGATGAACATTCTTCGAGGGAACAATTTTTTAGTGGTTATTTTAACTATTTCCCCTTGGATATTTACCTTTTGATCCGGTGTAATGTCCGATATTGGCACAGTCTCGCTATAATCTTCATATCTTGTCGGGAAATGCCACAGGATATCTTTTAGGGTTTTAACCCCAAGACGATGAAGGCGGGGAGCATTCCTTGTTCCGACGTTTTTCAATTTTTCTACGGGCAGAGAGAGGTCGGTCATATGCGTTTATGCTGAGTTTATCGAAGTGCCAATATTTTAACACTTTTGTCCTGAAAAACAAACACGCCCCTTAATCGGCGTGTTTGTTTTTCAAGTAATAATTTAGTCTCTCTTTTTACCGATTAAGTTCATGTTTTGGTTTAGACTTTTTTTAATTATTATCTGGTGCTGTATTCTTGAATTAGTCCGAACGCATTTCGCCGCCTGCGGCGGCGAGGAGCCAGCCCAGCAAATCGCGGCTCCGCCGCGCCGATGACAATTTCAAGTTTTTCGCGAGCAGGGCTCGCGGGCAAAATTTTTATCAAATTTTGCTCTTTAGCGGCAAATTCTTTATTTCTTTTTTGTAAAAAGAAATTCTGGATTTAAATTCGGTCGGGTGAGTTTTAGCTAAATAACTTCCAACGGTATCGGCAAATGCTAACAAAATTAATTCCGGGTAAATATTATGAAAAAATCTTTTCTTAAAACTCGCAAATTCTTTTTGAAAATTTTGATTTTCGGTCGGCAAAATTTTATGAATTAAACCATGATTTTTAACTATGTTTAAAATAAATTTAAGTTCTTTATCAGATAATTTAAAACGGTTTAGTATTGTTTTTGCCCTGACTGCCCCCTTATCTTCATGGTCGGGACAGAGAGTTGAGCCGTTATTATTAATAAGCGTTTCACTTTTAGCAATATCATGGAATAAGGTGGCAATTTTTAACAGGTTTTTTCTAGTACTATCGCCAACTTTATTATTTAAAAATTGTTTGGTTTCTTTGTTTAAATTACGCAGTGCTTTTTCCAGACTATCTAATACAGAAAGGGTATGTTTAAAAACATTTTCTTTATGATGCCAATCATTATTTTCAACAGCATTTTTGAGTTTGTAAAACTCTGGAATCAAAGAAACCAATTTTCCAGATTTAATATTGGTTTTATTTAATAATGAAATATCTTTTTTCATATGATTAAAAATTTTTCTTTCCCCAAAATTGAATACAAATTAGTCGCCGAGCGAAGCGAGGCGAACCTAAATCCCTTGCAAATTCCTCAGTGGTGCCCTCGAGAAGAATCGAACTTCTATTTGTAGCTCCGCAAGCTACCGTCCTATCCGTTGAACGACGAGGGCATTTCCAATATTTGGCAACTACAACCCCAGCCTTCTGCCCATCTGGTCAACAAGAGAGTTCTCGTGTTCTTTTTCTGGGAGAAAATTTACAATGAGAGACCTTACTTCGACCGGATCTCGGTCGCTAAGCATAACTTTGACATAGGGCATATACCATTTTGCCGACTCCAGACTTAGCTCTTTCGGTCCCCCGGGGTTATATTCTATCCAAAATGATCTGAGGTCTTTATAGTAATACATAACATCATCCACTAAAACACCAGACTGGCCGACGACTATTTTCGACATAGTCGGTTTTTGTTTGCTATAAAGTAGTAAGACCAAAGATGCCAGTATTAGGAAGATGGAAGTAAGGGCATCATATTTGAATATCAAAAGCGCCGCAGCTCCTACCAAGAGTGCTATGGTGATTAGAGACAAATATCTTTTTTGCGGATTATAAAAGAATGAAGGTGCTTCCCAAAATATTTCCGGTTTTTCTGGGATTTTTTCTATAACAATCAGGGGTTTGTCAGCTATCCTAACTTTCTCTTTCGGTCTTTGAAGAGTTTGGGGGGCTTTGGCGGGTTGTTTCCGCAGATTTAACACTTTTGGCATCTGCGGAGGAGGTGGGATTCGAACCCACGGGCCCCTTTCGGAGCAAACGGTTTTCAAGACCGTCCCGTTATGACCACTTCGGTACTCCTCCATTGAACCTATTTAGGTGTTTCATGTTACTACTGCCGACGATTTCAAAGTATTTTTTAATGCATTCCAAGTTTTCAAGTTGAACAGATGCGTGGCTTCTCCTACTTGTACAGACAAAGTAAAGTATAAAAAAGAGGACGACTTTCTTTAAACCTGACTCCTTCTGTGTGCGTTGATGCTTTTTGACACTTCGCTGAGAAGGAATGCTCCCAGCACCTCGTATGCCAGATGCCTGATGGGCGAGGATACTTCAAGACGGGCGAAGAATCCTATCAAGAACATTGCTAACAGAGATATCCACCAAACATAGACGAACAATTCACCCGGCTTGACGTTTAGTTTGACCCCTGTCCAACGCGAAGTTTCCTTGTGAACTATATATACGCCTAAAAGTATCAGATAACTTGTCACAAGGGCTTCCGATACCTCCAAGCGGGGGATGAGAAAGTCAAGCCAACTTAACGCAAGAAGAATAACCGTCCATATCAGGAGGAAGTAAAATAACAGGTCTTTTACCGAGGATAATTCAATTCTATAGCGCTTTGCCACTATTTCATTATCCATATCCCAAATATATCATTTTTTGAATGATATATCCATATGTGATTTTAAAGCTTACCAACCCCTTGTTGTTGTTTATCAAAACGGGGCAACTGTTGTATAATAAAAACATAGCTAAACCTTATCCTAATCCACATTTTGATATTTTTGAAAAAGAGACAAAAAAACTTGTTATTAATTTGTTTTACAAAAAAAGATTGAAAAAAGTTCGGTGGACAGCTGCACTTATACTAATTCCGACGATAATTATCCTCAATTCATATTTAGTCAAAGCGGGGCTATCATATTTTTATTCGCCTCTTTGTTTAGGAAGCTGGAAAAACGTCAGAAACATTGAAGGAGAACCTGAGCTTCCGTTTGGAGCTGATGCGTCAAGTTTCAATGGTGCCAATTCGGCGGTTTTAAAAAATTCGGCTGGTCAAATATTCTGCGGTAATTTTAATTCGTCAAATCCTCCTGAAAATCCTGTCCAAAAATTAAAACTTAGATTTTCTCTGGCTGTAGTAAACGACATTATACCCGAAATTAACGCCCAGGATTTTCAGGAAGGAGACACGCTAGATTTAGATAGCGAGGGTGACGAAAAAGCAATTTTTATAATCCAAGAGAATAATCCTTCAGTTTCGGAGCCAGAACCAACTCCTTCACCCGATGAGTTAAGCCCCAGCTCTGCTCCCGAACCGGATTCGACCCGTTCGATTCCTCAGGGTAGTGAGCCCGTCGAATCTACAAGTTCACCGCAAGCAACCCAGGAACCGATCTTAACTCCAGAAATTATTCCAACTTCCACTTTAGCTCCAACCTCCAAACCTTCCGTTGAACCGTCAGCAACTCCAACAGCAGAACCGATGCCTGAAAGTTCAGTCGAGTCCACTCCGGAAACGTCACCAGCCACCCCTACTCCAGAACCAGAACCGGATTCGACAAGCTCACCGCAGGCAACTTCTTCGCCCTCATCCCTCATCCCGTTAGAGGTAAGACGTCCGCTGGCGGATAGTCTGCCGACCACGCCTTTCAGGCGGGGCGGACCTCTAACGGGATTGATCAATGTTGCTCAAGCAGAAGAGCCGCAGATTGATGAAGGTGAAACAACCCCTTCCTTAAACTTGGACGATATCCTTGAAGTCAGCTATACCGTTGATGGCGAGAACTGGGTAACCTTAGGCCGTATTAACAGAGAAAATTGGGAAAACATTTCTTTTGATATTTCAAACATTTCTTTAGAAAATATAGCCGACCTCCAGATTGCCGTCTCATCACTACCGACATTAGGTAGTGATATCACGGTGTATGTGGATAGTATGTGGCTTGAAGCGGAATACGATTCTGGTTTGGCATTGTTCGTTAAGGATGTTGGCGAAACGATTATTGACACGCTGACCCTGCAAAATCTCGAACCAAGCGTAGAAGACGAAGCTCTACCCAAAGAGCCGGAGCCGGTCCCAAGAGTCAAAATCAGAAAAACCGTGTATGATTTTCTGGAAAAAGATGTTTCAAATTCCTCTCTGAAATTAAAATGGTATCCGGCCGATAAGGTTGACGAGTTGTCACGAGCCGATATCGGTTCTGCTCAAGTCCAAATCAGTCAAAAATCACTAGAAATTTCCGGTTCCTGCCGCTTATCGTATTTTGTAATGTTGTTGTATCGCGATAAAGATGATTACATTAAGAATCCGGCCTCGGCCATCTATAACGCCGCCTTTCCCTGCGACGGAAAATTCAGTCATGTTGTTTCTGAATTTCCAAGCCATATCGATTCCGGCGATTACTATATTTTAATCGCCGAACAGGGAAATGGTTCTTGGCGGCCGATCAGCGACATATACAAAATCGAAGTAAATAGAGAAATCACTGAAGAAGAAGTTTTTTAGCTTGCAGCTTATTAGCTTCTTAGGAACTAGTGTCCAAAAAGCTAATACCTAAAAAGCTGATGAAATGGTAATTACTTCAAAATCATTACAGCGTTCTAATATCGCTTTTGTTTTTAAGCAAGAGGGGTTTAGCGTACCGGAAAACGGCGATTTTGCCATTCTCTATACCGGTGAATCGGCAAAAGGCGCGAATTTTATTGATGATCCTGTGATGAGATTAAAGGTCTATCATCTGCCTAAATTAAAAATGACTTTTACTCTGGAAGGGATCCGGTTCAGGGTAGATCACGACACGGAAGACGGAAATCTGAATCCAGCCATTGTCTCGGAAGGTTTAAGCGCTTACAGAAACCTATTTTCTAAATGCAATCTTGAATCTTTTGGATTTAATTTTGATATAATTTATCGTTTCGACAATACTTTGCAACTCAATCATCTTTTCAGCCGGATTGCCGATAATAAAATTTTGGAAAAAAATGATCTCACCGCTTTAGGGGTTCAGTTTACTCTGCAAAGACCGGATAGGAGCGAGACATATTTTTTGAAAATTGTTTCTCCACTGGAATTAGCCACTCATATTAATTACCATTTTGATTCCAACAGATTGCCGGAGGAAAACAACCTCAAAGAATTATTTGAAAAAAGTTATAATGATGTCGACGAGGTAATTAAAAACCTAAGGTTCTGAATCAGAAAATAGAAAGTAGCAAATAGTAAATAGAATGGCGAAATTCTAGATTCTACTTACTATTTTCTAGCTCCTAAGAATATGAGTATTAGTTCAAGTGGGGTAAAAATTTCAAAACGTAAAAAAGGAACCATAATTTTGGCGCTTTTTACGATTATTGAACTGGTTTTTTCTGTTCTTTTGGTTGTTTCTCTTGCGTCTAATTTGCTTTTTCCCCAGCGAGCCTCCGCCGTTGCCGGCGTTTCCGCCAAACTTTCTTATCAAGGTCGACTGACTGATTTAAGCGGCAATCCTTTGGGCGGTTCGGGCACTAATTATTGTTTTCGTTTTTCAATCTTCGATGCGGCTTCCGGTGGCACTAAACAATGGCCAGCCGGCGCTCCCAATTCAACAACGGTCAAAGTAGAAGACGGCGTGTTCAATACAGATATTGGCACGGCTGACTCTCTGGCCACTTTTGATTTTTCAAGCGTCGATACTCTGTATTTGAATGTTGAAGTTAATGCTACGCCTACGACTTGCGGAGGTTCATGGGAACAGCTTGATTTAAGGCAGAGAATTGATTCAGTCGGTTATGCTAGGGCAGCGGAAGGAGTTTATTCCAGTTTGCTCCGGGCTCCCACAGGTGGCACGGCCGTTCAAATAGGCACTGGGGCAGGAGCGGCTACGCCCATATTTCTTAATCTTGACATACAAAATACTGATGGAGGAGCAATCGACTCCAGTTGTTCAACTAGCGGACAGATATGGTATAACTCCTTTGATAGTAAAGCCCGTATTTGCCAAGGCAGCGTCATTAGAGATTTAATTGACGGGATATTGGTTAAAGATGAGGGTACAAATATTGGAAGAGCGTCAGTAGCAATAAACTTTACCGGCACAGCTGTTACGGCAACAAAAGGGTCAGAAGGGGTGATTGATATTGATATCAGCGCAAGTGGAGGAGGGGTTATGACATATTTGGGCGGCACCACTCTTGGAGCTAACAGCGCAACTATCTCAGTTTCTCTTTCAACGGCTAAAGAACATATCAACTGCTATTTAGAATCAAAGGGAGGATCGGCCAGCGGTATAAGTCAGGTAAGATTTAATGGCGATGCTGGCGCGGCTTCTTATGGTTGGAATCAAACACATATTATAACCACCGCAATTGCTGATATTCAAGATGCTTCTGACGATGCGATTCAGTTGACCGGAACAGCGGCAGATACTGACCCCACATCTTCGGCATTGAAGATAACCAATTTTTCTGATACAAATAAAACTGTAATTTATGATACTGTTACACTAGAACCGGCAGGTACCAATTCCGATCGGCATCATGGTGTAGGCGGCTGGTATAATACAGCCGATCAGATTACATCAGTCGTATTCTCGAGAAGCGCCGGCAATTATTTAGCGGGATCTCATGCTTGGTGCGAAGGCAGGGACATATAATATGCCTAAAATTGTTTTTAAAATTCCGGAGGGGAGACAACTTGTTTTGATTTTGGCTTTTATAGGATTGGCCAATCTTTTAATATGGGTCGGGGGTCCCCGGTTTGTCTTATTCATACAAGATGTCGCTACTCCTTTTTCGTCTCGCTGGGCGGCAGTTTATTTAACAAATGGAGAAGTATATGTAGGTCATATTCGCGGTACGACACGTCATGTTTTGAAACTGTCGGACGCTTATGTTGTTAATGTGGTCAAAACGGAAGAAACCAGCGGCAGCAACAAGAAGTTTAACGTAACTGGCGATGGAGGAAGCAATCTCTCTCTTATCAGGTGGGGATTTTACCAGCCTCTAAAATCGGAAGGAGAACTTTTCTTAAGCCGGTCTAATATCTTATTTTGGGAAAAACTGGATAAGGATTCGGAAGTGGTAAAACAGTTAGAGGCTAGTAAATAGAAAATAGTAAGTAGTAAGTAGAAGCAAGAATAGAAAACAGAAAATAGAATTTTAAAATTTATTCTACTTCCTATTTACTATTTTCTAGCTTCTGTCTTATTTTGCTATAATGAAGCCATGAGGACGTGGCTTTTTATTTTAATAGGGTTGACTCTGCTTTTATTTGGTCATGGCAAGGGACCGTTTCGGGAAGTTGACAAAGACGCCATGGCTTATGAAGCCAGTTCTTCAAGTTTTTTTCTCCATGGCGGCGGAGTTGATAGTATTGCGAAAACGGGGTCATCTTCGTCATTTATCGAACATTCGGCTGGAGGCCAAGCCATTACCGGAGTAGCCTCTTCTTCAACCAGCTTCATTTCTTTCAAAGGCATAATTAACTTAATTTTCAGAAGCTTTACTCCAAAGTACGAGCAAATTCATTACCACTGGCGGCATGATGATAATACCGAGGCGCTTGCTACCTCAATGACTAGCGGAACACAAGACACGGTCATATCTGGCTTGGCAAAAAATACCGTCAAAAGATTGCGTTTTGAAATTTCAAACGAGGGTGGACAGGACAGCATTTCCGCCCAGCAATTCAGGGTTGAGTATAAATTAAAATCTGGTGATTGTGCCACAGGAGTATATACGGATGTGGGTGCTGTGGGCGGGGATTGGGATATGGGTGCATCCCAGTTGACCGAAGCGGGCGATGCTACCAATATTGCCGTAGCAATCGGAGGAGTGACGGATGAAAATAACTCTTTCATCGGCACCAACGGCGGACAAAGAGAAACAACCAGCCAGACCGGCAATATTACGGTTTACAACAATCAGTTTGTGGAATTGGAATATGCCGTTCAAGCCCTAAGCGATGCAACTGACGAGGCGGCTTATTGCTTTCGTTTGACTAATGCCGGTTCAGCGACTAATTTTACATATACTAAATATCCGGAAGCCACACTGGCAGCAGCGGCGGCGTCGGTAACTTTGACCATTGATGGCACTTGCAATAATGACAATACCTGCGATCTGGACGCTACGGCTCAATTTGGCACCTTGAGCGTCGGTACGGCTAACGATGCCAATGTTAGGGTAAAAACTGACAGCAATACGACCGTTCTTTTGGCTATCGGCCGCAAACGCTCTAGTCCTACCACCACTCTGGCCTCCAGCGCCGATGCGGCCAATATAAACATTTCCGATACCGCCGGCGGGATTGATGTTTTTGATTCCAATTGTACTGACGGTACCGGTCCGGCGACATGGGGAAATGCTGTTTCAACCGGACTCGGTTTCTCGCTCTGGGCGGCGACTGAAAACAAAGATACTACTTGCTGGGGAACTGGAACTACCGATAGCGATGCCAACAACAAGTATGCCGCTCTTCAGGCCTCGTTATCGGCAAGTACAGCTTGGACTACAACATCGTCAGGAATTAAATATGCCTCCGTGGGATATACTCTTGATATCATAACCAATCAGCGCGCTACTTCCTATACCGGCGACATAATTTTTACCGCGACTACGACACCATAGGGATAGAGTCCAGTAAATAGAAAGTAGAAAGTAGTAAATAGTAAAAAGAAAACAGAAGTTTAATTCCGTAATTCTACTTGCTACTTTCTATTTTCTAAATTCTTTTACGTATTTCTACTTCCTATTTACTATTTTCTACTTTCTAATTTATGAACAAATTGGATAAATTTTGCTATAAGTTTTTGCGATATGGTCTATTGGTGGCCGTTTTTATGCCATTAGTGATTTTTCGGAACTCTTTTTCGCCGTTCAATTTTGGAAAGGTAATTGTTTTTCGGATATTGGTGGAACTACTTCTAGTCGCCTATGTTTGGCTAGCGATCAGGTATAAGGAATTTCGAATATGGAATATAGAATTTGGAATAATTAGAAAAGCCACAAATTCCAAATTCCAAATTCCAAATTCAATTTTCTGGGCCCTCACTCTTTTTACCGCTTCTTACGCCACGTCCGCTTTTTTAGGAGTTAACTGGCATCAGAGCTTTTGGGGATACTGGGAAAGAATGGGCGGCTTGTTTACCTGGCTCCACTTTTATGTCTTTTTGATAATTTTAATTTCGGTATTTAAGTCTAAAGAAGATTGGTTGGCTATTCTCTGGCTGTCGGTCATAGCAGCCGCAATCTCAACTTTCTACGGTTTTTTTCAGAAATTTTCCGTAGGCGGGATTTTGGGGGCAAATGAAAGACTAAGGATATTTGGAACCTTAGGCAATCCGGCTGCTTTTGCCGGGTATTTGCTGTTTAATTTTTACTTTGCTCTTTATTTGCGTAGTCAATTCTCAAACAAAAAAATCAGATGCTTTCTGGCAGGAATGTCCGTCTTATTTTTAATGGCTATTTTTATGACGGCAGTAAGGGGGGCGGCTTTGGCCTTGGTGATCAGTATGGTGACTTATCTGTTTTTAGACAGGAGAAACTTATTTAAACGGATCAATAAAACCCCACACATAACTAGTTATGTGTGGGGTTTAATCGTACTGATTACTTCTGTCTTTTTGCTATCGCCTTATTTGTCCAAATGGAGAAGTTTTGAGAGATTAACGGATTTTTCCCTGAATCAACCGACTGTCCAGCAAAGAATCACTGTTTGGAAAATCGCCCTTAACGGCATTTTCGATTCTTCTATTATTCCAAATTCCAAATTCTATTTCGGTTGGGGGCCTGAGAACTTTTCCAGTGTGTTTTCCGCGCATTACGACCCGGAAATTTCCAAAAGCAATACGGAGATATTTGATAAAGCCCACAATATGCCGTTGGAAATCGGATCGACTCAGGGCTTAATTGGTCTACTCTTCTGGTTGTTTTTAATGGCTTGTCTGTGGCAAGCTTTTATTCAGTCAGGGAACTATCTTTTTTGTTCTCTGACAGTGGCTTATTTGGTCCACAACCTTTTCTTTTTTGACCTATTCTCAAGCTATCTGATGTTTTTTATCTTGCTTGGTTTTGGAATTAGTACGGTCGGCAAAAGGGTCGCTGAAGGAAGTCTAATTTCTCTCGGCTCTATCCGGAAACTTAGTTTCCAAGCAGGAATGGCGGTAATAACGACGATATTATCTAGCGCTCTGATTTTCTACGCCAACATTAAGCCAGCTCTGGCCAATTTTTATACTACTCGCGGTTACGTTCTTTTGTATCAAGGAAATGGCGATACAGCCTTTGACTATTTTGATAGGGCGTTTTCTCGCGCGGTTTGGTCGGAAAAAGACATTTATAAAAAGTTTTCGGAAAGCCTTATTGATTTTGTTTTTAGAAACAAACAATTTCTAAAAAAAGAAGAAAACCAGTCCTATTTTAAACGTCTGACAGACGGTCTGGAAAAAGAAGTTGGAAAAAGCCGGTTTGAGCACTCTTCATATCAATATCTTTATAAAGCTTATCGGGCGGAATATTTGTTGGCCGAAGGTTCTTCTAAAAAAGTCTTGCGTTCCGAAGAACTATTGAAACGAGGAATAAAAACATTGCCGCTGGCTCTTCCGCTGTATTACGAACTGGCTGATTTTTACATCGAGAATAAAAGATACGACGATGCTATCCATGTTCTGGAAGGCGTCAGCTCTTCAGCCAAGGATTTATCCGCGGTTAAATTTAAATTGGGAGCGGCTTCTCTGTTGAAAAATTTGCCCGGTAGTGAAAATTCCGATTCCCTTCGGGATTCTTTTGCGGCAGAGCCGCTTTCGGAATTTCTACTACCGGGTTTGAGTATGCAGAATCGAAATAACTCCGAATTTAAAAAAGGGTTGGACCTGATTTTAGAGGCTATCAACGTCGGGTATTATCCTGCCGAAGAGGTCGACTTTCTGGCAAGATCATTGGAACAGAACAAAAGGTATCCAGACCTGATCACTTTTTACTTAAAATTATCAGAAAAAAATCCACAGTATTTTGTTCACATTAGCTACACTTATCTTTTGCTCGGCGATCGTAAAAATTCTAAGTTATTCGCCGATAAGGCGTTAGCCCTTGATTATAATCAGATTGGGAATCAGAAGCTTCGGCTTTTAGCCGATATTTATCAATTTTTGGGCGATAACAAAAAAAGAAGCGAAGCGTTGCTAAAAAGCGCACCGTAGTCCCGTTAGAGGTAAGACGCCCTTCAAAGAAGGGTCGTCTGCCGACCACGCCTTTCAAGCGGGTCGGACCTCTAACGGGATGTTGATAACTAAATATTGCTTCCCCCCGAGATGTTGTATAATTAAAGTAGCGAAATGTATAACTGTTGATAACTAAGATGTCATCGAGTAATAACATTGTAAAAGAGATTAAAACTATAACTATTTTGGGTTTGGCTCTTTTCTTTGTTTGGACTGCTTACGACAACAGTATTTATTTTTCTTTCTTTAACCCGCCGTCAGCAGAAGCGGCCACAGGTTCAGGCACGGCGACGGTAGAGGTTACGATAGCTTCTAACCTCACATTTTCTATTATCGGTACTTGTAATAACGACAATACCTGTGATAATAACGCATCGGCCAGTTTCGGCACCATTACAGCCGGCACGGCTAACGATTCTAACGTTCAAGTTAAGTCAGTTAGCAACGATACTATCACCTTAGCTATTGGCAGGAGAAGAGCCAGTCCAGCTACCACTTTGGCATCTAGCGCCGATGCGGCCAATATAAATATTTCTGACACTGCTGGCGGGATTGATGTTTTTGATTCTGATTGTACGGATGCTACAAGTCCGGCTACATGGGGAAATGGTTCCTCAACTGGTTTAGGATTTTCCGTCTGGGCCGCTTCAGTCAACAAGAACACTACCTGTTTTGGTTCCGGCACTACCGATAGCGACGCCAACAATAAGTATGCCGCTTTACAGGCCTCCGCTTCTGCCAATTCTGCTTGGACTACCACTGCTGCCGGTACTCAATACGCTTCAGCGGGCTTTACTTTAGACGTGACAACGACCCAACAAGCTACAACTTATTCCGGTGGGGTGATATTTACTGCGACGACGACACCGTAAGGGTAGAAGCTGGTAAACAGAAAATAGTAAGCAGAAGTAAGAAAATAGAACTTGGAACAAGTGGCAGAAATGTGATAAAAGAGTCAAGGGTCAAGAGTTGTAAAGTAAGTTATTGCTCTTGATTCCTGACTCTTTTTGTTTTACGTTATAAAAACAAAAGATGATTCTAAAAAATAAGCGCATATTATCAACTCTTGTCCTGCCCCTTATTCTCGGGTCTTTTTTGGTATATCCAAACAGTGTATCAGCAGCTGTGGGCATCACTATTGCCCCGGTTAAGTATAAGTTTGATGTTGAAAGAGGTCAGGTGGTTGAAAATACGATTACCGTCGCCAATCCTAATGATTTTGTATTAAAGGTCAGAGCCGAATTTCAGGACTTTAAGGTTACCGAAGACAATAATATCCAATGGCTCCCCGGAGATATAGAGAATCCTTACAAGATGAGTGATTGGATTGGAATTAGACAAGACGTGATAACCCTGAAACCCAAGGAAGAACAAAGCGTCCCTTTTAAGATTTCTGTTCCTAAAAATGCCACCGCCGGAGGAAAATATGCGGCAGTATTTTTTACGGGAGTTATTGAGGGCGGAGGAAATATTGGCGCCGTGCCCAGAGTCGGAGCATTGATTATCTTGAATGTTAAGGGCGATTTGAAACGAACCGGAGAACTATTAAATTTTAGCGGACCGAGAATTGCAAATAATGGGCCGGTTAATTTTACTTTGTCTTATCTTAATACCGGTACCACGCACTATGAAGCAAAAGCAGATTTTACGGTAAAGAATTTTTTCTGGAAGAGCGGATCTTTTTCTTCTGAAACCAAATTTGTCTATCCCAATATCAAGCGCGACCTCAAAGCAACATGGAATCAAAGAGCTTTGCTTGGCGTTTATACCATCAAGGCCAAAATATTAGACGGGGACGGTAATGTCTATGAACAATCAAAACTGGTTATCGGATTTCCGTACTTGTATCTGCTGATTTTAATCGGCGTGTTGGCGACGCTGTTCTATCTGTATCGCTGGTTTAAGAAGAAATTCAAGATAGTCAGGGCGTGACGGAGTCTAGAATCTAGAAAATAGTAAGTAGAAAATAGAATTTAGAATTTAGAAAAAGCTCATCGCAAGGTGAGCTTTTTGGTATTTGTTGGTATAATTAAATCTATGGGAAAACATTCCAAGATTTTAACTTTTATTCTTCTACTTTCTACTTTCTACTTTCTGCTTTCTGTTCAAGCCCAGGCCTCTTTTTTTGAGAGGATTATCAATCTTTTTTCTTCCGTGAGCGAAGGACCGATCCAGGTTTCTTATAGATTTTTTGTACCCCACGACACTCTTGATCCTTGGGATCCATGGCCTCCCGGCACAACTTTAGATTTGCCTGAAAATGGATATTTAAGTCCGATGGCCTTTCCGCCTCTTCCCGGCCAGTTGTTCAGGTTAAGGATTGGTATAAAGGCGACAGCCGATTGGTCGGCTTCAAACAGAAGACTAAAACTCCAATTTGGTAAATTGTCTGCTGGCCAGACCAACTGTGCCACCATAACTGCCTGGAATGATTTAGGCGCTCTTGGATCAGGAGCGGATTGGCGGGGATTTGATATGCCGATAACGCAGCTGGCCAATGGAGCTCAAATAACGGTAAACAAACTTAGCGGCGCCACGATAAAAGGAAGCTATCAGGAAAGTAATCCGACGCCGTTTAATCCGGCAGTTCTTAAGGATCAGATTATTGAATACGACTGGTTAGTGCAAAATAATATCACAAACAGTTCTTTGGATGGCGAGTTTTATTGTTTCAGGATGGTCAATCAGGACGGCACTTCCCTAAAACGGTATTCTCAGTATCCCAAAATAGCTACCACTAAGCCGTTTGTTAACTCCACATCCTCCACGATTAATAAGAATGTTGGCGGAACCATAAATATGAGCAATACAAACGGGACTGGACTTGCCCTTGTTGTCCCGGCCAATTATTCTACGTTTTCACAATCATTTGATATCCGCAATCTATCTGTAAATGATTTTCTTGATCAAGTTGGCGGCCAGCCTTCAGGAAAATTAGGCGCACACTCATATGTTTATCAGATGAATGCGGAAAGAAACAATGTCGCCACCTCTTCTTTTAACGAGAATTTAACAATGCGCATTGACTATTCGGACAGCGAGGTTAGCTCTGTTGACGAAAGCACCTTGCGAATTTATAAACACGACGGTAATAATTGGAATGCACAAAGTACGACATTGGATACAACAAATAACAGGGCCACTACCGCCATAAACAGTTTTAGCTCTTTTGGGTTATTTGGCGATCCAACGCCTACGCCAACCCCGACGCCAACTCCGACTCCGACAGCCACTCCTAGCAGTGGTGGAGGCGGTGGGGGTGGTGGGGGAGGCACAACCGTTTCATATCCCACCGCGACGGTTACTTTTTCCGGAAGAGCTTATCCTAAAAGCACGATAATTCTCTTGAGAGACGCTCAAGTTGCCGCTACCACTGTTGCCGGCGCCGATGCTACTTTTTCAATAAATCTTTCCAGTCTTTCTGGTGGAAACTATATTTTTAGTATTTATAGCGAAGATCGGGATGGCCGGCGCTCAAGTCTTTTGACTTTTCCCATTAGTGTCATTTCCAGCGCCACGACTGCTGTGAATGGTATTTTTATCGCGCCGACTATAGATGTTGACAAAAACGAAGTCAAACGCGGGGATAATATCGCCATCTTTGGTCAAAGCGTGCCTGCCAGCGAGATTACGATCACAGTAAGTTCCGAAGAAGATTTTTTCGGAAAAATTAATACGGATAAAAACGGGACCTATCTCTATAATTTTGACACATCCGTATTGGATTTGGGTCAACATTCAGCTAAATCCAAGGCCGCTTATGGCGGCGAGATCAGCTCTTTCAGTAAGACCGTAAGCTTTCAGGTCGGCAAGAAAACAGTTTTAGCTAAGCCGGTTGTTAAGGTGCTAAAAGGCGATCTGAACAAAGATGGCAAGGTTAATATTATTGATTTTTCTATCTTGGCTTTTTGGTACAAAAAAACCGGATTTCCGGCTGGTTTTGATTTAAAACAAGACGGCAAGATTGATTTAAAAGATTTCAGCATCATGGCTTTCTACTGGACTGGATAATAGAAGCTAGAAAATAGTAAGTAGAAAGTAGAAGTAAGAAAATAAAAATATGAGTATTACAAAATCATTTAAAGATTTAATTGTGTGGCAGAAATTACGGGACTTGGCTATTGCCGTTTATAAATTAACGGAAGTAATGAAAATATTAAATAACTTTTTAAATAATAATGGCAAATAAATTCTCAAAAAATTCTATTTTCTATTTTAGTATTCTACTTTCTACTTTCTACTTTCTACTTTCTAGCTCTGCTTTGGGGGCGGAATTAACACTCAAAAAGAATCTTGAGGTTGTTGGTAAGGGGGATGTTTTTGATATTGTTTTGGTTATAGATACAGAAATGGAAGTCGTTAACGCCGTTGAGGCCTCCTTAAAATATTCTGACAATTTAAGAATAGAAAATATTTCCGACGGTAATTCCATAATAAATTTATGGGTCAGCAAACCGGCAGTTAAAAATTCTAAAAATAACAGCATTGTTCTATCCGGCCTTATTCCCGGGGGACTGACAATAAAAGAGGGAATGATATTGACCCTTACTTTTAGAAGCTTGTCTGAGGGCGAGGGTTACGTTTTGGTTAAAGACGCTAAAATCTTGCGCAATGATTCGGAAGCCTCGGAGACAGAAGTTGTCCTTAGAAATTTAGAATTCAATATTGAAAGCGCGAGAACCCAAACCTCGGGGGGAGAAAAATTAATCCTGGACTTTCTGCCGCCGGATGCATTTAAAATTTATTTATCAAAAAATAAAGATATTTTTGGCAACGCTTGGTTTATATCTTTCAATGCTCAAGACAAAGGGTCAGGTATTAACCACTATGAAGCCAGAGAGAGATTTTTGGGCTTATTCGGTAGTTGGAAAGAAGCGGAAAGTCCTTATCAACTGTCCCATCAGAGCCTGTTTGGTATAATAGAAGTAAGGGCTGTGGACAATGTGGGACGAGAGAGAACTGTAACTTTTGTTCCTGTCAGGCTGTATTTTCTATACGGTGGTCTAGCGACCTTACTCATAGGACTTCTAATTTATAAATTCAGAAAGTTTATTATATCCCACACATAACTTATGCATTATGTTTATATTCTACAATCAAATAAAAACGGGAGTTTATATATTGGATTTACATCCGATTTAAATAAGCGAATAAAAGAACACAACAATGGCAAGTCATTTCATACAAAGAAATATATACCATGGAAGATAGTATACTTTGAAGGCTATTGCGACAGAAACGATGCTTATAGTCGAGAGCAATCATTAAAACTTCATGCTCAAGGGCTGCGTCGTCTTAAAGAAAGACTGCGCAATAGCCTTCAGGCATAAGTTATGTGTGGGAATAAAGGAGGGATTTCTAAAACTTAAGATCAGGATTTTTACAACAATAGGAGTGGTTGTGCTGGTTTTTATTTTACCCAATTTCTCTAACGCAGCCACTTTGTTTTTATCTCCGTCTTCCGGCAACTACAACTCCGGAGGTCAGATGAGTGTTTCCGTTAGGATCAATACGGAAAGCGAAGCAATCAACGCGGTTGATGGAACAATCGGATTCAATCCAGATATCTTGGAGGTGAGCAGTGTAACCAAGGGGACAGCTGTAAGTTTGTGGGTTCAGGAACCGTCTTATTCAAATAAGGCCGGCAATGTTAATTTTGGAGGAGTGATTTTAAATCCGGGATATTACGGCTCAAACGGCAACATTCTTACCATTAACTTCAGAGCAAAAGGAAGCGGTAAGGCCGAGATAAGTTTTAAGGCCGGTTCGGTTTTGGCTAACGACGGTTACGGCACTAATGTGTTAAAAGCGATGAGCGGGGCATCCTTTAATATTAATGTATCAAGCTCTCAACAACTTCAAGATTATCCGGCACAAGCTCCCATCGCTATTTCCGATTTTGAAATATTTTCGTCCACCCATCCCGATCAGGATAAATGGTATTCCAACAATAACCCGCTATTTAAGTGGAACGTGCTGTCGGGGGTGAGCGAAGTTATATTGGTTCTTTCAAGGAGAGCCAATTCCCCGCCCATCATCAGCTACTCGCCGCCGATATCGGAAAAGTTGCTGACGGACTTGGACGAAGGCGAGTGGTATTTAAATGCAAGATTCAGGACAGCGGCTGGATTAGGGCCGATAACATCTTTCAGGTTTAACATAGACACCGTTGTTCCCCGCCCATTCAACATTGTCCGGCTTGATGTTGACGATCTAACCAATCCTCGGCCGGAATTATTGTTTGAAACTTCAGACGCTACTTCAGGTATTGACCGTTACGAACTAACTATAAATGGCGGAAAGCCGGTAAATATTTTGCCAAACGAAGCGAGCAGGGTTTACGCGATGCCCTTGCAAAGGCCAGGTGAAAAGACAGTAGAGATAAAAGTAATAGATAAAGCTGGTAATTCTGTGAGTTCAATGACAAAAATTATCGTTAAGTCTGTTCCTATTCCTAAACCAAAAATAAAAGATATTATCCTCCTCGGCATAGAGGCAGATAAAGCGGCCATTATTAAAGAGGAAACGGAAGCCGGGGCATTAGTAAGAGAGGTATTAGTAAGAGAGGTATTAGTAAGAGAGGTATTAGTAAGAGAGGTATTAGTAAGAGGAGAAATAGAACAGGAAGTGTTAGTAGAAGAGATGGCCGCACAAAAAACAGTAAAAGTAAAAGCCGTAGTGGGAGATACATTTAAGCTCAAAAGCAATAATATTTTGGGACAGATCTCGGAATCTCAAAAAAGCGACGAGTTGGATTTGATTAAAACCATTGAGTCGCCGACAGATGAAGATGGTGGTTTTGAAATAAAAATTGACGATCTTGGGGTTGGAACATATATTATTCGTACCTATGGCAAGGATGAGCGCGGGGCAGTTTCAGACACTTTTTCCGATGTTGTATTGAAAGTTGTGGATAGATCCGTTTTCACTCAATTTGTCGGGCGGATTTCTAACATATTTGACTGGTTCGTTAACTTGTTGAGCGGGGGTTGGTTCTTGATAGCGGTAGGGATGGCAATTGCTTCTCTTGCCATTCTGGTTGCAAAAAGAGTGATACCATTTATCATCAACGAAACCAGCAAGATTAAATTTATCGCTTCCGAATACCAAGTTTCTAAGAAATTGAAAAAACTGGATTCAAAAACCAAGCTGGAGCTTAAAATTTTGGAAAAAGATATTAAAAAAGAACTAGAGCTTTTGAACAAGATTGCCAGTCACAGATCTTTGCATTCAGATGAGCAGTATTTAAGAAACAAACTCGAAAAATACTACAGCATCCTCAGAAAGTTATAAAACCCGTCTTTGAATTTTATCAGTTTTTCGATATGTTCCATTAGATTTTTTCATTCGGTATATTGACATCAATTTCAACATCATGTATATATCGGGACAGTGTTTAGGGAGAAGGAAAAGAGATATGCCAAAGAGTGGAATGCCTCCGAATCTGCCCGAAGGAGTCAATCCGAATTTCGTTGAATTGATTGACGGTGTTTATTATGATAAGTGCGTTCTTTGTCTTGTGGTTACTGATGTGCCTACGAATTGCTCAATCGAGAGGCGGCATCATTACAAGTGTGGCCAGCTTTGTCCGAAATGCTGGCAGATTATCATTATGCGTGAATAACTTTATACCACCCAAACGGGCGGTTTTTTGTGTGCGATTATAACGCTTTGCTACGATTTGATTATCCAAAAGCCGATTACAGCAAATTTACTGCATTATTTCCAATTTTGGCAGGACGAGATAATAATAAAAGCCGGAGATAATAAACCAAGCCAAAGAGAAGCGTAAGCAAATAATTCCTAGGAAATTAAATCTTTCTTTAGAATAATCCCACAGACGAATTCCCTTGATCCGAAGATGGGTATAGCCGGTTATAAATTCTACTAGGACTGGAATTATATAGAGTATAACCAATGTCGGCATCAGAGAAATCTTAAAAGAATAGATGAGTGCTAAAAGAATCCCGGTGAGACCGTACATCTGAACATTTATAATTTTCGGTCTTACTAGTCTCTTAGCTTCAACTGACCGATAGCTAAACTCCAGAATAAAGCCGATTAGCACACCTATCGAAAAGCTAAGAATTATTTTTAAAAGCATAGGTGAATCCATCTGATATTATGAGACTTCATGCTGACCAATCTCTTTTCAGATTCAGGATTTTTTGGGGGGAATACATTTGTGTCGGCACTTCGTGCCGACCCCATTTCGGCTTCCGATTCCG
>Ga0209541_10002284_pt1 | contig 36475 bp, 38 predicted proteins | sample RifCSPlowO2_01_FD_184027 | JGI IMG/M metagenome (GOLD analysis project Ga0209541, IMG submission 184027) | Groundwater microbial communities from Rifle, Colorado - Rifle CSP2_plank lowO2_0.1 (SPAdes) (version 2) | ecosystem: Environmental > Aquatic > Deep subsurface > Groundwater | place...
CCTGATGTTGCTTCGTTTGTTTCTTTTCTTTCAGTTCCAAGGAAAGTAAATAATTTTGTTATTTTGCCGGTTCTAGTTTCAATCTCTTTGGTCAGGTCGTTGATTTTCTTTATAAAAATATTATCCCCAGTTTTAATGGATCCTTCGTAAATTCTGCCTATGCCAAGCCGTCCCAAATAATTATCATAAGCCAGGTTAAAAGGCTGAAATCTTAAGGGTAAAGAAATATCTGCTGGAGCGGCAGGAACTTCTTTAATAATTGTTTCCAGTAAAGGAGTAAGATCTTTTGAATCATCTAATAAATTTAGTTTAGCGATCCCTTCTCGGCCAATAGTATATATAGTTTTGAAATCCAGTTGTTCGTTATCAGCGCCTAAATCCATAAATAACTCAAGAACCTTCTCATGTGTTTTATCTGGATCAGCGGCGGGCTTATCTATTTTATTAATAATTACAATTGGTTTTAATCCTAGTTCCAAAGATTTTTTAAGAACGAATTTGGTTTGAGGCATCGGTCCCTCTTGAGCATCCACCACAAGAAGAACTGAATCAATAGAACGAAGAACTCTTTCTACTTCAGAACCAAAATCAGCGTGGCCAGGAGTATCAACTATGTTTATTTTGGTATCTTTATAGAACAGGGAGGCATTCTTTGAATAAATAGTAATACCACGCTCTTGTTCAAGCGCGTTTACATCCATGCTAAAATCATCTCCGACCATGCCTGTTTGTTTCATCAAGGCATCAGTAAGGGTGGTTTTACCATGGTCCACGTGGGCTATAATTGCGATATTCCTAATTTCCATAAAAATAAAATAGGCCCCTTGGCCAAATAAACGTCTATTAATAATACTATAAAATTTACCCAGAGTCAATTTTACTTAATACAATTCCCCGCTAGAGTATATCCAGCCGCTTCGGCTTCTTTGTCCGAATTAAACCAAAGCTTATTTTCTTCCTTAATTTTTGAGGCGCTGGCACACCAAGAATAATGATATTTTTTAGAAGTAGAGGTTTTAGAAACAACAACTCTAGTATCAAGTTTTTTGGTTTCGGTTTGATTTTTCCTCCCTCCTTGAGCTGACGAGTAAATATCCGCTTTTAAATCGGTGTTTATAGTTTTTAAATTTCCACTCTCCCCTACTTTAATCGGAGATTTTTCAAGGGCATTTATTTTACCCAGATTGAAGCTAATAAATGAAATGAGACCAAAACAAAGCACAAGAAATATAAGATATTGATAGGTCTTGATTTTCTCTAGGAGTTTTGGTAGCATATGTAAATTAAGTTAAAGGTTAAAATTAAAAAGTTAAAATTGCAAGTTAAAATCAGTAAATTTTAGATTTTGAATTGAAATTTTACATTTTACCTTTTAAATTTTTGAATTAGGTTATGGCACATACAAAGGCAATCGGTTCTACGCAACTAGGACGCGATTCGCAACCAAAATATCTGGGAGTCAAACTTCATGACGGCCAAACAGCAAAAATTGGCAATATTATCATACGCCAAAGAGGTTCCAAATACTTAACCGGTAAGGGTGTCCGTAAAGGTTCTGACGATACTATTTACGCCGTAGTTAACGGCAAGGTTAAATTTACTACCGTCAAAAAGAAAAAATTTGACGGCTCTAGGCGTCTAGTCAAGGTTGTTCATGTGGTTGTAAACTAAAAATCAAAAAGTCCTGGAGAAATGCCAGGACTTTTTGGTGTGGACCGAGGGGGAGTCAAACCCCTAGAGCAAGGTGGTAATCCTACTCCCGAGAATCGCTCGGACTCGGCCCTCTTGTCCACGAAATAGATGTTATCAATAGTGAGCTTACCGAACCATCTAATTTACCGAGATGAAGGAATTCCCGAAGGCTTCCCGAAGTTCCCGAGGATTATTTGTCTGGCTCGTAGCACCGGATGAGAAAATGATGTGGTAAGGTGAGCTAAATATGTTATTATAATTAATCATGGAAACAATCCTCAAGGTGGAAAATTTGGGAGTTAGATTTGGCGAGGACCAGGTTTTGAAGAACTTGGATTTTTCGGTTAATAAAGGTGATGTGTTGGCTATTGTTGGTCCCAATGGCGCCGGCAAATCGGTATTATTCAGAACACTCCTTGGCCTTCTCCCCTACTCCGGTAAATTTGAATGGGCCAAAGATTTAAAGATAAGTTACATTCCCCAAAAATTAGCCATAGACCGCGAACTGCCATTAAGTGTCGGTGAATTTATTAAATTTAAACAAAAAGATAAGGCTAAAATAATAAATATCTTAAAATCTGTAGGTATCGGGGCTGAACACCAAAACGATAACGAACATTATTTGCGACACATTGAACAACACGTTCTAAACCAGAGATTAGGTTGGCTTTCTGGTGGCCAAATTCAGAGAATTCTAATTGCTTGGGCTTTATTGGATAATCCTGACGTACTTTTATTTGATGAGCCAACTGCCGGTATAGATATTGGCGGAGAAGAAACAATATACAACCTTTTGAAAAAACTGCACACCGAATTAAATTTAACCATATTCCTAATATCTCACGATCTAAATATTGTTTATAAATATGCCAATAATGTTTTGTGTGTCAACAAAGAAATGATTTGCTATGGTATTCCGGCAACCGTTCTTGATCCCAATTCACTGGTAAAACTTTACGGCGGTGAAGCTGGATTTTACCAACACGAAAATCATCATGGATAATTCATTTATACTACAATTAGCAACCGGCACTTTAGTTGGTCTTGGTGCTGGCTATGTTGGTTCTTTTATGGTTTTGCGGCGAATGTCTCTCGTCGGTGATGCTTTGTCACATGTTGCCTTGCCAGGTATTGCTGTCTCACTCTTACTCAACATAAACCCATTTTTCGGCGCTTTTGCCGCATTGCTTTTGGTAACAATCCTAATTTGGCTTCTTGAAAGAAAGACTGAAATCCCATCTGAAACTTTGGTTGGTATCATGTTTACTTTGAGCTTGACCTTGGGTCTTCTTTTAACTCCAGAACCGGAACTTTTAGAAGCTTTGTTTGGTGATATAACTCAAATTCAATACCTTGATTTTATTATTACTCTTGTTTCCGTTATAGCTATTTTTATAGTAATGAAAAAAATATCCGAAAAATTAATGCTCGGCATTGTTTCCAAAGAAATGGCTCAAGCCAACAAAATACCAATTAATAAAATTAACTTTGTATTTTTGTTTCTGGTCGCAGTTATTGTAGCTCTTGGTTTGAAAGTTGTTGGGACGCTTCTGATGGGCGCTCTGGTTATTATCCCGGCTGCTACAGCTAAAAATACATCGGTGAACTTATCTCAATACACCAAACTATCAATGGTTTTTGGTGTTCTATCGGCTTTCCTAGGCCTCCTTGCCGCCACTTATATCGGCATCACCCCCGGTCCCACAATTGTTCTCACCGCCGGAATCATCTTCATGGTGACACTTTTCTTTAAACGGAAATAACCGCTTAACACTCCCCCCCCTCTTCATCCACTTCACCCTTATTTTATGAGGGATTTTTCAAAGTCAGTCCCGCGTAAATTAATGTAGGTAGTCTAGTATTTCAGATTTTGGCAAGCTGGATTCGTGAACTTGGAAGACTTGTTCCTAGTGGCCAATTCATAGTGGCGTCAATAACCCACGATGCGCCCCATATTAGCGGATCAGTTGTTGAGACACCAATGTAATCTTCTAGAATGCGCTTTGATTCTACGGTTTCTGCTGTTATGCCAAGTGCGTGCATAAGTACCACTGTCCCATCAACCAAATCACCTTTTGCCGAAGTGTTTAAAGCAAACCTACCCATTTCTTTTTTAGTAAACTGATCGTTGCTAAAAAACTCGACCAAAATTGTTGAAACAGGAACTTTTTGTTCGCGAGCACATCTAATAATATCGAGCCTAAATTTAGCTCTATTTACATTGTGCTCACCCAAAAGATACTCATCCTTCCTCTTCATTACAAAAATCTCAACCCGCGATTCAATTGGATTAGTTTCTTGCGACATATATAAATATAATTACACAGGGAAATATATTTAGCAAGTTCTTATTTCCCCAGATCAAGGCTTCGGGAGAAATCAATATGTGTACACCATTACTCCCCCATATCCTTGTAGTTTACCTATTTTTTGCTAAAATAATCAAGTTATGTCACTAGGTGTTAATCAGCTTAAACAGAAAACATTTTTTATTTATGAGGGACAGCCTTATGTGGTTTTGGAGACCCATCATTTAAAAATGCAGCAGCGCCGGCCAACGGTGCAGGTTAAAATGCGCAATCTTATTAACGCCAAAATATTAGAGCGGAACTTCGCTCAATCTGACGTATTTGAAGAAGCAGATGTTGAAAAGCAAAAGGTTAAATACCTTTATGCTCACCGAGACCAATATTGGTTCTGTCAAGAAAGCAACCAATCTCAACGCTTTGAATTAAAACAAGAAATTATTGGCTACTCGGCTAAATTCTTGAAAGCCAATGTAATCCTTGAAGCCATTGCTTTTGAGGGTAAGATTATCACCGTTGAACTACCGGTTAAAATGGAATTTAAAGTTATAGAAGCCCCTCCAGCTATTCGGGGCAACACCGCCCAAGGCGGAGTCAAACAAGTCAAAATAGAAACCGGCGCCACTATCAATGTTCCCTTGTTTATTAATCAAGACGATGTCGTCCGTATCAACACCGAAACCGGAGAATACGTTGAACGCGTAGAAAAAGGATAAATCAAATCTTTTGCCTGCTTCTATCTACTTCCTAATAAAAGCCAAAACTGGCAGAGGAGCCAAAGCCCAAAGAAAAAGAGCGGTTGGAGTAGCAAAAAATTTATAAAACCCAAACGACCACCTGATGGTCAGTTCTTCGGGTAATATATTAAAAATTATACTCGCTAAAAAACCGAATTGAAACAAACTCAAAATTAGTATACCCAATAATGAGTATTCACTGGACGACAATCTTTTCCGAATGAAAGATATATTAAAAATAATGAAAACCAGTAAATAAGCGCTAAAAAATAAAATTAGTCTTATCCAGTGAACCGCCAGTTTTTCATCTAATAAATTGCCCAAACTATCCCAATATGGGAAAAGTTTCTCAAAAGTAAAAGCAATATATATACTTAACAGAGAAATAACAGCTTTTGTCCGACCCATACTTAATCCAAAAAGGGATACGGCCAATGCTCCAAAAGCGCCGAAAAGCCAACCTGGCCCAACACCAGAAAAAGATGGCAGAGAAAAACTACCTAAACTAGCAATTAATCTTTCTATAATCTGTGTCATGTGATTAAATCTCTAATTTATTATATCATTTATAATAAATCCGTCCTGGAATACGGGCATCAAGATATTCCACAGCAAATCCTTCTTTTTTATCAGCTAAAAATATTTCCAGCGATTCTATCTGTTTACTTATTTCTGAATCAGCACTGAATGTGACGTAATAACCTTTAGCGGTGTAAACGTGAAAATCATTTATTGAATCGTTTGGTATTTGGATTTTTCTAATAGCCACACTGATTTTATCAAAACTCAAACTAATCAAATTAAAAGCTTCTTTGAATTGGGTCTCCACTGTTTTGGGGTAAAATTCTAAGATTCTTTCATCTTCAACGTTTAAAAATAGCGGGCCAGAAGATTTAAGAGCTTGGCCCCAAAAAATCCCGTATTTATCAAAATAACGACATTCCCCGCCAGCTAATGAATCAAAACACCAAACACCAATCGGTTCTCTTTCTTTAATACTGACTATTAATTTGTGGGGGTATTTCTTCTTAATTTCAACTTTTTCAACTACTGGAAAATCCGCAAGTATTTTACCCACAGTAAACTCATTGCTAAAAAAGAATATGTTTCTCTGTGGCTTTAGTGCTGCTATCCCGAGAGCGATTTGGTTTATTATCGGATCGGTTACAGAGTAGATATCTTCGTTTTTTAAAGTTTTAAGTCCTTCTATATTCTGTTCGGTTATTTGCAACAAGTTGGAAAAAAACAGGAAATAAATTAATATTCCGCTCAACGTAACAAACCCGCCAAAAATAATTGATAATTTTAGAAAAAAACGACGCCGTTTCTTACGCACCAAATTATCGCCGTATTTATTATAGTTATAAATATTTTGACCCATTCACCTATTTTATTTCTTTAAAACCGGTGTATTTTTGAAGGACTTTAGGTATTTTAATCGTCCCCTTTTCGGTTTGATAGTTTTCCATAATAGCCACCACGATACGGCTTAAAGCAAAGGCGGTAGCGTCATTCATGTGAACATACTGAGATTCACCACTTACTCTTTTGACTTTTGTATTTAAACGTCTTGCTTGAAAATCAGTCATTAAATCAGAAGTATGGGTTTCACGATATTTGTTTTGTCCTGGCATCCATATTTCAATATCAATATGTCTAGCATCTTGCTTGCCCATATCACCTGTGCACATAATTAATACTTGATATGGTAAACCGAGATCTTGAACCATGTGTTCAATTATAGCAACAATAAAATCCTGCTCTTTTTGAGAGTTTTCTGGTAAAGTAAATGATTCTATTTCTAACTTATCAAATTGGTGCATTCTTATCAGTCCTTTCACGTCTTTTCCATAGGAACCGGCTTCTCGGCGAAAAGCGGTTGAAAATCCAATATATCTGACCGGCATTTCTTCTTCTTTTAATGTTTCGTCCATATGCATTGAACCGATAGTGTGTTCGGCACTGCCAATCAAATAAATATCGTCGCTTGGAATATGATATCTCTCTTCTTTTGGTTCTAGCCGATCCATTTTTTGAAAAACTTCCGGTTTTATCATGACCGGCGGAAAAATCGGTCGGAATGGTTTTGAAGAAATATCAAGCTTGGCCTTTTTTCCTATTTTTTTAAGTGTATCCTCATTAGTTAAAACTGAAAAAGTATAATTAATTACCGCTAGTTCAAGTAATGGTATAGCCCCTTTTCGGTAGGCAAATCTGGCTCCAGAAACTTTAGCCGCCCTTTCCATGTCTATAACATCTAACTCCTGACCCAACTCCCAATGTTCTTTGGGTTTAAAATTGAATTGTGTAATTTTACCAACTTGACGCAAAACCTTGTTTTCCGACTCATCTTTACCAACTGGGGTGTCTTCGGAGGGAATATTAGGAACCTTAAGAGCTAAATCATTAAATTCTTTATCAACTATCTCTAATTCTTTCTCAAGAAGTTTAATTTTTTCCTTCAAACCCCTTGATTCTTCTATGTTTTCCGGTGACTGGGGACCTTTAGATTTTTTATTTTGTTCGGATCTTAACTGCTCAAGTTCGGTCATAACATGTCTTTTTCTCTCATCAGCCGCTAATAATTTATCCAAATCTAAATCAATATTCTTGTTTTGAATGGCCTTTTTAACAATCTCGATATTCTGCCTAATAAATTTAATATCCAGCATAAATTTTATTTAGGTCGCATTAACGGAAAAATTTGGGTTTCCCTTACTGGTTTATCCATCAAAAAACTGAATAACCGTTCACTGAATCCCTGGCCGGCCGTCGGAGGCATGCCATACTCTAAAGCCTCAACAAAATCATAATCAGCCATCTGGGCCTCTGTGTCTCCTGATTTTCTCATTTTTTCCTGATCTTCAAAACGCTCCCTTTGATCTATTGGATCATTAAGTTCGCTGTATCCGTTGCATAGTTCTGAACCGGCAATTATTATATGAAATCTTTCGGTTACATTGGGATCGTTGGGTGATGTTTTAGATAAAGGCGAAATAATTTTGGGTTCATTGATTAAAATAGCCGGTCCGCCAATACTTTTACGGCAGTATTTCCAAAGAGAATCAATTAAACGCTCCTTGCTTTCAAAAGCATATTCTACACCAAGCTCATCCAGCTTTTTCTTTATTTCTTTATCTGTTGCCTTCCAAATATCAAGGCCGGTCTGTTTTTTAATTTCTTCGGCATAGTCTATCAGCGGCCAATCTGCGCCCAGATCCACATCAAATCCCCTAATTTGAAAACGTAGTGTTTCAAAAGTCTTTTTGGCAACATATTGAAAACACTCCTGCATAAATTTATACATATCTTTATAATCAGCGTAAGCCCAATATGTTTCGCATTGAGTATAGTCTTGTAAATGTTCGGCTGACATGCCCTCATTTCTAAAAATCCTTCCTATTTCAAAAGTCTTATCAAATCCGGCTACCATTAATCTCTTCTGCCAAAGTTCTCCGGCTGATATCCGAAGATAGACGTCTATATCAAGTGCGTTGTGATGAGTTTTAAACGGTGTCGCATCAGCTCCGCCAACCGTAGTTTCTAAAACCGGAGTTTCAACTTCCAAAAAACCATTCTGGACATGAAATTCTCGGACGGCATTCCAAAACATCGCTCGCTTTTCTATAATTTGTTTTACTTCCGGATTAAAAAGAATGTCCAAATACCTTTTTCTTAACTTTTCTTCCGAATCCTGTATTCCATGCCATTTTTCCGGTAAAGGTAAGAGAGCTTTAGTTAAGAGTTTATATTTCTGAACTTCTAAAGTTTTTTCTTCCTTTTTGGTTTTGAATAAAGTTCCATAGATTTCTACAAAATCACCGATATCAAACAGTTCGTTGAAAGTCTTAAAATCATCCTCACCAACTACATCCTGCTTTAAATACGCTTGTATCTGACCGGTTCCGTCTTTAACATCAAAGAATATTGAACCTCCGTGTTCACGTTTTGCCATAATTCGTCCAACCAAAACAAGCTCTGTCTTGTTAGCTGACAAAGAATCAAAAAGCAAAAGTGCTTGAACTATTTCGTGAGTCCTGCCCGAAGAAGCCGGATATGGATCAACTCCTGCCTTTTTGAGTTTCTCTATTTTCTCTATTTTTGTTTGCCTAATCTCATCTAAAGCCATGGATAAATGATAACAAAAACGGCTAAAATCAAAAACTTGACATTTTTATTTATTTATGATATACTTTAAAAAGTTGCCCAGGCACCCAAACCCACCACTTCCGTAAACCCGCCTTTTCAGGTGAGGGACGAAGGAGAATTGACAATGGCACAGACACAAATCGCTCACGTTATCAGCCGATACATTCGGGGCGGAGCCCAAATGGCCATGGTGGTAATCCACCGAGGCGAGGGTTCCAATCGCCGGTCGGAGACCCGCCACATCGCTCTCTCTACCGTCAACGATGGAGAGAGGGTGCGCCGGACCTGGGTTGGCAACAACCCCGATCCAACGACGGTCAGCCGACGTGAGCAGGCCGCCAGGCTGGTGTCCAACGCCAGCGCCAATCACGAACTGATCGCCGGGGAGATCGCCGAGTTTGAGAAGCTCGTCAAGCGTGAGTTGACCGCCGACGAGCTGGAAATATTTCGGCTTCAGGGATTCAGCACCCCGGAGAAGATCAAGGAGGTGGTCGAAAAGATCGTCATCCCGGCTCTCAAGACCCAACTGGCCTCGGCCAAGGTGGCCGCCGACACCACCAAAGCCTTCCAGGCCGAGATCAACGAGGCCTACCCGCTGACGGTTGAATTCGTCGGCCTTTAAAAGAGGTCGACCCCAGCCAACACAATAGGAGATGACGTGATGAGTATAGTGTAGTCTGCCGGTGCGGCTGGCAGACACGAACAAACAAGCCCCATGGTGTTACCATGGGGCTTCATCTTATTTAACCTCCAAAATTTTATATTCCACTTCCCCTTTCGGAGTTTTGATTTTTAATTTATCACCTTTCTTGTGTCCTATAAAAGCACTGCCCAGAGGCGATTCGTTTGAAATAAAACCTTTAAGCGGATCTGATTCGGCGGCACCAACAATAACAAACTCTTGAGTGCCATTCTTGGATTCAACTTTAACCCCAGAACCCACATCAACAGTACTCTTACCAGAACTGCCTTCAAAAACCTTGGCAGTTTCCAAAGTAATCTTTATCTCCTCTATTCTGCCCTCATTTACCGCCTGGGCCTCTTTGGCCGCATCAAAACCGGCGTTTTCTGAAATATCACCTTCTTCTTTTGCCTCTTTGAGTCGTTTGGCAATTTCGCCACGCAAAACTTCAGTCCTGTGTTTATATTCTTCTTTTAGTTTTTCTAAACCTTCCGGGGTAAAATATTGATTGTCTGCCATGGTTGTTTGTTAATAAGAATTGACAAAATTTAACACAATAGAGACAAGAAAGCAAGTTTTTGTGGATAATTTATCTGCTAAAGTGCCATTTTAATACATTATAAGCCGATCTAACAGCCAATCCTTGTTGATTTGTTGCTCCCTCAATCAAAATAGTAATTGCTATTTCCGGGTTATCGTAAGGAGCAAAAGCTGTAAAAAGCGAGTTAACCGTTGACCCTTTTATAACTTCTGCTGTTCCAGTTTTAGCGCCGACTTGAACCGGTAACTCTTTAAATATCTGAGCTGTTCCAGATAACACAGTTTCCCTCATGGCATCCCTCATAACACTTATGACCTCTCTTGAAAAAGGCAACGTTTCTAAAATTTCAGGTTCTATTTTTTTTGATATTTTGTTTTTATCCCGGATTTCTTTTGCAACCAATGGTTTATATATGGTACCCATGTTGGCTATAGCCGAAACATAGGTGTTGAGCCAAAGAGGGGTCACCAATAAATCACCCTGGCCAATAGAAATGTTATATGTATCGCCCAAATACCAAGATTCGCCTTTTTCAAGCAGTTTCCAGCCGGGAGTAGGAATAAAACCTTTTTTTTCTCCGGGTATATCTATGCCCAACCTTGAATCCGCTAAAGACGATTTGAGATATTTGGTTATTCTATCAGCGCCCAAACCAGAAAAATCATCTCTACCCCCACCAAGAGTAAAGAAATAAATATTACAGGAGTTAGCAATTGATTTTTTCAAATTAAATTGTCCGTATTCGATTCGCCAGTTGCCAAAAATATAAGGATTTTTAGAATCATAGGGATTCTGCACAACCAGTTCAATACAATCCTTAATCGTGTAATCTGATGAAATTATTTTTTCCTCCAAAGCAGTCATCCCAATAAAAGGTTTGATAGTTGACCCGGGATTATACAACCCACTTATAACGCGATTAAAAAGCGGCTTAGCTTGATTTTCAAAAAGACGTTTATAATCACTCTCGGACACGCCTGAAGAAAAAATATTATTATCAAAACTGGGAAAACTTACAAGCGCCAAAACCGCTCCGGTATTCGGATCCTGAATAATACCGGCCGCCCTTGATATTCCAGAGTCACGAAGAACAGAAAAAATCTCATCATATAATTTAATCTGCAAGTCATGATCAAGATTCAAAAAAACCGCCTGACCCGATTCCGGATTCTTGGCCACATAACCGGATTTTTCCTTAGAAAAAAATATGTTACCGTGTTCACCTCTCAAAAACTCCTCATATTGGTATTCAACGCCTAACCTACCAACAATATCTGTTGTAAAATAGTACTCGCTGTTTTTCAAGTCATCTTTGTTAACTTTGCCGGTATATCCTATCACCTGAGAAATTTTAAAACCATCCAAATATTCTCTTTTATGATCTGGAACTACGTAAAAACCAGGAAATTGTAAATATTCAATAGACAGGGCCTGGTCTTTGGTTAAATCTAAATGAGCAAAGAAAACATTACCGATTTTCATCTGATTTCGTACCAACTCCTTCAGTGTTTTTGAGTCTTGGGAAAGTTTTTCAGCTATTTGTTCTATTTTGACATCTAAATTTTCAAAGTCATCGTTTAATTCCCTTGTTACGGCCAAGAGGTTAAAGATTGGTATATTTCTAACTAAGGGTTGACCGTTTTTATCCAAAATCATGCCTCTTGGCGGAGATAGGGGCAAATTAGCTGATTTATTTTGCAGAGCCAATTTGGCAAAAGCTTCGTGTTCTACTATGGAAATTTTAAACAAGAAAATGATTAAAATAACAGTCAGTGAAGAAAATAAAATCAAAAAAAAGCTAAACATATATCCAGGCATAGGTTTTTCTAGGTCTGAATACTGGCTCCTGGAGTCAAGCAGAGTTTCTTCGGGGGTTACCCAGTCTTCACTTTCAAGCGATACCCAATAATTTTTACTTTTTTTGAAAAACGACATATTTAAAAATAATCACAAAAGCCAAAGCCCAACCGCCAATTTGATAGACCGATGTTTTTATGAGAATTATAACCATTTGCCACGCCTCCAAAAAACTATAGGATAATTGCAAAAATAAAAATGCGTAAGAAAAAAGAAAAGCCAAAAGAGAAAGAAAAAATGCGCCGCCTAAAAAACTGGCTAAGACGCCGCTTTCTCTCAAGGTTAATTTTATATCTAGAAAACTATTCGTCCACCAATATAAAGCAATCACTATAAGAAATGGTAAAATCATATCGCCGAATCCGGAGGCAGAGAACATTTCAGTAATTATCAAAAACACTATGGCTTGAATTAATCTTAATTTAGTATTATTGCCATAGACAACAATGGCAAAAACAAATAATGGGACTATTAAAAAAGACCTGGGTCCAACTAAAGCCGGCAGTAATAAATTCTCCAGCAATAAAAACAAAAAAAACAAAAAAGTTACTATCATTGTGTCAATATTAATACCCGGTCCAGATTAATTTTTTTAAACTCCGGCTCAAGGATGACTTTTTTAAACAAATCGCCGTCGTCAGCAAAAATTATATTACTTACCTTGCCAATCAATAATCCCGGCGGGAACATATCATTGCCATTTGTAATAATTGTGTCGCCTTCGACAATTTGGTCATTTTGAGATATGAAGTCAAGTCGCAAACCTTCATTTAAAAAACCTCGAGCAATACCGGTCGTATTTTTACCCAAAACTTTTACTGTAATTTTAGAGCCGGAATTGGTTATCAAACTGGCCCGCGAGAATCCCTCATCAACATTATCAACCACTCCCAGCAATATGCCAGTAGATACAACAATAATATCGCCGATTTTAATCCCACTCTCCCCTCCCTTATTTATGAGAAAATGGTGACCTTCAGGAGTAAATTGAAAATTAAAAATTCTGGCATCAATAAATTTATGACCGGAAAAAATGTCAAGATCCAACGACTCTCTTAAAAAGTTAATTTGATCCTGAAGCTCATCTTGAGAAGCCAGTAAAGAAAGTAATTTAGTGTTTTCGTTTTTCAAAAACATGTTTTCTTTCGTTAATTTACTAATTCTCTCTATCTTTGATAAAAACGAACTGAAAACATTAATTTTTGAAAAAAACGACACTCTAATATTTTTTATGGAAGCAGAGTAATCGCCTAGACGAAAACTTCCGAGAAAAATAAAAAAAACCAGCAATGCAACTATTAAAAAAATAAAAAATAAACTCCATAATTTTAAACTTTTCATTTTTAACTTTTAATTTTCAAAAGTATCCTTCTCTGTCAGTTGATACCAGTAAAGATTTTAATTGATCAACGCTTTCCAGAATAAAACCGCAACCCCTGGCTACAGCGGTTAACGGGTCATCAACTATTTTAACAAATAACTTAGTTTCTTGAGCTATGGCCTGGTCTAGGTTACGAAGCAAGGCACCTCCACCGGCAAGAAATATGTGACGATTTATCAAATCAGCAATAAGTTCCGGCGGTGTTTCCTCAATAGTATTTTTAACTGACAAGATAATACTTCGGACCGAACGACCTATTGCTTCCCTTATTTCTTCAGAATTTACTGTTATTTCCTTCGGGAGACCAGATACCAAATCCCTGCCTCTTACTTTTCCTTCCAGTTCCTCATCTAAGGAGTGGGCGGAACCAAGGGTTATCTTGATATTTTCAGCGCTAGCTTCTCCAATTAAAAGATTCTTTTCCTCTCTCATGTAACGAATTATATCTTCGTTTAATTTGTCGCCGGCAATCCTTAAAGAACGAGATGCGATTACTCCCCCCATAGAAATTACAGCTACCTCAGTCGTTCCCCCGCCAATATCAACAATTACATTAGCAACCGCCTCTTGGACCGGCAAACGGGCGCCGATAGCAGCTGCCATCGGCTCCTCAACTAAATAAACTTCTCTTGCCCCGGCATTATAGGTTGCATCTTCCACAGCTCTTTTCTCAACTTCGGTTACGCCGGAAGGAACTCCAATAACCACTCTTGGTCTGGGAATGAGAGAGAAGTTGTCCTGATGAACTTTGTCAATGAAATATTTAAGCATTTGCTCGGTCACTTCAAAATCTGAAACAACGCCAGACACCAAAGGACGGGAAACCATTATATAACCTGGGGTTCTACCAACCATTTTACGAGCCTCATTGCCAATAGCCAGAATTTTGCCAGTCTTCTGGTTAACAGCTACTATAGACGGCTCATTGATAGTAATACCTTTTCCCCTAACATAAACCAAGGTATTAGCAGTACCCAGATCTATACCAATATCCTTTGACCAGATTCCGAAAAATTTGTCTAACAAGTTTAGAATCTAGAATTTAGAATCTAGAATTTAGAATAAAATCCAAAAACTAAATTTAATTTCCAGAATTATCACAATAATTTATTAATAATTTTAACCACCTCCGACCTTACTTAGTCTATTATTCTATTGATTTTTGTCAATTAAAAACTTGACATAACTTTAAATTTATTATAATAACTATAAGCTATCAGCTACGATCATTGAGACCTAAGATGGATAAACAAAGAGTTCTTTTAAAAATAAGCGGAGAGTCATTGGGTGGAAGTTCATTGACCTACAACAGAGACGGAATGGCTTTTATAGGCGAAGAAATCGTGTCGGTTTCTCATACTCATGAATTAGCCATAGTTGTTGGTGGCGGAAACATAATCCGCGGAGCCACTCTAAAAAAAGACTTGTTTCAAAGAGACACGGTCGTCGCCGATTGGATAGGAATGCAGGCAACTATTATGAATGCGTTGGCTCTTCAAGAATTTCTGGAAAAAGACTACGGCCTGGATACCAGAGTATTGAGCGCTCTTGAAGTAAATAAGGTTTGTGAACCATATGTGGTGAGAAGGGCATTAAGCCACTTGAGAAAAGGACGAATTGTTATTTTAGCTGGCGGTATAGGCGCTCCTAATTTCTCTACAGACACAACCATGGTCCAGCGCGCATCAGAACTTGAAACGCCCCTAGTTCTTAAGGGTACCAAGGTTGATGGCGTTTACAATAAAGATCCTAAATCAAATATAGACGCAGAATTTTTGCCCGAGATAAGCTACATGGACTATTTGAACAAAAAATTGAAGATAGTTGATGCCACTGCAGTTACTCAAGCAATGAACCACGGAATAGAGATACGAATATTTAATTTTTTTATCCAAGGCAATCTTCGTCGGATCCTTACCCAGAAAGATATTGGTTCGGTAATACACTAAATCCCCCTCTCGGGGATTTTTATTACAATTCTTTGAATACTTCTTTGATCTTAATCAGCTTCATTTCTTTTTTATTGCGTTTTTTTAATTCCACATTTTCTTTTTCAAGAGTTTTATTGCTAACAACTAAACGAATTGGACAGCCAATTAAATCAGCGTCGGCAAATTTTTCTCCTGGAGTTTTGTCTTCACGATCATCATATAAAACATTATCCGCTCCGAGTTCTTTGTATATTTCTTCTGCTTCTTTATTTTTTCCATCAAGAACTATTAGGTTAATCCTAAATGGAGCAATATTTTCCGGCCAAATAATTCCTTTTTCATCGTTATAAACCTCAACTGCCGTAGCCATTACCCTGCCCAAACCTATACCATAGGCCCCCATGATAACCGGTTTTTTGTTTCCATTATCATCCGCAAATTCAAGTCCAAGCGCTTCTGAATATTTGGTTCCCTGGTCAAAAATATTTCCAACTTCTATTGATTTCTTCGCTTCTATTTTGCCTGATCCGCACTCAGAACAGTTATCCCCGTCTTTTAATTTTGTTATTTCTTTATTCTCCGCATACTCACATTTATCGCAGACATATATAGTATCCTCGCCCACATCAGCTATTACTTGGAACTCATGAGTAAACTTATCCGTAAAAACACCACCGGCCGCTTTAGTATATACCGCTTTCAAACCGCATCTTTCAAAAATTTTATGATATGCCTCAGCCGCTTTTTTATAAAAATTATCTAAATCTTCTTGGGTTGTGTGAAAACTATATAAATCTTTCATCATAAATTCCCGCCCACGCAAAAGTCCGGATTTAGCTCTTGGTTCGTGGCGAAACTTTGTTTGAATCTGGTAAGCTGAAAACGGCAAGTCTTTGTAAGAGTTGATGTATTTGGTAGCAATAGCGGTCAAGACTTCTTCGTGTGACCAACCCAATACAAAAGAATCTTGAATTTTGAATTTAGAATTTTGAATATAAGAGTCTAAATCAATTTGAGGAATAGCTTTGTAACTTACATCTAAATTCCATCGGCCAGTCGGTTCCATGTATTTCTTCTCCACCAAGGTCGACATAAGAAGCTCTTGTCCGCCTATAGCATTCATTTCTTCTCTTATAATATTGGCTATTTTGGTCAAAACTCTCCAACCCAAAGGTAAAAAAGAATAAACCCCGGCAGAATTCTTAAACACAAAACCACCGCGAATTAATAACTTGGCATTCACCGCCTCCTCATCCGCCGGCGCCTCCTTTAGTGTCTTTGTAAATAACTGAGATAACTTCATATTGAGAAAAACTTAGTCACATCTTTAATTGTAACGTAGATCATGAGCGTAATCAAAAGAGCAAAGCCGACGCTATTAACGGCTGCCTCTATTCTTTTGTCTATCGGTTTGCCTTTGATTTTCTCCATCAAAAGAAATAGCGCTCTGCCGCCATCAAGAGCCGGAAAGGGCAGAATGTTTAAAATCGCAAGGTTAATAGATATTAGAGCGACAAATTGCATTAAATAACTAAATCCGACTCTGGCTGCTTGTCCAGTGATGGTTGCAATTCCAACTGGACCGGAAACTTCGGCCATAAGTTTACCGTCAGCAAATAAAGTTTTAAACAACATGCCGTAACCATAAACCGTGTTATATGCCAAAATCAAACCATCATTAACCCCACGCCAGATTGACTCATACCATGGATAAGAAACGATTCCGGTCAAAGCCATAGCAATACCCATACTGCCTTCGCCTTCAGGCGGATTGATTCTTGTTTGAATTTCTTTTGTTTCAAGTTTTCCGTCTTTAACAATCATCTTGACGGTCTTACCCAAATTTTCACTTGTGTAAGATTGAACTTCTTCTATTGAGTAAACATTTTTTACATTTCCATTGGCTAATTCAAACCCAACTATTTCATCAAGGACGTTAAGTCCAGCTTTTTCGGCCGGACTGCCAGGCACGACTTGAATAATTTGAATTTTCTTATCGCGGGCGGTTTTAATCATTTCCTCGTCAAATAATCCAATTCTTAATCCAAAAAAATTACCAAACATCAAAAGCAGAACAGCAAACAAAAAGTTCATTACTACCCCAGCAACTATTACTTTTAATCTGGCTGAAATAGATTTTGAACCAAAACTTCTTGGTTTCTCCCTATCATCGCCATCCTCACCGTAAATTTTCACAAACCCACCAAAAGGTATCCAGTTGATTGAATAAATGGTCTCTCCTCTTTTAACTCCAAATAATCTTGGCGGAAAGCCAAAACCAAATTCATCCACTCTCATTCCCGATCGTCTGGCCACAATAAAATGCCCCCATTCATGCACAAGGACCAAAACCCCCAACACCGCCATAAAAATTAAAAATGTAATCATTGTTTAAAAATAGCTCGGCTTCGCCCATTCAGGGCACGACATAAATTCTTGCTAGAATTTTGTCTTTTACTCCCGCCGTCGCGGTCCGTAAATCCCTTCATGAGCTAAAGCCTCGCTATTTTAGAAATAATGAATTAAAAAAATAGATTATCCTCTACAATTTTACACTATTTCCATGTATTCCAAAGATTGACACTGGATTACTTTCATGCTATCTTATTTTAAGCTCTTTTAGGAGGTGTACCGATGACCGAATCAAAGCGAGTTTTATTCGAAGTGATGGAGGTTGCTGATAAGTTAGTATCGGGGTATATACGTAAATCAGACGATGAGGTGTATGGAGTTTCTATCCCAAGATTTATGTGTCCGGATATTGATTGTATTCCCGGTGGTTCTTTCTACATTCAAATAGAAACAGTTGATCCGACAGAAGAACAAAAGGAACTAGCTCGGATATTTAAGAGACTACTGCAATAACTGGCGAAAAGATGCCGACTAACCTCGGCTTTTTTCTTACCATCACTTTCCACTAGTTTTTGTGGTTAAGCTAGGTTTTACCCATGAAGGGATTTACGGAGGCCGACTGGGCCTGAGTAGGCGAAACCTAGCTTAACCCTAACTCATCAACTCCTGCTCCTTTTTCTTCGCCAACTCGTCAAGTTTTCGGTTAAACCCATCTATTATTCTTTGAATCTCGTCTTTGGCTTTGCGCAAGTCGTCCTCTCTGGCTGTTTTGGCTTTGACTTCGGCTTGGACTTTTTTGAGAATATCTTCTCTGATTTGCCGGCTTTTAATCCTCGCTTCTTCTATTTTTTGGCCAAGTAATTTAACCATCTCCTTGCGTCGTTCTTCCATCAAGGGCGGAATAGCGACCCTGACACCATTTGAATCAGAAGACGGAGATAATCCAGTGCCATGATCCCTTATTGCTTTTTCAATTAAAGGAATAGCCCCTTTATCCCAAGGTTGAATAGTTATCATCCTTGGCTCCGGAGTCATAATTGTGGCAAGCTCCTTAATTCTTAGTTTGGAGCCCATATACTCAACCTGAATATCTTCAACCATAGCCGAGTTGGCTCGACCGGTTCTAATAGACGCAACTTCGCTTCTTGCCCACTCAAAAACAGCATCAAAATCACCCCTGCGTTGTTTAATAATATCTTGATACATTAAAACTCGTCAGGATTTTGTTTTCTTTTTCTTTCTTCCTCCAAAATCTTTTCGCCCTCATCAGCCTGTTCACTGGCTTCAGCCGGTGTAGTATCGGCTGGATCGTCATCGCCTTCGTCACTTGGTCCAACAAGCCGCTCCTCATTTAAATCTTCTTCTTCGCCTTCCAACTCTTTTTTAATTATTTCTTCGTCTATTGGTATATTGTTAGTCATGGTAATTTACATTATATCAATTATTTAAAAAATAAAAAGACCACTTAATTGGTAGTCTTTTATCTTTTTTTGAATGATAGAATGTTAGATTTTTCTATCTGACGTTCTATCGGGTTATCCATATAGCAGGTTATAAATTTGGCTTTTACTTCCCTGAGTGTCTTACTCACTTTTGTACCGCATCTCAAACATCGTATATAAATGTTGTAATGGTCACCAATTCCCCATTCAAGTCTAGTTTCAGAACAACTACAAATTGGATGATCTATATTAAAAGTTATTGAGTTAAACACTTATCTATCCTTCTTATTTATTAAAGATGCTTTGCAATATAATAACCGTAAGTTTAATAGGTGTCAACCACAGCCCTGATTCTCCTCACTCCGGCTGATACTGCTTCTTCTTTGGTTATTTTAATTTTGCCAATTTCAGCAGTATGAGATACGTGAGGCCCGCCACATAGCTCTCGGCTAAACGGCTCATCGGATGAGTCGTTTAGCCCAATCTTATAAACATTAACTTTTGGCGGATATTTAAGCTTAAAAAAGGCCAAAGCGCCGGATTTGATTGCCTCTTCATAAGACATTTCTTCTTTGGTTACCTTGTAATCTTTGGTCACGGCTTCATTGGCCAAATCTTCTATTTTTTGTATTTCCTCTGGGGTTAATTTTCGCAGAAACGAGAAATCAAATCTTAATCTTTCGGCAGTAATATCAGAACCGGCCTGTTTAACTTCCTCGCCCAATACTTTTCTCAAAGAAGCGTGAAGTAAGTGGGTTGCTGTATGTAATTGTGTAGCTTTCTTTAATTCTTCTTCATTTCCCGCTTTTAATTCGCCGGTATCAAGCAATAATCCATGTCCGCCAAACTTTTTCTCCGCTCCGGCTCTAGATTTTTCTTGATGCTTTTTGAATTCTTCATCAAATCCTTCACGAGTTAAATTTTTTGCTCTATCCTTAGCGACATCTTTAATTACTTCAAAGGACAAGCCAAAACTCTCATATAATTTAAAAGCTTGAGGAGCATCAACTTTTTCTAAACGCTTTAACTCATTCAGGCCGTTTCTAAGAGTTTTGTTGAATTTGGCAAGTTCACTAGAGTATGTTTCTAGTATTTCATTTCTTTTGGCTCTAAGTTCGGGGTATTCATTTTCGTAAACATTGATAACTGAATCTACGATATCTTTAGATATATTAAATGCCATAACTCGTCTCATTAACCTCCTCATAACATACCCCTGCTCTTTATTGGATGGAGCCACTCCTTCTGAAGCAAGAAAAACCGTTGCCCTAACATGGTCGGTTATTATCCTTTTTATTCTTAAGTCTATATGATTAGGCAATGTACTCATTATTGGCTCAAGTAAATCCGTTTCAAAAATATTTTTCTTTCTTTGAACAACCATTGCTAAACGCTCAAGACCCATACCCGTATCAATTCCGGCGGTTTTTAGATTTTCAAATTTACTCGGATCAGTTTCTTTTAAAAGCTGTTCCCGATTGCCCTTATAATAAAATTGATTAAAAACAATGTTCCAAATTTCTACTCCGTTTACATATATTTCCGTCGTCGGTCCACACGGTCCCTCATTTCCAGTCGGACCCCAGGTATTATCTTCAATGCCCATTTTTTTAATCTTCATGTTTTTATCAACCGTTTTCCATATTTTTTCCGATTCTTCGTCGACGGGCATACCTTTAGTGCCACCGAAAATAGACACGTAATCAATCTTTAGCCCCATTTCTTTGGTAATAAATTCGTAAGCATAAGCAATGGCCAGTTCTTTCCAATAACCGCCAAAAGAAAAATTACCCAGCATTTCAAAAAAAGTCAGATGAGACTCGTCACCCACTTCATCAATATCCGAAGTCCGCATTGATTTTTGAATTGAAGCGGTATTAAGAGACCCAAAATCCTTCACAGCATCAGCTTCGCCAGTGTAATATGGTTTAAACTGCTGCATTCCGGCGGTGGTAAAAAGCACCGACGAATCATCGGGAAGCAAAGAAGACGAAGGCACTATTGTATGACCTCGTTCTTTGAAAAAGTTTAAAAATTTATTTCTTATTTCTTTATGAGACATACTATGAGAATATCAAAATTTTTGTAATAAAAAAAGGGGTGTTAACCTCTTTGATATTTAGCAAGCCTCTTTTGCCTAGCTTGACTTCGGAAGTTTTCAAACCTATTTCGCAATTCTTCTAATTGACGCTCCAATGCCTGATTACAGTTAATAAGTCTTTCGTTTTCTTTAAGAAGGAACTGGTTAGCCTGTAGCTGATAATGTAGCCAGCCCCAACGCCATCCCCAGCAGATAATGTTATCCTGCCTTTTTCCGATTGGATAGGGATTAAACTTTCTTGCCTCATATGCCATTTTTAGAACTGCTTCCGATGGAGGCACTCCCTCTGCTGGTTGTCCGATAGTTCTATTGAATGTTTTTAATTCATCAGAACCCTTAGATTCAATATCCCTCGGAGTTCCAGGACCATGAAAGTATTCTATAAAATAAGTCTGCTCATTTAGTACAAGAATGTTGCCAGCGCAAATAGAATCGTCGAGCGTAATTGCCTCGTTACAAAGAGTGTAAAAAGTCTGATTGTGCTCTAAACAAAACTTAAGAATTACATCAATATCTGTTTGGTCATAAAGAACCGGACACTTAAAGTGGGTTTTTTCGTCATCATGAAAATGACGACAAGAAATACGACCATGTTTTTTGAGAAAAACTCTTAATTCTTCTTCACGACCGGAAAGTGTGTGAGGCGGAAAACAAAGAAAGTTCGCGACATTGAATCCGGAGTCGTGAAGTTGCTGAAGACGAATATCTTTTAATGGATATTCTGCTGACATCTGACTCTCCGATAGCTTGTAAAGATTCTGCCAAAAGAATATCAATTTAAATTATCTTGTCAAATAAAAACAAAAACCAGAGTTAGTCACCCTGGTGTTATTTGCTTTGGTTTAAAATTAATAAAGTTTTAAGTCTTTTTACTTCCAGACGCTCTATGCGTAATTGACGCTCTAATCTTTCAATGGCTCCTTGAAGTTGAGATTTATCACGCTTCAGTTGTCTTATAGTTTTTCTGTAGGCCAAAGCCCTTCTGACTAAGAACCATCGCGACATCGCCACCTCCTTGTTTGAAATGGTCAGTAAGAGAAATGAAAACCTTGTTAATTTTATATCATTTTGGTATTTTTGTCAAAGTATTTTAAAAAGGGAGATGAGTATATATGCCAGCACCGTATTGTGGAATGGATTGCCTTCTTCATGACCATGCTGATGGAGCTTTTCCTGTAGGAGCCAAATTAGAGTGGCTTTACATAAAAAATGGGAAGCCCCTACCTCGTCCGGGGATAAACCTTAGAAACATGGTCCGGGCTAAATTTACAGATCCCAATGGAGATATTGTTGAAGCCTTCTCACATACCACTGGCTTAATGCAAAGCGAAGAAACTATTTTTGAGGTAGCAAAAAACCACGTAATAATCCGCGCTAGACAAGGTATTCGTTATGACGAGGTAATGCTAGCTCCCCAGTATCATTTATTTGGAGAATTTCAGAAAGAAGCAAAAAATAATCCCGTCAAAGCATTGACCAGAGTTATAAACGCCGTTGTTATGGGTATAAAAGCCGGCGAAGAAGCATCTCCAAAGATTGAAGCTAATTTTCTAGTAGGTATTGGACGAGAGTTATCTCCAAGAAAAGCAATTCAAGTTCTTAAAGCGATAGAAAAAAGCGACAGAAACCACGTTGTGGGCGCTAATATTGTCTGTGATAAAAATAAATTCCCGCCAGAAAGGCATCGCGCGACTTTTGAATATGCTGATACCGCAGAAATAAACTTTGAATTCCATGCCAGTGAATGGATACGACGGCCAAAACAAAACCCGGATTTTCAAAGAGATTTGCCAATGTTATTGAAGGATTTGAGATTTGTTCTTGAATTATATAAAAAATCACGATCAAAAACTAAAAAGAGAGTTGGCCATGGCATAGCTTTGCCTTATGACACGGACTTGATGAGAATTGCTTCGGATTATGGAATAGGGATAACCGGTTGCCCTGGTTCTAATTTACAAGGCAAAAATATCCCCGACCTTGAATCTCTCAAAATTAAAACTATGCTGCTATTGGGTATTCTTTGGTCAATGAATCCCGACGACGATTTTTTCCAGCTGGATATCAACGAAATTTTCCAGATGTGTAACGATGTTTATCGTTTTACCCTGGAAGAAAAACAACTGATGAGAATAAGTGCCTGGAAAACAAGATTTGGTAACAGAAAACCTGTACCCTCTGATATTTACCCATTTTTATAAATTTATAAAAATGGGTTTTTATTTTGGGGGACTAGAGAGAGTTGAACTCTCGCCCGCAGTTCCACAAACTGCTGTGCTAACCGTTACACCATAGTCCCCATATAACTAAGATATTATATCATTATTTAAGCTAAACGTAAATATTATAATTCTTTGAGATCAAAGGTTTTGCCCAAGATATTACCCAAAATAAATGTTGCCAAAGCTGTTCCAAGCATGAGAAAAGTTGATTCTAAAAATTCTCTGAAAAACTTACTCTCAAACACAACGGCGCTATAAAAAGTAAAGGCGGCAATCATTAGAACACCGATGGCAGTAGAAACAAAGAAAGCTAATCCCATGTCTCCGGTCATAAAATATGGCAGAGCCAAAACAGCAACCGAAACAATATAAGACACGCCTGTTGTTATAGCTGAAATAAGTGCCGATCTTTCGGTATCACTTTTTGCTTGAAGATAAGCCGCTGAGGCCATTGAGATGGCCGCCGCAAAACCAACAATTATACCGGAGATACCAGCCACCAGAGTAGAACCGGTAACCCCCAGAAATCCAGCATGCACTCCGGTAATTTCTACAATTGCATCGGCTAATCCTAAAGCAATAAAACCAATGTAGCCTAAACGTTTTTCTCTGATTTGCAAAATCAGTGACTGCTCATGAGACTCTTCATCATGTATCATCTTCTCTAAACTATCTTTGTACTCAGGCGGAATTATGTTAACAAGCTTCTTGTATTCAATAACCACCTTATGTTCATGGAGTTCAAGGAATTTAATTATAAAAGTCAGGCCAAGAATTTTTCTCATTATCAAAACACAAGGAGCAAAGAAAAAAGATAGATGAGGTTTAAAATCTGGCTCAAGCCGATACCAAAATTCATAATGCGCTTTTTCCTGTGAAGAAAGATCCTCCAGCATGTTTTTGTTTTCTGGATTCTTTTCCGTAACACTCAAATGATGATAAATAATTGAATCCGTATATTCGCTTTGAGCGTATTTCTTAAAATTTTTGGTTTTATTCATGTTTTATTTCAACTTGTCGGAGTGCCGAGATTTGAACTCGGACTAAAACGACCCAAACGTCTCGTGCTACCGTTACACTACACTCCGATATTTATTTGACCTTATCCAATTCCGCCCAAGGATCAGGTCTTTCTTTGGCAGCTACCAATTCGTCAACATTTTCCTGCCAATTCTTAATTTTACTTTCCATATTTTCTTTGGCTGTATTGTTGTCTGAATGCACACCAAGTTCCACATTTTCTTTTCTAAATAATTCCGGCCTGTTTTCGGACAACCATTTCAAAATTTCCCATCCCTCTTTTTCCCCTTCTCCTAAATCATTATCAAAACTTATTGCTTCTATTTTTTCATTTTTCTGGTCGGCTTCCTCAATAAGCGCCTTAAATTCATTAAAATTAATAGCTACTCGCCAACCTTCTGGAACCCAGTGTTTTCTGTCTGTATGTCCCAAATCGTCTAAAAATATTTTCATAGTCTCCCCGCGAGGAATCGAACCTCGATCCGCGGCTTAGAAGGCTGCTGTTCTATCCGTTGAACTACGGGGAGGAAAAAGCAATTTTATCATACAATTTTACCACAAAAACAATAGTTTGCCAAACATAAAAAATGGTGTAATAATATGTTTCAAACGAACCTTAAAAACAGAGGTTAATGATTGGATTTTAAGCACCCAAAAGAGAAGGTCTTAAGTTTAATAGAAAAAACCAGAAACGTATTCAAAACAATACTTTCTGGAATAAGAAAAACCAGAAGAATCGTCTTTTGGATAATTTTTCTTTCTCTAACCGTAGTCGGGGGAAGTTACTTTTATTATGTATATATTGACCGAAAGGACATGCCGGATATCCGGCCCTTCATTAGATTTGAGCCTCCGGTTATCGGGCAGATAAAAGATTCAAACGGCCAAACCGTAATTGAGTTGGCCACTGAATATAGGAGAATCGTCAGTTACGATCAAATACCGCCCGTTATCCGTGAAGCCATATTGTCAGCCGAAGACAGCAGATTCTTTAGTAACTGGCGGATAGTTCACCATGGTATAGATTATTTTGCGATGTTGAGAGCGGCAAGCTACAATCTTCCTGATACCGCAAGAGCGACCTATCATAACGATTGGAAAATAACGGTTATAAACTCTCAAGGAGCTTCAACGTTAACCCAGCAGATAGTCCGTCTGTATTTTCTTTCTAACCTGACAAGCCGCGAAAATTTGGATCAACTTATAAATGAAGGCCTTATTGCCAGGATATCCGCTTATCTGGTCGGCGCAAGAACAACCAATGAATACATACGTAAATTTAGTGAAATAAAATATTCTGTTTGGTTAGAAAAGGAACTGACAAAACATTACGGTTCAAGAACAGAAGCAAAAAGACAGATTTTCATCCGATTTGCCAATTATACGTATTTTGGAAACGGACGTTATGGAGTTGAAGCGGCTTCTGAATACTACTTCGGCAAAAGAGCTTCAGAATTAACAAGAGATGATACCGATAAAGCTGCTCTAATGGCCGGAATGATTAAAAATCCTTCTGTCTATGGGCCAAGGCCAAACCAATCTGATAAAGCAAGGGAAACACAAAAGAAGCGTAGGAATCAGATTCTTTATCTTATGGCTGAAGAGGGTTATATAAACACTGGACAAAAAGACAGACTGATTGAAAAAGAATTAGAGTTATCCTTTAAACGAGAAAGAACAATTGCACCTTCTATTGTGAATGAAACTTTTAATGAGATTAAAAGTGAAAAATTTGAAATTCAGAACATTTTTCAAGGCAACATCAATATTCACACGACAGTTGATTTGAGAATACAAAAAATAGTCAATGAATCCTGTGAAAATGGTTTGGCGGAATATGAAAAAAGGCATCCGACAAAAGAAGGTCAAGCACAATGTTCTGCTATTGTCTTGAAAAATAATAATGCCGCGATTTTGGCTGAAGTTGGAGGCAGAACAATTTATCAGGGTCGGAATTATCAATACAGCGACTTAAATAGAGTCAACCGAGCCCGCCAGACTGGCTCTGCGTTTAAACCATTCGTTTATCTGACTGCTTTTATGAACGGCCGGAAACCGACTGATATAATTTCTGATTCACCGGTTGCCATATCAATGGGTTACGGCCGAGGCAATCATTGGATACATAATTATGACGGTAAATATCTCGGCAGTATAAATATGTGCGAAGCACTTTACCGTTCCCGTAACGCCCCAACAGTTAGATTAACACTGGGTTTAGGACAAGGTTCCTTTGACGAAAGCGGAATGAAAAAGATAGTAGATACCGCCAAACTCTTAGGAGTAAAAAGTCCTTTCCACAGTGATGTTGACCACCTTGGCCGAACAATCTATTATCCGACATCGGCTCTTGGCGCTTCGGAAATGACGGTTATGGAATTGGCTAACGCTTATCGCGAAATTGCTTCCGGTATATCAGCTGAACCTTATGTAATTGAAAAAGTGATTGATAGAAATGGAAAAATTTTATTTGAAAAAAAAGAAGACAGACAAATTTCAGAAATATCACCAGAAGCTCTGGATATGGTCCGTTCTTGCCTACGCAAAGTCGTGACCACTCCCGGTGGAACCGCCTATTCTTTAACCCTTGAAAAGTTACCGGTGCCAATCGCCGGTAAAACCGGGACCACCGATAACTTCAGAAACGCCCTATTTGCCGGTTGGACTCACGGCATAGAAGGTATTACCGTGGTAGCAAGAGTTGACTTTGACGATAACCGGCCTCTTAATTCTGAAAACGATAATATTAAAGAAACCGGCGCCCGTACTGCCTTACCAATATTTAAAGAAATAATTGAAAAAGTATACGAACAAAACTTGGTTGGCCCAGCTCCCCAGTTTCCCGACGAAATAGAACATCCAGAAAAATATAATAATCTCACACTTGACCCCGTTCAATAACAAGACCCCTAATTTACCATGACTCCCTAGCGCGATGCTAGGGATTTTTGTTTTAGACGAAGAATTATGATGAAGAGTATATGGATATACTCTGAAGAGTAATTCTGAAGTCTAAAACAAAAATAACAGCACCCCTAAGCTGTGAATTACGAAACTCCCTTTTAATACTAAAACCTAGTAAAATACAAATAGCACCATTAAGGTGCTATTTGTTAAAATGTTTCCGATAATATACCGAAAACTCAAACAAATTGTTACTCGTATCTCTAAACAACTCAGGCTCTTCGATGAAACGCCAAAGAGCGGTCGTCCCAGTAAGATTAACAAGATTGATGCAGTCAGTCTAGCTCTCTATCAACATCAAAGCACAAGATCAACTAAGAAATCAATCTATGAAGATTTCAAGGATGTATTAAAATGCTCCTACAAAACATTAGTCGTCTCCATGAATAAGGTGGCCATGATCTGTCTTCAACTCCTTTTCATTCTGATGGACTTCAACAAACAGCATTCTCATCTTGTAAAATACACCGATGCCACTGATATCCCAGTTTGCCTAAAAAAGAACGCTGATGATCACAAAACCATGAGAGAATTGTCAGGTTTTGGAAGATCAACAAAAGGCTGGTTTTATGGGCTTAAAATGACGATGACCCGAGATTGTGACGGTAAATTACTTGCTCTCAGATTTACTAAACCATCGGCCAATGATCGAGATATATTTAGAGACGTCAACCATGACATTTTCGGCATTATCGGTGCTGATGCCGGTTATGTCTCCAAACAGCTTGAAAATGACATGAGCATTGAGCATAAAAGATTGTTGCTGATCCGACCCTACAAGAATATGAAGAAATTAATGACCCAATGGCAGCTTCGCATTTATCAAGGCCGATTCAAGATTGAGTTTGATTTCAGAAGCCTTAAAATGTTCCACGGTTTAGTTACCTCCCTGCCAAGATCAGTTAATGGTTATTTAGCTAATTACATTCACGCTCTGACCTCATTTGTTCTTTCTTAAAAAAGTATTTCTTAAAGCGTTTCAACGAGTAACAATTTGATAGAAATTAAAACAACTCACCGAAGTGAGCTGATTTTGGTTTGATCAGAAATTAAGAGAAAAGGGAGTTTCGTAATTCACAGCCCTAAGGGGTTATTTGATAAAATTGGCAAGATTACACCACTGTTTAAGCACTAGCACAACTTGACTCATAATATAATCTTTTTATTATGAATAATATGATAAAAAGGATGACAATAGACAATTTAGCTCGTATGACGCAAGACGAGTTTTCTAGGGTGAATGAGAAGTTTGAAAAACGTTTCGATAAAATTGATGGTGATATGGTGGAGGTTAAATCAGCGCTAAAAACTGTTTTAGATGTTGTCTTAGAAATTCCTTCAAAGAAAGCTTTTGAACGACTGGAAAATAAAGTTGATAGGATGGACATTGAACTCGTCGCTGTCCAAAGAAAAGTTAAATAAGACGTTTTTTATGATCGGGTTGGTGGATGCCTGTCTGCCTATGGAGGGACGTTAGGGGGTCGTCATCTCAAAACACAGGGTAATAAAAAAGCCGGTTAGTGTCGGCTATAGTTTTATATTTTTCAAGAGTAATTCAAGCGCTTCCTTGTGGTGTCGTTCCATTGCTTCATATACTGCAGGAAATGGAAAATCTTCTGCATCAATTTCGATGATATCTCCAGGTCCTTGCATCCACATTCCCAGATGTGTCATACCCGCTGGTTCAGGTTTGTTCATCTTATCAACCCGAATAACATAAGTTTCTTTGTCAGTGTATACAACTCCTCTTCCAAGAATCGGAGAATAACGGGCTATGGAGCCTTCTCTTATTTCTTCTACTTCTTCGGCATATACCCAGCCTTCTTTACCTGGATGACCAGCGGGGGTAAGGTCAACATCGTAACCACCATGTCTTTTACATATTACGTTAAACTCTTTGCCCTTGTTCTCTCGAAACCATTGCAGTGTTTTGAGACCAGATTGTTTTACTAATCTTACTTTCATCTTTTACCTCCGTGTTTCCCAATGAACTGGCGATATGATACAATAAAAATGACAAGATAGCAATACTATAGATTCGGACCTCTTATGAATAATATAGATACAACCTAACAAATTCTCACTTTTCATAACTTTTCCCATAAATCAAAAATTACAAGGTTCCGCCATTCTTCCAATATAACTCTCTCTTTATTGTTTCTGAAGAAGTTTAAAATTCTTCTGAGAACAGAAGTTTTAGTGGCTGTCTGTACTTCGTAGATTTTACTTGTCCAGAGTTATGTTTCTTTAATCTTTCTTCCAGATTGTTTGTATAACCTACACAGGTTCTGCCATCTTTTTTACTCTTCAGAATATAAATATAATACATACATGAGAGCGGGCAAAGCATCGCTAGATTTTGCCCTGCAAAATAAGAGCAGGTCGCCCCTTTGGGGCGGACCTCGTTAGACTTGCTTTGCAAGTCAGGAGCGGGCCGCTCATAAAATGAGCGAGCCTCGCTCAAATTTTGTTAACAAAATTTGAGCGGGTACGGGGAATCGAACCCCGGCCGACAGTTTGGAAAACTGCCGTACTACCATTATACGATACCCGCCTTCGCCAGCCGTAGCTGGCTTAGGCGGGTAGGCCCGTAAAGACAGCAGAGGCTGGAATAAAATGTATTTTAACAAAAATCTATTAAACTTTCCACAGTCTAATTTGCCCCTTCCTATTAATAGTTCTACCCTTATTTAAAAGTTATTTAAAAATAGGTGGCCATCTGTCAAAACAACTACTTTTGTTGTTGTCGATTGTTATGTTGTGGATTTCTGTTACTATTCTTATTTTTAAAGACTCGGAGAGACTTCACCGACTAGCCGACAAAATGACGCTTCTTAATCAAAATGGTCAGTTAGATAAATGCACTCCGCCAAAATTTGTATTTCCCGAGGAGGCTCTTATATCTGATGGGCCATTACCAAAGAAAGTTGGAGATTCATTCAAAAATACAATAAACATCACGGCCTGCTTTGATCCAGATGGCCAGAGAGTATCTTCCTACGCAGAACCGATAGAATTTGGCGGAACCGGTTCAATGTTTGAGCCGGATTTGTTCATAAGCGCCAGACATATTTTCTTAGCAGCAATGGCCAGACTCAATCAAGGAGGTCGTCTATTTTTTATAGATAAGAACGGATTACCTAAAAGCGATCACTATAACTATACTTTTTATGGCACGGCTAATATAAATAATCGAGCAGTTACTTTTCCTCTTGAGCTTATTGCTATGGGAGACCCATATCGTCCCAAAGACCTTGCTATTTTTAGAGCTAAGAATCCACCTCCAGAACTTACACCCCTAGAATTTGGCCCACCTGCTAGCTTAGGCAATACCGTCTATACTAGCGGACGAGTAGCTTCATTTAACCCTTTCAACGATGACTTGAATTCTATCAGAAAAAAAGTTCTGGACGATTTTATTAATTTTAACTTTACGGGACATATAGTAGGAATAGTAACCAATCTGCCCTATAATACTTATTCTGGTTTTAAAAAAATATATAACATAAGAACTGCTCTTGAACCCGGATTTTCCGGTGGTCCAGTGTTTGATAAAAATGGCAAAATGATAGGCTTAACTGTTAGTGTTACTCCCGGACTAAGTTTTTTGCATGCTATCTCAGCCGAAGATCAAGAGATATTTATCAAAGAACTCCGAGATAAAGGAATAATTCCAAAAAAATAACCCAGCCCTTTCTAGGTCTTAGAGAAAGAGCTGGGTTTTAGCTTTTAATAAGTAACTTCGAAGATACCAGAGTCCTAGCATAGCTAGAGACTTGAGTCTAATGCTATTCAATTTAAAAGAGTTTTTAAATTTGTGCCTGCCGCTAAGGCAAAGAGTGAACTTCTTCTTGTTAATAATTTTATCTAAAAACTCATCGGCCGTTCTTAATGCCAGAACTGCTTTACCCGGATAGACAACATGATAATTTTCAAACTTAGTATCTAAAATAAAAGGACGATTAGAATCTGGCGCTAATAGCAGTTTTGGTTGGACCCTGAGGCCACCTGACCTTATTCTCGGCTCTACCAGATTATAGCCAGGCTCAATAGTGTCTTTTAAAACTTCGACCAGGTAATCAGCCGCCTGTTTTCTAAGTGCTGGATCATTTAAATCTTCCGAGCCCTTGGCTTTAGTATTTGTTGGTCCAATCTGGACATAATCTTTTCTCTGGGAAATTATCACATATTTTTTGTCCGGCCCGAAAGTAATAACTGAGTGCTGAAAAAGATATTTTCCCTTAACTGATAATTGAAATCCTAATCGATATTCAATCGGCAAACTTAACCCCAAAGGAAGAGCAGTATCCTCTACCCATGGTCCGGCACAATTTACAACTACTAATCCCCCATCATTCTCAAATAAAAAAGAATCATCTCTATCGTTGAATATCGATTCGACGGATATTATCCTTTCTCCTTGAATGTTGTAATTTAACCTATCGGGATAAGTCAAAAAGTGAAAATTACGGAAAGATGCAACCTCTCTCCTCAATTGATAAAGCAATTCGTTTGGCTCTGCGGTTAACTCATAGAAACCTAGCCCTTCCTTAAAATAACTTTTCCTCAAACTTGGCTCCATCTGTTCGAGGACCATATTACTTATCCTAAAATGCGGCTGGTAAAAATTACCTAACCTCTTCGAAGTCGTCTTGTCATATAACTCCATCAACGGCTTAAGAAAAATATAAGAATATGGCGAATTATCGTTGAATGGCATTATAAACAATTTAGGCCGAACAATATCTGGAAACATTTCAAGCCATCTATGGCATTCATGAGCCGTAAGCTCCACTTCCTCTTTATCGAAACGTAGATAATCAGCCCGTGGGGCCAAAAGCCCAGACATATAATGAGCTGTCTGAACCTGATTGCGTTCTATAATAACGGAATGTAATCCCTTTAAAGCTGCCTGTCTTGCAAGAGCAAGTCCCATAAATCCACCGCCAATTATTACCAGATCTGCTCTTATCCTATTGATATCGGGCATGGCTTAACTCTTTTTTAAAGGTTCTCAAACAAGATGTTATCAAATGTTTTACTAAATAAAAAGAGCTTTAGTTTTAAAGCTCTTGAGTTACTCTAGACCTATTTCTTTAATTGTCCTGAGGCCGGCTTCATATCCAGCCGACATCAAACTTAAAACTTCCTCTCTTGTAAATTTAGCGAAATTAAAAAGAGTAGAATCGCTTTCACTTGATACTACACAAATCTGAGCTTCACTCTTGTCTCCTAATCTCAAACGGCCTTCATCCATACGAGCAATGACTGTTCTTAGGTCCTCGGCATGTTCTGCAGGTAATTGACGGGCTAATTTTAAAAGTTCGTTTTTAATTCTTATCTCTTCATTGATTCTATCAGTTATCTGAAATTGCCGAACATCATTAGCATTGGACAGAATGTGTAATCCGCCTCTTATCAAATGTGCCCAATAATATTTCATATTTAGATCCGTTTGAGTAGGTTTTAAGCCATGAATATCTACCAAGAATATTACATTGAGTCCATCGCGCATAGCTTCTTCGAGAAGCATATTACCCTTAAATCCACCGTCGATTAGTAGGAGTGCATTTAACTTAACCTTATCCTCATCGATAAGGTCTGACTCGACCGGATTAAGAACCACTTGGGGCTGTAGGAATGGTACTAAACCCATACTCCCCAAAACTCCCTCAAGAAACCATTTTTTATGTTTCGGGTTCTTATTTGAGAAAATAATATATTCAGCGCTCAAGAAATCAACAGCTGGGAACTTAATAGATAATGCGTCAGAAGAAAAGATCTTATTTAAATCCCAATTCTTTTCAATAAGATTCCCTAAAGTATAACTAGTCAAGATAGATTCTTTAGTTAATAATCTTGGCATGGTTTTTAATTTATTAACTTTGCCAACAATATCTTTGGGGGTTATATTGGCCCAAGTATCACATAACTTAGGGAAATCTCCCGTACACCCCAGCAAAGCAGTTGGTACAGAACCAGAACTAGCATACATTGCTGAGAGTTTTATACCTTTTCGAGCAAGACTTTCAGCAATTAATCTCGCCGCTACGGCACTGAAGGGACCATTTTCCGGTCCACCCCTACAAACAATGGCAACCCTAGAATCAGGACCAAAGATAGTGTCCACCGAATACTCCTGTTTATCAAAGACCTATATTAAATTTTATACGCCCAAAAAAATTAATTGTCCATAGCACCTAAAAACCCCTTTCGGGGTTTTTAGGTTAGTGTTAAAAAACAATATTTCGGATCCGAAATATTCTACTTCTTAACTGCTTCCTTAAGCAATTTGCCCGGAGTAAATCTTGGCTTTTTTGAAGCTGCGATATGGATAGTTTCCCCAGTCTTTGGGTTCCTACCCTCTCGAGCTTTTCTATCGGCAACCTTGAAAATACCAAAGCCGGTAATATTAACCTTCTCTCCCTTGCGAAGATAATCAGTTATTACATCGGTAAAACCATCAAGCCACTCGCCTGATTGTTTCTTGGAAACATTGAATCTTTCAGCTAACTTTTCGATTAACTGTCCTTTTTTAATCGGCATGCGATAATTGTCCGCGAACGCAGTGAGTGGTTACAATTATCAGCACCCGCCTAGGGCGGGCTATATTTGTCACCAATCCTTTTGTCCTGGACTAATATTTATCATCATTGATCCTACTCGACTCCATAGGATTCTACCCAACCCCTCAATTATCTAGGTTTTATGGGAAAAAAGCAATAGGGTGTTGATAAACCCTCAAAATATCTAGGTTTTATTGCCCTTGCTAAAGTAAGATAAATATGATATAATTCAACAGTAGTAGTTCTTCTGACAAAGGGGTAGCAACCGTATTTGAACTCTTCATAAGGAGGATGAGTTATGGAAGTTGGAGTGCTGTTTGAGAAGAACGGGATTTTGGCCCTTAACAAACCGGCTGGTATTTGCAGCCAGGGGCCACGAACAAGCCGTTTCCTGGAACTCTGGGAGATGGTTCGCAATCGTTTTGATGGTGGGCATGTTGCTCATCGGATCGATCAGTTCACGTCTGGTATCAATCTGGTCGGCACTTCCCGTCGGCAGCTTGGTTACCTACAGCGAAACTGGCACCAGATCACCAAGAAGGTCTACTTGGCAATTGCCAAAAGTCCTGACTGGAATGAAAAGGTCGTCAGTACGTCGATTAGTGGCAAGTCCGCCGTGACTTCGTTCAAAGTTCTGGAACGAGTCGGCTCGGTCGCTTTGCTCCAGTGTGAACTGGTTCAGAATGGCCGAACGCATCAGATCCGCCGGCACCTGAAGTCAGTCGGATCGTCTATCGTCGGCGACAAGAAGTATGGCGGTCCAGTGACGAGAGTTAGGAACGGCCAACTTCTCCATGCCTGGCAGGTGAAGGTTCGTCTACCCAAGAAGGACAGCCAGCCATCGCTTCGCTGGACATCTATACAGGCACCGATACCGGAAGACTTCAGAACCTATGGGTTCAGCTGGAGTCGCTGGAATGAGAATGCCAACGTTGTGCAGGAAAGCTGGCAAGTTGCGAACCGTAAGGGCGACGACAGGTCAGAAATACCCCCGAAGAAGCAGAAACGAACTTCGGCAGGTGCCGACCGGGTGTATCTAGATCTGGATCTGAACGCTCGTGAGGCCTACGAACAGAGACTCTTCGGCCACGTTCCGTTCTTCGTGCTTCTGAGGACTGCCCAGCGACTATATGGTAGTGGCCAGTTCGAAGGACCCTTCAGACAGCTCAAACCGGGACTTGTCGAGAGTCCGTTCGACATCCATCAGCTGTCATACACCATCGGGCAGATACCACAGTTCAGCTCCTAATCTTACTAAGTCCAGCACCCTCTGCTGACAGGCTCATTCGCAAAATGAGCCTTTCGTTTTAATAAATACCATTCAAATCTAGTATTACTGTAGGATTTTGTATAAAATACATATGAACTCGCGTTAACAAAGTTTCCCAATGTTCTCTATTGGCCCTACCCAAGGAGAATGGTCAGGATGAGTAGTCGGCTGCACGGCGATATATCTTTTCGCCGAGCTCATCAACTACTTGGGGTAATGGACTTCGACTAACCCCGAGCAAAGTCCGGGACCATTATGGTCCCGGACTTTTTACATTTAGAAACCAACCAGAAGTTAAACATTGTCTTTCTGGTTTCGAATCCTTTGAGCCGCTTCATCCGCCATCCACCAACTGGTGGAGGCGGACAAATTCAAGATATTTATGACATTTTCTTATGAATACAAATATTGGGATGTATTCTTAGGAAGGGACCCAATTTTTATTCAAGAAAATAAGTAAATATTGCAGTAATTTGTTGATGCGGCGAGCCGGATGAGAAACGGAAAGACAAAGTTTAACGAGCGTACCAGGTAGTAGAAGTCCCGGAAACAATCCCGCCAGTGGCGAAAAATCTATACAGCAACTGGAACTTTCACTACCTAGCGTACTCAACTGCTCGTGTTTCCCTAATTACGTTAACCCTTATTTCGCCCGGATACTTCATCTCATCTTCTATTTTTTTGGCAATATCTTTCGCCATCTTAAGAGCCCCTAAATCATCAACCTGATTAGGAGTAACGAATATTCTAAGTTCTCTACCCGCCTGGACAGCATATGATTTTTCAACGCCCTCAAATGATTTGGCGATTCTCTCAAGTTCTTCTAATCTTTTTATGTAAATCTCGACGGTATCCCTTCTTGCTCCGGGCCTTGCCCCAGATATGGCATCAGCAGTTTGAACTATTCTGGATTCAAGAGTTGCATATGGAAATTCTTCGTGATGAGCTTCCATCGCTCTAATAACCTTTTCATCCATTCCAAACTTCTGGAGAATTTTACGGCCAATTTCAACATGGGTTCCCTGGACTTCATGGTCAACGGCTTTTCCTATGTCATGGAATAAAGCGCCCTTTCTAGCCACACTTACATCAGCTCCAAGCTCGGAAGCTATCATCGCCGCAATATGAGACATTTCGATTGAGTGCAAAAGAACATTCTGGCCATAACTGGTTCGAAAAGCTAAACGCCCCAGAAAATAAGTCAATCTTGGATCAACCGCGCCAATACCAGTTTCAAATAAGGCCGCTTCACCAGCTTCTTT
>Ga0209541_10002285_pt1 | contig 36471 bp, 27 predicted proteins | sample RifCSPlowO2_01_FD_184027 | JGI IMG/M metagenome (GOLD analysis project Ga0209541, IMG submission 184027) | Groundwater microbial communities from Rifle, Colorado - Rifle CSP2_plank lowO2_0.1 (SPAdes) (version 2) | ecosystem: Environmental > Aquatic > Deep subsurface > Groundwater | place...
TGGCGCTGCTGCTGTCTTGGCGACGATCAAGATTTTATCTACTCTTGGCGTCAAGAAAAATGTGGTGGGAGTTATGGTCTGTACCGATAACTTAGTTTCAGGGTCAGCTCAGAAGCCAGGAGATATTGTCCGGGCGTATAATGGCAAGACGATTGAGATAGGAAACACCGATGCTGAAGGAAGACTAGTGTTAGCGGATGCTTTAGCCTATGCGGAAGACACTTATCACCCTGAAGTTATGGTTGATTTAGCTACTTTGACGGGAGCTTGTGTTGTCGCTCTCGGATATGAGGCTGCTGCGGTCATGGGAAAGGATGACCTGCTTATTCAAGAGCTTTTGGTAGCAGGAAATAAGAGTTATGACCGGGTCTGGCAGCTGCCATTCTTTGAGGAATACCAGAGTAAGATGGACGGAACTATTTCCGATTTGAACAATTGTGCTACGAAAGGCAAAGGATATGAAGCTGGCTCCATTACGGGAGGAGTATTTTTAAGCAAATTTGTGGATAAGGCGAAATGGGCTCACGTAGATATTGCTGGAACAGCCTATGTTTTGGAAGATACAGATTACCAGCAGAAGTATGCTACGGGTTCAGGAGTGAGACTGTTGACGTATTGGCTGGCTGGCTTTTGATGCTTTTAGGAGGGATGGTTTTATAAATACGAAGTATTTTTGAATATTCACCAGATATAGCTTGTAAAATCTTAGCATTTTTCAACTTATTCTGAAGAAAAAAAACGAAAGGAGAATACGAATACCATGGCAAGAAATGAAGGTAGGGGCGGAGGCTTTAGAGGTGGCGGAGATGACCGGAGAGGCGGCGGGTCAAGAGGCGGTTTTGGACAACAAAGAGAGTATAGTGGCGGCGGATCGCAAGGCGGCGGTTACGGTGAACGAAGATTTAATGCCGGACCAAGAGAAATGCACAAAGCTACCTGCAGCGATTGCAGCAAGGAATGTGAAGTGCCATTTAAGCCAACAACTGGGAAGCCAGTCTATTGTCGTGAATGCTTTTCAAAACATAAGACGTTTTGAGCATAACATGTAGTTATTTTACTTGTTTTCTTCTTTTTTATTGTTTTATTTTCTTGATTGTTGATACTTATTTCTCTTTCAAAACATAAATTTAATATACTCCCCATCTTTTCACATTTTCATGGAACATGTTGTTATTTTAGGTACAGGGATAGCTGGATTAACGGCTGCCATTTATGCTGCTCGAGCCAATTTATCTCCTCTCGTGCTTTCTGGCATGGAGGATGGCGGTCAATTGACATTAACCACTGACGTTGAAAATTTTCCTGGCTTTCCGCAAGGAATAAAAGGTCCAGAATTGATAGAATTATGCAAAAAGCAGGCTGAAAAGTTTGGAGCAAAGTTTAAGTTTGGGTTAGCTACAAAAGTGGAGAAAAAGAAAGAGAAGATTATCGTTACGGTTGATGAGACGGAGAAAATCGAAACAAAGGCTTTGATTGTGGCAACGGGAGCAAGCGCCAGATGGTTAGGAATCCCATCTGAAGAAAAGTACAAAGGGAAGGGAGTTACGACCTGCGCAACGTGCGATGGGGCATTTTTCAAAGGTAAAGAAGTCATTGTTATCGGCGGCGGAGATTCGGCGATGGAAGAATCGACCTTCCTGACAAAATTCTGCACCAAAGTGACGATCGTTCACCGTAAAGATTCATTTAAAGCTTCTAAAATCATGCAAGATCGGGCCTTAAAAAATCCAAAGATAAAAGTGATATGGGATTCAGAAGTTGCGGAGATCATGGGAAATGGAAAAGTTGTCAATAGTGTGAAATTGAAGAATGTCAAAACAAATAAAGTTACTGATTTCAAATGCGATGGCGTCTTTTTAGCTATCGGTCATATTCCTAATACGGCTTTCTTAGGCGGTTTATTGGAACTTGATAAGAATGGTTATCTCCAAGCAACTTCTCACATGCATACCACTGTAGAAGGCATCTTTGCTGCGGGAGACGTGCATGATGTGCGCTTCCGGCAAGCAGTAACGGCAGCAGGTTCTGGCTGCATGGCTGCGATGGAAGTGGAGAAGTATTTAGCGGAGAAAGAGTAGGACAAATACAACAAAAGTTTATAATTAGCGCATTCTGCTCTATTCCAATGGCAATATGCTCTTACTTTGAATCCTGTGCGGGATGTACTCTCCAGCATATGTCGTATCAATCACAGCTTCAGAAGAAAAAGGAGAATCTATCAACCCTTCTGAAAAAATACTCCTTTCCTGAACTAAAGGTTTTTTATGGTGAAGAGTTCTCTTATAGAAATAGGATGGAGTTCATTGCTTACCCTAATGGTCTGGGGTTACGAGCTAAAGAGGGGAGGAAAATAGTTGATATTGACCACTGCCCTATTTCTCTTCCCAAGATCAATACTATCCTCTCTGAAGTGCGTAAGGGGTTCTTTCAGGTGCATTCTTCCGCTCTTCCGCTTCATCGGTTGATGAAGGGAGTGGTCATTCGTGCTACTCTTTTAGGAGATTCTTCACTTTCTTTTGTCTTGAACGAGGATCATCCTAAAGCAGCAGCGGAGGAGAAAGAAAAAATAGTTGGCGTCATAAAGGAATTCTCAGCAACAACGACGGCAAAGAATGTTGTGGTGACGTTTGTTCCCTCTGAGAAAGATGATTTTTACTCATCCAACTATCTGGTCATCAAAGGGAATGATTTCCTTCAAGAAAAGCTAAGCGGCAGAATCTTCTCTTTTTCTATCCAAGGATTTTTTCAAAATAATTCTGCGATGGCAGAACAGATGCTTGATTATGTCCGGAAAATACTGCTGAAGTATCCTACAAATACTGCAGAACTTCTTGACCTCTATTCTGGCGTCGGCATTTTTGGGGTGACATGTGGAGAGCTGTTCCAGAAGACAATATTTGTGGAAAGCTTTTCAGAATCCATAACGTTTGCAAAAAAAAACAGCATGGAGAACCGGTTAAAGAATTTTTCAGCCCATACACTTCACGCTCATCAATTATCCCGTCTAAAATTGTCTTCAGACCTTTATGTCATCACTGATCCTCCGCGTATTGGGATGGAAGAGAAAGCTATCATTCAGTTAAATACGTTGAAGCCAAAAGTTATCGTTTATGTTTCCTGTAATCCTCAACAGCTCAGCAAGGATTTGGCTAAATTTAAACGGTATACCATTAAGAGTGTCGCCTTATTTGACTTATTCCCCCAAACCTGGCATGGTGAAGTGGTGGTGGAATTAGTGAGGAAAGAGTAAAGTGTTAAGGAAAAAAGTATCAAGAAATAGAGTAGTAAGAAGAGTTAGAGGAAAAAGAATAAGCAATTATGCTACTCTTTCCATGATTTTCTCATATGACTGCGTCTTTGGATTGGTCAAATGGTAATATCGCTCTAAGCCGCTTTTCAACTCCTTTGGCTGATTTCTGCTGAAGGTAAGAATCTGTCCAATAAGCTGCGAATCTTCTGGCTGCATCTTGCCTACTTCTGCTTCTAATCCAGAAGGGATATCATACCCTATCTCCCTCAGTCTGCGATACAATCTTGCTCCAGCAAATTCCCCTGCAACTTCTGTTTTTGGCCGTCTATGAATAAAGGCGGCAATACTATATCTTGGCCGCTGGACTGTCTGTTCCGTCAATCCTACCCAATGGATAGCAGAGTTTGCTCCAGGGATGAGAACGGCAGCATCATCTGCTGCATTTCCCACAATTTTATCTCGAGCCGTTGTAAAAGCCAACGCTCCTTCTTCCGTATCTTTGAGATATAATCCCGGCTCTTCCGCTCCAACAAGTAATGTATAAAACCCAACATCGGGGTGAGGTCCAGCTCGCATCGCACCTTTTAAGATTCTTTTTTCTCCGGTATGAGGATTAGTATATATCAAATCAACAACATCAACTCCATCTACTCTCTCTCCACCAATAGCGCGTACATGATCAAGCTTTCTGGCGCTTCCAGGAACGATATCTCCAGAGGGATAAATATGAAGCCTGGTAAATTCTTCTGCATCTTCCAATGGAGCGGCAAATTCTCCCCACCATTTTCCTAAATGGATTGCTAAATCTTCAAACATTCTTCTTCTGATTGGCCGTAAGACGCTCAGAAACTCTTGCGCATTAGTATCAAATGTTGGAATGACAGTGATAGGAACATTTGCTCGATAAAACATTGGTCGGTATTTGGTGATAGGATGCCCTTTTGGAACATCTTGGGCTATCATAATATGTTCTCGATGTTCCGGACGTTCTCCAGACTGTTCTTGTTGGTTAGGTGTATATCCTCGCTGTCCAGATCCAGTAGGATCTCTGAACTGGTCTTTTACGCGCTGCTCCAACTGGCCAAATGTTTTCAGGTCAGTATACATATCAGCTTTTACCTCTTCGACTGTTCTTCCATCCCTCGTGCGAATACTATCAAAACCAGAGATAGCGGTAAAGCCAGGTCGGGTATTGTTCTCTAAAAATTTTGCTGCAAAGTCTTGATCAAAAAGTACTGCTTCAGGAAGTTGTGCTTTTTCTGCTGTTGCCATTTATCTGTCTGCTCCGATAGTTTCTACCGGCGCCTTATTTCTCCATGTTCTCATCTGTCGTATCCCTTCAATATCTTGAGCGCTTAATTCTGATGATACTGGCCCGATAAACCCGGCAAAGTCTCTGAATAATAATTCGAGGACGGTAAATCTTCCAATTTGATAGTCTGCTCTTGGACCAAAAAAGATGGGATACGATCGCCGCAAAACACCTCGATTTCTTACTCGATGATATGTTCTTTCTAGATCCCCATAGGGCAGTGAGGAGGCGTCAGGAATTCTTCCTTCTTGCCGTAACTGTTTTGCAAACTCTTCCCAAGTAAAGCCGATATTGAATATTGTTGACCATTTTGGAGCACGGGCAACAACCCAGCGTGATCCTCCATCTGCAATCTCTCTGGTCTTGACTTCTAAGCAAGGCTTTGGCGCAGGATCCCAACCAGTATAAAGATTAGTGGCAAGTGAGATATCTCGATGCTTCCCTGCAGCAAATTCCCCGCTTACTATATGTTCATCCCGCAGGTATTCTAAGAATCTTGAGGTAGATTCACTGGCTAAATTTGTAACATCACTGGCAAGGAAGCCAGTTCTGCCATCTTTTCCCGTCAGCCCGTAATAATGCCTGAAAATAGCATCTGCCGTGAGCACACCGACGTCCCGCATCTTCGTGTGAACGAGTGGTAATCGTCGCTCTCCAAATTCTCTGAAGAATCTTCGTTCTCCCAGATCAAGAGTCTCTAATTCCTCATCGGTATGAGGAAAGAAGTCTGGTCTGTCTAAACCATAATGAAAGAATTGCTTTAACCCGTCAGGCTGGCCTTTACTGTATTGCTCCCGTCCAGGATAATTATACCCTCGGTATCCACCATCAATTTCATAATGGTCTAATGATCCCTGTAATGGTAGTTGAAACAACAGATCTATCCAATCTCCTGTTTCCGCCAGCAATTCCTCTCCTACTAAGTAAACGGCATTTCCGGTTGCACCGAATCCTGTTTGTCCTACTAACTGAATTAATGGTTCAGCTATCCTTTCCATGGCAACAAGATCACCAGCATGACCCATCATGATAAACGCCTGCTGTGCATCACGATAAGAAACAGCATCATAGGGTGTAATGGCCAGTTCTGGAATTTCTGGAGGAGCATCCTGCATGGTTCGTCAAGAGGATGAGCCCTTTATAAAAATTATGGGGCTTTATACCACTACCACTTCTCAGCCATTCTTTCTGGAGGTATTAAGTTCACTTCCGGTGAGCAGGGCCGACTCGCTTTGCTAATGTGTTTAGTAAACTGTGGTCCCTTCTTTGGAAAGCAAGCGAATGAAGTTCCTTATTCGCACGATGATGGCACAACCCCTTCCACAGGCAACTTGTTAAGCAAAGATAAGGAAGCAAGACGGTTCCGTCATCAACAGCGACGCTCGTGACTTGGCGCTGCTCCCCTTCCCACCTGAATACATGCCTCCCACCTGAATATATACTCCCCACCTGAATACATTCCTCTCACCACAACCTTTATTACTTTGTCTTATTTATAGCTAAGTATGGTATTTGATGTTATCATCGGCAGAAATAGGAAAGATGTAGAAAAATACGGTAAGGAAGGGACCGTTCTTATCGGCAAGCAATACGTCAAGATGGGACAAACTACCTCCTTGTCAAATCCTGTTTATCTGGATGTTGCCGGCGCTCACGTTGTTTTTATCGTAGGAAAGCGGGGAAGCGGGAAATGTGTTGCGCCTCAGACGATGGTTAAAACAAATGATATTTTTATCCCTCTCGAAGACTTATTTCAAACCATCGCAAAATCTCCGGTAGAAATAACTGATGATGAGGAATATTTTCGTGTTATCCAGCCGTTTTATGTTGCTTCCTTGACAGAAGATTTGCGGATCGTTTCTGCTCTCGTTTCTCATCTTTATCGCAAGAAAATTCAAGAAGAGCTGTTGAGGATTACAACACAATATGGGAATATCATTTTAGTAACCAAGGAGCATCCGCTTCTTCAGCATTTTCAAGTGCCAGGGTCGAGCTCGTTTCAAGTGCAATTTCAATGGTTAGCAGCGTCTCAACTCAAAGTTGGGGATACTATCGTTGGCTATGAAGAGGCGGTAAGACCAGAGATCATCAAGAATATTGAGAAGGTGGATTATGATGGCTGGGTCTATGATGTTACTATCCCCGGAACACATAACTTTGTCGGCAATAATATTGTTTGTCATAACTCTTATACCATGGGATCGATGGCAGAAGGATTAGCGGTTCTCCCTCTGGAAATAAAACAAAACCTATCCCTACTCTTGTTAGACACGATGGGCATCTATTGGACGATGAAATTTCCCAATTTTCAAGATTCAGAGTTAGTGAAGCAATGGGGCTTTGAGCCGAAAGGATTAGATGTCAAGATCTACACCCCTTCAGGGTTTTATCGCCAATATCAAGAGCAAGGAATACCTACCGATTTCCCTTTTTCCATCCGGCCGATCGATGTCAATCCGGAAGACTGGTGCAATGTGTTTTCCCTTGATCAAAATTCAAAGGAAGGGGTACTGATTACCAAGATAACACAACAGTTGAAGGAAGCTCAAGAAAGTTATGATCTGGATGAGCTTGTGGCTATAATCCGAAATGATCAGGAAAGTGATCATACTACTATCAGTGTTGTGGTCAATGAATTTCTGAAAGCGAAAGGATGGCAGATCTTCTCTAAAGAGGGAACTCCGCTAAAAGATATCGTCTCTGCCGGGCAGATTACCGTCTTAGATGTTTCTCCTTATGCTACCATGGCGTCTGGCTGGGATATCAAGGCATTAGTGGTAGGATTGATCTCTCGGACATTATTCAACCAGCGGATGTTGGCAAGAAAAACAGAAGAGTTCAAAACAGTTGATGCAGCCATGCATTATTTTTCTAAAGATAATGAAGGGAAACTTTCTGAGCCATTGGTATGGCTTGCTCTTGATGAAGCCCACGAGCTATTACCCAGAGAAGGAAAAACGGCAGCAACAAACGCCTTAATCACTTTGCTTCGGGAAGGAAGGCAGCCAGGGATCAGCTTAATTTTAGCGACACAACAGCCAGCAAAAATAAATAGTGATGTGATGACTCAAGCAGATATCGTTCTGGGTCATCGGCTTACGGCAAGGATGGATGTGCAGGCATTACAAATGCTTACTCAAAGCTATATGCAGACAGGATTAGAAGAAGAAATGGATCATTTGCCTCGAGTTAAGGGAGCAGCGGTCATCTTTGACGATGCCAATGAGCGAATTTTTCCTGTGCAGATGAGACCCAGATTTACTTGGCATGGTGGAGGATCACCGTTTGCCATCCCAGAGAAGAAAGAATTTTTTAAGGATAATATGAAGAAGTTGCAAGATCTGTGATGTTTTTTTTAAATATCTTATTTTTTTTGTACATATTAAGTTCGATAAAAGATAATAATGGCAGGTCACAGGATTTTACCTCTTGACCTCGCCACTATTTTGATAGAACTAAATACCTACTCAGAATCTGATCATCGTTACTGTCTCTTTGCCCAGCTCTATTTCGATCTTATCCGTTGGCTGGAGATTGATGATATTTTCTTGGGAATCAAACGATAGGATATGATTCATCGTATTAGGGTAAACAACAAGCTTCTCCACAAAGCCTTGATGAAATGCTGGCTGCCTGTCCGTGTTTGGCTCTCGGACAAGAAAAGCCAGATGCTTATCTGAGAAAGGTTTTCCTCCGGCATTCCTATACCAGGCTCTTGAGCCGATAGGTGAGCAGATGATTATGCCAGAACAATTGAAGCGTTCTGTTTTCTTATTCCATATAACAGAAATGTCAGAGGATTTATATGATTTTTCATTGCCGATAAACATATCATTGACTGCGGTATGCTTCACTTTTTTCCCATTGATGGTGACACTCAAGCGAGCTGCTTTATGAAGATGATACGCTCCCTTTTTTATCTTCAATAATTTCTCTAAAATATTTGTTTTGTTGATTGAAGCAAGTGCTCCAACGCTTCCCAGCTTAGGGTTTTCTTGGTAATTTGAATTCAATCCTAATAAAGGAATAGTTCCGGAATACTGTGCTGCATCCAGAAACGTTCCATCTCCTCCTATGGTCATAACCAGAGTATATTTTTTATTGATATCTGCTGTTGCTTTGGTGAAAGTCACGTTGAGGCCGAGCTTTCGTATCGTTTTCTTAAATTGCTCAACAAATGACCTATGCTGCTGATGCTCTTGCAATAAACAGGATTTTCTTTCCTTAGAGAGCTTCTTCCACAGGCCATTTCTCTGATAGTGCTCATATTGCGTCGTCTTCAGCAGGCAGAGGATCGGCTTTTGGTAAAGGGGGGCCATAGAATTTAGAAATACAGCTCTTTTATTAATTCTTCCTGTTGAAGTACTTCACTGCTTCTCTGGGCACGAACTGTTTCCAGTTTTCATTTCTTTCATTGATCATGTTCCTGATCTCCTCTCCGGAAATCTTGACGTTAAACTTTAATCTCTTCACGGGAATTCCCTGCTCAGAGAAGAGGTCTTCGACAAAGCCGTTAGAAGTGAAAACATAATCATACTTTGGAACTTTTAGGTTGATATGTTCTACCCAGGACTGTGCCTGATGGACATCTTCTACGGGAAAGAGAGTATACTTCCAGCGATTTCCCAGCACTTCTTCAATAAGTTTCTTTCTTTCTTGATATGATAAAGGGTTGTCTGGCGTGCTTGCATACTGCGCTGAGCCGATAGCGATGATGATCGTGTCGCATTCTTTGGCAATCTGCTTGATGGCATCAAGATGGCCGAGATGGAATGGCTGGAATCTGCCGATGAACAGGCCCGTCTTGCTTTTCTTGATGATCGTCGGGAGGACACGCTTATGTTCATGAGTGGACATTCTGGAGAAGACAAGGTTGACATTTTTTTCTCCGTATTTTTCTATCAAGTGCTCTTTTCTACCATCGTAATCAAGGCAGTCTTGCAGAATGGCATCAGCTTCCCTATATGTTATGCCCATCTCGTCTTCATCAGTCTGTCCTGGATATAGCTCAGCAGATGGCTTTTTGTTGATGATAGAGCTGGGAATGCCTAGCTCTTTTGCCAGCTGGATAACTTCACCTTTATACAAGTCGCCGATCGGCAAGATATCCGCAGCGCAATCTCCATGTTTTGTTCCATAGCCCAGATAGATTTCACTCTTGTTGCTGGTTCCCACGACGATAGCTCCATGCGCATTGGCATAATTATAAAGAATCATCATCCTGATTCTTGGCTTGAGATTCATAGCAGCCAATGGGCTTTGCTTCCAGGGAAGATTTTTGGACGGTTCAATGAATGGATTGATAGGGATAGTTTCAATAGTTACTCCTAAGTTCCTTGCCAATTGGATAGCATCATCTTTATTCTGGTCTGACGTCAGATTCAGTTCTGGCATGAAGAGGGCAGTAACATTCCCTTTTTCTAATGCAAGAATGGTTAATGCTAAGGTGACTGCTGAATCAATACCTCCTGACAAGCCGATGACTGCTTTCTTTTTATGTATTAAAGAAAAGAACTGCTGCAGCTCCTTAACGATCTTGTCTTTCATTTCTTTCTCCGGGCTTTAAGATCTCCATACTGATGTCTAAAGCGTGATAGGAATGGGTCAATGCTCCGGCAGAAATAAAATCTGCTCCGAGTTTTGCGACAGCAGGAAGGTTTTTTAGTGTTATTCCCCCAGAAATCTCCACTTTCTTTTTTTGGTTGATCAGTTTCAGGGAAGTTTTCATGTCTGCTATGCTCATGTTATCCAGCATGATCCAATCACAGTCTGTTGCCACTGCTTCTTTTACCTGTTGCAAAGAAGTGCATTCCACTTCAATCTTGATCGGAGAAGGATTTTCCCCCCGGCAAAGGTTAACGGCCTTAGATATCGATCCGGCCGTGCTGATGTGATTGTCTTTGATCAATACCATGTCATATAACCCTCTCCGATGATTCTCTGCTCCGCCGCATTTTACAGCATATTTCTGAAGATATCTCATCCCGGGAATCGTTTTTCGGGTATCAAGGATCTTTACTTGTTCGTTCTTTACGGCTTGCTGATAGTGATGGGCTAACGTTGCTACGCCGCTGAGCTGCTGTAGGAAATTTAAGATGACCCTTTCTGTCATGAGAATTTCTCGAGTGCTGCCTTTAATGATAGCGATGATTTTTCCTTTATGCACCGTCGATCCGTCTTGGTAAAGGAGCTGGATAGAAACTGGCGTTCCTCGCAGGCGGAAAATAAAGTTAATAAGGTCTAGACCGCAAATGATGCCTTCTTCTTTTGCGGTGATCACGGCAGTAGATTCCATTTTTTTTTGGATACAGGCTTCCGTTGTTCGATCTCCTGAACCTATATCTTCCTGTAAGGCTAAGCGAAGAATTGGCTCTACTTTATCGTAGTTTAAGCGCATTCCCCCTTCAGAACAACATCCCTTTAAAAAGTTTCAGAAAGAGAGGTAAAGTAGGGTATCTGAATGGATAAAGGAGATATTTTATTCCCGTCTGGGTTAATACCTCGCAGCTTTGCTGCGATTGGGAGTTTCATTCCGTACGTATTTAGTTCCATAATCAAAAATAGTGGCAGGTCGTGGTGACCTGCTAGCAAGCGTAGCTTCGCTAGCTTGCACGTCACTCTAGCGAGACTTTCGGTAAGAACAATATGAAAACTATATGTTTAAGCTTAAAGCCTCGCAACTTGACTTGTCTTACGAATCTTTTGATAGATTTTACCTCTTGACCAAGCCACTATTTCCAGCTGAACTAAATACGTACTTCATTCCATAAAGCTTTTTAGGGGATGGGGGTTCAGCTGATTGATGGGAAATCTTGTTCAACTGGAGGTGGAAGCTGCTGCTCCGTCAGAAATACTAAGCAACGAAGAGCTGATCCAAGAGATTTTACGCTTAAAAAAGGAGAAAAATGCCGTTATTTTAGTGCATAATTACCAACGACCAGAAATTCATCTCATCGCTGATTTTATGGGGGATTCGTTAGGCTTATCTCGCCAAGCTGCAACCACAAAAGCAGAGATCATCGTTTTCTGCGGGGTAGAATTTATGGCAGAGACAGCAAAAATTTTGTCGCCAGAAAAGATGGTCCTCCTGCCTACCTTTGAAGCAGGCTGCTCTTTAGCGGATATGGCCACTCCGGAAGCTCTGTTGGAAGTAAAAAAGAAACATCCTCATGCTGCCGTTGTCAGTTATGTTAATACTACGGCTGCGGTGAAAGCGTTATCGGATGCTTGCTGTACATCGATGAATGCCTTAAAAGTCATCGAAGCTTTGCCGCAGGAAGAGATCATTTTTTTGCCGGACAAAAACATGGCAAAATATCTTCTCAACGGCAAGACCAAAAAGAAAATTATCACCTGGGATGGCTACTGTTTTGTTCATAATGATCTGAAGCGGGAGATGGTGGAAGAATTACGGCAGCAATTTCCTGGATCAAAAATAATTGCGCATCCAGAATGCCCTGAAGAAATTTTAGGCATTGCCGATCATATCACGGGAACGGGAGGGATGGCTACATTTGCCCGAGAGCATCCTGCTCAGGATTTTATCATCGCTACGGAATGCGGCATGACCGACCTTTTGCGGAGAGATGTTCCCGAGAAGAAATTTCATGCGTTCTGCCACGTCTGCCCATACATGAAAGCTACTACTCTCCCTTTAGTGTTGGAATGCCTGCGAGATAATAAGAACCAGATCGAAGTTCCGGAAGAGATCAGGCTAAAGGCAAAGAAAGCTATCGATAAGATGTTGGAGTTTGAATGATCGTCGGTTTAATCGGCTGCGGGAATATTGGGATGGAATTGGCATTATTCTTGGATAGATCAACGTTCTTTTCGTTGACGTATGTTTATGATGTTGATCCTTCTTCTTCGAGTCATCTGATTTCTCAACTGGTATCGAAGCCAAAAAGAGTTGGATTTGATGAGCTGATCAGAAACAGCGAGTTGATCATCGAAGCAGCCAGTCCAGAGGCAGTTCATGCTCTCTTGCAGAAGGATCTTTCTGGAAAGAAAGTGATGGTGATGAGCGTGAGCGGCTTGATCAATCATGATATCCATCAGTTGGAGTTGTATGTTCCTTCAGGAGCGATTGCCGGCATCGATGCGTTGAAAGCAGTTGCTCAAGAGATTCATTCCCTAAAGCTTATCACTACAAAATCTCCTAAAAGTCTGGCCGGTGCGCCGTATCTTGTGGAAAAGAATATTGATGTTTCTTCTATCTCTAGGAAGACTACGATCTTTTCTGGCAACTTGCGGGAAGCCATTGAAGGATTTCCAAAAAATATCAATGTTGCTGCCACTATCTCTTTAGCTGTCGGTAGGGATCTCGATGTGGAGATTGTCGCTGATCCTGGTATTACCACAAATACCCACCGGATTCTCTGCGAAGGAAGTTTTGGCAGATTCGACTTTCTTATTGAAAATAAATTAAGTAAAAATCCTAAGACGAGTTACCTTGCCGTATTAAGTGCCATCCAGTGCTTGAAGAATATTGAATCGAAGATAAAGATTGGAAGCTGATGCACACTCCGTTTATGATTGGGCTTGCACTTCTCTATGCTCATCTATCAGTCCGGAAACAAGCTCTTCTCCTTGATTCGATGCTATAGCAAAGCCAACTCCTTCAAATTCTGCTATCTTTTTGGTGTTGATCCCGATGACTTCTCCTTTTGCGTTGATTAAAGGGCCGCCGGAATTTCCTGGATTGATAGCAACATCGATCTGCACAAATTCGTTGCCTTGAGAGTCAAAGCGTTTCGTGGCGCTAACGATGCCTTGAGTGACGGAAAAGTCAAATCCTCCCGGATTGCCGACAGCAATTACTTTTTCTCCGACGATAATCTTATCAGAATTGCCCCATTCTAAAAACGAAAAGCTTGTCCCGTCAATCTTTAACACAGCTACATCTGCATTAGGGCTGGCTCCCACTAGAGCCACGGCATGACGATCGCCGTCAGAGGTGATAATGGTGGCAGCAGTGGCATCTTCAATGACATGATAGTTAGTAACGATATAGCCGTCAGAGCTTACTAAAAATCCGCTGCCGGAACCAAGATTTGTTCTGATGCTGACGACAGCAGGGATACTCTCTTCAATAACGGAGGAAAAATCCTGATTCTGGATCTTAAGATTGTTGATATTTTCTTCCAGTTCTCCCAGCTGCTGCTGGCTTTCTGTCCGTACCTGATCCAGCTGGCCGGTTAAGCTGTTTATCTTTGTTTCCTTTTCATCTAAGCTTGTTGATAGAGAGCGAATTTTGCTTTGAGCGGCAGCAAGATCTTTTTCTAGATCATTCACGTCTTCTCCGATCGTGCTTATCTGTTCTCCAAGGCTGCTTTGCAAGGTTGCGAGAGCTTGGGTTGTTTGGCTAGTTTGATAATATTCAAAAGAACTAAATCCTAGGATAAGCAGGAGCAGGACTGATCCATAGATAAGGTGGCGTTGATGATGTTTTTTCATAAGGGTAGAATTCTTTTTTGATATATAAGAATATCTTTCAAGAGTAAGGTTCCTTCACCTATGACGTGAGGTACATCTCTATCCTTTCTCTGCCTTTCCCTTTATTCTTTCGCACTAACCGTAAAGGACCGATGTCAGACGTGTTTTTAACATGAGTTCCGCCGCAGGGCATCTTCCATGTTTCACAAGTCCACCAGCGCAGATCAGGCTTATCATGGTCGGGCTTCATCACAATAGGATGGTTTCCGGCAATAAAAGTATTGGTCATCTTTTCGATAACAGGTATCTTTTCTATGATCGATTCTTCATAGCCAAAGTCCATCCTCGCTTTTTCCGGCTGGATTTCAGAACCGTTGACCTTTACTTTTCCCAAAACAGCAATGGTGATGTAATAAACAATATGGGCAGCGGAATGAAGCCTTCGTAATTTTGCTCTTCGTTCAGCATCGATCTTTACTTGAACGGTATCTCCAACTTTAAAGGATGGTTCTTGCTCGAGAGTGTACTCAATGTCAATGATATCTTCCTTATCTCCTTCCTTCTTCGCTTCCAGAACTTTTATCCCGCCAATCGTCCCTTCATCAGATAGTTGTCCGCCGGAGAAGGCATAAAATATAGTCTGGTCAAGCTTTACTTTATTGTTGTTGAGGGATGTTACCTTAGCGGTACATTCCGTCTGATAGGGGTCGTCCCAGAAGAGTTTTTTAGTCATGTGGTGTACTTTTTAGGGATATTTAATAATGTTTTGTCTCGATACTTTTGTGTACGCAGTCAGAATAATTTGCCGCCTAACGGAACTTCTTTATCTGGTGAAAGCAGGATACTTTCTTGCCAAATTCACCAAAGTCAAGGAGAAGCTTATGGGCGGTATATTTGGCATTCGGCAAATGTTCTACGAAAAGAATCTTTCCCACTCTTACTTCAAATGCTTGGAAATCCTCAAATGTTGCATTATAATTTCATCGCTCTCAATCGCTCAACCCGTTTCTTAGTTGTGGGATGCGTAGAAAATAATTCTAAGAAGCTTGCTCCTTTTAATGGATTGGAGATAAACATATGAGCAGTTGCTTCCGTCGTTCCCATCCTTTGAAAGGGATGGTGCTTGACGTTCGCTTCAATCTTTTCTAAAGCGGAAGCTAATGAAAAAGGATCTCTGATGAATTTTGCTCCGGTTTCATCGGCAAGAAATTCTCTGCTTCTGGAGATGGCAAACTGGATGATCATGGCCATGATTGGAGCAATAATAGCCAAGGCCAGAAGTTCCAGGATATTCGTATTGTTGTTGTCTCTTCCTCCAAAGCCGCCGAAGATAGCGCTCCAGCGGGCAACCATAGCAATATACGAAATGACTCCGGCAATCGTAGCAGCGATACTGGAAATAAGGATATCTCTGTTGTTGACGTGAGCCATCTCATGGGCGAGAACTCCTTTCAGTTCATTCTTCTTGAGAATCTTTAATAATCCCGTGGTTACGGCAACAACAGCATGCTGGGGATTTCTTCCTGTGGCAAAGGCGTTGCTTTGGTCTGTTTCGATGATGTACACCTTAGGCATGGGCAGATGGGCTGCATGGCGTATTTCTTCCACTAAAGCGTAAAGCTCTGATTCTTTGTTTCTATCCGCTTCCCTGGCACGATACATCATCAGGACGATCTTAGCCGACCACCAGTACGAGATAAAATTCATCCCTCCGGCAAACAATAAGCCGATAAGCATCCCGTTCTGGCCGCCTAAGAGGTAGCCGATAGCGAGAAATATTCCAGTTAGTCCACCGAGCAATAAGGCTGTCTTGATTTGGTTTTTGACCATGATTTCTTCGGAGCGGAAGTTATATAAATAATTATTGTTTTATTCTTCTAAAAAAGAGGTTCGACCAATGGTTTTAGAACACCTATTTCCTGAAGATTGGCTGGAGCATAAAGGAAGATATGCTTTTCTCTTAGGGGTGGTTTATTCTATCATTGGAGTTTTAATTGGCTCTATCTTATTTCCTAGCGATCCCGCTTTAGTTGCTGTCGCCTTTACTTCGCTCTTATTGCTGCCGGAATTGTATAAGATCTTTTCTATTGAAGAACGTCGGGAATCGATGGAGCAGCGCGTTTCATTACGGGCATTATGGCGTGATGATGCTGAAGTTGTGCGGATTTATGTGTTCTTGTTCTTAGGGATATTGTTAGTCTATGCGGTTGGAACAATTTTATTACCATCATTTCAGACAAACAATCTGTTTCGGGAGCAGTTGGAGATCAGGTTCGGGCAGGGCTTTGCGGGAAATGCGGTGAGTGGGAGTGGATTATTTTTTACTCTCCTCAGCAACAACTTACGTGTCTTAATGGCCTGCTTCTTCTTAGCCTTATTAACCGGAGATGGGGCGATCTTTTTGATCACGTGGAATGCGTCCGTCTGGGGAGCTATTTTTGGAATTACGGCAAAGAATGCTGCTTTATTCTCCGGCCAGAATGCCTTTTATCTGTTTGGCGTGATCATGCTGGTGGTATTTCCTCACATGATCATCGAGGCGATGTCCTATTTCCTGGCGGCAATATCGGGAAGCATCATCTCAAAAGATGTCTTGCTGGAAGAGTTTGCTTCTCATCGTTTCCTGGAAGTGTTTGGCTTTAACCTTTATCTGTTGCTCTTTGGATTAATATTTTTAGTTCTTGGTGCTTTGGTAGAAACATTTGTCTTACAGCACGTTGGCATTTACCAAGAAATAATTAGGATGAGCCTGCAAGTGGCAACAGGATAAATTAGTCGTTACAGTCTAATTCTACCTGGTCAACTTCTATCGTTGTTCCTGAACTCGTTCCAGCATAAAAAGAAACGTGGTATAATCTCGATGTTGTACAAGAAATTGACCCTACTGATGAGCCATTGGCTCGTATACTCACGCTGCCGGAAGTTTTTTCTATCTCAAATTCATTCATCGATGTTATGCTCACTTCTCCGAAGTATCTTACATCTGCAGAGCAGGCTACGCCAATCTGATTAGGATGATCCCTTCCATCATAGACTAAGCTTGCTGGCCCGGCAGAAATGATCATGGAATGGGTGGAACTATCTAAGCTGGCCGTTGTTGTTAAGTTATATTCGGCACAATCATCAACAGAAGAAAGGTAGGCAGAGAGTGTTGATCCTGAAGAGACTCTGGCACGCCCGCCGCTGACGGTAGCGGAACCACTAATGTCCCAGACACATTCCTCCAAGCTTGTTCCGGAGAAATCATCTGCCAATAAGCAGCCAGCATCTTCACAATCTGCTAAGGGGTTACAGCCAGGCTCGTCAGGGATGCAGCCAAGTCCTTCCTCGCATGTTTCTGCTGTTGTGCAGTAATCGGCAATGTCTGGCGCCCAGTCTCCCGTACAAGAATTTCTTTCTCTGGCATTCCCGTCAAAGCAGCTGAGCACATATTCACAAGGGTTTTCTATACAACTTCCTTCATCGCATTCTACTTCACAGACTTCATAGAGAGTTCTTACCCCACAATCATCTTCAAGGTAGGAATTTCCTCCAGAGCCACAGACGAGTTCCGAGAAGGTTGGATGACAAGTGTCATCATCGATGCAAACTCCCTCATCGCATTCAACAACGCAGTCTTCATATAATTCCCGGTCATTGCAATCGTTTTCCCAGTAGGAATTCCCGTCAGAGCCACAGACAAGGTCTCTAAAGGTAGGAGTACAGGTATCGGATTCATCAATCCTGCCATCACAATCATCATCTTTGTCATTATAAGATATCTCTTCAGGGATGGTCGTCATGCAGCCGGAGATCCCCAGGAGAGGAGTGATACTCCCACTTCCAGCAATGATATCGCTGGGGCTTGCAGCCCAAGTATGATAAGCAGGGCAATCAACACTATACGCATCTGTGTAATTGGTAATGAAATATTGAGGGATGTCTACAAAGAGTTCTTTAGCGCAAACTAAGATCGGTTTGATGAAAGAAATGCCTGGCGCATAATCAGAGAGGTCAATGATAGCATCAGTTTTATCGGAGAGTGCTTGGTTTAATTGTTGGGGAATAACACATGCGGTACTTGAACCACTCCCTGGAAACCTATCTAAAAAGGCTCTGGCAGCAATGTTATTGTTGTCATTGCTGCTGCTGTCATAGAGATCACATATGGCAGAGGCAGCTTTTAGGATGATTTCATGGATGCTGTTGTGAGAGAATATCTTTGGTGGTGTCAACAGCTGGGGATGATCAACCTGAAATACTTCAAAACCATCTCCATCCCAGAAGACAACCTTAGTATTTGTTACCGGATCAAGATGTTCCGTCCGCACTTTGATCAGAACATTTTCTCCCGTCTGGTCGTCAGGGAAATAAACATTTCCACTTAATCCTGTCATTCCCAGTTTGACCCGGTAGCCTTGGGGGGTAACACCAGTGGATGTATGTGAAGGAACACAGATACTTTTCCCTTCGTCAGAATCTTCAACGCACAATAAGTCGTCTAAACAACTGGAATCTCTGCCATCAGAGCATTCTGCTCCGTCGTTCCCAACACAGGCTCCGTTGATGCTGGTCTGGTCATCATCACAGGGCTTGCAGCCCGAGCCCAGCCCTAAAGCGGCCACTAAGGCAACTACGGTGCTTATTCTTCTGATCATACATCAAAAAAGGAGGGCTCTTTTAAAAACATTTCCAACGAGAATTTACTTTGGGAAAAGAAGCCTGATATCATTCAAAAAAGGCTTAGTGCATTTGTATTCTATTAGATTATCCAATGGGGCAAACGTATATTCTGAATGCTCTTTGTTGAGAGTTATTTTCTGATGGTGTAGCCTGCAGAGGAAGAGATAGGTGATCCATTCCTTGCCTAAGTCATGATATTGTTGAGGTAGAAGTTTTCGGATGATTTGGAAGGTCTTATCCTTTTTTATGTCAAGTCCTAATTCCTCTCTTATTTCCCGCTGCAATGCTTCTCTAGCAGATTCTCCATGCTCTATTTTTCCGACTACCGTATCCCATTGTTGAGGATAATCCTTTTTTTCAGGACTTCTTTTTAACAGAAGGAGATGGCCGTCTTCATTAAGAATGACTGCAGATACTATTTTTACAGGATTATCTCTTTCCATTCTCTCCATGTGGTTTACAGGTATCATAAAAATCACATTTCCCGGATGACCATTTGCATAACGGGGTGACGGTCCGACTGTAATCATGGATGGATTCTGTAAGGGAGGTGTGAGCATGGATAAGCTCTATCTCCCGTTTTGCCAGATTTAACAGCTCTTCATCGACATCCATCAGCTTTAATTTATGCCGAAGAAAGAAGATCCCTACTTTTGATGGCGGTTGCCCGTGTTTTTCTTGATATAATAAAGAGTATATTGCCAACTGCAGCTTGATGCTGTCTTTCATCTCAAAGGTGCTGTTAGTCTTATAGTCGATGATATGGACTTCATCCTCAACGTGCTGGATGGCATCAATAAAACCACGTACAGAATAATTGTCTGAGGAGAATTCCTGCTCTCGAACCGGTGTAAGTTTTTGGAAGGCCTCTACTAAACTTGTGCCGTTCTGGAAGTTTGTTGCTAAATTCTCTGAAAAATGCTTGCCCCAATTCATGATCATCATCATCGTCTCTTCAAAATAGAATCTTTCTTGGTCAGGGCTAAGATGCAGCTCTTTCAACTTCGCTTGGTAAGCATTCCATTGAAACAGCAATAGCTTCTGCAGCGTCTTCTGGATCTCTTGAGGGAAATCTTCTTTGCTCCAGCCGGTAACATCGACATCGTAGAAATATTGCAACGTTGAGTGGGCGATGTTCCCCCGTATCTGGTGGACATTTGACAGAGTAGGGAGCTTTTCGATGTACTGATAGTAATATTTCCTCTTACATTGTTTAAAGGTATTGATGGATGATGGTGATTCAAGTCGCTTCGCCAATAGCTTTAGTAAAGCTATCATCACAGGTGGGACACTCGCCTTCGGCTCGATCCCACTAGACGACTCTTACTCAAATATTTGAGTAAAGTAATCGTCAAATGGTGGAAATGCTCAGCTTGATCCCACTTAAGATGATACCTCTCTCCTCCTCTTTTGCAAAAAATGGAGACAAGAGCTTCTTTATATGCTTTTCGAGTTCCCAGAATTTCTAATCCTTCTTCTTTCCTTCTTCAATAATTGTTTTGATCAAAGATACTGAAAATACAGTAGAGAGATGTTTCTTTCTCGCTTCCTGAGAAACGTTCCTGCAGATCTCCTGCTCTCTCTTCTTATCCGTCAGAGGCAGTCCCACTCTTTTCTTGTGCTTCATAATTTTCCTTGCCCGCACCAGTCGTTTTCTGATGATCTCTAGGAATAGTTTGTCGAGCTGGTCAATCTCTTCTCTCCATCGTTTCATCTGCCTGTTAAATGCCTTGTCCATACCAGACGAATGATAAGAACATTTATAAATACACCCTCTCCCTACAAAATAATGTCTAGACCACTACCACCAACGGATGATCAACAGCTTTTACGGGTACGGCTCCCGATCAAAGATGAAGTTCTAGGAATTGTCAAGCAGCGTTTAGGTGGAAGCAGGATGAGAGTTCTCTGCCTTGATGGAAAGGAAAGGATCTGCCGGATTCCCGGCAGGCTAAGAAGGGCATTATGGGTGAGGGAAAATGATATCGTTATCATCGAGCCCTGGGAGCTAGGTGGCGATGAGAAAGCTGATGTAATCCATAAGTACAAGAGCAAGGTTGAAGTGGAATTCTTGAAGAAAAAAGGATATTTGAAAAATATAGAAGAAGATTTCTAGGTTGAAACGGTTAGTTCTGGGTATCTATAAAGAATGACAGAAATGCTTATTAAACATTTTTCAAGTACCTCTTCTGAGGTTCATATGGCACAAGGCAAAGGAAAATTAGTCATCTACACACTCTTATTGTTAGTCTTATTTTTCAGCGTGATCAATGTCTTGGTTTCATTAAGCGGCCGGGCGTTTTCCTTAGAATTGTTAGGAGTAATCGTTCTGCTCTTCTTAACGCTTCTTGGTTTTGTCGGTTATGCTTCTGGCTGGGGTGAACGGTCGTTCTTTATCGTCTTTTTGCTGTTTCTGGTCAATCTCGTGTTGATGTGGTATTTCCTAGATTCATTATATGTCGTCTTGCTGCTCATCACTTTAGCTGGGTTCATGATGTCTGTTCCGACGAGAAGGCGGCAGAGGAAAAGAGCAAAAAGAGCATCTTCGCTTGCTTCTCCCGGACCGTATAGCGAAGTGTTTGATTCTGTCGCTCCAACGAAGTCTTCATCTTCCAGCAAGCCTTCGTCTTCTAGTTTCTCAGAAAGTATTCCCGCTGTTGAAGTCTATCATGATTCTCCCTCTGCTTTATCAGATGTTGCTGAAACTTTGGCAGGATCGGAAGCGAAGAGCTCATCTAGTGCAAAGTTTTCCCCTGGCAAGTACGTAGCCAGCAAGAACAGCAACAATTACCATGAGCCGAAATGTGATTGGGCAAAGAAGATCGTTAAAGTAAGAAGGGTCTGGTTTGCTACGAAGGAGGAAGCTTGGGAAAAAGGATATAAGGCCCATTCTTGTGTTGGGAAGTAAGTTTTTGGAGTGTTGTTAGTTTGTGGAGAAGTCCATAATAGTTAAAAAAAACAAGGCAACAATTAAATATATTCTCATCTCTTCTCCATTGATGTCCTTTTCCCAGGAATATCAATCCTATCGGCGGTTAGAGAACTGGAGCTCGTTCCACAAGGTTATTCCCCTAGAAGGGCTTATCGATGTGAGAAGCAGCCTGTTTCCCTTGGCCAAGAAGGTCTATACTCTTGTTCGAGAGCTGTACGAGCATCTTCCCTTGCGGAAAAATGGTGAAAAACCATTCGTCCATCCCACACATGTAGCCTATTTTCTAAGGAAAGCAGGCTGTCATGATCTCGTCGTTCTTGCCGGCTTGCTGCATGATTATCTTGAAGAGCATCATGACCTTTATCATCGTGATGGTATGAAAGAATTGTCAAAACAATTAAGGGGAGATCTTGTTCTGTTGAAACCGCTGATCATACTTCTTACCCGGGAGAATGAAGAATCTTATTATGGGTATATCTCTCGCATCTTTAAAGAGAAAAATCTTGGGCATCGGCAAGCAGCTATCCACATCAAGCTTGCTGACCGGATCCATAATGTGTTGAGCATCGAGACGTTCAATGGGCAGGAGCGGATCTATGAATGTTTCAAGAACCTGTTCATATTGAATAATGTCAAGAAGTATTTGTTGGAGCTTTATGGTCCGCAGATGTGGAATGGCAAGATCAATAATGTTACGGAAATGCTCTTCAACAAATGCATCAAAGCTACGTATGATGCCTGTATTCATATTTACCACCATCCTTCCGTTTCTGGTGTTGAAAAGACGTATACCCTGCTCCAGTTAGCATTTAAAAAATTCATGTACCTTTATTCCGGGCTTGAGGCAGTGACGGACATCCGGCAGAAGGAGTCTCATTTGGTGAAATTGTATTTGGGTATCGTCCGTAAATATGATGCTCTACTCCATCACGAGGCGAAGGAATTCAAGTTACGAGAACGACAGGAGCTGCAGTTCTGCAAGAGATTTTTTAAGGATTATCATTTCAGCAGCGAGCAGCTCAAAGCTATTCTAGATTACAAAGACGCGTATGCCTTCAAAGAGATGTTAGCTCGGCTGCTCTATAATCCCAACTATTTCATGTCTTTGTTCGTGGCAACGGAACTGTCACGTCATAATAGGATTAGGAAGACTAATGGCTTCGATAAGATGCTTGGTTAATTCTTTGTCTGGAGATAGTAAATCATTAAACCAACAGCAGCTATGCTAATAGAAGCATCGGCAATGTTGAATGCCGGCCAGAAGGTGAAGCTGATGAAGTCGGTGACGTACTGCCTGAAGACCCGGTCTAGAAGGTTTCCGATCGTTCCGCCAAGGAAGAGGGCAAATAATATTTGAGGCAGTTTCTCTTTTGGCAGGTCATTATAGAAGTAGATGATCAGTAATGCGACGACAGCTGAAATGATGGCTAGCAGGAAGGTTTGATCCTGTAAAATGCCAAATCCTGCTCCGGTGTTTTTGGTGAAGGTGATGCTCATGATGTTAAAGTTCCATGCCGGCTGAAACGTGACCATGAAGTATTTTAAAATCTGGTCGATGAGAATGGTGGCTAGCGTGATCGTGACAAATAACGGCAGATAGTTGCGCTTTACCATAAGTTCTGCTGTTTTTCCGGCAACGATTGGCGTTCCAATCTTCCCAATCTCTGCTCGATGGAATTTAACATGGCTTTAATCGTATCCAGTTTGCTGTTGATTAACTCTAAGTCGTTGTTCTTTGCTGAGGAATACGCCGGTTGTGGCGTTAATTTTTGGAGGGGATGGTCTTGGTCTTGCTGAGGAGAGAACGGCTGTGAAGCTAAAGGGTCTTGCTCAAACGGTGAATTGCCGCCCAGCTGCATGTCATCTTGGACAGGTTGTCCGGGTATTTGCGGCTGTTCTCCCATGCCAAAATTATCATCATGGCCCATATCTTTCTTGACTAATTCATCAAAATCAAGGTCATCTTTTTTCCAGAACTTTAATTTGTCGAATACACCCATGGGAAGGAGAAAGTATCTTGGAGTTTTAAAGGTTTTCGAAGAAAGGATTAAAAAAGAGAAGCATATCCTTCATTGCATGAAAGAGAAGATCGTCAAGGAATTGAAGCGGCTGAAGATTTTTGATAAGACAAACTTCATCATCCTCTATGGGTCTCAGGCTAAAGGCACCAGCACGACATTATCTGATGTTGATATATGCCTGTCTTTCCTGTTGCCTAAAAAAGAGAGGTTTCACTTCCGGCTGAAGCTTCTTAGCTCTCTACCAGAGCGCTACGACATTCATGTCTTTGAAGACTTGCCACTCTATGTTCAAAAAGAAGTTCTTGGAGGCAAGCTGCTGTATTGTAAGGATAAAGAGAAATTAATAGAGAGGGCTTTAGAGATCATCCGAGAATTTGAAGATTTTGAGCTGATATACAACATGTACGTGGAGCGTAGTGCCGTATGAAGAGGATCGAAGAAAAATTACGGGAAATAGAAGACAGTTTAGCCATCATTGAAGAAGGGCTTCCGGCAACAGTGGAAGATTTCAAGCATTCTGGTCTGATTAAAGATGGGCTGATGAAAAGATTAGAATTTTGCATCCAAAATCTCATTGGCGTGTTTTCGCTGATCTATTCTACGGAGAAGCTGGGAGTGCCTGCATCTCTTGATGAGATCTTTTCAGGTCTTTTGGAGAAGAAGATCTTTTCGAAGAAAGTTCTGGACTTGGCAAGGGATATGAAAGGGATGCGCAATATTTTGATCCATAAATACGGAAAAGTTGATGATGACTTGGTTTATGAGCATCTTCAAGAACATCTTGATGATTTTCGGCTTCTTATTAAGGCAGTTGATAAGTATTTAAGCTAACCGACATCTATATAAATAAAGAAATGATTCTTTCCCTTAAAAAGAATGGTAGATAGGAATAAGCTAGCGGTAGTTCTAGGAGTTGTCATTCTAGCAGTAGGAGTGCTGTTGCTGATGCCGTTGGTGGGGACAGTTGGAGGAAAAGCGATTGCTATCAATTCACTTGGTGAAGCTTGTTTTACGTTTCCCGATGATACTACTCCTCTAACTCTCGCTTTTACAGATTGTAGCCAAGGAAGCAATGATGATGACAGTTTTTCAACAGGTTTAAGCACACCTTACGATCAATTATGGGATTTTGGAGATGGCACTCAGATCTGTCATCAAGGGTTTGAAGATGTTTCTCATACGTTTTCTGCGGGAACGTATGAAGTTACCTTAGTCTTAGTGAAAAGAGAAAGTTGTTCAATTAACCTGGACTTAGCAAGCATGAAAACAACTTTCCCTTGGGTGTCAAAAACAATTACTGTAGGAACTGCTTGTAGGAGCTGCCCGATAGGTTATGCTTGTGTGGATGGTCAATGTGTAGCATCAGATGGGACAAGTAGTAGTTATAGTAGTGATTCAGGAAGTACTGGAGGATCGACAGGATCGAGCTCTACTAGTAGCGGGGGAACAAGTAGTGGCTCGGGTGGGAGTACTGATGGAGGGACAGCTGGAAGTGGTAGTGATAGTTTCTCATCAGGTTCTGCTGTCAGTAGTGACGGAAGTACCAGTACTAGCACTTACACTCCAGATTTCAGTTCATCCGCTTATCTTACTCAAGATTATATTAGCCATTGGGATTTTAATTCCATAACCACATCTGGCACTACGCAAACAGTAGCAAACGCTCGGCTTGACATGCCGTTAGGAGTAGTCAATGGAGCTTCTTCCGCAGACGGCATCTCTGGAAAAGCATTATCATTTGATGGAACAGATGATTATATTGACGTTGCTGACCATCCTGCTCTGCGGTTGGGAATGCAACAAACAGTTAGTACTTGGTTCAAATGGGATGGGAGAAGAACTACATGGCAGAGGTTGGTAGGAAAGGGAAATTCGAATAATGAACGAAATTACGGGTTGTGGATTCAACCAGCGACGAAAGAAATAGTCTTTGAAATTTGGGATAATGATGCAGCCGGGGCTCCAAAATGTCAGGCAATAAAAATGTTAGATACGTTTGACACACAATGGCATCAGTTGACGGGAATTTATGATGGGAGTCAAATAAAATTATATTTTGATGGAGCTCTCGTTCATGAGCCTGCTTGTACTATGACTCCTCCAACAAGTGCTGTTCCATTAGCTTTTGGGAGGGGTAATCCTTCTCTTCCTTCCTTCTCTGGTATCTTAGATGAAGTAAAAATCTACAATCGCCCGCTGACTGTGGGTCAGATTGCCGCTCTTTTTCACGAGTTTGATGCAGAGATCTCTGCTGCAGATGAAGCGGTGCTTGATAACTATGCCAGCAAATGGACGTTTGAAAATCTTCTAACAAACCCTGCTACGGGAAAACTTAGTGTTCAGAATAAAGTAAATGGTGGGCCATTCGGCATTATTGAAGGAGCTTCTTCCGCAGACGGCATCTCTGGAAAAGCATTATCATTTGCTGGAACGAATGATTATGTAGAGATACCTGATCCTGGTGAGGGTTCACCACTAGACCTCGATGGAGATTTTACCGTTAGTTTATGGGCAAATCCGGCAGAGCTTGGCACTTCATCAACTGTTCTTGTTTCAAAAAGAGACAATAGTGATCATACTACACCTTATCAGGTGTATATGAAGAATGATAAATCATTAGTATTTACGTTGGGGAATGGTGGGAGTTCTGAAAGTAAAATTACTGTGCCAAATATCTTCAACCGGATGAATGTATGGTATCATATCGTGGGAGTAGTGGATGGGACAAGTGTGCATCTGTACGTGAATGGAGAGGAAGTTGGACCACCGGTACTCTTCACTGGAACACGACAAAGAAACAATCTTCCATTATTAGTAGGGGCGCGTCATAACGGCGCAAATAGAGATCTTTTCTTCGATGGTGTTCTTGACGAGATTACCCTCTACAAACAAGCATTGACTCCTAAGCAAGTGAAAGCGTTATACGATGAGGAAAGGGGAGACGGTTGGAATACGTATGATCCGTCACAAGCAGAATTAAATAATTTATTAAAGCCATTTGATGATGCTGGATCTTATCTGAAGATAATAAACGATAGCCTTACTAGCAATAGCGTTTCTAGGATCACTAAGCTGAGTGACGTTGTTACTGCAGACCTTGACCTGAACCAGCAAGCGTACTTCTTCAAGTATCCGTTAGTGAAGAAGTTGCCAGTGGGCTATTTCCAATTTGCTGGCATTTCCTATATCGTGGAAGTAGTAGAAGAAGATCAGTTTGAAGGGAAAGTAGAATTAGGTGTTCGAAATATTGCTTCTCCTGATTATATTGCCAGAGAAGATTTTGAAATTGTCTGGGATGATGACGATCAAGAATACGACAAATTGAAGATCAAGCCAAAAACAATTGAGCTGAATGTTGATGCTGATGCTCAGCCGGATCTCTATCTCCATCTTCAAGGCTATTGGAATATCAAGAAAGAATTGGGATTATTGATTCTATTGTCGCCAGTGATAAACTTTGATCTATTGGCTTCAGGAGAAACTACTCTTCATAGCTTAGATGTCCAAAAATTGTTTTACAACGGACAGCCGCATACTATCGTTTTCATCGAAGAAGGAGCAGACAAAATCATCTCTGTCGATGGTAAGCAATACTTAAATCCTGGCGGGAGTGGGAGTGATGTCCCTGATCCATTTATCCATTACTTTGATGATAGGAGTACAATCGGCATTCAAATGGATGTCAAAACAACATTTTTCGATGGTAAATCAGGAAATTATCTCCCTGTTACCATCACCCGCTACCCTCCAGAGTTAGATCAGATCTATCAAGATTATTTCACAAAAACAAAAACAACCAGCGTCCAAGGAACGACATTTAAGATATGCAAGTTAGACATCCCCGATCCATATATCGTTGATGTTTGTAAAAGTGATGTGGGAGTCTCTGAACAACGGGAATTTGGCTTAGAAGCAGACCTGCCGACATTAAAAGATGATTTCCAAAACTTATTATTCCTCTATCCCTTGCCTGAAAACGACGATACTCCCAAGCAAGTGAATGTCTACCATCTGCATGACGTCGATAAGCCTGTCCTTGTTCCTGGGATTTTTGCTGTTAACCTCATCAACAGCAGGAGTTTCGCCTTGAAGGTAGATGATGAAGGGACGGATGAATATTATCTGCTATCTCACCCACAAGCGAATTATCTGGACTTTGAATCGATGGAAGTGTCTGCGTTATTGCATCCCGATCTTCCTCCTCCCATAGGGAAGGGAGACAAGGAAGAAGTTATCTTCAATCTGCCCGTAGAGCGCTTTTCAGAGACAGCGAAAGATAAATTCAGGCAGATCAGAGTAGAACGGCTGTTTGAAGATGAACAAGTTAATGATGCTCGATATAAAATAACGGTAGAAACGAAGACGGATAATGTGGTAGATCTTGACAAAGAGCTGGAAACGAGCGTGGAAACGTATGGCTTTGTCAATGTGCAAGGCGTGGGAGAATTCAGATTAAATCCTACTGATATTGCCACGGCGAAGAGCCATATGGATATTTCTCTTGACGGTTCTCCCATACAATTGCAGCATCGTGTTCCTCAAGTTATCGATGACGTGCTGGTGCATTACCATACAGCAAAAACTATCGATAATTATTTCCATAGCAAGCAGGCAGACATCCACAAATATTACGACCTTTCCAGAGAAAAAAGCCATCCTTTAAGCGATGAAGATTTCAATATCCCTTTGATGAAAGGCCACGAGATCGCTCTGGGTGTTGACGGCAAATATTATCTGTTGGGCTACAACCCCAGTTTGCTATGGACGGGAACAGAATTCTTTGACCTTACCCAAATGAGACTGGAACGTATAGGTATGCCGCAAGGCAGTCCTGCAGAAAGAATAATCACCAATTATGATTCTTTGACCAGTACGGCGATCTATACCTTGGAATCAGGAAAGAAGATAAAGGTAAAATTAGATCATTTTGATACGAGCAATAAGCAGGTGCGGTTTTCGGTAGAAACACCGGAGATGGTTACAGAAATCGTCACCTCTTTTGATCTGCGGAAAGAATTCCTGGCAGAATTGCCTCAACCAAGTAGTGGAGTCAGCAAAGTTTTAGAAGTCAGCGGGAAGAAATTCTTTAATTGTGATAATGCTGATACAAAATTATTTCAGAATTCCATACTGCTCTGCCAAGGCAGCCAACGGCCAGTAGAATTAAAAGTGAATACGCCGAACAGCGGTTTGTTTAATGGGGTTGCAACCTATCGGGGCATCTTTGGCGGGAAGAAAGTGACGTTCCAGAAAGTCTATGACCTCTCCTCGTCAGTACAATTGAAGTGGAGTGAATTGACAGGAAGTTTTTCTCAAGATAAATTTCCAGCATTGAAGATCGATAATGAATATCTTGACCTCGATGGGGGAAATACTTTGGGAAGCCTGCGGCTGATCAACATCTCGTCAGGAAATATTTTTCCTGTGCTGCAGTATGGCTTTGAAGAAGGAGCGCAGCAAGGCATGGTCGCTTTAGGCGAAACAGTATATAGTTTCAAACAGAGCTTGCAAGACTTTGTCGTTACATTGACCATCCAAAAGGAGCCGTTTAGGATGCTGACCTCTGCAGGATTTAGGGTTCAGGGTACGGAAGAATTTATCACTAGCGTAGGAGAAGATGTTTACACCATTCAAGCGGAAGATTACGGGCGTTTCCTCGTCGTAGTAATGGAAGACCAGCGAGGTTTATTCTACCGCACGATCATGTTCAAGGATGCTCATCAGGACGTTTTGCTGCCAAATGGGGATATCGTTGTGGTAAGTATTAGTGAGAACGAAGGAGAATTGCAATTGCAGGTGCAGTCATGAAACATCATAACCCTCATCATGGAAAGGCTTTGCCAGGAAGAACATCAAAGTATCACACGCCTTTAGCCGTGGGTTTCTTTGCCATCCTCTTTTTAGTTGCGCTGAGTGTTCTCGTACGATTTCCTTCTGCCGGTCAGGCAGGGCTGCAGAATACTCCTATTCTCCTCCCTTTGGATCTTGATGTAGCAGGAGAAGTTCTGGTGGACATCACCGTCAATCCGCAGTGGGAAATAAAGGTTACGGCGTCATCTGGTCAAGCGTTATTGTCAGCAGTGACGACGAGCAGCCTTAACGGGATCATCAAATATCAGCTTCTTCAGGATGATGAGGTGTTAGCAGCAGGATTACTAAACAATCTGGTCTCTTCCAGCGGCAATATCTATCTGGATGATGATACTCTGCCGGATCTGGAATTGAGATATAGCAGCGGCAATTTTTTGGTGAGAAATATCAATTATAAGCCACCTCGGGCGACGGAATTTACGTTGTATGATTCTCAATTACGGCAGATATCTTCTGATTCTGTCAATATCTCCTTACGGCACGAGCAGGTCTTTTATATCAATGTTTCTGCTGCGGCTCTTCCTACCATTCAAGGGATGTTTGATGATGTGGGATTAGAAAGCCCTCGCAGCACTCCTGCTCGGGCTGATGGATCTTCAAATATTGTTATTAACGTTCGGGAAAAGCAGTATACATTTGATGTGTATCGTTCGGGAGAGAAGTATAAGCTGATGCGCTTGGCTTTTACTCCTACGGAAGCGAAAGCGTATCGTTTTACGGTTTCTGCTAATAATGGAATAACGACGGAAAGTAAAGTGTATTCCTTTGCTGCCGATGGGATTGTCTATGAGTTACAGGATCCTCATTATCCATCGATGAGGATGCGTCTCGTGCCAAATGTACAGCATGTGGAAGTGGATATGAAATTTCCTAGATCGGTAGAATTGCAACCATTTTCTTTACCGTGCTCCGGCAGTAGCAGCCTGTCAGAGTTTATTTCTCGTGGCAATGTGGCCAGAGTCTATGGCTATAAAAGGGGAGTTACCCAATGGCTGCAAGGAGCGGCATCCGATCTGACAGAAGTTCGCTCCGGAGAAGGCTATGTGTTGAAGTTAAGTGATTCGGTTGAGCCGTATCACATCACCTTTATCTGTTCTTTAGATGCGGTTACCTTGCCAACATTGGTTGAAGGATGGAATCTGATAGGAGTTCCTGGCTTTAGCCCAGTAAGCCCGCAACAGCTGAGTTTGCCGCCGAATATGGAGATCGTTTACGTGCTGGAATTACGGCGGGGAGTAGAGCATGTTCCTGTTGATTCTTTAGAGCCAGGGAAAGCGTATTGGGTTTATGTGGAGTAGACTTTTTCTGTTATCCAGATTTATTTAAATACTTTGGTTCGTTTTTCTTGTGCTCATCAACCGACAGATATATAAATGAAGAAATGTTTTCTAAGAGTAAACTAAGAGTAAACTAAGAGTAAACTAAGAGTAAAATAAGGTGTTAGGCTAAGGTCTTTCGCTTTTAGCAAAAGAGGCACAATGGACAAACATAAGCTAGCAGCGGTTATAGGGATTGTGGTGCTAGCATTAGGCGTGGTTCTTATTCTCCCGTTTGTTAAGGAAGGAAGCTTTGCGGGAAAGGCGGTTACGGTTACTCTTGACGTTCAGCAGGATTATGTTGCTTATTTTCCATTAGATGAAATTGAACGAAGTTCTGCTGGGGTAAATTATGTTGCAAGCGCGAATTTAGGTATTGATTCTGATGGAGATACTATTCTGGATGATTCTTTTAAGGGAACATTAGCTGGTGCAACCTTAAATGATGAAGCGGTGAAAGGAAAAGCGTTAGCTTTTGGTGGGAATGATATCGTTTCCGTTATGGATAATGCTCCATTACAACGTGGAACACAGCAGACCGTTGCTGTGTGGTATAAATGGGATGGGGTTAATACTAAAGCTCAGAGGTTAGTGGGTAAAGATTCTATCGGTACCCCCATGAATTATGGGTTGTGGGTTGTGCCTGGGACTAAAAACATATTATTCCAGAGGTACTTAATTCCTTCTTCCGGGGCGCGTGCTAGTTCTTATTGCGCCGCCGTTAAGGAACTAGATACATTTGACACAGAATGGCATCAATTAACTGGAACATATGATGGAAGTACAATAAAGCTATACCTTGATGGTGCGTGGATTGCAGAAAGTCCTTGTGTAAATGAAGGAGAAGTATCAGTTGGAGGAGTGGTCTTTGGAAAACATCCAGATCCAAGCTTTGATTACTTCACCGGTCTTTTAGACGAAGTCTATCTCTATGCCCGACCTTTAGTCCCCATAGAAATTCAAGCTCTCGCCAGTGTTGACAATGCTTGTTTCAACAGCAAAGCATGTACTATTGCTCCTGATGAAATTTCTAACTTAGGTGGTTTCACTGATGCGGGGAATGATTATAAGGAAACCAACGATGCTTTAACTGCTTTGGGTGTAACTCCCACAGGTATTTCTGATCTTCCAGTTGATTTACGGACCAATGCTGTCTCTTTTAGTGCAACTTCGGGGCATAATAACATGGATGTAACTATCTCTGAGGCTGCAACTGATGTTGCTAATTTTAGATATGGTGGAAATAATTATGTAGTCCAATTGTACAAATATGATGCCGTTCAAGGAGTAGTTGAATTAAAAGTAAAAGATTTAGCAACAGGAACGGATGTCGGGGGAGTAATTCAAATGGAAATAACTCAAAATGATCCATTACATTTTATCCCTAGAAGAACAGAATTAAATTTAATAGGTGCCAGTGATAGTCAACCAGAAGTTTTTTTAAAGACTTTTGCTTATTATAACAATATTGGTCAATTAGGATTGATTGTTGTAGCTACTCCTAACATCGACTTAAATTCTTTAGCTACAGGTTCAACTACATTAAGAAATGGAATGAATGAACAATTCTTATTTTCTGATGGTAAACATTACCCCCTCACGTTTATACAGTCAGGTGATGCATATGTAGTCATTGTTGGTGCCATCGATAGCAATGGTAACCCTATAACTAAACAATATAATAGTGGTACCATTACAGAGTTAAATGACGATGTAGATGGTGATGGTCTATTAGAATTTACCCATTATATTGACCCTGCAGGAACTTCTGGAGTTACTTTTAATGTTAATTTTAGTGGAGCTGGTTGGTTATCTTTAGATTTAGAAAAATTTCCCGCGGGGTTAGATGGTATTTATGAAAAAGTGATGACGCAAAATAAAGTTATTAGATTTGGTGATTTTAATTTGAAAATTTGTCCAGAAGGTATCACTGCCAATTCAGATGTATCTGATTGGCGAGTTGTAAAAGTATGTAATAATGATGTGTACAAGTTCTCTTTGTTAGCGGATGAAGCGAAGTCGGCAAAAGATTTGGGGGTAGTGAATGCTGGTGAATATAATGCTGACGGCTCTCCTAAAGCTGATCAACAAGCTGTCTTCTGGTTCCCTGACCAAGAAGGAGTTAAAGCGGATAAGGAAGTCTATGTCTTCAAATACAGAGATGTTACGGATAAGTCTGTTCTGGAAGAAGGGTCAACATTCTCCAACAATCTGGTGAAAGGAAGAAGGATGGCGTTCTTATTAGAGGATGACGCAGAAGGGAAGCAGTATTACTTATTATCCCATGAAGGTACAGGATTATTAAATTTCAATAATCTGAAAGTCATCGCCATGCATAAGCCGGAGTTATATTCTCCTCTTCCTGATTCTGATAGAGAAAGGGCCTTATTTAATTTGCCAGTAGACGCTTTCCGGGCAGCCAGCAAGCAGTTGAACATCCGGCGGCTGATTACCTCTACTACTGCCTCTTATAACATCAGCGGGGTAACTGCCGTATTGCGAAGCGTCAATCTTACCAAGGAATTACAGACGGGAATCAGCACCTATGGTTCCGTTGATGTACAGGGCTTAGGCTTAGTGAGGTTAAGCACGTCTGATGTTGTCACCACCAGCAGGACGATGGATATCCGTGTCGGTCCGAAAACTGATTTAACCCGATCTACTCCTTATCAATTGGATTTGGAGGTTGCTCAAGCTATTCCAAGGACCGGTGATACAATCAATACTGGAACTCAGAAATTCTTATTCCATTATGAAACATTCAGAGAAGAAACTGCTCGAGGAGCAGACAATCCCCACACTAAAGTGGCGGACGTCTTCTTATTGTATGATTTAGGAGTGCCGACTCTCGTTGCACCAAATGGCTTGACGGCACAGCATCCCTTCTCTGATATGGACTTTACTGTCCCTATCCTGAAGGGAAAACAGTTGGCATTGCGTTGGGATGGAAAATATTATCTATTAGGGTACAATGAAGGATTGCAGTGGAGTGAAACGGTCAGAGAAAACCCACGAGGCTTCTTTGAAGAAGAGAAATTAGAATTGCGGACGTTAGGGCAGCGTGGGAAATTACGGGCAAGATATGTTCCTGAAGAAAAAACGGCCTACTTTGACCTGCCTGACGGAGATAAGATCAACGTGACCTTTGATGATACTATCAATCTTGATGAGACTATCAATAATAAATTTGTCAGATTCTCCGCAGAGGACTTTATCCCTACTGCAATTACCGACTTTAACCCGGAAAAGGAATTTGAAGCAAATCTTCCGGAACAAAGCCAGACGGAAGTATTTAATCAATTGAAGGTCTTGAATGCTGCTGGTACGACAGCGGGATTATTCAGAAATTGTGACAATCGTGGTTATTCTAACAGGCCAGAAGAAATTATTGTGTGTACTGCTGTTCAGACCTCTGATAATGGGGAAGTGTTGAATAAGTCTAATAACCCCAGAGAAGATATTGTTCCTGGTTATGCTGGAACTGTTCCTGGGGCGAAAGTATTAGTCACGCTAAAAAACAGGTTGAGCCAATATAATAAGGAAGTGTCGTTCCAATATTTATTGCCAGCATTGCCAGCAGCAAATTTAGTGCAGAATCTGGACTGGCTAAACTTTACGGACTTATTGCTGGCAGGAAAGAGCCCAGCGATAAAATTAAATAACGGTTATTTTGAAATTACCGGCACAGATCAATTTGGCAGTTTGAAGTTGGTGAATATTTCCCAAACTGCTGAACAATATCCTATCACTCATTACCAGCAAGGCGTTAAAGATAATGAAGGGTTAGTTGTTATCAATGAAAATCTTTTTGGCTTCAAGCAGTTTGAAGACGCTTCAAGGACAGATAGATTGAGAATTGACTTTGAGGAGTTTAAGTTAGTGAATACTAATGGCTTGTCGCTGGGTGCTGATGATGAGGTTGATTTCATCACGACGATTGAGGCTGATGTGCAAGAGAATATTTACGCTTTACAATTAAGTCCGGCTGATGTTTATGCCAATGAAACTGGGCCGTCAGAAGTGAATGTGTTGATACAGGAAGTAGGGTATAGCTATCCTCTTAATGGTCCAGCAGTACGAGGATCACCAGGAAGAGTTTTCTTCCAGGGAGATGTGCCCTTGAGTGTCGAGAAAGTAATCTTGTTGCATAATGGGGATAGGATCAAGGTTTCACCTACCTATCAAAAAGATCAAGCAGGTAATTTGGTGACAAATGCAGCTGGGGAAGTACAACTTATTGTGAAGGTGGTTAAACTACCATGAGCAGAACAACACTTGTTAAAAAGAGAATGGTCGCTAGAAGTAGGGGCTTTATCGGTTCAGGAAGCAAATTACCAGCCAGCTCTACAAGTAGCAGTGTCCAAAGCAGCAGCGTCCAAGGAAGCTTCCAGGGAAAGATGCCTATCATCATTGGGGTTATCACCGTTGTCTTGCTGATAGGTTTGGGTTTTCTGTTAACAGGGCCGTTAGCCGGAAAAGCTATCGAATCTCAGACGATCATCACTGGCTCGTTAATGCTTGATGAGCAGGAACAATATTTTGTTAATACCTCTGTTCCAGGAAATGACATCTTTTCTATTGACCTTACGTTCCCTAGGACGGCGATCAACGCCAAGTTGTGGGTACGCGTGGAACAGTTGGCTAGTGGGATGATGCAATACTATCTGACGGATGATCCTACCGATACAGAAGTTGATTCTCCTACCTCTACTGGCTTATTAGGTTCAGGATTAAGCTCCAGCCAGGGGCAAATCTTTGTCAATGATGACCCTTATGCAGACTTAGAATTTGCGGTGCAAGGTGGCTTGTTTTCCGTGAAGAATGCGGGCTTCCAGCATCCTAATGCTGCTTCCTTTGACATCGTTAACCGTAGTGATATCCACTTCAGTAATGATATCATCTATGTCCAGCGCAACGTTCGCCAAGAATTCAGAATTAAAGTTAGTAGCACCAGCACTCCTGTGGTGACGGCAAAGCTCAATGGTCAACTGCTGAGCGCAACAACACCTGCTGGACAGTTTGATAATGCCTTATTTGCAGAACCTGATCATATCGTCAAGAAGTTTATATTCATCCCATCTGAAGCCAAGCCATACATCCTTGAATTGGAAGCAGCTGTCGGTCAAGGGGTAAGTGCGCAAGTGACCAAGAAAACGTATCTGTTTGCCAGTAATGGGATTGTCTATGATTTAAAGCAAGTGAATTATCCACAGATGGTAGTCTATATGAAAGATAAAGATAGAATCGATAATCTCGTGGTGAATCTTAGCTTTGCCAAAACAAACTTAACTCAGCCGTTTTCCCTGCCTTGCGAGACATCATTTAGTGTAGCTAGCCTTCCGGCGATAATCTATAGCTACCAAGGAAGAATCATCGGCAGCAACGATGATGCACCAGTTTCAGATATAGCTACAATTCATGGCAATCAAGGTTATGTCTTGTTATTACAGGATGCTACCAGCAGGTTGAACGTCAGTATCCCTAATTGTGATATGTCGGCTGGCAGGCGGGAACTTCCTGCCTTAAATCTCGGCTTGAACTTTATCGGTGTTGTAGGTTATGAAGGAGCAACGTCAACAGATCTGGTGAAGAAACTGCCTACCGGTGGCCAATTGACAGGAATCCTCGAGTTAAGCCAGGGAGAAGCGTCCCAGGAAGTGACAAGGATGCAG
>Ga0209541_10002288_pt1 | contig 36426 bp, 32 predicted proteins | sample RifCSPlowO2_01_FD_184027 | JGI IMG/M metagenome (GOLD analysis project Ga0209541, IMG submission 184027) | Groundwater microbial communities from Rifle, Colorado - Rifle CSP2_plank lowO2_0.1 (SPAdes) (version 2) | ecosystem: Environmental > Aquatic > Deep subsurface > Groundwater | place...
CAGCGGTTTACCCCGCTTTGCCAAGACAAAGCGGGAACGGGTCGAGCGCCGTTATGCGCTCGGAAACAAAAAAAGAAACATTTCTGTTTCTTTCTGGATCCGTCAGCTGACGGATGACGACAAAAAATAGACCTAATTAAACAACCGTCCCGCGGAGAGTATCCACTGCGTCAATGCAGTATGTTCGACTGTCCACTTGGCCACAAACAGCAAGGCCGTCATTGATACAAGTAATGGGACCAACACCACCAAATCCCGCTTGACCGTCGTATGACTATTATTAGCAATCATTTCAGCCGATGGCTCTTTGGCTATAATTGGTGACTGAACAGACGAATCCGCCAGCTGGCGGACCGCTGTAGGAGCGGATGTATTAGCGGTTTGATGCAAGGCCTGAAGTCGCTGTAACTCTTTCAGTTTTTTGAGATGTTTATTGGACATAATTTCTTTTATCTGTCATCCCCAACTTGATTGGGGATCCAGACAGAGACACAAACACTTTTCTGTTATTTTCTGGATTCCCTCCGCCAGTTGGCGGATTCGCGGGAATGACAAAAAGTATAACTGGATGACGGACAAAATGGATTGAGCGCAGAGTACCCGCGACGGATTCTGCCGTTCGGCAGAACTTTCAGCCCACCTTGTCCTGCTGGACAGCAGGACGGTCCAACCCCGAAGGGGCCCTGGAATCTTTGGCGCATAATCCCCGCGACGACCTACTTTTGCAGGACCTTGCGGTCCAACTATCATCGGCGCTGAGGAGCTTAACTGCTCTGTTCGAGATGGGAAGAGGTGTGACCTCCTCGCTATCATCACGGAGATTATAAGCCAAAGAATCTTACTAGGGTGCTGTTCGAGATGGGAATTCTGCTGTACAGCAGAATCCGGTATCATCACGAGCCTGCCCGCCAAAGTGATATCTATATTTAAAGTGGCTAATGACCTATTTTGAATGAGATTGAACGACGGCGGGAACTCTAAACTCAATGGGATAGATCCTGAAACAAGTTCAGGATGACATTTGTAAAAGTACTATTTTTTATCAGGAACGAAAAACTCGCGCAATTGCTTCATGTTATCTTCCAACGACAACATCAGCATCAATTGTTCGGCTACTGCCAAAAATAGAATCGTGTACAGTACGCTGGCCAGCAGAATGCCTAGCGCAGTAATCCACGCCGAACCATTCGTCATTTGAATACCGTAAGTAGACAAAACATTGGGACTAAATATTGCCACGCCGGCTAGAATAATTCCACTCGCAAACACTAGCCAACCGATAACGCGCAACACATAAACGAGAGTCCGTAACATTTTGAACTTTTTCATAAAATCTGAAAGTAAAATTATTAACTTACAAGATAAAGATAACCGAAAAATTGTTTTTAGGCAAAATCCGACTCGCTTAAATCGTCGATCTAAAGTATGCATGGCACCGGTCTCCGAAAACGGAGAACGAGTGTAAGTAATTAACTTATTAGTACGACTCGGCTGAATCCCTTACGGGACTTACACCTGTCGCCTATCAACCAAGTGGTCTCCTTGGAGTTTCTTTCCCTTGCGGGTATTTGGAAATCTATCTTGGAGTGGGCTTCGCGCTTAGATGCTTTCAGCGCTTATCCCTTCCATACGTAGCTACCCGACGATGCGCTTGGTAGCACAGCCGGTACACCAGAGGTATGTTCGCTGAGGTCCTCTCGTACTATCAGTGACTCTCCTCAAATTTCCTTCGTCCACAGCAGATAGAGACCGAACTGTCTCACGCATGATAATCCATTATTACTAATGGCATAGACTATATCTTCATCCTTTCCGCCCACCGGCGGAGGAGGAGGTGGCGTGTGATTCTGCGCTACGGCAAAATCTCATCAGTTGTTCTTGCTTTGAACAATTGAATCAGTCGTTACGGGGAACAAGATGATGTGTTTGCAGAAATTGTTTGACCGTTGCTTGCGTGGTCGTGCGTTTCTTTGAGTAATTATACTTTGCGGTTTCATCCACTAGAGTCGCTCTAGCAAGCAACTCTTGGGGAGTGATTCTCTGGTATGAAGAACCAATGCCCTTAACGCATAAATCAATAACCTTCTGCGCTAGGACTTGTTTCAGTTGCAGATATGGCAACAATTTGGTTAAAACTTCGTAGACCGGCTGATACCCAACAATCGTGTATTCAGCCATCTGATCATTACGAACACGAACATATCCATGTTTCAGGTGGCCCTTAAGCCATTCGAGAAAGTGTTTTCTGTCTTCTTTTTGATAAAAGACAATGCTGACTCGAATCTGATAGCCGTGGACATATCCACTCCGTTTCACCAGTTGCGCCATAATGCAACCATCTCCATCCAAAAATCCTGCAATGTAAGCAAGTAATGTTTCTGCCATTATCTTGATCTTCCCTCGGGGTTACCCTTTTTCCGTTCGGTAGGAAAGTAGGGTTTCTCCGATACAGCCACATTTATTGTACCGCATTTCTGCGGTAGAACGCAATGTGATTTACGTTCTGAACCCAGCTCGCGTGCCACTTTAATCGGCGAACAGCCGAACCCTTGGAACCTGCTCCAGCTCCAGGATGTGACGAGCCGACATCGAGGTGCCAAACCGCTTCGTCGATATGGACTCTTGGAAGCGATCAGCCTGTTATCCCCGGGGTAACTTTTATTCGTTGAGCTTCGGCGCACCCATGTGCAACCGTCGGATCACTATATCCTGCTTTCGCATCTGCTTGACTTGTAGGTCTCGCAGTTAAGCTCCCATATACTATTGCGCTATCGTCCCGATTTCCATCCGGGACTAGGGAACCTTTGAACGCCTCCGTTACTTTTTAGGAGGCAACCGCCCCAGTTAAACTACCCACCAAACGCTGTCCTCCTGCCAGATAATGGCTAGGAGTTAGAATTAAAAATGCATCAGGGTGGTATTTCACCGTTGACTCGCTGATGGCTAGCGCCACCAGGTCATTGTCTCCCACCTATCCTACACAAATAAATCTCTAACCCAACGCCAGGTTGTAGTAAAGCTCCACGGGGTCTTTTTGTCTTGCTGCGGATAGCCGGCATCTTCACCGGCAATGTAGTTTCGCCGAGTCCCTCTTTGAGACAGTCATCAGACCGTTACGCTATTCGTGCGGGTCGGAACTTCATGTTAACTCTATTTTTCAATAGAGATCAGACTATACCTTCATCTTGTCGCAAACCGTAGGAGATCGTTTTCGCGATATCCATAGTTTGTTTGCTAGACAAGAGCTGACGTGTTGTTCCGCTTTACAGCAGAACCTCGCCTTTCGGCTCAGTCGTTACGGGTCACCTTAATTATAAGGTGTTCCCTCGGTATTAGCATATCCCCATAGCATAAGGATTTAGCTTTCACCGATATGAGTCAGTTTGCTTTGTAGTGTTACCACTACATTCGGGCAAGTTTCCCACCTACCCGACAAGGAATTTCGCTCTTAGATTCCTTACACTAAGGACCATGTCTTCACCCCGATTAGTCGGGGGCGTGGTGTATGGCCTCTTGTAGCCACGTATGGACTTTCTTTATGTTGCCATAAAGTAAGGTAGCATTTTGCGAGTTATCGTATCGCTTATAACAGTCCCAGTCCTTCTCGATTTAACAATTTTAATTGTTCAACCGAGAACCTTAGGACCGTTATAGTTACGGCCGCCGTTCACCAGGGCTTAGTGTCAGAGCTTCGCCTTGCGGCTAACCCCTCTACGTGACCTTCTGGCACCGGGCAAGCGTCAGTCCCTATACTTCCTCTTTCGAGTTAGCAGAGACCTGTGTTTTTGCTAAACAGTCGCCTGATGTCTTTAGCTGCGGCCCACCTCACGCTCCGCGTGAGGAAATCTAACCAATTTATTCCAATTTATTCCAACCTTCGCCAATTTATTTTCATAGATTGGTAAGATTGGTGAGATTGTTTAGATTGACTAAATTTACTCGTGCGAAGCACGATGTGGGCAGTCCTTATTCCGAAGTTACGGACGCTATTTTGCCGAGTTCCTTAAAGAGGGTTCTCTCGTGCGCCTGAGGCTACTCGCCCTATCCACCTGTGTCGGTTTAGGTACGGATGCTTAATATTCTCGTTAGAGGTTTTTCTGGTCAAATTAGATCAGCCAAGTCGTATTGTCCCGAAGAACTCAACTTCCATTCGTAGCTCACGGTTGCTCAATAAATTGAACAGTCCCCCGGATTTGCCAAAGGGACCCCATTAACTACTTAGACCAAGAAACCTATCTTGGCTCGGCCTACCAACTTGCGTCGCCCCATCACTAGACGTGCAGACCGGTAAAGTCAGCATCCAGCCTACCTTTCGGCAGGTTGATCATCTGATCTACCAATTTGCTTGTCTTGGGCGAATATCAAGCAGTACAGGAATATTAACCTGTTGTCCATCGCCTACGCCTTGCGGCCTCGGCTTAGGACCGACTAACCCTGGGACGAAAACCGTTACCCAGGAAACCTCGGATAAATCGGCGTCAAGGTTTTTCACCTTGATCTCGCTACTCGTGCCAACATTCTCACTTCTGCGCGCTCCACCCAACCTCACAGTTAAGCTTCACTGCTGCGCAGAACGCTCCCCTACCACACCACTGCTACGCAGTGGAAGCACTAAATCCTAATTACTAAATTCTAAACAAGCCCCAAATCCTAATGTCCCAAAAAATGTTTGGAAAATTGAATCATTGGAATTTGTTTAGAGTTTATGATTTCGAATTTCGTATTTCCATTGCGGAGCAATGGCATCCGCATCTTCGGTATCTAGCTTAGCCCCGTTACATTTTCGGCGCAGACACACATCGACCAGTGAGCTATTACGCTATCTTTAAAGGATGGCTGCTTCTAAGCCAACCTCCTGGTTGTTAATGTGTCTCCACTTCCTTTCACACTTAGCTAGATTTAGGGACCTTAGATGGCGGTTTGGGCTGTTTCCCTTTCGACATACGACGCTTAGCCGCCGTTTTCTGACTCCCATGCTTTAACCAGACAGTATTCGGAGTTTAATTGGATGCGGTACGGTAAACCGCCCGAATCCATTCAGTAGCTCTACCACTGCTGGGAACGCTATGAGGCTATACCTAAATATATTTCGGGGAGAACCAGCTATCTCCGGGTTCGATTGGAATTTCTCCGCTAACCACAGCTCATCACCCCACTTTTCAACGTAGGTGTGTGCGGCCCTCCACTGCTTCTTAGGGCAGCTTCAGCCTGGCCATAGTTAGGTCACCCGGTTTCGGGTCTAATCCCTGCTACTTCAGTCGCGCTATTCGCACTTGCTTTCGCTTCGGATACGGATTAAAAATCCTTATCCTTGCAACAGAAATTAACTCGTTGGCTCATTCTACAAAAGGCACGCCGTCACCCCATCAGCACACAATGCTGGATGAAATAACCAAATTCCAAATCACAAATCACAAACAAACTCCAAATTTAAATTTCTAAACAAAAAAAACAGAAAAATTATTATCTGGTGCTCATTTGATGATTGATTATTGGCGTTTGGTTACTCCAGCACTCTGTGCTGGCGGGGCTCCGACTTTTAATCGGGCATTCGGTTTCAGGTACTATTTCACTCCCCTCACAGGGGGACTTTTCACCTTTCCCTCACGGTACTAGTTCACTATCGGTGAGAAATGATATTTAGCCTTACCAGATGGTCCTGGCACATTCCGGCAGGATTTCACGGGTCCCACCGTACTTAAGAAATAATGTTCAGAGTGATTTTCTTTTCGCTTACGGGACTTTCACCCACTATGGTTGCCCTTTCCAGAGACCTTCAGCTAAGAAAATCATTGTTAACTCCTAATTTGGTCTACCGCCCAAAAATACATCACCCTTATAACCCTCTCCTACACAACGCCAGTAGGCTTTAACATGTAAGAAAGTTTAGACTCTTCCCTTTTCGCTCGCCACTACTTAGGGAATAACATTTGTTCTATTTTCCTCGTGCTAATAAGATGTTTCAGTTCACACGGTTCCCTCCTCATTGTCTATGTATTCAACAATGGGTTCCCGCCAATTCAAAGCTTGTATATCGCTACTACCCATTCGACTAATCAACTAATTATTTATCGATTGGAATGTTTGATACACCAGCCCTAAATTGGCGGGAGGATTGCTCCATTCGGACATCCCCGGATCACAGGTTGTTTGACACCTACCCGAGGCTTATCGCAGTCTACTACGTCCTTCTTCGGTCATTTCTCCCAAGGCATCCACCGCATGCCCTTGAGTAACTTACGCTCGTTTCTCCAAGAGACGAGTGCCTTGCACTTTAAATCGACGATTCAAGAAAGCGATTTTGCTTTCTTTATCTTTCTTTTCTTTCAGTGCATGTTGTCAACGAACTAAAAAATTCAAAGAATAACTGGAAGGGGCTAAAAAAATGATAATCCCTCGGCGCTGCTCGGGGTAAATTTTACTGCGTAAAAATTAAAAAGCAGGGCGTTCATCCCTGCTTGAAGTCAACAGTTAACGGATGAACTTAGATTTGAAGCGAATTTTGTAAATATAAAATAGCCAAGTCGTCTAGGCCAGAAGTTAAATTGGATATTAGTTTCCTCAAAAGCTTATAAATAGTGTTATATGTGGTCTCACCAAAGTGGCAGAAGCACTAGTTGCAACGATACTATATATACCAGTTGCCCGCAAGAGATATTTTGCCATTCTGACCTGGAATAGTCAACCCCGTAGAGAATTTTGGACAGGCGCCTCTTGCCGGGTGCCTCCTGATACCAATCATCCAAAATCTTCTACAGGGTCAAGGGGGGCCTGTCAATGGGTTATAATCAGGTTATAACTCCTATTCGTCCCGCCTGCCCCGTGCGAATGAAATGAGTCCTTCGGGGTTAGAAATCACCTACCGGGATAATCGAGGAACGGATAGAAGTAATTCATAAATATACGCTAGGTTGATTTTCAACTGGATGGAAGACCTCAAAACCACTCTTAAACAGGTTCAGCCCAAGACCCGCAATCCCCACCTCCATTCCGAGCTTCATATGCTAGTCGATGAGGTGCGTCGTCGGTTCGGTGAAACCGCCCAAAAAGGGCCTGGTTCATTCTCTTTTTATCTGGGATTCTTCAAGCGACTTGGGACCCAAAAAATCCGCCAGATTTTGGGTGAGATTAATGAGTCCAATGTGAGTGATCCGAAACGACTCTTCTGGTGGAAAATTAAGCAAGAATCAAAGTAAGTTGCGTAAACGACTATTTATTAGTAGAGTACGAACAATTATGAAGCGAAAGATATATTTAGCCGAGCATCCGAAAGAACTAACTGTCCTGCGCGAAGTTAGCACTCCCGTAACCAAAGTTGACGATAAAATTCGCCAACTGATTTTAGATATGTTCGATTCGATGCGCGCTGATAATGGCATCGGCTTGTCCGCCCCACAAGTCGGAGAATTGAAGCGGATTATCATTGCCGAATATATAACTGGCAAACCCGCCCGCAACGCTTCGCCAGCCCGCAGTAGTTACAGCGTTTCTGGCGGGCGTAGCGATGCGGGCGAGGGACCAGTCCCTCGGACTGCGATTATCAATCCTGAAATTATTTGGACATCAAAAAAACAAGTGCTGGACGAAGAGGGCTGTTTGTCTTTCCCGAATTTATTTGGGATGGTAAAACGGCCGGAAAAAATTCGTTATCGGGGGATAGATGAAACCGGCAATGTGATTGAAGCCAAAGCGACCGGACTATTGGCTCGAGTAATCCAGCATGAATACGACCATTTAGATGGAGTGCTGTTTATCGATAAATTAGAGGGCCAACTTTACACCTACGAGACACAAGATGATGCAGAGAAACTCTAAATCCGAAACCCTAAATCCTAAACAAATCCCAAGTCCTAAATCCCAAATTCAAAACAAAAACCAAAGCTAACTGTTTGAGATTTAGAATTTATAATTTGTTTAGAGTTTAGATATTAGGATTTAGAATTTCTATGAAGATGGCCACAAGACATCGAATAGCATTTATGGGTACACCGGAATTCGCAGTGCCTTCACTCCGGGCGTTATTAAGTGATGCTCAATTTGAAGTGGTCGCAGTCGTTACTCAACCAGACAAGCCAGTCGGCAGAAAGCAGACCATTACTCCCTCCCCTGTTAAAGCAGTAGCCCAAGAACAGGGGATTACTGTCTTGCAACCAAGCAAAGTAAAAACTAATGCTGATTTTTGGGCTGAACTCCGAGAATTAAATCCGGATGTAATTGTAGTAGTGGCTTATGGCAAGATTCTGCCACAAGAGATTTTGGATATTCCACCAAAAGGCATTGTAAATGTTCATGCTTCGTTATTACCAAAATACCGCGGGGCTTCGCCAATTTCGGCTTCGATTTTAAATGGCGACAGCGAGACCGGCGTTACAATTATGAAAATGGACCTTGAGATGGATACTGGTAGCATCATCGCTAAAAGCCAGCCGGTATCAATCTCCCCCACCGACACCACCCAGTCGCTAACTACAAAACTGGCAGAAGTGGGAGCGAAAACTTTGATTGAAAATTTGTCAAAATATTTAGACGGCGAAATTACGCCAACTCCACAGAATGAAGCGGAAGCGACCTATGTAAAAATGCTCCAGAAAGAGGATGGGTTGATTAATTGGCAAAATGACGAAGACCTTATCTCTCGCCAAGTTCGGGCCTATACCCCCTGGCCGTCGGCTCACACACGGTTACCCCTCGACTCCGCTCGGGGTGACAATTGCATTGTCAAAATAATCTCTGCCGAAGTAGCCCCTGATATCGATAATCCTAAGGGCAAAATCCAAAAAATTGGTCAAGAGATGTTTATTGGCAAATTAAAAGTTAGTCAATTACAACCAGCCGGCGGTAAACCAATGTCTGGTAGTGCATTTTTGGCTGGTCACGCCGATTTAATTGGCATTTCCGTGCTATAATTAAAGCGGTTTTATTGACAAGTTTGTTAATAAGAAGTTATATCATTAACTTCCAAGGAGGAGACCATGGCGTATCTCTATCTCCTAATCGGTATCGTGGACCTGATTCTGGTCTTCATTAACCGGGACTGGGGTTTCACGCTGGCCGTGATCCTCGGTATTGTCTATGTGGTGTTCGGCCTCTATGAGGTCTTCATGCCACGCAAATAGGATTCGTTCTGTTATTATCTTTTGGATCCACAAAAGCCCCTGCTTCGCGGGGGTTTTTGATACACAAGTTGTAGAACAATCTGTTCTTATTGGGACCCATCGAGCAAATTTTCTCTCTTCTTGCCCGAGCATTGGAGTATGTGTAATTTTGAATGATGAATTTTGAATTTTGAGTGAATATCTTAATGCCTTAATTTTGAAACATTCAGTCATTCGAGTTTGATTCGAAATTCGAAATTAAGAATTAGAAATTGTCCCAACGGATGGGGTGGCAAAAGAAACAGCCGTCAGTAGACGGCTTAGATTCTTCTTCTGCTGGACAGCAGAATCAGAATGACAAGAAAATAAAATTACCCTCTTAAAAAATAAATCAGAAAAGCAACTAACACTACTTGCGGTAGCAACCCAATAACCCATGTTTTTGGTTCACAGGCATATTGGAGGACAGCCGTGTGCCAATGGTTAAATTGTTTTACAATCGGCAGAGTTATCCATTTGGGCCAGAGATATTTTGGCGCAATCAAAAAATCAGGTAGAACTGCAAAGCCACCAATCAAAAGCCCGTACCAACGAAGCTCGGTCGGAACCAGCCACCACCACAGTCCAAACGCTAACAGACCATCGGCAACGGTCAGAATAATATTGGTCAATGTGGGCATCGGTTTACCGATGTAATCCCAGTGCGGAATTGAGTCCAACACGAAATGCGAAGTTACCGCGGCAATCGCGGCCGGGACGGCTTCTGGAATACCTTTGGCAATCACCACTCCGGCTAAGAGATGTGGAGTAATCAGCATTACTTCAACAGGGTATGGTTCATCACTTCACTAATCCTAGCAAAAAAGTCGCCTACAACTGGTAAGACCCCCAATTTTTCCAAAGTAAATCCAATTAAATACAACACCAATGCCAAGCCAACCGTGGCACCGAGGGCGGTAAATAACCCACCCACAAATGAGCGGGCGATTAAGTTCCCCCAACTGTTGTAGTATTTCTCAAGCGCTTTCGAAAAATCCCCCAACGCTCTGTCCTTAACCGTCAACGACTGTTTTTTCATCTCCCATATTATATCAACTAAACCGTCATGTGTTGATTAATATCATACAGTGAGTACGCGACATTATTCACCCAATGTCCATACGGCTTCACATATTTCCAAGTAGCCACCATGGCTTTGGGGTCGGGCTTACCGTCCTTGGAGTCATATTTGAACAAAAGTTCTGAAGTGTATTTTATGGATTCTTCCCACGAAGCGAAGTCACGAGTTCCACCATACTTCTTACTCCCGGATTGATAGTCCTTAATTCCCCATGCGTTATAAGTTCCACCCAGGTGTTTGCCGTATCCACTTTCGGCAGCAGAGAGAGCCACAATCATTTCCCAGTTAGGATATTCAATCAACACTTCGGCTGGCATTGGACTACTTTTTTCGGCTAGGAAATTTTGCAATGCCAAAGTCGCCGGATCCGTAATCGGAACCGGACTGTGGATACCCATAATTGTGGATGCAAAAAGGGCCACTAGGGCCCCCAATAATCCATTCATAGGCGGTTTTTAAGTAGCCGCCCCCAGATATTCGACTGGTTTGAACTCTACCTGAAAATGGGCTTTTGGTCAAGAGCGAGTAGGAAGATTAGGTTAACAAGTGTTTATTGGCAAATGCTTTCCCAGAACCAGCTTTTAGATAGGTTTCGAACTTTTCAGCTTGGGCTTTTGTCTTGAATGCTATGTAGCAAATCATGTCCCACGGTTTGAACTTGCTAGTATGTGGCGATTGACCAGCGTTGTGTGCAACAAACCGAGATTTTAAATCGGATGTACTACCAATATATGTTTGCATTTTATTCTTATGACTGCGAAGCAGATAAACGTAATACATAATTTTATTATGCCCTACTACGCTAAAGCTACGAAGGGCAACCTTCGCTGTTTTCTCTACATTAAAATCTGTGCCATAAGCACACCTTGAGCGGCGCAGCCAACCGTAGCTCGATAGAGCGAAGGTTGGTGGACCTAGGCAGAATTGAACTGCCGTCTCAGCAATGCGAATGCTGCGTACTACCGCTGTACTATAGGCCCTCGTCGGAATGGATTCGCCTTGACGCACATCCCTCGGCTAGCTCGGGCCGGCTCTTGGGGCTCATCATTCCTCCTCTCAAAATCACAAACAGAAGATTAGTTCGTGATTTTGTTTTTTTTAAATCCCTTCGAAGGGGAACTCTTTCCGACCGATTTTGATTATATCACCCGGCCGAGCCCCAGCTTTGACTAGTTCGGCTAACACCCCCATCCGTTTCAGAATTTTATAGAACCGAGCCATGGCCTGCGGATTATCAAAACTAGTTCGGACTGCCAACCGCTCTTGGCGAGGACCGGTCACAATAAACTGTTTCCCTTTCTTGGTTACTTCGAACCGCAGATACGGCAAGTCCTGGATAGTAAAAACCTTGTAAAGTTTGTCGGCATCGGCTTGGTGTTTAACCTTTGGCAAGGTCGCGACAATTGCGTCGACTAATTCGCGAGTGCCGTGATGGGTCACTGCTGAAATGAAATAAACCGGCCGACCACGAAACTTGAGTTTCTTCAAGCCAGTCAGGGTCTTCTCGTCCACCACATCGGCCTTGTTAAACACCACAATTTGCGACTTCCCCGCCAACAGTTTGCTATAGGCCTTCATCTCCGCATTGATGGCCTTAAAATCCTGGGCCGGGTCGGCACTAGTAGCATCCAGCAAATGTACCAAAAGTTTGGTCCGTTCAATATGGCGCAAGAATTGAATCCCCAGCCCTTTGCCTTTGGACGCACCTTCAATTAACCCTGGGATATCCGCCACCACAAAACTAGTGTCTTTTAATTTCACTATCCCCAGGTTCGGCACCAGGGTAGTAAATTCATAGTCGGCAATCTTAGGCCGAGCGTTGCTAATTACCGAAAGTAAAGTGGACTTGCCAACATTAGGCAGACCGATTAAACCGACATCGGCCACAATCTTTAATTTCAATGTTACCGTCTTTTCGTCGCCTGGCTCACCCAGTTCGGCAAAGGTTGGGGTTTGAAAACTGGCCCGAGCAAACCGAGCGTTGCCAGTCCCCCCGTCGCCACCTTTGGCAATCAAAAACTTTTCGCCCGATTCGTCTAAATCAGCCACCAGAAATTCTTGGGACTTACGCCGAACTGTTTCAACTTCAAACACTTGTGTCCCAACTGGGACTTTTAATATTAAATCCTCGCCCGAATGACCGGCGGACTTTTGCTTGCGCCCTGGTTGACCACCTTCGGCCGAGTAGGCGTAATGTTTACCGAGATCGGCCAGAGTGTTTAGATTGTGATCGGCGACAATAAAGACACTCCCGCCTCGGCCACCGTCCCCGCCATCTGGACCGCCCTTGGCCACAAATTTTTCTCTCCGAAAAGACACACCGCCATTTCCGCCATCGCCGGCTTTGACCTTAAAACTAATTTCGTCTGCAAAAGTGTGTGGCATGATGAGTATTGAGTTGCGAGTATCGAGTAATGAGTGAGGGAAAAGGGTAGACCTTCAATCTCTTGTCGTCATTCCGGCGAAGGCCGGAATCGTATAAGATTCTGGATGCGCTTCGCTTACCAGAATGACGGGAATTCTAGCAAGTAATTTTGAATGACAAATTTTGAATTTTGAGTGGATTACCTAATGTCTTAATTTTGAAACATTCAGTCACTTAGATTTGATTAGAAATTAGAAATTGGGTTACCATAACTTTTCATCGCAGATCCTTCCGTAGTTCTGCTGTACAACAGAACGAAAGAGGACTTTTTACTTATAACTTTTCACTTCCCCAGTTCTATCATACCTAATAAAAAACCCTCGGGCTAAACCTGCCTGCCGGTAGGCAGGACCCGAGGGCCAGTATGAGTTAGGATTTAGTTTAGGTCAAGTCAGAGTCAGTTGTGGCTGTGACTGTGGCCATCTTGCGGTAGGCCAACCAGGAGGCACCTAGTGCCATCAGAACTACACCAACCCATAGAATGTCCTCTGGACCATTATTGGGTAGTGTTCCCATTGTATAGGTATAACCCACGAAACTGGCTTGGGTGTCGCTAGCGGTTAGCACTCGCACCGTCAGGGTGGCTTGGGCAGTCAATGAAGAGTTGGCCGGAACCTGGACTAAAATTTGATTGTTGTTCCAGTCCAAGACCGTGGCCTCTAATAATCCAACAAAGACCTTGCTCTTGCTGGTATCGTATTCACCGAAGTTACCACCAGAAATTGTTACCTGTCTGGCGACATCTTTGTTGCCATAACTTGGTTGAACACTGGAGATGTATGGGTTAGAACCAATTGGGCCAGGATTAAAACCGCCACCGACCGTAACAGTAGCAAAGCCATTTTTTGTGACCGCACCCTGTGTTGCTGTCACAGCGACCTGTGCAGAACCGGTTGCACTTCCAGCGGTAAATGTAGTTGAACCACCGGAGATCGGACTGACGGTTCCGCCGATACCGATACCACCAGCGGGTTGTACCACGCTCCATGCGAATGTAACACCAGAAGCAATTGTTGCTCCACTAGCATTCAACGCTGTCGCCGTAAACGATTGTGTACTATTAACAGCCACCGAAGCTGAAGTCGGAGAAATCGTTACTGAATTCAAAACCTGATCGGTTGGTTGAGAACTGGTAATGGTAATATTGGCGGTACCACCACCATTGCTGGCCAAGATATCACCCTGGCTTGGGGTCTGATGAGCGACATTGGATTCTGACTGGCTGATACCAATCGTGGTACTACCAGTGTGTAATGTCTTGAAAGTTAGAGTAGAAACCTTGGCACTAGCCGAATTAACCGCAGTCGTACTCCCCGGAGCAATCAACCCAGTTATAAGTTGTTTCCCACTTCCCCGCGCAAGGACGATTGGAATAGTAAATAAACTACCAGCATTATTAGCGCTGACAAACTGCAAGTCGGTTGGAGTAAATGTGACTACCGCATCAACTCCGACTACCGGTTGACCGCCGGTATTAACCATCAAGTCAATTGTAAATTCGTTAGTAGCACCCGCTACATAACTGGCGGTCTTGGTTGACGGACTAAAGAAAAGCGATGCTACAGTCGTACTTGATTGAGCGATTACCGGCATTACGCCCATCAGTGCCAATCCGGCACCGGTGAGTCCGCTTACTAATTTAACGATTTGCTGTTTCATTTTTGATTTTAAACCGGCCAACCTTATTACTTCATTATACTACATTTAGCATTTTTTGTCAAGAGGTAGGTGTAGTCGTCTCAACAGGGATAGAACCGGCTGTAGCCGACTCCTGCATCTGTCTCAAAAACTCGGAATAATCGCGAGAATCGACTGCCCCGTCTCCGTTCAAGTCAGCTGAACCCTCGGAGCCGGACTCGCCTGTGACAGTAACTCCATCAGCACTAAAACTATTTAAAGAGAATTCATAAATCGCTTTGTCGGTAGCCACAAATTCAAATTGAGCATCTTTTTCTGGTTGACCAGAGACCGTCATTTTGATGATGTAACTTTCGCCAGCCAGTAGTCCCATACCACGGAAAGTAATCATTCCGCTAGCATCAGTTAAAGCAACTGTCTTTTTCGCAAAACTTTCACCGCTGGCTTTGGCAATAAAGTCAAAATTGGCTACATCTGGCGCAGTTGCTGGATTATAAGTAAGTGTAATTGAACTATCAATTACTGAAGCACCGGCACCAATTAGTTTCAAAAATCCCTCTAAGAAATTGCTTTGAGTTAGTAAGGTTACAGCTACCACTAAACCAGCCAACGAGACCAAGGCCGTAACGACCCAACGATAATTTTTTGGTTGGGGTTGGGGTTGAAGTTCTGGTTGTGGGGTTAAATCTTCCATGGTTTATTGAGGTTGAGGATTAGATATACCATCGGTGTGCATAGCACCATCGCTCCACCAGTTGCTGTAGAACCAAGGAGTATCAAGAGCGTTGATTTCAGTATCGTTATTAAAATCGGACAGCTTGGTCAAAAATGTCTCAACCATTTCACTTATAAATTGGCCCCAGTCAGTCGAGTCAATTGTGTCCCAAGAGTCATAAGCATTGTCTCCAGTAGTTGCACCATAAGCGATATCTCCGGCTGGAAGTTCTGGGAACTCTAAACCGACTGCCAGAGGGGCGTTGTTGATTGTCTGGGTAACGATGAAACTGCTCCCAGTGACACCATTAACCTTGCTCGCTTTCTGCGAAAGATGTTGAGGGGTCTTGATGTAGGCGTTATAACTCTTACCCAACTCTAAATTGGACTGCACAGATGGGATTGTCATGCTCCCGTGATCGGTGGCATCAGTGACTAATGTAGAGTCCTGATAAACGGATTGTAGGCCTTCGTATAACGCAAGAGTAAATCGCAAGTCAGGGTTCTTAATCTCGCCACGCTGGACTGGAGCGGTGAAAGCAATATTTACTTGCGGGACAGTTCCATCGGGAGGTGTGACAGAGCCGACTATTAATGTAGTAACTGTGCTCCTTGCAACAAATTCACCGGCAGTCGCACTGACAATAAATGTATAGGTACCCGGAGTGGTGGAAGTAAGTTTTAGAGTTGCACCCCCCGGAACATTGGTGGTGACTGAATCAAAAGTAATCGCGACTTGACCTTCTGCCCAGCTTGGGTTAGCGATAGCAAGTGTTACTGAACCAGTAAAGGTCGGGCTATCGACTGGGATAACTGTGATAGTGTAATCCGCACTAGCACCAGTATCGATCGTTTTGGTATTTGGTGTAATGGTGATTTCAAACGGGGCATTAACAAAGTCGGTGCTGTAATTAATCGTCACACTAGTGACTGACGGTAGTTCAGTATCGAGAATACTGTCTGTGATTTCGAAGGCAACCACTAATTGAATTTTAGTGGCTGAATTTAATACTCCTGCACCAAACTGACTGGCACGGTCAGCATCCAAAATTGACAATGCGCCAGTATCACTCCGCTGTAACGGGAAAGCGTAAATAAGTTTGTCTTGACCACTGCCGTCTACCATATACAAGCTCAACCAATATTTAATAGTGGCGGTTTGGGAAAAGTTGCTTTCTGCCGCAGCCCCGCCAGTAATGTCGGTTAAGCGCGAATTGGTCTCACCGACTCCAAACAACGGTTTAATCGCAGACGCAAATCGCATTTGATAATCAGATGGATTAGTGCCATCACCGGTATGACCGGCAGAGATTACTGAAAATGGGTCGGAATCTCTAGGGGTTGTTCCGCCACCCAAAGTTGCAATGAGATGAATTTTTTCATTAGCCAGTTCAGTAGGAACAGTCCATGAAAAATCATATTCTAGCCGATCATCCGGATTGATACCTTCTATGTTTTTAGGCGTCCCACCCGTAATGGCGTACTGGATAAACATAATATCGAACTTCGACATATCCCAACCATTAGGAGTGATTTGAATATGAATTGGCAAAATTTTACCAACCACCGCTACGGTTCGTGCGGTAGGAGTAGTGAAATTGATGAATGGGCCGTCACTAGAGGCAACAGTAAAGTCCACGGCTGGGAAACTACTTTTGGCATTTGCGGTTCCAACCGATAACTTATAAACCCAGGTGAAACTGAACCGATATTTCTTGCCTGCCGTTAAGACGGAGGTTTTATCACCGCTCCAAGTATAAGAATCAGTTGGTCCCGTCGTGCTTGGTTCTAGTTGCACGATTTCTGTCCAATTATCTACTTTTTCTTGTCCGTCTGTACCCTTAACCACTTCACCATAATGAATCTGTAAATATCGAGTATTTTGATGGAACTCTGGCTGTTGAGAAGTGTAAGCCGGTGGATAGGTCCACTTAATCGTATACGGCTGTCCAACCATAACTTCGTTAGGTTGCGGTTGAGTAACGGTCAACCGTCCACCAAAGACCACTGGATAACTAGTGTAAACAAATGAGTTATCTCTAGAATAAAACACTAGGTTGGCTGCTTTACCAATCCAGAAAGCTGTATCCTTTTCACTAGTTGCCTCCAATGGATTTCTCCAATCATATGAGCCATCAGATAAGTTCACTGAACCTACATCCATGGTTTCAGAGTCATCGGCCAACGCATATTTAACATGTGCTACTAGGTCTAGATTGGCAGGAACATTATCGGCCATACTCCATTTCAAAGTAAAAGACCGATATTCTTTACCATCGCTAAGAGTAACTAACTTTGGCTTAATCACACCATTGTCTGGCCCAGTTCCAATTTTCGTCGGACTGGTTAATTCGATTGGGGCAGTAGTAGAGTTAACTTTCAGATCGCCGGAGTTGGTTTTACTGTACTCTACGCTACCCTGGAGAGTACTTAATTTAGTGGTAATCAAAAACTTGATCGTACTGCCGAGTTTGACATCTGTCGGAATGGTCCATTCTTTACTAGTAATAGATACTGGATCGATGTCTGGTGCAACTACCTGGCTCTTCCATGTCTTACTTACAGAATCATAATTGTAATAAGCCGTGACATCTGCCTTAAGACCACTTGGAGGATTAGCTTTAACATTAACTGCCCATTTTAATATATATTTTGCTCCCGGATAAACTGGCCCAGCAGTTCCGACAGGAGCCGACCAAGTAACAAAACTACTTAGTGGCATAGATATCCTGTCGATTGCGCCAGCTACGGGCGTACCGCGTCCTTCAGGATATTCGCCGTCAGCGGCATAACTAATAATCTGCATTCCTAGTGTCGGGCCAGAACCGCCGGTATAACTCCAAAATTGGGACCCAATATGGCTCCACAAAAAAGATACGACGCCATATGTGGTGGCGAGGTAAGATCCAAAATGGCCACCGGCCATCCACTCGTCAATTTTGAACAAATCCGGACTGCCATTGACGAAATGTCCCATTAACACATGGGCTTGATTATAAAAATCTGTTGCTCCACTGCTACTCGGTGGCGCAAAGTTCCCACCCTTCCAAGCAAGGTCTAACGCAAGTTGATCGCTTCCAAATTCTTGTTGAGGAATTGGTTTCTGCCAGTCAGTGGGCCCGGCGGCGCTGTTAATTATAGATCCAGACTTCATCCGCCATACTTTTACTGTATGACTATAAACCTTAGCCCCGGCGTCATATACCTCCAATGTGAGAGTAGTAAATCCCTGATTCAAGAAATCAACATTGGTCAATAGTTTAGTTAAATCCCAAACAAAAGTATATTTACCCTTTTGGTTAACCCCAGATGTATAGATTGAGATTAACACCCCAGAAGGATTTTTGACCAAGAATTCTATCCCAGAGCTAGTTGTATTGGTCAACACTTCGTACTCCCCCTGATAGGTGCTATTAGCCAAAAGCAAATCCCCACTAGTCGGATAATTGATTCTGATACTTTGTGGAATGCTCTGTGCCTCTACCTTTTGACTGACACCCTGATAGACCATCCAACCAGTGAACGACATCGCCAAGACCAAGACCAACGCCCAATGAATATAGGCGGTGTTTGATTTTGGTTGATGATTCTCTAATTGTTTAGTTAGACGTTCGAGCATTTTTGGTTTTTATTTTTGACTAATTGTAATTGAATTTTTGGTAGTCCCTTTCCTCGGCAAGCTCGGAACCTTGCTCACCCTTGGGGAAGCACTATTTAAAATTATTAAGGCAATTTGATGGTCAAGTTGTTGCCATCCACCTTGGTACCAGTATGAGTTCCACCAGCCCAATCGGTGCCATTAAAGATAACCTGCGGACCAGTCACTTCGGCCTTGGAGCCAAATAACTTAATCCAATCAACTATCTGCCGACCGAACAAAACAAGCAAAATTACCGCAACGGCGGCAAAGATAGTTAGTCCAATTTTGAACCCCCTGGTTTGGAAAAAGAACATATTGAAAGGTTGATTTTTATTTTAGGTATTAAATTATAATACTACAAAATCTGGTTTTTGTCAAGGGGAAGTCCGTAATCCCCCAGTTGACTCAACCCTGCCATTTATAGTAGAGTTAGCCAAGTATGAGTCCCGTTGGAAATCACCTAACGGCACCCTCACTGCCCTGTCAAACAGGCACTTACTATAAACATACACTCATGACACTAATATCGGACTAAAAACGCTAGGTCCCTTATTTCTAACGAGATGAATCCCGTTAGAAACTGTCCAGCCAAGGAGAAATTGGGTTCATCTAGTCAACCAATGTTTACCACTAATACCTTCCATACCAGTTTTGCGAAAAAGAATTCCTGGAGAATTATTTTTCGCGTAAGGTTTCTAACGGGATGAAGAAGGATATCCATCCAACTTATTTCCCGAAAGCCAAAATTGCCTGCGCCTGCGGGAATATCTTAGAGGTGGGCTCAACTCAAGAGTCGACCAGGGTTGATATCTGCTCCAAGTGCCATCCGTTCTATACTGGGAAGCAAAAACTGATGGATAAGGCCGGACGGGTAGAAAAATTCCAGGAACGGCTGGCTCGAGCCAAGGCCGGGGTTAAGGCCAAAGTAGCCAAAAAGAAGGCCTAACAGTTTCAAACTGGTCTGTTTATGCCACAATAGGAGTGGCAATTTTAGTATGAAAATAGATGAGATTAAAACCGAGTATGCCACCATCCGACATCAGTTGGCTAATTTGAGCCGACTCTCCCCTACCGAACAGACCAAACTGTTGAAACGGGAAGGTTATTTGAAAGAAATTGTTTCGCTTTACCAAGAGATAGAACGACTAAAAGCAGAAATTTCCGAGCATGAGCAAACTGCGACGGGAGCCGACCAGGAAATGGCCGAACTAGCTCGTGAAGAATTGCCCATTTTGCAACCCAAACTAGCCCAGTTGATTGAACAATTGGAGGTCTTGATGTTACCAAAAGACCCCAATGATGACCGAGACGCCATCGTCGAAATCCGGGCTGGGGCTGGCGGGGACGAAGCCGGAATTTTTGCTGGCGAACTCCTAAGAATGTATAGCCGATTTGCTGTCGAACAGGGCTGGAAAGTAGAAATGATTGATGGTAGTCCAACCGAGAACAATGGTTTCAAGGAAGTCATCTTTCAAGTCACCGGACATAATGTCTATGCTACCCTTAAATTTGAAAGTGGAGTTCATCGGGTTCAGCGCGTTCCAATAACCGAGGCCAAAGGCCGAGTCCACACCTCGACTGCTACAGTTGCGGTTTTGCCGGTGGCTGAAGAAGTCGATTTAGAAATTAAACCCGATGATTTACGGATTGATGTGTTTCGGTCTGGCGGACATGGCGGTCAAAGCGTTAACACTACCGACTCGGCCGTCCGAATTACTCACATTCCAACTGGAACTGTGGCAACCTGTCAGGACGAGAAATCGCAGACCAAAAACAAACTGAAGGCAATGGGAGTGCTTCGGTCCCGGCTACTGGCATTGGAGGAAGAAACCAGACGCCAGACATTATCTCAAGAACGCAAGTCGCAAATTGGGACTGGTGACCGAAGTGAAAAAATTCGAACATACAATTTTCCTCAAGATCGAATTACCGATCATCGAGTTAACATCAGTTGGCATCACATTGAAAATGTTTTGGCAGGCCATCTGGAACCAATTGTGGAAGCATTAAAAACCGAACAACTCCGACTCGACCGCGAGGCGAATCTATGATTTATCCCGTTAGAAATCACCTAACGGCACTCCTACTGCCCTGTCAAACAGACACTTACTATAAACACTACATTCACAACATTAATATCGGACTAAAAACGCTAGGTTTTTATTTCTAACGGGACTTATTCCCTGAGTGAGCGGAGCGAATCGAAGGGACACATTTGGTATGGCCTTCAACGAAGTTTTTATCCTGAGCGTAGCCGAAGGGCTCAGGCAATAATTTCAATAGAAGATTTCTAACGGGATGAAAATCAAAACTGCCCTCAATTGGGCTACTAAACAATTGCCTGCTAGTTCCACTCCTCGGCTAGATGCCGAGGTGCTTTTGGCCCACATTCTAGGCGTCAGTAAAACCGACCTATATATAAATAGTGAACAACGGTTATCACCGATAGTGGAAGTTCGTTATCGTTGGCTGATTGCCAGACGACACAGTGGCGTACCAGTAGCTTACTTAACTGGCCAAAAAGAGTTTTTCGGACTCAATTTTATTGTTAACCGCCAGGTTTTAATCCCCCGTCCAGAGACCGAGACAATCGTTAGACGAACAATAGAATTAATTGAACGGCATAATTTATCAGTCGTGCATGAGGTGGGAACCGGGAGTGGCAATATTGCAGTTGCCCTAACCAAAAATCTACCCACTTTACGAGTAGTGGCTAGTGATATATCCGAGACCGCCCTGAAAGTGGCTCGACGCAATGCCATCCAGTACGGAGTCGATGATAGAATTGAATTTATTTGTGCTAATCTGGGCGAACACATCCCATCGGTCGATTTGGTCGTCGCTAATCTTCCTTATGTTCCAACCGACTACTATCCAACTAGAGAAGTATTCCACGAACCGTCGATGGCAGTTTTTGTCCCAGACGACGGCCTGGGATTGTACCGACAGTTCTTCTTAAACACCAAGTTCCGGTTTGCCGTAGTTGAACTGGGCCCTTGGCAAATGGATATATTGGTACCCTGGCTCAAAACCAACTTCCCCGGAACGACGATTGCTCCAGTCAAAGACGACAGTGGCTATGTGTGTGGATTAGAAATAACCAAGAAAGTAATGAGTAACGAGTGATGAGTGAGGGAAGAGTTAGTTTTTCCACTCGCGACTCGCGACTTGCCACTCGCGACTAACCTTCTATCTTCCCTCTAATAATTTCCGCCACCTCCGCCACAATTTTTGACAGTTGCCCATCATAATTAATCACTCGCACATCATACTTGGGGGCCTGATCCAATTCAGATCGGGCGATTTTTAGTCGGCGGCGAATATCCGCCTCGGCCATCCCCCGCTTTTCCATCCGAGTCCGCAAGATATCAAACGCACTCGGAACCAAAAAAATTACATAAGTATTTTTATAATGGTCCTTCAAAAAATCCGCGCCCTGTGAATCCAACACCCACAGGGGATACTGATTGTGTTCAAAAATTTTTTCTACATCCGCCCGCTGACTGCCGTAAAAATTCCCGGCATATTCGGCCCACTCGAACATTTTGTCGTCTCGGACCAAGGTCTCAAATTGTTCTTGACTAACAAAATGATAATTTACTCCATCAATTTCTCCGGCTCGGGGTACTCGCGAAGTAGTAGTAATGACTTTGTCCACCGGAATGTTGCTTTGTAGGATACCGGTAACCACGGCGGTTTTGCCAACCGCTGATGGTCCGGTGATGATAAACAAGGGTTTATTTAAGTCCATCCCGTTAGAAATCTGTATTCAATATAGTTATACTTATGTTTTACTCCGTACTAACCAGCCCGTTTCCTAAATTTCTAACGGGACAAGTCATCTAAAAATTGGGTTAAATCATCTGGGAGTGGCGCGATGAAGGTTTGGCGTTTGCCTAATAAATCAACAAAAGAGATTTTGTGTGAATGCAGAAATTGGCGAGCCAGTGAATCCGGTTTACCGTAGGTTTTGTCTCCCACAACCGGATAGCCCAAACTGCTAAAATGGACTCTAATTTGATGCGTTCGGCCGGTAGTAGGTTGAGCTCGGAGATAGGTAAAACCGCGATAGTAGCCAATGACTTCATAGCCAGTTTCCGAGATTTTACCGGAAGCCCGGGGCACAACTTGGGTCCGTTTAACCAAATCTCGAGACAATGGGATTTTAATGATTCCCCGCTTGGGAGTGAGATGACCATGAACTAAAACTAAATACTCTTTATGGATTTCGCGCTGACGAAATAAAGTTCGAAGATAAGTAAAATTATCCTTGGTCTTAGCCACTAACACTATTCCAGAAGTATCTTTGTCTAACCGATGCACGAGGCCGTAATGCTCGGTTTTAAGCGGTGACTTAGGCAAATGATGGGCCAATAAATCAACCAGGGTAGTAACGGCTGGTCCACTACCTTCATGCACTACCAACCCGGCCGGTTTATTAATCACCAGTAACTCGTAGTTCTCAAAAATAATCTCCAATTTATTTATTGATGATTCCATATTCGCTTCAAAGCCAGTCCAATCCCAACCACGATTACTAAATCGGCTAAATTGGTAGTGGTTAGATTGAAAAAGTTGATGTAATCCGCCACCTTACCGTCAAACATAAATCGTTCCAGTAAATTGCTGGCTCCCCCGCCAAAAATCATACCGCCAGCTACTGCCCAAATTGGCCCTAACAACCGATAAGTATAAAACCACCAACCCACTAGTGCTAAAAATCCGCCCGAGACAATTAAGACAGCCAAGCTCGGCAACTGCCAACTGAAAGCCAAACCAGGATTGTAAAAAATATCGCCCGGCCAAAACCAGCGCAGGACTTGGGCTACGCCGATGGTCAAAACCGCCGTTAGAATGAACCGGTTTAAAGTTGAGAATGGTCGTCTGCGCATGTTCTGGCCGCTGGATAAACTTTTAACCGCTCTTCATCAATCCAGTCGCCAGTGGACTCGCACCGGCCATAATTGCCCTCATCGATTTTCTTGAGGGCTAATTTAATCTCGCTAAAAGATTTTTCTAAATCAGAAACTTGGGCTTCTCTTTGTTGAAAGATTTCTGATTCAGCACTATCGTCGGCCTGATCCTCCACCGTACCAGAATCAAAATCCGGTTGCAGAGCGATATAGGTGCCCGAAGATTCATCATAGCGAGAAATGCTACTTAGGTCCTGCTCGATGGCAGCTTTATTTTTGAGCAGTATCTGTTGTTGTTTATCTATAAATTCTTGGGAATAACGAGAGCGCATATCTAGTTCCTTTCTTCTTGATTACCGTATTCATCGTCATTCTGGCTCCCGTCTGCAACGATGTAGCATCTTCGGGCAGGTGACCAAAATCGTATATAAGATTCTGGATGCGCTTCGCTTACCAGAATGACGGTTGAGTATAATATTAAAACCGTTACCTAGCCCCTAATAATTTTACCACCGCGGATAGTTTTTCTTTGGTCCCTAATAAAATTAGTCGATCACCGGCCTCTACCACGGTATCCCCGATGGGATTAATGATAGCATGTCCGTCTGGCTTATGGATAGCCAGAATCGAAACTCCATAGGTCCGATTGGATAGTTTAGTAGCGATACTATGACCAGCAGCCAGAGAAGTATTGGCTACGATTACATCATCGATTTGCACTTCTCGGTTGCCTAAGTCCTGAACATCATCCAAAAAGTCGGCCACTTCTGGATTAAGCGCAAAACTGGCCATCCGAAATCCACCAATCTGATGAGGAGAAACTACTCGGTTAGCCCCGACCTGAAGCAGTTTGGCCGCGGTATTATCTCGGTTAGCCCGAGCCACAATAAATAAATCATTATTTAGCGATCGAGCCGTAATAATCGTTAAAACCGTATCGCTGTCCCGCCCCAGACAAACAATTAGTCCTTTCGCATTCATCACTCCGGCTCGTTTCAGGACTGCCTCGTCGGTCGTATCACCAGCCACGCACAAAAAACCCTCCTGCTCACATTCGGCGACAATAGTATGCTCTCGTTCGACTACTACAAACTCGGCTGGTTCTTTAGTCAATTCATGAGCCACCTGACTACCGACTCGACCAAACCCACAAATGACATAGTGCCCCGATAGCGCTTTTAAACTTTTTTCCATTTTCTTACTCTTTAAATGCTCTTCTAGTTTATCCTCAATCAGATATTCTCCCAAGAGTCGGACTACATAATAAACCGTAATTAAACCAAAGACAATCAGTAAAATCGTAAATACTTCACCGGCCGGTGAAAGCGGGTGAACTTCCTTGAACCCAACTGTAGCCAAAGTGATTACAACCATATAGAGGGCATCTAAAATGCTCCAGCCCTCAATGAACATGTAACCCAAAATTCCAGCTATTACTAGGGCACTAACCAAAAACACTAATCCCCAAAAATTAACTTGTCGTGATTTTTTGTCTTCCACCCCGTTAGAAACCTTTCATAAAAAATAATTCTATAGAATTCTTTTTTATTTGCGTTATTGGTTGATAGGTTGATTTAGTCATGATCTGACTGGAAATAGATAGTTGATGATAGTAACGTTGGCTTCTAACGGGGCTAGCCCCTTTAAGTAAACCGTAATAAGTTGCTTACGACAATCACTGCTACAACTAACCACAATAAAATATACAGTGTCCAGCCACCCAGCCAGAGTCCGTTAGTAAGAGCCAGCCACCGCCACTTTGTTAATCGCGGTACCCACCAAGCCGACAACAAACCCAGCGTAATAATCAGTGACACTCCGGTGACTAGCCAAGCCCAGAGCGGCGGAATACTGGAAGCAATTTGCTCGGCAAATTTTTCCGGATCAGCCGAAAGAATCGGATTGGCTAGGGCTAATTTGGCTGAAGTGTAGGCCTGATACATTCGCCAACTGTTCCAAACAAATAAACTCAACAACAAAAAATTACCCAACGAAAACCAGGTCCGAGTTTTAACCGACAGCGATATCGTTCGGTTATGGTCGTTCGCTACCATCAGTTCCCCCACTTGTATTAGCCACTGCTTCAAAAGCATCTTCACCGACAAGGGCTTTTGGCGACACTAATTTTATAATTTCCTTTTGCTGGCCTTTACTACCTCCGGCAATGATTCGTTTGAGATCGGCCGGACTTAGCGTTTTCGGTTGGCGCTCTTCTATTTTACCTATACGTTCTTCGATTGACTCCCTAAGATTGCCTTCTAGTTTATCCAGCTTTTCCAGTGCCCTTACTCCGCCTTGGGCTAATACTATATCTGCGGCATTACGAAAGCTAATATGGTAACCCAGTTCAGCCATAGTCCCAATAATATTTTCTCTTTCCTGGGGGTCCATTTGTTCAGCAAATTCATAGGTGGTAATCTTCTTCAGACCAGCCAAAATTGGAGCCAGGGCCTCCGGCGAAATGACAAAAAAGTTATAACCCTGTTCATAGAAACGAGTGGTGGATAACTCGGAGATACCTTCGGTTGGGACTACAAAAAAAACATTTTGGTAGATCGCTGGATGGTTGTTGATTTTTTCTACAGTAGCCACGACTTGGGTCTTAATGTAGTTCTGAAAGTTGTCGGAGCGGGAGGCCTTGGCATCGAACACAATAAATTGTCCCAGAAATTCTATGACAGTATCTGGTTTAAATTTTGATGGAATTTCTTTGGGTAGGCAGTCCTTGTCATACAAGGCAAACGCATATTCCGGCATACCACATAAATCCGAAAGTAATTTGATTACTCTGCCTTCGTGATCATTCCAAAGACGATCACGTTGCTCTTCGGCTAGTTTGCGTCGGTCCTGGTCTTCTTGTCGAATCCGAGCCTTTTCATCCTCAAGTGATTGTCTGGATTGGTCTAGTTTGACAACTTGTTGATCAAAAGCGGTTTTTTGTCCCTCTTCGTCAGTTTGAAATTTTGCCACCTGCTTCTGGAGTGTGTCCCTTTCTCGACCGAGTGACCTTAAATCGCCAGTCAATTGGTTGTATTCTTTCTCGGCTCTGGCTTTTTCTCCGAGCAATTGATCTTTGGTCGATTTTTCTTGGTCCAACTTATCCTGGACGGCTTTAAGTTGAGCTTTGATGCCGGTCTCCTCCAAGTCGGTAAGGTCGTCTTGATTGTTGGCTTTTAGCGCAAAACTGCGCCACAGAACGATGGCCAACATAACGGTCGCTAGAACTAACAGAATCGAATTAAGCATGAGATTTGCGATTAAGCAAATATAGTCCGACAACGATAATGGCCAAACTGGCCCACTGCGCTAGAGTGAAAATGCCAATCGAATCACTATCTACCCGAAACCATTCCACCCCGAATCGCAAGCCACTATATAGTATCAGATACCAGGCCAGGATACTGCCTGCCCGCTTGGGATGTAGCGTCATCCGTAGCAATACTATTAAAAGTGCTATGTCTAAAATCGATTCATAAATAAAAGTCGGATGGAAATAACGCTCCTGCAAGAGTTGGATTGGTCTTAAACTGGGAGCCACATACATTTTCCAAGGTAATTGAGTTGGTCCGCCGAAGGCCTCTTGATTGAAAAAGTTGCCAAATCGACCGATGGCCTGACCCAACGCCAAGCCCGGTACGCTCAAATCGGCTAGTTGCCAAAAATTTAGTTTGGCCTTTGAAGCGTACCACAGCAAACTTCCGATTCCACCCAACAACGCCCCATGGATACTTAGACCGCCCTGATTAAATAACAGTATCTCTTCGGGATGCAAAGAATAAATCGGCCACTTTAACATGACAAACAGCAACCTGGCCCCAATTAGCCCACCCACAATCATCCAAATCGATGCTTCTAAAATCTGTTCAACAGTTACTCGACCGCGGGACAATCGCATCGTCAGCCAAAAACCAGACCCGGTCGCAATCGCTAAAATCACGCCGTACCAATGAATCGGGAAATTACCGATCTGAAGCATAATTGGCGAGATCGGTTTGATTCCCTGCCAGTAGGGGGCCAGCCAAATTCCCAGCCCCAAAATAATAACCGCAACCAGAGCGCTTTTTAGCCACCACCTCGATAATGGGCTATTGTTTTTCATCTGCTCTCATCTTATCATAGGGCGTTAAGGGGAAATGGCGCTGGGGACCAGGGCTTAGCCAATTAATCCAGTTTGGAAATTCTTAGCACTCCCCTATATAATGATTATGAATTGGTAAGAAAATTTGTTTGATGATGGAAGAAACAATCTCGGCGGTTAAAACTGATAAACAATTAGTCACCCGAGTGGGCAAAGTATTGTCTCATGATAAAGCCAAGGGCGGATTTTCGACTTGCTTAATGTATGAACCGGACGAAGAAGCCCAAAAGGCCCATGGCTCGTTGTATTTTGTGGTGGACATCGGCAGTCCTTCTCCCCTCACGCCCGACATCGCTTACAACTTGATCGACATTGTCAAAGAAGAATATTACAGCGACCTGGAACTTTCGGCTAGCGAAAGTTTTGAAAATGCGCTTAAAGCGGCCAACGAAGAATTGGCAGCAATCGCCAAAGAGGGCGAGAAAGATTGGATCGGCAAACTCAATGTGATTGTAGCGGCAGTAGCGGATCGGGAAATTCATTTGGTTCAGCGCGGGACAGCCGAAGCTCACCTATTGCGGGGCAACAATATGATAAACTTGTCCAAGGGGATGTATACCCCTGGCGAGAGTTACCGGCCAGAGGAAACTTTACTGAACTTGATTGAAGGCGAATTGGAAGTAAACGACAAACTGATTGTCAGTACTTCGGAGTTGTTCTACTACATCTCAATCGAGAAACTTCGTCGGATGATGGAAGGACAGACCCCAGCCCAGGCCGCCAAGCGGTTAGCTTCGGTTTTAGAGCAGGAAGATGAAATCCATCGGACTAGTGTGATGGTGGTTGAATTTTCCACCCCCGAATTGTTAGCTCAAGAAGAAGAAACCGAACCGGCCGAGAATTGGGTGGGCGAACCGCAGGAAGAAGCCCCGCGCCGGGCCAAAAAATTAAGTTTCTTTAAAGGCGGAACCACTACGACTTTGCCAGTTGAAGATAAGACCAAAACCGTGGCGGAAGCCCTGGAGAGTATTCCTCAAGAACAAATTTCCGAACCACCTCGCCCGACTGTGGTTGAGTCCAGGTTCACTCCAACCCTACCAAGAGAAGAATTGGTAATTGATGAAACCAACGAACCCAGTTCTCATCCTAGCAAAGTTATGCGACCAAGCTTGGGACAGATTAAACCGAGTATTAACATCAGTGACTACCAAAAGAAAATCAAACTGAATTCTAACCAACTTCGCAACGCTGGAACGATTTTGTGGAAAATCCTCAAAGTGGCTGGATTGATTATCTTGACTGGAGTGGATGCGGTCTTTACCATCGTCAGCAACGCCGTCAAGAATATTAAGAAACGGCCTGGCGGAGATCGAATTCTCTTGGGTGTCGTGGTGGTGTTAATAATCGCAATCGTTGGTTCTACCCTGGCGTTTGCTAGTGGTCAGAGCAATCGGATCGGTTCAAAGAAAGCCATCACGGCTTTAGCCGACGCCCAACAAAAACGGGATGCCGCTCAAGCGGCTCTAATTTATGAGGATACTGCTAAAGCCCGCGAACTTTTGACCGAGGCGTATTTGGCCGCCGAATCAGCCACCCATAACAAACGGACTCAAACCGAGGCCACAGTATTATTAGTCGAACTGCAGAAACAAATTGACAATGTTAGTAATGTTACCCGCTTCGTTGATGTTCAGCCAGTGGCCGACTTTGGCACACTCCAATCACAACTAGCGTCCAGTGGAAATGCATCAGCCCAAGTTAAATTAGGAAACTTAATCGTATTGGGTGGCAATGTTTACACCATCGATCCAGACAATAACAAGGTCTATAAATACAAAGCCAGCAGTGGCGAGGTAGCCATCATCAACTCGCTGGTTTCGACTGACAAAAAATTCAAACTCGGCGCAGTTTTAAGCGAGACCGACCTGATGTTTTATACCACTCCCCCGCAGGTTTATTCACTCAATTTAGACAGCAACAGTATGGCAGTGAAAGGTCTGGATGCCGGAAGTTGGAACAATGCCGATTCCATCATCCCTTATACCGATCGGCTGTATTTCTTGGATAGCGCCAATAATCAAATCTGGAAATATAAAGCCATCCCCGAGGGCTACACTCAAATCGCCCCATATTTCGAGAATAATGTTGGGACTGATTTAAGTGGCGCTCTGGACTTCGGGATTGAAGGCAATGTCTTCGTCTTACTGCTAAACAATGTAATCAAGAAGTTTAGCGGTGGAGGCGAAGTTCAGTTTGGTATCAACGGACTTCCGGGAGTTTACCCAGCGGTTGGCAACATTACCAGTTTATACATCAGCAACGATACGCCGCTCTATCTACTGGATGCAACTAATCATCGGGTACTGGCCTTTGATACCGAAGGGACTTATGTCGCCCAGTACATTTACGACAATATTGATAATCCGACCGATATGACAGTGGACCAAGCTGGAGGGTTTATTTACTTGAGTGCTGGGACAAAGGTATACCGTCTTCCTCTTAAATAACCGCGAAATCGTTTTTCTGTCATTCTGATTTTGCTATCCAGCAGAAGAAGAATCTAGACCGTGAGGTCTTTTTTGTATGTTTTAATTTGTTTCCCCGAGGGACCGAGGGGTTACCTTATTATTTTCTTTTTCGAGCGCATAACGGCGCTCGACCCATTCCCGCTTTGTCTTGGCAAAGCGGGGTAAACCGCTTCCGCAGTCGCCCTCTTTATTTATCTAATGAAATCCCCTTACTGCTCTCGCCAAACTTGCCGTCCTAATTTTTTTGTCATTCTGAGCGAAGTCGAAGAATCTAAAAAATTAGGACGACTTCGAACAGCTGGCTTCACGACGGCAATGACTTGGATTCAGGACACTCGGGCTCCAATGCTCGGTGGAGATAAGACAAACAACTAATCCTCTTCAGTCATCCCCGCCTACGAGTGGGAATCCAGACAATAAAACTAAATCTGCAATAATAGATTAGTGAGTATCCTCAACCGTCAGGCACATTTTAATTACACCATTCTCGATACCCTCGAGGCGGGTTTGGTGTTGACTGGCAGTGAAGTAAAATCTATCCGGGCCGGACAAGTCAGTTTACAAGAGGCCTTTGCTAAAATCCGTGGGGGCGAGGCCTGGCTAATAAATTGCCACATCGCCCCCTATAAACAGTCAGCCGACCAGGACTTGGAACCGACTCGCGCCCGCAAGTTGCTATTGTCCAAAAAGGAAATTACTTCGCTCGACCACAAGCTTTCAACTGAAGGGTTGACATTGGTTCCATTAAAATTCTATTTCAAAAAGAATCGAGTCAAAGTTGAACTCGGGCTAGGTCGGGGCAAGAAAAAATTTGATAAACGGGAAACCATCAAACGCCGAGAAACAGAACGAGAGACCAGACGGAAGATTGGAAAAAAGATGTAAGAAAAAGCCGTTCTGCTGACCAGCAGAACGGCTTAATTTAAAAAGTACGACTCTCCTCTAATTCTGGCATCCGAAAAGGCGTTGGCAGAATCGCGACGGTGGCACTTACTTGCAAATCGGCTAGTTTATCTGGCTCGATTTCTGATTTACCGTGTCCCAATACCAGTAGGATTCCGATGATAAACACAGAGAAAATTAATCCTCTCATCTCTACCTCCTAAACGGCTTCACAGTACACAGCCCGGCCGTCTTGCAAAACCCCAAATGCTTGGCGGTGGGGATTGTAAATGTCATGCGGTCCGTCGCCAAAACTATCCAAAAATGGTCCTTCGACAAACTGCTTGTCCGTGCAGAGTTGGTCGAATTCCGCTTTCGGTAATTCTATCTGTTCACGGATACCCTTATCCTTATCGCGGAAAAATTGGGCACAACCAAATCTGGGCTCGTTTTTCTCGTTTTCTTCACTCACTCACATCCCTCCAATTTCAAAGAACTTCTTAGGTACTCCTAAGACGAATTTACTTTACATCTAAACCCAAAAATCCGCAACTGGTGCTTATATTCTCGGTTAGTGGCAACGCCATGCTGTTCAACAGAATCTACGACTGGGGAAATCCTTCCTGCGTTCAATCTCGAAACAGATGTTTATTGGCAAAGGCCTTGCCAGAATGTGATTTTAGGTATTGCTCAAATTCTTTAGCAGTATTCTGTTTCTCAAAAGCTGAATAAAAAATCAAATCCCAGGGTTTGTATTTGGCAGTATATTTCGACTGTCCTGTATTGTGAGCCTTTACTCTTTGCTTTAACTCATTGCTAAATCCAACATAAATCCTACCATCAACATGGCTTCTGATAGTATAAACGTAATACATATTTTGATTATATGCCCATGCTTCGTTCTGTGAACTACGCAGGGCAGGTTCGCTCCCTGGGTGCGACTCTACTGTTTCAATCAAAACGAAAACAGCCCGAAAGGGCTTTTCCGTTTTGGTGGTGCATTCTGGATGAAGTGGGAACTTGGTTGAGGGAAAATGGTCGGCAATTCGACCAGCTGTCTTACGATTTTTGTAGTAGAACCGCTGTTGTTTGAAGATCAGTTTTGTATTGTAAAGTCCTGGGGGTGGAATGTAGCCCTAACTGCCCAGCAAGACCAGACACTTCTTCCGGAGTAATTCCTTTTTGGAAAGTTTGCTTACCGGGGTGAGACCAATAGCCGTCGTTATGGGTCTGCCAATGTTTCTTCGCTACTTCCGACTCTATCGCTTTGAGAGAACGGGTTACAACCAGGAGTTTACCGGCTGGGTTGAGGTACTCGGCTGCTTGTTTAAGCACCTTCAACCTTTCTGCCATAGTGGGCAGAACATTCAATACGAATATGAGAGTTACTAAATCGTATTTGCTGTCTGGGAGCTTACCCCAACCGAAAGGTATGTGAGGGTCAAACCCATCGGCAACTAAACCAGATTTGCGATAATGCTCTACATCTCTCCCGTAACCGCAACCATAGTCCAAAATTGATTTGATGCCTTGTGTAGTCACTAATGTATCAGTTACCCAATGAGCAAATGGAGAAGCTATTTTGCGAGGGATTGCAGTTTTATAAGAAGCTACACTCTTTTCTACAAAATTTAATACCTGGGCGGAATGATCAGTAAACCTATGCTCACCCTCCCTAACGGTATGGTCGTATTGAAAAGTTGTTTGCAGAATAAATACGGGATCTACCAAGGTAAGGTCACATCGGAAACAAATCTCCTGATTGAGCCTATTTCGTTTTATAGTAAACCCCTTCCCGTGCCCAGCATCGCTATAAGCTCGGCTACTTATTAGTTCTTGGAACGAACCTCGATCCAACTCGGAATTAAAGTTACTAATGTTTGTACCCACAAGACCATCCTCAGGCAAGGGCGCCAGATTAAAGTCACCCATCAAAAAAGCTGGCTCGTTGTTCAGTCGCTTTAACTCTTGAAGCTGTTCTGCCCGTTTGGCGCAAGTGTAAGCATCAAGATAAACATTAAAAAGTGGTACCCCTTGAAATACAATTTTCTGTACATAGGGCAAATTCAGCTCAACCCTCCCATTGCTGCCAGAGTTCAACCATATTGCCAGATTGGTGTTGGAGACCAGTAGCGACATTCCTGGTATATGCAAAACTTCGTTGCTCGGTTGCTTGGATGGCTCTTGCACCAGGAGAACATCAGGATTGATACCGCCTAACCATTCCAGAAACTCGCTCTTGGCAACAGGATTGCCCATCCTCTTATTTAAATTGATTGAAACTACTCTCATATATCAAGGATATCAGTTCCAATAACACTTTGCTGTCATAAAATAAACTAATCCCACAAAGGAGATTTAGAATAGGCGCTTGTTGGCAAAGGCTTTACCGGAACCAGCTTTCAAGTAGGTTTCGAATTTTTCAGCTTGAGTCTTGGTCTTGAAGGCGATATAGCAAACCACATCCCAAGGTTTGAATTTACTGGTGTGGGGAGATTGTCCGGCATTGTGAGATTTTAGTCGTGCTTTCAAATCGGAAGAACTGCCAATGTATGTTTGGGATTTATCTTTATGACTTTTGAGCAAATAAACATAATACACACTTTTAGTATGCTCTACTACGTTCTGCTTTACAGCAGAACTTCGAAGGGCAACCTTCGCTATTTATCTCTACATAAAATCTGTGCCATCAGCACACCTTGAGCGGCGCAGCCAACCGTAGCTCGATAGAGCGAAGGTTGGTGGTGCATTCTGGATGAAGTGGGAACTTACTTGAGAGATAACAGGCGGGAACCAGCCCTCATTGGATGCTAAAAGTAGTCACGCACATGTTCCAGATTGTTTCCTATGGCTACTAAGCCAGCACGAGCCTGGCAATCTGGCAACCTTGTTATCTCCTCTTGGAACTTCGTTGCATAATGTGAGTTTAGGTCGAGTGTTTTGGAGATACCGCCCAAGTCGGCAACAAGCTGAACGAAGCCATCCAATTGCTCCTCCGTAACATCAGGATTGCCGAGAGTACTCTCGAGTTGCGCTCGTTGTTCTGGTGTGGCTGATGCATAGGCAGTGAGAGTTGGATAGGTTGCGATACCCTTGCGGATATCTTCATAGGACTGCCTGTTTTGCGCTCTTGATATTCCGCCCAATCCGCTATGGAAACCCCCGAGTAGATCGTTACCGATCATCGCCGACATGCCAAAATGGCGGCCTACGGATTGGGCCTTCTTAATCATGGCATCGTCAGCCCCAGCCACTATAGCGGCCATGTGTGCAACCGCTTCGTACATGATTGCACATACTTGATAACAGCGCTCAAGATAATAGTTCGTTGTGGAATTAAGCCGCATATGCTCATTACGCGCTTCACCTTCCCACATAATATCCCACATGTGGTTGGCAAGTGATAGGAGCTCGTACTTCTGGGCTTCGGGTAAATCAATCTGCTCTAATATCAGTAGAGAAAGGGTCCATTGGCGTGAACCAGCCATCCAGGCGTCGTTAACGCCAAACTGGACATGAGTAGCCTTGACCCCTTCACGGCGGGGCTGATTGTCGATGATGTCATCAAGAACATATGTGGCTTCCGCCGAAAGCTCTATAAAGGCGAGCACCCACAGGAGTGATGTGGGGATAGGGCCTCCCCTATAATCCGATAAAGTCATCCAAACTAACATCCCTAAAGCAGAGCGTTGTTTGCCACGATTGGCCCGGAGGGTTGGCAGATATACTACTGGATCAGCTATGGTTGGCGGTAGCTCAGCCAAATGCTTGCTGAGAAAATCGGTGGTGACGGGGGTGACCATATCCGCTAAATCCTTCATGAACTTAAGAACCTTTGCTTGGTCCCAAGTGTCCGGGAGCTGCATCGAGTATTTATTCTCCGTCATCGCTTGTATTGTAGCACCGCCAACAAAAAAACATACTCCGACAAAGGGTATTCTGTGCTGGTGGAGCTGGGGGCCCTCCTTCGTCCGTCAGCTGACGGACTACGGGCGGGCAGGGATTCACCACAAGAGTACTTCCGAATGTGTTTCTAAAGAAACGCTTCTGGTCGCGCACCCCGCAAAATAGTTTCGGGATTTCCCTAAAGGGACTCGTGATGCTCGCTTGTGCTCGCTCCCATCGTGCACCCCTGGGGTGCGGCTCCACCGGCTACATAAAAACTGACAAGCGCCCACTTTGTGGGCGTTGCAGTTTTGGTGGAGCTGGGGGGATTCGCACCCCCGTCCAGAGAACAACTACTTAGACCATCTACATATTTAGATCGTTTGAAAGTATCCCCAACTATCCTCAAACGAACAAAGCAATAGTTGGTTAAGCCACATTTGTCTTAGCGCCGTTAGTGACCAACCGGCGAGCATCCCAAAGAATATTACACCGTCATAGGGTAGGCTTTGGGCCCCCTACCCGACGATGGCATCAGCAATTAGGCTAATGCAAGTGCGGGCCGAAACCCGCCAAATGCGTTGGCATTTGTGATTTGCCTCTTTTTAACGTTGGAAAGGCGGCAACGATATGCAGATCTAAACAGTTAAGGTTCCTGTCGAAGCTATACAGCCCCGTAGCAAAGTCCGGATGAACACTCGACTTGGATTGGATGTAGGGACTACCGACCGCCGCCTTGCTAACACTAACCTAAATTATTTGTCAGCGCCAGACTTGCTACGGGGCAGGCCCCATACCGGACTGTATTATAACCACCTTAATGGGCGGATGGCAAGACAGGTTAGTATGGATCCCAGATCCGGACTGGTCTGATGCTGGATCGGACCGCCGGTCCGGGATGACGGGGTTGGGAATGGTTGACAAGAACTAAAAGTAACCGATTTACCAGATATGGGCCTGGTTTATATGACTATTGACCCCGTTAGAGATTCGACAGATATATATGGTGATATTCAAGGCAAATTAATCGATATGCGCTTCGCTTACCCCTATGTTTGTCCAGATATCTGGTCAATCTCTAACGGGGTTGACAAAATGGGGTTTTGGTAGTATAATAAAAAAACAGGTTGACTGCGGCCTAACAGCGGCCCGGTAGGTCAAAAATCCCCGGAAAGGGGTAAGGCCCAGAGGGAAGCAAACCCCAAAGGGGTAAACAAAAATAAAAACCAAACCCAATGCCCAAGCTGACTCCTCACCAAATTAAGAGATTGGTTAGTCTAACCGCCACCATCGCGCTGGTCATTCAGACCATCGTTCCGGGCGGTTTATTTAGCTGGCCAACGGGTCGCGCTCTGGCCGCTACCAACAGCTGGGATTTTACCACATCTTCCAACTACACCGTAGGTGACGACATCACTATTATGGATGGTTACGCCAGTATTGATCTAAGCTTTGGGACCTCTACCGACAATATGGATAACCTGTATGACGCGGTAACGGATGTCGTG